>Ga0111161_1008_pt1 | contig 22256 bp, 17 predicted proteins | sample DeeMarSeWOR28_12_FD_80264 | JGI IMG/M metagenome (GOLD analysis project Ga0111161, IMG submission 80264) | Nitrospira bacterium SG8_3
AATTCCTTTGCGGGAATCATCTGCTCTCCCCTGCTGCTGATCAATTTCACCTGGGCCCCCAGAGCGATCAGGGCCGGCACCGTGTCCGCTGAAAAAACCGCATAACACTTCTTGCCCTTGGGAACCACATGGCAGAGCTCCCCGCCCATCTTGAAACAGACCTCTCGACTCCTCCTCCAAGCATCAGATTGATTGTAAAAGATACACCGGGTGTTGAGACACAGATTCCCTCCCAATGTCCCCATATATTGAAGTTGCACGGTTCCAACGGCCGCTGCCGCCTGTGCCAGTGCTGGATAGTGACGCAATACGGAGGCATCACATCTCACATCATACAGACTGGTCATAGCCCCGATCCTGAGGCCTTCCCCTTCCTGAAAGCGAATCCCTTGCAATTCCGGAATTCCCCCTAGACTGACCAGAAGGGCTGGCCTGACGTTGCGTAGTTTACACGCTGCCACCAGATCGGTTCCACCAGCAAGAACCTTGGCTTCCGGCCCATGTTTATCCAGGAAAGACATAGCCTCCGCAACGGTCGTAGGCGCACAGTGATCCATCTTTGGCAAGCGCATCATGGCGTGTTTCTCCTTTCTTTCTTCTCCAATGCTTCCAAGATTTTCTCTGGTCTAACTGGAAGCTCCGTGATCCGGACCCCTACAGCGTCATAAATGGCATTCATGATGGCCGGCACGGTTGAAATGAGGAGTCCTTCGCCAATCTCCTTGGCCCCATAAGGACCCACGGGGTCCGGACGGCCGACTTCCAGTAAGGCAATATCATGGATATCCTTGGAGGTAGGAATTTTGTATTCGAGATAAGAGGGATTCATTACTTGGCCGTTATCGCCAAAGATAATATCTTCCAACAATGCGTGTCCTATGCCCATGGCCGCCGACCCCTCAGCCTGCCCTTCTGCTGCCAAGAGATTTATGACCTGTCCACAATCATCCCCAATCGTGATCTTGACGACCGTGACCTGGCCTGTGTCGGGGTCTACTTCCACTTCAGCCACCTGGCAGGCAAAACTGTAGGCACCGGAGACATTTCCATATCGTGTCTTTCGGTCCGGGAATTGGGTATTCGTGGGTGCCCATTCTCCCTTGCCTATGATCAATCTGCCGCGCCCCAGACTCTTCGCCCTGTTTACGAGTTCGGCAAAGGGCACAAAGTGATCTGGACTGCCCTTGACAAAGACCTTTTTGTCCCGAAAAACAATATCCTCCACATTGGCCTCCATGATTTCCGCCGCCACCTGGGCAAGCTGGGCCTTCACGTCACGGGCGGCAATCAAGGTGGCATTGCCGGCGTAAAAGGTCACACGGCTGGAAAAGGTACCAGGATCAATGGGCGTCGTCTCCGTATCGCCTGACAGAACCGTAATATCCGATGCAGAAAGGCCCAATTCCTCTGCCGCCACCTGAGCCAATACTGTCCTTGAGCCCTGACCAAGGTCCGAGGAACCGGTCAACACAGTGACCCCTCCGTCGTCATTCACCTGAATAAAGGACCCCGATGCGGTATGCCCTCCAATGCGCGCTCCACAAACAAATCCACCGCAAGCCAGGCCGATGCCGCGGTTGGTCCCTTTTTGACCACGTTTCTCATGCCAGCCCGCATGCTTGGTGCTCTCTTTAATGGCCTTTGAAAGCTCACAACTATTGAACACCAGTCCACTGATCGACGTATCTCCAGCCTGAGTGGCGTTCTTTAATCTCACATCGGCAGCGTCCAGGTTGAGATCTTCGGCAATCATATCAAGCTGAGATTCGATGGCAAACCGGGGCTGGTTGGCGCCATGACCCCGCATTGGACCTGAGACCGACTTGTTCGTATAGACCATGTAGCCATCGTACTTGAAGTTCGGGATGCGGTAAGGAATCATGCAGGTCAAGCCAGAATTGTACATCGGAAGCGCACTGCTGCTCGCATAGGCTCCTCCGTCCGCCAAACATCTCACATATTGAGCCATAATGGAGCCATCTTTCTTGACACCTGTTTTGACATAAACGCCCATGGGAACCCGAAGGCGGGTGGCGGAAATCTCCTCTTCTCGTGTCAGGCAGATTTTCACGGGCCTCCCTGTCTTCATGCTCAATAGAGAAGCAGCCACCTCGTGGGCATAGAGTTCCACTTTCCCCCCAAAACCACAACCCACAAAGGGTTTGATCACATGGATCTTGCTTTCAGGGATATTCAGCACCAGTGAGAGGTCTCGACGTACGTAGTGGGGTGATTGGGTAGAAGTCCATATGGTAAGCTTTCCCGAGGGGTCGTATTGCGCCAGGCATGCCCTGGGTTCTGAATTCCCATGACTGATGCCCTGGCTGAAAAAGCGATCTTCTCGGATATGATCGCTCCCCTTAAAACCGGCCTCAACGTCTCCAAAGTCGAAGCCACGGAAGGCCACGATATTTCTCTCGTACTCATCATGAACTAAGGGGGCCCCTTCCTTCATAGCCTCCTCGGGATCGTACACGGCAGGCAACGGCTCGTAATCAACCTTAATCAAATCCAGGGCCTCCAGGGCCGCCTCCTCGTCCACGGCGGCCACGGCAGCAACCGGGTCCCCGATGTAACGGGCTTTGACGGTCAAACCCGTTTCATCTCGACGGCTCCGGAAAAAGCCGTACTTTTTGCCCGGGATATCGGCCCCGGTGACGACCGCCTTCACGCCCTTCAAGGCCAGGGCCGCGCCTGCATCCACGTGCAATATCTTCGCATGAGGGTAGGGACTCCCCAGCGTTTTAGCCATTAACATTCCAGGCAGCGCGAGATCTGCTGCATATTTCGCCGCTCCTGACGCCTTCACAACGCCGTCTATGAGAGGTTGGCGCTTTCCGATAACTGAATAGCCTTCGTTGCTCATTGTCATTCCCCCTGAGATCTGCTCATTCCTAATTATTTCTCTGCCAGCGATTCAACGGCTTCGATAATTTTCTTGTACCCCGTGCAACGGCACAGATTGCCGGACATGGCCTCGAGGATCTCCTCCCGGGAAGGGTTTGCGTTCCTTTCCAACAAGGCCTTGGCAGACATGATGGATCCGGGTGTACAAAAGCCGCACTGAATGGCGCCGTGATCTACAAAAGCCAGTTGGATAGGGTCTGGTTGACCATCTTTAGTGAGTCCCTCGATAGTCCTGATCTCTTTATTTTGCACATCCGTGGCAAGGGTCAAACAGGAAAGGGAAGGCGAACCGTTAACGAGTACGGTGCACGCCCCGCACGCGCCCAGACCACAACCCTCCTTTGCACCCGTAAGGGAGAGGTCTTCACGCAAAACCTCCAAAAGGGTTCTATGGGGCTGAACCTCTACTTCCCACACCTCGTTGTTGACATTCAATTCCAGTTTTCTTTTCATAATCTTTCTCCATTATTAATCGGCCAGCTTGACCGGCTTGCTGAGATTCTCGATCTTCCACAGAACTTCTTTAAGTCTTTTCATATACGGCATCGACGCGACCAGCTCCGTCCCCAATTGGGGCAAGATGTGGGCTCCAGAACAGAATGCCTTGACCCCTTAAGGTTCTATGAAATAAGCCCTGAGACAGGATTTGATCTATTTCTTTTCAGGATAAAACACCATTTTGGCCAGTTCGTCATCATAAATGTGGCCTTTGGCATACTGGCGGCGCAGTTCAACAAAGTCGATCACGCTTGATCCTGTGACCTTCTGGCTGTTAAACGCGTTGAACCCAAGCCACGCCTCCGCATTCATGTTCCAGGCCAGCCCGTACATCCCAGAGACCTTGTTTGCATCCCAGAAAAACCTCTTCTTAATTCTCATGGTCTCTACGGCTTTCATCAGGCAGAGCGGCATCAGATTAGCCAGAGTCCAGACCATCTGGTTCATATATCCATCAAGCCGACTGAAATCTGTGGTGAGCGTTTTAAAATAGGCCTTGGCTTCAGCCGCCTCATCCCCTGTCTTGAATTCCCCATAGACAATCTGACCTTCCCTTGTATATGTATCTGTAATGACAAAAGGGTTGGGTATCCAGTTTCCATCTGCATCCTTTTTTATGGGAACGGCCTTGGTAATCAGACCCAGTCTCTCCATCTTATAGGCGCTCCACGGCTCATTGGATATACAGTTCCACATGGCCTGCTCCATGCTCAGATTCCAGTGCAGGAAATCGGTCGATCCGCCATCGGGGACCGAACCATGGCGTGTGCCCGCCTGCCCGAAGTTGGCCGTATCAGCTGCCACGGTCAAGTCACAGGCCTGGCCGATCTCCTGCCCTCCGGCAATTCTCATTCCATTACACCGACATATGACTGGGGTCCGACACTTGAGTATGGCATCCACCATCCCTGAAAATAGATCTATATAATCGGCATATTCCTTTGGTCTCTTGGAATAGTACTCTGCATATTCTTTGACGTTTCCACCCGTGCAGAATGCCCTGTCCCCCGTCCCTGTAAAGATGGTGGCCACCACATCCCGACTCATGGACGCCCGATGCATACCCGCAATAACACCCTTCACCATTTCTGTGGTATAGGACCCATACTGGGCCGGGTTATTTAAGGTAATCCAGGCCGTATAGAGCCCCTCTACCTCATTCCCCTTTGGATCAACAAGGGGTTTCTTCTCAAAGATGGTGCAGGGTGGCTCCGTACCAAAGTGTTCCTCTCCGAATAAGTTGTGATTTTTTAAGACGTTATCCCTTTCCAGAAAACCAAGATCATCAATGGCCATAATTTCTCCCCTCCTTTTCATAATCAAAATTAATTCGCCAGCTTTTTAAGCCTCTGGCTCTCCATAAAGGCGTTAATATGGGCAAAGGTTCTGGACTCGTCAAATTCACGGGGATCAGCCACATTCCCCTCGTAGGTGAGAACCGGAAAACCCGCTTCAACAAGGGCTCTTCTTGCCTCCAATTGCCCCACAGCCCAACCTTCGCAGCCGCGATTGAGATGCATCATGGCACCCTGACAGTTCCAGTCCCGAGCTATGGCCACATCGATGTTTCGTCTCTCTATCATGGGAAATCGGAAGCTCCTGATGGTGAGTCCGTAGTCAAGGATCCAGGACGTCATGGCCTTTAATGCGCCGTCCCTTGTTTTTATCCTGTCTTTGAGATCGGCCGGGGGTTCACCTGCCCGTATATGAAAGATGCCGTTCTCATCGTAATAGTAATCCCAACCTCCTGAAAGCATGAAATCATATTGGCTTCCAACACAGACTACGCCGAATTTCTCCATGTACCGAAACATGTGCAGCGCATACCATGGAGGTTGGCTGTTATGGACCATTCTGAATCGTTCATACTCCACTCCGGCAATATCCTTAGCAATGCGATCCTGAAGTTCGTCATAAAGCATGTCAAAAAATTCAACCGCCTCCTTTGTATGCCTCCGTAATACATGAACGATATAGAAGGCGTACATGGACTTCTCATCCATGGGGGCGGGCACATTCTTGTTCAACTCACAGCACTTGGCCCACTTTGAGGTGGACATGATCTCATTATAGACGGCATCGGCCAGTCTCTCGTCGTCATAAGTTCTTCCTGTGATGTTTTCCATCCATTCAATGGAATCGTGCATCTGTGTAACCAAGTAGTTGAACTTATTCTTTCTTCTTTTCTCACTCTCGTTCCATTTCGGCCATCGATAAGGGGCCCCCATATCTATGACAAAGTAAGGCTTGTCCGTGTATTTTGCGGCGGGTTGATACCACTTGCCGTGGGTATCGCAAAAGTGAAGCTGGAAATAGAAATCAGGATGTGGATACTTACCGCCGAAAGAGAATTGATCACCGAAGATAGAACCAAGATAGTTACGGCAGTAGCCGCAGAGGTCTCTGGCATACCCCTTGACCTCACAATGGCCCATCATCTCCTCTGATTTCCCCATGGCGCCGGTAGAAGCCCCATAAGGTTCCCCTCCGAAAAAGACATAGTCTTCGCCCAGACCGGCTGGAAGCCCGATCAGGCCCTCGGTACCCCCGCTGGCCACGAGCCAGTCCTTTTCCCCTGATGCCTTCTGTGCCAGCTTCTGATAAATGTCCATCCGCAGTTCTTTTGCCTTGCCCCAACAATCAAATGGTTTTGTGGAATATTTTTTTACATCCGCCATTGTTTCTCCCTCATTAGATGATATCAAGCGTGAGTGACTCTATGAATGCCTCAACCCTGGTTGAGAACTGTCCCAACGGAACGGTGACGTCCAGTTCCAGGAAATAGGTCGGAAAACCGTTCTCCTCGAAAAAATCCTTCAAAGAGGGTATGTCTATTTCATGGGGATCACAGAACTTTTGCTGCATCAAAAGCACTCCCTCGACCCGCCACTCCTTTGCAAGCTTCAACAGGTTATTGAAGCGCCGAAGCTCGGGAAAGTCCTTACATGGGCAGGGTGTCCGTGCGATATACCTTGTGGCTATGGCTTGGAGCCGATCCTCTTCAGGGATGATTTCCTGCCAGAAATACCTGGTCCCTGTACAATGATCATCGGTGACCACAGTTGCAGGAAGGACCATTTTCTGTTCGATCATACTTAGAAACTCCACATCATCGTTCTCGCTCCCCACTGTCATCAATCTCGTACCTGTCTCCCTGTCGAGTTTTCTCTCTTTGACTTGTTCAAGGGCCTCGAGCAGGATCTTGTTATGTTCCGCCTTATCCATCATCTGGCTCGAAGCCACCATATACATGGATTCCAGCCCTGTTATAGGAGGGTCATCCGCCTTTCTGAGCTCATAGATCTGCTTCATGAGCCGGCGATTTTCATTATAGACCTCCACGGCATAATCTAAGGCTTCATCTGTGATTTCCTTCCCTACCCACTCCTCTAAGTCCTCTTTGAAACATTCCAGCTCATCTCTCAAATAGGTTCTGCTGTGCCTGTTTTGGGTCGAAGATGGGGTGTCCACCCTTAGAATTTTTGGCTGTGGCTTCACATTGAGGCCCCAAGCCTCATAAGCTTGCAGAAGATGCATGCAGCAGTTGCCGTCTGAAATGCCGTCTAAATACTCATATCGCCCCTGGAGACCTTGGGCCAAGACGTCACGGCAAAAGGGACAGAACATGCCGAACAGGTGAGGCGAACTGTCGTCCTCGATCTCATGACTCCCCAAGATACGTACCGGCAAAATTCCCGCAGCATAGGGGATCTCCTCCGGCACATAAGTGCAAAAACATCCCAGGATTTTGCCATCGGGATGCCTTGAATTCCAATCCCTTGCATACGCATGACGGTTTTCGTATATCTCCTGGAACTTTTCAATGGCTCCCATTGTACTCGGCCCCTCCTCTTGCTTTTATAGGTCCTTAATTTTTGAATTTTTCCGCCAGGGCCTTGGCAAAAAGAGCGGCTCTGGCGGCACCGGCAATCTGATTATCGAACGGGATGTTCTTTTCAGTGTACTCAGGGTATTGCCACGCTTTTGAACAAAACTTAACTTTTAAAAGCTTCTCAATTCTCTCCACCACACCCCTATTTTTGGCAATGCCGCCGGAAATGGTCAAATCAGGCTCAACACCGACACGATCCATGAGCTCGCGGACCCGACTTGCTGTGGCGGCGCAATAGGCGGCCAAGACCTCTTCTTTGGCCAAAATTTTGCCCTCTCTAAACAAAAGCACCTTTATATCTTTACCACCTAAGTCTACCCCTGCACTGATCACTTTCTTAATCTCTTCTTCTTTAGTCTCTTTTAAACAACGCCAGAGTCTTGGTAACGACGAACCTAAAAATCAGGGGTCAACACAACTCTCTTAATGGGTGAACCCCTCCTGTGAATCTCTTCAAATGTCTCAGCTATTGTACTCATGAGTCTTGTCTGCACAAAAGGGTCAATATTAATATCTTTTCTGAGCACCATATTTAGAACGATGGGATAGTACTCCGGCAAACAGCCCCAGACCCCAATAATTTCAGCATCAAAAGCCATGAGCCTGCTGATCGAATATTCAATCTGCTGCAACCCGAAACCAATGATGACCAATTTCCCTATAAAGCCCAGCATGCTGAGAGCGAGATCCTGCCCCGGCTTTGTGCCGCTCACTTCGAAAATCTTCCACCCGTAATTGGGAAGACCATTCTTTTTCCTGATGGCCTTCAATTCATTTGAAATATCTTTCGAACTTTTCTCCTTGCTGTTTATGGCGAAATCAGCACCATGGGAGAGCATTTTCTGTAAGCGCTCGTCATCGATATCTATGGCGACAACTGTAGCAGAGCCCAGAGCTTTGGCTATTTGGACCATATACTGTCCTACGCCTCCAACACCCACTACTATGACGTTGTCACCCGGTCCCACATCCGCTTTTATGGCTGCCTGATAAGGGGTCGTCCCCGCATCGGCGATAACGGCCAAATGTTCAAGGGGAGTCTCTCCCCGATTCTTAACCTCACATAGATCGATGCTTGGTACGGGGATATGGCTTGCAAAACCTCCATAAACTCCCAGACTGTTCCCCGGCATCTTTTGATCCAGACACCGGTTCCCCCGTCCTATTTTACACAAGTAGCATTTTCGGCAGGGCATAGCGCCCGGAATAATGACTTCTTTGCCGATCCACCCCTCATCCCCTGATACAACCCTACCACTTATCTCATGCCCCAGCGTCAATGGGGGCTTGCTGACTGTCGGGACGCCATCGTAAAAAAACCCTAAATCCGTATGGCAGACCCCGCAGCCGGCAATCTCCACCAAAACCTCTCCCTCTTTTAGTTCTGGAGTGGGAATCTCTCTTTTTTCCAATTCCCCCTCTATGATCTGCCCCGTCTCGTTGTCCTTCCCCCAGGGCCTGGCCATCTCCCAGGTTTGTATTTTTTCCGGTATTGCAGTCATAGCCTTTCTCTCAGATCCTTTCAGTTTAACCCTATCACATCCTTAACTCACTTCATTCCAGTCGATTTAAATTCTTAGAAATTCTTTTCCTGCCCCCCTTCGCCGGCACATTGCGCTCCTCCTAAGGCTAGTTCCTAAATGCAGAGAAATATTTCTTGGTTCTTAAAATAAAAAGCTTCGGAAGTGGTTTGTATCTAACGTTAGTTATAAAATGTTTGTAAAAATTTTTGAGCCTTTTACGAGATTCAAGCGTGTACTAAGGATAGCTGCCATTCCTGAAAAATTGATGAGCCAGAAAATCTATTGCTCTATTCCCGAAAAAATCACCTCGAGAAATTCCTTTTTTATCTTATTCACTCCCCACTTGCCCTCAGGGTTGTACCAGATGACCATCCAGTTCACCATCCCTAAAATGGCAAAGGCCATCAACTTGACGTCACCCTTTCTAAAAACGCCTTCTCTCATGCCTTGTCTCAAAACATCTCTTATATGGGATTCAAATCTGTCCCTTTTATCGGTGTACATCTTTTGATACTTATCACCAAGGGCTTTTGTCTCGATCAGAAAAACTGATGTCTCATAGAAATAATTTATGAAATATTCAATATGATTTTCAATGATCATTGTTAGCTTTGTCTTGGGGTCATCATCTGCCTGCACTATCATCTCCAACTCAGACAATAGCCTGTTGATGGCATCTTCACAGATTTTGAATAGGGCATCCTCCTTGCTCTTTATATGATAGTAGAGTGATCCTCCTTTTAAGCCGACCTTTTCAGAGATATCCTTAATGGATGTATTATAAAAACCCTTCTCTTTGAAAAGCTTGGCAATAATCTTGAAAATATCGTCTCTTTCCATCTTTTGAATCGAAGCTCGAAGTGCTATGTGTTCACGGTTCCAAGGGCCAATACCCATCCTTTTTTCGTTCCGGGTAGAAAACCTAACGGGCCTCAAAGAACCGTGAAGGAAAATATAAACGGCAAACTAAACTAGGGTTTTGTATCTAATGATCGATACAAATAATTCAAAGAAAAGATGTCGTCAAGTTTTTTTGAAATTTGGTGAGACATGAAAGAAAATATTCAATTTGCGCGGTAATACGACCAGGATGGTGTGAAGGTTGGTCTAAATTCAGCGTGAATTTCAGAAACTTATTGAATCAACTGATAAATAGTGAAAACAAGGCAAAGGCTATGGGTATTCAGGCAGGAACTAGCTGAAACCATACGACGGGTCCCAGATGGAACAAGGTAGGCCCTCTCCTACCTGTATTTCAGGCCATCGCCTACTTGAATCCGAGCAATGAGTTCGAGTGCGGATGTGAGGACTTGCTCCTTGACAATGAGTTTTAAGGCGGATTGAAGCATCTCAAGGCTAATAACCTCATCCAGCGTGGCCATGATGGAGAGACAAGCAAGTGCCCAGTCCTGAATACTTACTCCCTGTCCCTTAAAATCTACTTCTTGTACCCTGGCCTTTGAGGGAGGGACCTCAACCCCTTGAGCCTGGATGACTAAAGAATCCTCATCCAGGTGATCGAATAGAGCGCTTCGACGGTCAACCCCCTCTTGCCCGATGGCCACAACCACGCTTGCTCTGTCTATACCTGTATAGCCAATCTTTTCTGGAGATAAGATGAGCTCACTGATGGAGGGTCCCCTCAGTACCGTAATGTCATACTCATTCTTTTGCGTTACCCAAAGACCTGCCAATAGACCAGCAAGACACAGAATCTCACCGGCTGTTATCACTTTCTGCCCTGCGCGACCAAGGATGACCACGTCCTGTCTACCGGGATGAGGGGGACGAAACTTAGCCTCCACTTTGAGAGGTGGAAGCGCGGGTTTTTCCCTTGATGCCAGTTCTCTATAGTGATGACCATACTCCTGTCTCAGGTTTTCTTTCACAGGGCCTTCTAGGGGGGGCATGTTCCCAAGGGCTTCCTCTATGATTTTCGGCGTCAGTTTATTCTTCTTGGTATAACGGCCGGGACAAAGCCCCCACATATCCACAAGAGAAAATCCTTCAAAACGCAATGCGGCTTCAAGCACCTCTGGCAAATCTTTTCTGTAACTTGAACAACGGGTCACATAGCTGGCCCCCGCAGACCGGGCAACCTGGCACACGTCCATGGGGCTTTCAAGTTGGTTTAGAAAGCCTGATGCCACGAGCGCCGCGGGAGGCGTCGTGGCTGAAAACTGGCCACCGGTCATGCCAAAATTGAAGTTGTTCAAGATCAGCAAGGTCAGATCCAGGTTGCGACGGCAGGCGCTGAGAAGGTGTGCGCCCCCTATGCCCAAACCACCATCACCCATGGTCACGACAACCTTTAATTCAGGTTGAGCCAATTTCAGACCCGTCGCATAGTTGAGAGCCCGGCCGTGGAGCCCGTGGAAGGCATGGGTATGAAAATACGTGTCGAAAAGGCCCGAACACCCGATATCACTCACTATCACCACCTGATTTCCTTGAAGACCCATGTTCTTGAAACAACTGTCAAGGGCGTGAGTAATTCGCTCATGAGAGCAACCAGGGCAAAAAACGGGGGGTCTGCTCTCATTCAATAGACTGGGCATGATTTATGACCTCCTTGATCTGCTGTGGGTTTATCAACCGACCATCCATCTGACCGAAGAAATCAACCCTTTTATCGCAAAGGACGCGCCTCACCTCTCCCACATACTGCCCAAGGTTCATTTCAAGGACAACGATGCGCTTAACATCTTTGGTTTTCTCCTTGATCAGGTTCGCCGGTACGGGCCAGAGGGTCTTGAGCACGAGGAGGGAAATGGGCTTTCTGCCCGATTTTCTCTCTTCAAACACATCTTTTGCAGCTCGAGCAGTAACCCCATAGGTAAGAAGCAACGTATCTGCATCATTCTCCATGTGCGCCTCATAGAAAGAAAATCGATCCACGGCTCCGTGCAGTTTCCTCATGAGTCGTCCTCGGCTTTCGGCCATCTGATTCGGATCTGTGGTAATATAGCCATCTGGGCCGTGGGTGGAAGAGGTCTGACGTACGAGGACTTTGTCTCCAATAGGCAAGAAATATGGCACCTCCCGGCCGGGAGGGATCTCAAAAGGAAGGAAAGGCTCGCCAGGAGGTGGGGCTTCTCGCTCTCTTATCGTTGGCATGACCAGCGAATCCATATCTATACTCTCTCTGGTCATTCCAATCTCCTTGTTGGACGCGATGAAGACTGGACATCTGAGTTCTTGAGCAAGATTGAACGCCTCCATCGTCAGATGATAGCAGTCCTTCACATCAACCGGGGCCAACACAATGACGGGCAGCCCGCCACTATTTCCCCAGCGCAGAAACTGGATGTCCCCATCTGCACCTCGGGTGGCAGATCCTGTTGAAGGACCAAGCCTCTGCACGTCCACAACAACAATGGGGATCTCGCTACCAATGGCAAAAGAAATATGTTCACTGTAAAGGCTGATTCCAGGGCCAGAAGTGGCTGTCATCACCTTCAGCCCGGCCATGGAAGCACCCAGACAGTATCCTATTGAGGCGATTTCATCCTCACCTTGAAGGCACACACCTCCTGCGGGGGGCAGGAGTCTGAGCATCGCATTAAAGATGGTAGTGGCTGGAGTAATGGGATATCCAGCGAAGAAGCGGCATCCTGAATGAAACGCTCCCAGGGCGATCGCTTCATTTCCTTCCAAAAGAGAAGAGGCCATGTCAAACCCTCCATTCAGATGATGTAGTCCCTTATCCTATTCCCCTAAGAACACCCGATAAGTTGGTTAGCTATCCACCAGCATATAATTAAATCTCATCGGGAAAAGACATCCAAATCGTCTAAGGCAGAAAGTCAGGAAGGAGAAATTGATGGGAAATACGCATGAATAGGTTGTCGCACAAATAAGAATGACGTCTTATGTCAGGACTCGATTTCGGCCTGCCTTTTTCGCCTTATAAAGTATCTTGTCAGCCGCTTTCAGCACCTTCTCAGGAGTTGCCATGCGTCTATTCGGTGAAGCAACCCCAATGCTCACCGTAATATGTATTCCATTACGACCCGCTCGACTAGTCTTGCCCCTGTTCTCCGCCGAACTTTTCTTCCGGCTTCTCCCTCTAACAGTAAAGGGTGAAGATTCCATAATCTTGCGGTATGTGTCCAAGTGGGGGACCACCTCTTTAGCGGTTTTCCCTGGAAAGACGGCTGTAAACTCCTCTCCCCCGTAACGAAAGACCTTTGCACCACCCGTTAGTTCCTTCAGCTTTGATGCGACCATCTTGAGCACCTGATCACCCGTCTTGTGGCCGTATTTGTCATTAAACTTCTTGAAATGGTCAATATCGATCATGGCAATCGCATATCTTCTGCCCAGATTTGCCAAGGTCTCGTTGAGGCTTCGCCGTCCAGGTAAATCAGTGAGCTCATCAATGTAAGCCATGGAAAAGGAAGTCTCAATTGATGTGACAATGAGGATAAGGCTTGCTGCTGAAAAATAGAGCATAGTTGAGATTTTGGAGTGAAATGCGATACCGAGAAAGACCGCTAAAAGGGTACACAGGGATCCGGCTGAAAGGGAATCCCGGCTCCTGTTAAAACGCAAGAATAAGAAAACGAGCCCAGCCAGGAAAGAAAGGAAGGAGATTGTTGAGACATTCTTTAGCCCCCTAAAGGAATCCCCATGGAGCAAAGCGCCTAGTTTTACGGACAATTGAAGGAGTGACTTTGAAGTCAGGGAGAATGAACCCTTCGTATTTGTGATGAGCTGAGGATAACAAAGGAGAATAATTGCAAAGGCCTGAAATACAATAAGGCCCATGCAGAATAGGCCTTTTGACGTGAATATGCGCCGTTTTGTCAAAGTGGCAAAGTAGGCAAGATTAAGAGGAAGCAAAAAGCTCATGGATTGGGGGAGAGACGGACCCACATGGACCTTTGACGAACTTCCAGGCAGCGTCTGAGTAAGCGCAAGATAGGAAAGGCCCAGGATGCATGTGGTCAGTATCATGCCCCCATTATTGAAGCGCCATCCCATTCCGAATCCAATGGTAAGGAAGACGTAGGGAAGGAAGGGGAGGATCGTAAAAAGAGCCCGTATCTCATCCCCCTTCCCCACCCGCTTGATGAGTCCGGGCCATTGCCAGGCGAGTAGCGCCGAGATGAGGATAAAGGCCGCGGGAATGATCAATGGGTAAGCTTCTCGTTTGTTCAATGAAAACAACGACTCAGTCCTCGATAGTTCTGATCTCCCCCCTTTTCTCTGGTACGCCAGTGCTCCAGCCATCTGGCGGGGGAATTACCGGGTGGGTATTTGAGGAAGGATAGGGTTTAAGAAATTGCTTCCTTCTCAAAGCATAAAGTATAATGGAATTGGGCTCTTACGTCAAGGAAGAGTCTACTTCACTTTTAGTCCAATATGAGGAAATTAGTTGCGATCTCTATTGGCTTTTTAGGGACCTCGGAGAAGGCGCCAAGCGCCTTCACATGTCTTTCAAGTCAGCCATTTTCATGTCGATACCCATTTGCTGAGCTCGGGCCCCAAATTCTTCCATCAGTTCGTTCAAAACCCCTTGATGATAGTCCTTGTATGTGAGAAAAAAGGTCGCCGTCTTGTTCCCCTCAACAAAAGTGGCGTCTCTTGTTAATCCGAACTCTTCTGCCAGCGGGCGAAGATCCTCGAGGGCAAGAGTCAAATGCTGGTATCTCTCGGCCGGATCCCGTTGGCAGGCCTTGACGATAAAGTCGCGCAGCGCTCCTGGCAGATCCGGTCTTAAGGCGGCCGGGTCAGGAATACTTTCATGGAGATGAAAGTTCATCGCCTTCACACAATCTTCCTCTGCAAACGGCTTTTGGCCCGTGACCATCTCATAAGCAGTGATTCCCAGGGAATAGATATCGCTGCGGACGTCTACCGCGTCACCTTCGATGTATTCTGGCGAACTATAGAAAACGTTCCCGGGCCAGCACAGATTATCAACGTCTCCAGGACAGCAGGCCAATCCGAAATCCACGATTTTCACCCTGTCATCAGCCTGAACGAAAATGTTGCCAGGCTTAACGTCTTGATGAACAATGCCCTGCCTGTGGGCATAGGCCAGCCCTGAACATACCTGCAAGAGGATATCTGTGACTCGAGGGTACGGGAGTCTCGGGTTTCTTTTGAGAATTTTGTCTAATGGCACTCCGTGGAGATATTCCATGATGATAAAAATGGTTTTGTGGAGTTCTTCAATGTCATACACCTTGACAATGTTCTCATGGTTCAATTGAGCTATGGTCTTGGCTTCATGCCGAAACTTATCTGAGAAATCAGGGTCCATGGCCTTGTCATGTCGAAGCATCTTGATGGCCACAGGCATGTTCAGGAGTGAATGAACGCCACTATAAATTATGCTATACCCACCACGCCCAGCGATACTGGTGGCTATGTATTTCCCTATTCGCCTGTCCGCCACGGGCCTTTTGGTGTCAAATCGTTCGGCGACGAGCTCGGTCAAGAAACGTTGTAACTCAGGGTCCTCTTTTGAAATCTCGTCAAAGAGCTCCTTTTTGAGAACCCAGACTTGCATATCCGTTTCTGCTTCCACATGGGCGCTTCTTGCTTCACCTGTCAGAAGTGCCATTTCTCCAACGATGTCACCGACACCTCTGTGGTCTGAAGGATGTAGTTCTCCTTCCTTCTCTACAACGACGAGACAGGAACCTTGCTGTATCACATAGGCGCTATCCCCAACATCTCCCTGAGTTATGAACCTTTCACCAGCTTTAATGTGCTGATAGGTCATTTCTTTCAGAAAGGGATTGTTCCCTTTTTCCAGGAGGAAACTCAGAAACTTCGTCGGTGAAGTTGTAGCCCCTTCTTCTTTTTGGACCAGTCTGAAAAAATCACATGTAATACAGGTATCGCGCTTCTCAGCAAATGTTCCATGGACCTCTCCGCCCTGGCACGTGCCTGCCACAGCCCAACAAATTCTGCCCGCATTTTTTCCTGAGTTGATTCCATCAAAGGAGGTGTCAACCGCTGAAGGGCATAATCCGAATTCCGCCACCTTCTTTCCATGGGGCTCTCTTTCACATTTGTTATACTCCCAGCAATTCAGCTTCTTTTCTGCCATCTTTGTGTTCCCTCCACCTTCTTTACCGAAACCGTTTCACTCATCATTCGCCTGGCTCGGTGTGATATCGTAGGATCTAGATGCCTACTTATCTCAATGTAAAGATCATTTCCTTCACGATTCTTGTGCACGTGCTCAGCTTGCGAAAAGCCACCGATTGAAACGCTCTTCTCCAGAGGACACGGATCGAGATTAGAGATTTGGGAGCAAGGTTGGGGTAAGTGGTGGGTTATCTCGTGGCAAGTTTTGCCGATAACTTGGTCGCGACTGACTTTGTACAGATTGAGAAACGCCTGGTTTACATCGAGAATCTCGTAACTGTGCGCATCCAGCAGCATGAGTGCATCGGAAATGCCATTGATGATAGACTCTATTTCCTCAAGCTGCTGGTAGAGCCAGTCTAAACTACAGTTTGTGGCGTGGCTTTCAGACATCCTTCCACTCCTTCAGTTCACTCGCCTTCGCGCGGACGCCCCGCAGTTTGCCGCGGGGAGGAAGCGAAAGGCGACCGCGCCGAAGCCTTGGCGCAGGCGTGTGCTAAGCTAAGGGGCAGTTCCGCATGGATTCGCCAAATGTGTCCCGCGCCTTGGCACGGGGTGCTTCACTGTTGTAAGCGGAATTCTCCTCATTGGTGTCCTATTTGCCAAATTTTGGAAGCCCCAAGGAAAACCGAGTTTTGCTTCGTGTCGCTCACAAACACTTGGTTTATATCCCACTATTATAGTGGGAAATTAATAACGATCATCCTGATGTCAATCGTTCCTCTTCATTATTTGCCTATTCTTAAGCCATTGGTCACGGAGTCGTGGCTGGGTTCAAAAAGGAGGTTTTTGGCATATAATGTTTGTTGGGGTCTGTTGGGAGATATAGTCGGGGGTAAGTCGTGAGAAGGAATCGGTTTTGAAATGGAGGATTATGCGGGGAAAAACTTGGAAGTGGGGCTAACTTTTTAAATAGAGCACCAAGTTAATCAGAAAGCTTCCTCATAAAGGGCGACTCTATCCCTACCCGTTCTCTTTGCCTCATAGAGGGCCTTGTCGGCATTATCAATCAGGCTTTCCAGGTTGTCTGAGTTCTCTTTGTAATGGGATATTCCCACACTCACCGAAACACTGGAATCAGACTTAACATTTTTCCGGATGCGATCTCCTATATGGAATGCATGCTTGTTCGACGTGTCAGGGATGATGACGACAAATTCCTCCCCACCGTATCGGTAGATGTGGGTCTTGTCATAATCTCTTAGACTTTTCTCAATGCACCGGGTCACTTCTCTTAATACCTGATCTCCTCTCTGATGACCGTGTTCATCGTTATATTTCTTGAAATGATCAATATCAATCATGAGTAAGCTCGCCCCTTTCTTGGTCCTTTCGGACATGGCAAGAATCAATTCAAGGTCTCTATCAAACTTTCTCCTGTTATATACGCCTGTCAATGGATCCCTTTCGATCAGACTGGAAACAAATGCCCTATCTCCCGGTCTGAGCTGGGATAAGATCTCCTCCAGGTTCGTTGTCTGATCGACTGTATTCATGGGAATTCTTCTCCATTTCTATAGGGCTTCTGCCAAGGTATTCGGGCTATTTCCACCCCAAATCCATCTTTATTCCTGGGACCTAGATGTGTTCAGCGCTACAGAGGGCCTTGAGATTAGGTCTATACACGAAAAAGGGGAAACCTACAACGCCTTTAAGGTAAATAGTTCATTCTTCTGCCACACCAACGGAGGATTGCCCAGATCTTTTTGATCCACCAGCCGTGCGATCACAAGGCGGTAATCATCCACGTCCTGCTTACTGACCACCTGGCACGCCATCCACGCCGCAGACCTTTCGGGGATAACTGCTTTACCTGGCTGATATTCTAGGGCAGAGATGGAGAAACGTGTGAACTTATCCCCTTCCTCGCCTTTCATGCTTCCCAGTTGCCAGACCAAGTCCTTTTGAGCCTCAGAGGCGATGGCAAGGATAAACTCGCCTGATTTTTCAATCAACTGATCGGTAAGATGATTTTTGGCTATGCTGATTGCCACCAGAGGCTCTTTTTCCGAAACAAACATGGCCGTAGCTGTCATGATATCTCGCTTGCCCTCGTAGGCCGTACTTACAAAAACCACTGAACATGGAAGCCAGTAAGAGGCCATTGCTTCGTCATTCATGATATCCCTCCCTCGAATTATTTTTTTCTTCTAAGCGCTTCTCCATTTCCGCTCTGGCCGTCTCCGAACCGGAACGGGTCAAAAACCACATCGCCAATTTTTCTCATGCTTCTCGGTTTGTAACTTGTTGGTAAACTAAGCTATTCACAGCCTTATGGTTTGTCAAGAATCACAACTGGAAGGCTCTTATTAAGCTTTACATGAACCTATTTTTCTCCTATATGTTCTATCTGTGGATCAGAAGGGGAAGCACCCATGATTAATTTGAACCAGCTCAGGGCTTTTTATCAGGCAGCAAAGCATTTGAATTTTTCTGAAGCGGCAAAGGCGCTTTATGTTACGCAACCCGCTGTCACTGCCCAGGTGAAGGCCTTTGAGGCGCATTGTGAATTGAAGCTGTTCAAGAAAAAGGCTGGAAAGCTCTACCTCACAGAAGAAGGGAAGGCCATCTACAAGTATGCACAAAAGGTCTTCGATTATGAAAGGGATATAGAAATTGCTGTTGAGGAAATGAAAAAACTGAAGCGGGGCTCCCTCCGGATAGGAACTGCCAGGACTTATGCCCGTTATTTTATGCCCTTCCTGATCTCCCGGTTTCGTCAGACTTATCCCAAGGTTAAGATCCACTTGGATGAGGGAAGCTCCTCAGAAATGGTACAAAGCCTCATTGATTTCAAAAACGAGATGGCCATAATCGCCAAGGGGAATGAAAACCGTAAAGTCACTTTCATTCCTTTCAGCCAAGAAGAACTCGTGCTCATTTTATCCCCAAAGCACAACCTGGCTCGGAAAAGATTCATTCCATTCAAACAACTGGCCGAAGAGCCAATCATCATGAAAGAGAAAGGCTCTGGTACACGAAAGCTGGTGGACGAACTCTTTTCACAGAACGATTGTGAGCCGAACATTTTTATGGAGACCAGCGATGCGGAGATGATCAAGCTCCTTGTTCAACGTGGTGAGGGGATCTCCTTTTTAGTCAAAGAGTCGGTAGCCCAAGAACTCAAGAAAAGGAAATTGCGCACAGTCTCTGTGAAAGGTCACAAGCTTTTCTTGGATGTCACTATCGCTTATCTCCAGAAACAGCCCCTATCACCTCCTGCACAGGCCTTTCTTAAGGGCCTCAAGAGCGTAGGGACCAAGGAAATGCGTTTTAAGGGAATGGGCGTCCTCATGTCGAAGATGCTTAACCAGCGCAAGTAACTCCTACGGCGAGTCTTGGCCCAACAGTGGAGGCGTGTTATCGTAGCTCTTCACTTTGTATACCTTGCACTGAAAGGTTCGTAACGGCCAAGATCCCAGGGCCTCATCGCACGACGCCTCATCGCTGGAGGTGCAGACGTTGATGTTGGAGACCCAGACGCCGTGAAGCCATGGTTCTTCTCCGGGCATCTCCGGATACCACCATCCGTGCTGGGCGTGTACCACCCGGGGATCCAGATCCTTGTCTAGCATCACCTTTTGCATGACACGACCATGCTGTGTCTCAATCCAGGCCCAATCCCCCTCGGCAAGACTCAGCCCTTTGGCCGTATCAGGATGGATCTGCATTTTGGCCCAGGGATACCGCTTACGCAGCGTTTCCACCTGCCGGTGTTCCGAGTGAAAGAAAGGATGAAACCGGCCGCCTGTGATGAGGATGAGAGGATACTGCTTCGATAGTTCAGGAGTTCTCGTGGGGCTTTCGGGAGGTTCCTTATAGGACGGCAGCGGATCAAAACCTAATTTCTTCATCACCGTGGAATAAAGTTCGATCTTTCCCGTGGGCGTACCAAAACCTGTCTTCTCATATTTCTTGTATTTAAATGTCTTTGGAGCCCATCGACCCTTTTTGACCAGTTCCTTGAAACTCATTTCCAAAGCCTCAAGACGATAATCATAATACTCCTCAACCGTCTCCCAGGGCCAGTATTCCTCCTGACCAAGACGAATGGCCAATCCGCGCCAGAAGTCATAGTCATTGCGCCGGTCGTACTTGCCCGGGATGGAGGGCGGCAGGGCTGCCTCACCAGCCCTAATGACAGGCGTCGTATTGTGGTAGTTCCACAGAAAGGCACGCTCCAGCCATAAGGCGCTCGGTAACACGTAGTCGGCCAACTGGGCACTGGGCGTCATAAAATAATCAACAACCACATAGAGGTCCAGGCTCTTGAGGGCCTTGTAGACCAGCTTCGTATTGGGTATAGTCACCATGGGATTCGAGGATAGGGTGATTAAGGCACGCACCGGATAGGGATCACTATAAGCAATAGCCTTGTAGAGAGACGGCGCTGGGGCCATACAAGTATATCCGAACATATCGCAGCGCTTGCCCCAAACCCGCTCCACGTTACTCTGGACCAATTCATACCCCGGCCATGAGTAGAGACGGAATTGATTACCCAGTATCTTACTTCGCTGTTCTCTAGGAAGGGCATCCGCCAGTTCAATCTCGTGCTCTGTGATAAACGGTGCTGGGCCCATTAGTTCTTCGCCGCCCTTCACATCCACGTTGCCTACGATGGCAGATATGATATGTCGAAGTGCGATTGCGTCGCAAGAATTGGGTTGATGTGCGACCCCCATGCCCTCCATGGCACACGATGGCTTGTTGGTGGCAAACATGCGCGCGGCAGCAACGATTTGTTTCTTTGGTACCCAGGTGATTTCGGATACTTTATCAACGGGGTATTCCTTGGCCCGTTCTGCCAGCTCATCAAAACCATGGCACCATTTAGTGACAAACGCTTTGTCGTAGAGTTCCTCCTCAATAATCGTATGGATCATGCCCAAGAGCAATGCAGGGTCCGTTCCCGGGCGGACCCGAAGCCAGAGGTCTGCCTTTTCGGCTGAGTCTGCGCGGCGGGGGTCAACAACAATAAGCTTGGTCTTCTTCTCCTTTCGAGCCTTGAGATATCCTTCCCAAATGGTCTGGTGGGAGTGCGGTGGATTCCGGCCAATAAGCATCAAACAGCGCGTGTTCGCCAGTTTTTCCACGTTCATCCAATAAGGCCACCACCCGAAGAGCGTAGTCGCAACCACTGCAGAGTTACCATGACAGATCTGGGCCTGACCGCACTGGTTTGGGCTGCCAAAAAGATTTAGAAACCGCGAGTTGAGCTCCTCGTAAGTTCGGCTGGTCCCGGCCGTGACACCCAGAGTTTCGGCCCCATACTGGTCTTTGAGTTTTCGCAATTTGGCGGCAATTTCATCCAGTGCCTCATCCCAGGTGATTGTCTGCCACTTGTTTTCCCCCTTTTCGCCAACCCGCTTGAGCGGATAATTGAGGCGGTCCGGATGGTAGAATCGCTCCAAATCAGAACAGTACTTCCTGGGACAGGCCTTAATCTGTGATCGTCCGATTTTAAGGAGCCGACCGTCTTCAACCTCGACCTTCAGACGGCATCGAGGCTTGCACCAAAAACAAAGTGAGTACTTAGTTTCTTTGGCCATTTGCTCCCACCTCCTAAAGGGCGCTATTCCCTTCGCTCTTATTTGGAATATTGGAAAAGTGAAGGTCCTATTTTATTCTAGGAAAGGGCAAAATAGTCAATTCATTTAATCTTATGGCGGGTATAAGCCCTTCTTATAGCAACGATCTTTCATGTGGAAATTTTGATTAGGTAGCATGCGTGCCTAATTTTCACCGGCTTTATGCATCAATTCGTCCAGCAGTTTTACCGCCTTTTGGACAAACAACTCATCGTTGATCTTGGCATCCACTTCAACCACTTTAATCCCCGGTTTGAGGCTCCTCTTTAGTATATCGAATAATGCAAAATCAGCTTCCTCGTCGTAAAACGCTTCCCAACCTTTGCCATAGCTGGACAGCCCGCGCCTTGGAATAATCACGGCGGTTGGGCCGAGCGCTTTGTTTAGCTTCTCGGCCATTTTCTCTGCGACCAAAGACATTTCCTCCTTGTTTAACCGGAGTAGACCCAAATCGGGATTGTGCATCCAGGGTTTTCGTTCTTTGAACCGCTCAGGTATCCCCAACCCTGTACCAAAGCTGATGATATCAACCTTGCCCGGTACAATCAATTGAGGGATACCCTTTCTTCCCGCTGCCTCCAGCCTAGAGGGCCCAGCACCACAAAGGCCACCAAAGAGATGGCACGCAATTTCATGGGTGACTAAATCAAATACTCCATCTATGATCCCTTGGTCGATCAATTCTTCCAAGCTCTTGCCCCCGGAACCTACGGCAGCGAAAATAACTACCTCATAGCC
>Ga0111161_1009_pt1 | contig 21070 bp, 17 predicted proteins | sample DeeMarSeWOR28_12_FD_80264 | JGI IMG/M metagenome (GOLD analysis project Ga0111161, IMG submission 80264) | Nitrospira bacterium SG8_3
AATATGGTTTTTATTAGTGCTCAGAGGAAATAACGAAAGGAATAAGATGGATCACACAGACTGGGTAAGCCGGGAATTAAAAACTCTGACCGAGTCCCTCGGTTTCAGATTCACGCCCCGCAAGGAGTTGAAAGACAGAATGGGCAGGCTCAGGGGACATATGCAAGGCACTGGCATAGAGTCTCTCCTTGTGATTCAGAAGATGGACCTTTATTACCTTTCTGGCACCACCCAGGACGGCCTTCTTTTCATCCCATTGGAGGGGAAACCCCTGCTCATGATCAGGAGAGAGTTTGAGAGGGCCAGATTAGAATCCCCCCTTGAAGAAATCGTAGCGCTTAAATCAGCCCGCGACCTCCCCACCCTTATACGCAACCACTGGGGAAGGCTCCCCCGAGTGGTTGGCCTGCCCCTGGATGTCCTACCTGTAAGGGACTACTTAAGATACCAGGAACTTTTCCCGGGGATTGAGCTTGTGGACGCCTCCACAGCCATACGGGATACCCGCAAGATCAAATCCCCTTTTGAGATTGACCTTATGAGAACGGGGGCAGGTATAGGTCGAAAAGTATATGAGGAGGCCAAGGAGATCCTCAAGGAAGGGATGACCGAGATCGAGTTTGGGGGCCTTCTGGAAGCTGCGGCCAAGAGGCACGGACATGAAGGGCTCCTCAGAGTGAGGTCCCTTAATTATGAGGCCTATTCCTGGCACGTACTAAGCGGTCTGAGCGGAGGGATAGTCAGCCAGTCCGATTCCCCGATGGGCGGATTGGGTCTCTCGCCAGCCTTCCCTGTAGGGGCCAGTCTCAGGTCCATGCGGGCCCATGAGCCCATTCTGGTGGACTTTGGGATCTGCTACCACGGTTACCAAGTGGACGAGACCCGCATGTTTTCCATTGGAAAGATGGGGAAAAAATTCAGTGATGCGTACAAGGCCTGCCGTGAGATCCACGACGCCGTTCTCGATGAAACCCGGCCTGGTGCGGACTGCGAGGCCCTTTTCCAAAAGGGCATTCAAATCGCTGAGAAACTGGATTACAAGGAGATTTATCTGGGGCCGCCAGGACTCCAGACGCGTTTCATTGCCCATGGCATCGGCCTTGAACTCAATGAGCCACCCTTCCTGGCACAGGGGCACGCCTATCCACTAGAGAGGGGAATGACCTTCGCCTTGGAGCCCAAGATCGTTTTCCCGGGGGAAGGCGCTGTGGGATTTGAAAACACGGTGTTGGTCACCCAGGAAGGCCACGAGGTTCTCACCCCGTTGGAAGAGGACATCTACCAGATCTGAGTTCACCGCAATCCCTTTTCCTCCAAGATCTTTTCGTGTAGTTCCTGAAATTTGGCTGCAGGTAGTTTGCCGGTTTTGTCGGGCCTGAGTTTCATGTCGATCGCATCTGTGGAGCATACGGTTGCGCAGACACCACAGCCGATACACCAGTCTTCATCAACAACTATAATCCCATCCTCCAGTTTCAGGGCATCCACGGGGCAAATTTCAACGCACTCACCACACCCAACGCATTGCTCCTCGTCCGTCTCCCGCAAAAAATAGGTGGCCATAAGGACGTCCCTTGGTATCTTTCTTCTCCTGATATTGCCCACATTCCAACAGGCACAGCCACAACAATTACAATTGTGCTGAATATCCCCCTCAGAGTTATCAACGAAGTGGACCAGGCCAGCTTCCTCACTCTTCTTAATGACGCCAAGCGCTTCCTCTTTTGAAATCTCCCGCCCCAATCCCCTATCAATGAGATATTGGGCTAAGTCATTGAACTTCATGCAAACCTCAGTGGGATGAGTGCACTTTCCCCCCCTCAGAGAATATGTCATCCGGCACGGACAATGGGCTAAAGCGATTCGTTTGGCCTGTTCGATAACACTTTCCATCATATGAAGCGGGTAGACTGCCTGCTTGTCCGCCTTGACACTCTTACCCACAGGAATGTATCGATAGGGTTTGGTCTCACCATCACTGCTAAAGGCTTCCTGAGTCACACCCCTGCTAAAATACTTGGCGATCAGCCCAGACATTTTGCGTGCGTGGGGCGTCTCTTCACCTTTCCAGAAAAAGGATTGAGGAAATCCAAACCCTACCTGCTGTAAGGCATAGCCCCGCTTTCCGTCTTCGGTCTTACCGCAATACAAGAGTCCCTTTTGCACAAGGTCCTCAAGGATATGTTCGAGTTCTTGCCTAGAAAGGTTAACTCCGGCCAGGATCTCCTCGATCCCAGCCGCTCGCAAGGGGATGACCTGGGTTGGCAAAGCCAGCGCCACCTCTGCTTCTTGCGGGGTGAAGTTTTCTCTCAGAATTTCTATCAAGTCCTCTCTAAAAGGGTACCCCATTCCCAAGCGAGAGAGATGTTCCCCCAGCCTTTCATACACATCTTGTTTTGGCATGCTTCCTCCTCAATGACTCCCATATTGTGAGTCGACATTCCTTGCCGCATTCTCACTCCATAAAGACAATAACATATTCTAGCGAGGCTGTCGAAAAACCGGCCTCAAACCAATCTCCACTAAATAATCCGGGCCCAGAGGACCCAGCTTTAATTCCACCCCACAGGGGTATGAAGTGAGGGTACGCCCTTTTTCGAGAGGCCATATCTCAGAAAAAAATTCCACCGGACATCGCCGTGACCCAATATTTGGGGTTTGCGCCACTGAGCTTCTGGGAGTCTCCAACTCACTCCTTAAACCTCAAATATTGGGTCACTTCCCGCTAACCCTATAGATATGGCCTTGAGAAAAGGGGCGTGGCCTCACCCAGGCACAACCCAATTCCTTTACCAATACCAAGCCGTATATTGAATAATCATTTCGCCAGCAAAGCTTAACTATTCCCGCGGTGCAGCCGAGGGATTTGTGACAACTAACAGCAGACGTTTTCATTGACCTAATCGTGCTTATGCCAGAAGGCCGCGATGTCTGCCTGCTTGCCATACCCAAAAATATCATCAGCAATGACAATGGAAGCGTCCAGTTTCGGGAATCTTTCGATGAGCCAGCGAGTCACATCATGTAGAGTCCCGTCGGGCTTATTGAAGGGACAAACCCGAATGCAGTTCCCGCAATCGCACGCGTTTTTGGCCCAGAATTTGAAGCACTTCTCCAGATCAGAGTACCACTTGAGGGCCCCACCCGCATTGGATTTGTTGAGGGGTTCAACGGTCCTTGGCCCGTGGGGGATGGCTTGGGGGGGACAGTGCTTGGCACACTTCATACAGGCTTCGCAGAATTCTGTCACGCCAAACTCCATAGGTTCATCACATACCAGTGGAAAGTCGGTGAAAATCTTGCACAGCCGCACGCGTGGTCCGAACTTTGGGGTGATCAGGATGTTGTTCCGTCCCAATTCACCCAGCCCAGCCTGTACGGCGTAGGGCACACTCATGGCCGTATCATTGCCTGTGGGTATGGCCTTGTAGCCCAACTGACGCAAAAACTTGGCGAGAAGTCCCGCCGTAAAGGCCATTTTCGAATAACCCAGACCCGTGTCAGCCCCGGCGATAAAAGTGGGGGTGTATTTGTAGTACTCATAATCCATGGCGACCGCCATGCTAATGACATACGCGTATTCGTCCGGGATGTGAATGTCATATTCGGTGCGTGTAACCAAATGGAATCCCTTGGTGTAGATCCACCGCCTGTCCAATTTGCTCACACCCACCATATCAGCGCCATAGAGCTTGGCCGCCTTTTTGACCAAACGGGTATTGTATTCCGGATCACTGGAATCAAATTTTAGGCCTTCGGGCAATTCGTTCACGCCCTGCGTGTTATCCTCCCAGCTGTAGAGACCAAAGTCCTTCTCAACGACACCACGGGCAAACCCCATCTCCAAGGCCCAACCCGCGTTTCGAAAGGAAATGTCCTCGTGACGGAACCCGGGCCTGTTCTGGGGTGTGACAACCCCATAATAACTTCGGCCCGCTTCTCTCAGCTCAGGTTCCCATCGCACCCGTTTGAACATCTCATTCTTCTGCTCAAACGGTTGGGCATCCCGGGCGTTGTACTTCGTTTCAAAATCCATTTTCCTTGGCATGATCTACCTCCCACTCAGATACCAAAATAGCCGCATGTTTTCCTCAATCAACCCCAATAGCAGGCTTCGTAAAGGCCATCTAGCTTTCCGAATTTGGCTTGACAAATTTCTTATTATAGTATTTATCTACTCAGCGCCAGACAAAAATCGTCTAGACAAGGAGGGCAAGACATGGGGATCAAAGATATGAAGAAAAAAAATGTGGTTATTGGGTTGTTGCTCTCACTCCTTGTGGCTTTATTCGCCGCAGGGAGTGTCTATGCCGCCGGAGGGAACCCCATCGTTATAGGGGTGCCCACCGCCCTCGGTTCCATTGAGGGAAGAGACACCCTGTTCATCGTCAGGATGGCAGCAGAAGAAATCAACGCAAAGGGCGGTGTGTCAGTGGGCGCTCAAAAAAGACCCCTAGAGGTGGTCTCTATTGACACGCGGGGTCACGAGGCTGGCATACCGGTCCATGATGCCCTAACAGCCGTCGAAAAGCTGATTCTGGAGAAGAAACCACATGCCATTTTGGTCGGCGCTTTTCGCTCGGAAATCCTGTTGGCCTCTATGGATCTTATTGCCAAGTACAAGATACCCTATATCTGTACGATTGCCATGAGCCCAGCTTTCCAGAAAAAGGTGGCAGAGAATTACGACAAATACAAGTATATGTTCCGGATGTGCCTTGACGGAAGATACTTTGTCATGTACCTGACCAAGCTCATGGGCTTTTTAAACAAGGAGTTCGGCTTTAATAAGGCTTATATCATCGCACAAGACGTCCTCTGGGCCAGGGGAAGTGCCAAGGTCCTGCAGAAGTTAGTAACGAAACAGGGCTGGGACATCCTTGGTTCTGATACCTATCCCATAGGCTCTACCGACTATTCTTCTTCACTGATCAAGGCAAGAATGAAAAAGGCCCAGGTGATCGTCCCCATCGGGGATATGCCCCAACTTGCCATTCTCTCGAAGCAGTCTCGGGCCATGAAAGTCCCCGCACTGCTCGCCGGTGAAATCGCCGCCCTCTGCTCGATCTCCAGCTGGAGGGCCACAGAAGGTGCCATTGAGGGGTTTTTGAACTTTATTTTTGAAGCGGGAAACATCCCTGTCAAGTCCATTCCCAAGTCCCAGGTTTTTCATAGAAATTTTGGCAAAAGGTATGGCCAAAAGGCCCTGGAAAACCTCTCGGGTCATGGCCCCGGACCCAGCTACGATGCGGTCTACGCCCTGGCCGCGGCCATTGAACGCGCGGGAACGCTCGAAGCGGATCCCGTGGTCAAAGCCTTGGAGCAAACCGATATGGATGGGGCCATTGGCCGAGTTAAATTTTCAAAAGACCATCAGGTCATCTTCGGATTTGACCCCAAAGAGGCTGCCCTGGGCGTGGTCATTCAGTGGAGAAAACCGGGAATTAGGGTCCCAGTCTTTCCGGAGGTGGTTGCGGAAGGAAAAATTGAACTTCCTCCCTATATGAAGAAATAAAGCCGTGTCTGAAAAGTCTTCTGGGGCGATCTTATTGCTGAAGATCGCCCCTTTTGCAAAGGGTGCCGGATGATCAGCTACATCATCATTTATGGCCTGGTGAATAGCGTCACTTTGGCCCTTATAGCCATCGGCTTTAGCCTCACCTTTGGCATCAGTGGTGTGGCCAATTTCGCATACGGCGGGTTTTACCTCCTGAGTGGGTACCTCACCTGGATGCTCCTCAACTATTTGAAGCTGCCCTTAGTTCTTGCCGTTTTTCTCACCGTTGGCATTGTAGCCCTTATTGGTTTCCTCACCTACTGGGTCATCCTTTTGCGGGTCAGGGGAATCCCTCTGTCCGAGGTCATTGCCACCTTTGCCTTGGGGGTTGGTATACTGGAACTCTTCCGCTGGGCAGGATTTGTCACTTATGAGTTCACTTTACCCATCTTCATTAAAGGGGGAATAGAGATCGCTGGTGTCCCCCTAGACTATCAGCGTCTTTTTATCATCGGCATCGGCCTGGCCCTGGTCATCTTCCTTTATATCTTCACGCATCACACGAGGATTGGGCTCTCCTTTCGGGGCATAGCCCAGAACGAACACACGGCCATTTCTCTGGGCATAGAATCAGATTGGACAGCCGCCCTTAGCCTATCCCTAGGCTCAGCCATGGCCGGCTTGGCCGCCATAGCCATCCTGCCCTTGGGCATTATTTCCATCAATGTGGGGTACGATGTTTTGCTCATCGCCGTGGCCATTGGAATCGTAGGAGGTCTGGAGAGCGTTCCAGGGATCCTTGTTGCGAGCCTCATCCTTGGATATGCACAAGTGATCACCGGGCTATATCTGTCGCCCGAATGGATGATGGTCGTCTATCTTGCGGCGATCGTAATCGTCTTGGCCATAAAGCCATCCGGACTCTTTGGCAAGTTCAAACAGCTGGAGGAGAGGGTCTGAAATGACTATCCGCTACCGGAAGGAGAGACTGGACCGGGGGATAAAAGTCAGGACCGAGGATATATTTGCCCTTTCCTCGTATAAGGAAATATTATATCTGGTTCTCCCCCGTGCCCTCCCCGTCCTCTTCCTGCTTATTTTTCCCCTCCTTAAAGGCCTGGTGGGACTTTACTGGGAAAAAGTCCTTATCATTACCTGCATCACCGCCCTGCTTGCGCTGAGTTGGGACCTTCTCGCCTCTGTCGGTCTGATCTCCTTGGGACAGGCACTCTTCTTTGGCGCTGGAGCCTATCTTACAGGCTATCTTAACCACAGTTTTGGCTGGCCACCCCTCGTGACCATCCCATTGGGTACCCTGGGAGGGGCGCTCTTCTGCACTCTTTTCCTGTTGCCGGTCCTGAGGATAAGAGGCGTATATTTCGCCATCGTCACTTTGACGCTACCCCTATTGCTTGTCAGGGTCATTGAGGCGACTAAAATCCTTGGGGGCACGGAGGGCTTGAGTGGCCTCTCACGTCTCTCTGAAAATATTTGGGTTGAGCTCTATATTCCGGTTTTGGCCCTGTTCTTATGCCTCTTCGGATTTCGCAGGCTGATCAATATGGATTACGGTCTGGTGCTACAGGGGATCCGGGATAATGACCTTGCGGTCATGAGCGGTGCCATCAATATTCACAAGTTCAAGGCTCAAGCGGTCTTTATCGCGGCTTTGGCAGGGGCATTCCCTGGTGCCTTTATGACCCACTACTATCAGTTCGTGGGTATGCCCGCCTTTGCCCTCGATTTCTCTATCTTGCCCTTGACTTGTGCGGTGCTTGGGGGGGTAGGTAATTTCGCAGGTCCATTATTGGGTGCTTTTATCCTCGTACCCCTTTCTGAAATTCTTCGGGCCTTTGGAACCCTGCGAGTAGTCTTCTATTCCGCCATTCTGATTGTCTGTGTGGTAGGTCTTCCGGAAGGTATATTCCATTATCTGGAAAGAAAGTACCACCAGTTCGAAAGACTTGTGAAGGTGGCCTAACCATGGGAAACAGAGCCGTACTTGAAGTGGACAAGGTGAGCAGGAGCTTCGGAGGCGTGGTTGCCGTATGGGAAGTGAGCTTTCACCTTCAGGAGGGCGAACTTCTGGGGATTATAGGGCCAAATGGCTCGGGAAAGACCACGCTGGTCAATTTGCTCACAGGCTTTGTGAAACCCGACTCTGGAAAGGTGATCTATTTAGGTAAGAACATCACAGGCAAGATGCCCTACAAAATAGCTGAATTGGGTATCGCACGGACCTTTCAAATGGCCAAACCTTTCTACAAACTCCCTGCTTTTAAAAATCTTATAATCCCCCTTTATTCTCCGCGGGTTAAGAAGTTGAGAGGGGGTAGATATGGAAAGAGAGACGATGTGGCCATTGACCTTCTGGAAGAAGTGGGATTTGAACGGGACTCCTTTGTACCCTATAAGATGGCTTCTAATCTGCCACACGGTTATGTGAAGCGACTCGAGCTCGCACGCTGCCTCTCTCTTCGGCCGGACCTCATCATCCTGGATGAACTCTTCTCTGGGATGTCCATGTCCGAGGTGGCCAGTACGCTCCCTATCATTGAAAGGCTCAATGGGGAAGGACTCAGCATCATCATGATAGAGCACCGGTTAAGAGAACTCTTCCGACTTGCCACTAGGGTCATGGTCCTAAACTTTGGCAGAAAAATTGCCGATGGTCCTCCTGATGAAGTCATGGAGAGTGATGCAGTCAAAGCAGCCTATCTAGGAACAGAGCATGACGAATAAGATGCTGCAAGTCAAAAATCTTATGGTCTTTTTCGAAAATTCCTTGGCCATAAACGACCTCACTCTGGAAGTTCTCAATGGCGAGATCGTTGGTGTTCTGGGCTCAAATAGCGCAGGCAAGACGACTTTGATGAACACCATATCTGGCCTGATGATTGATATAAAGAAAAAGGAGGAGCGCAGAGGCGGCGAACGGATAACCTTGATTGGCGAACTCATTTTCGAAGGAGAGGATATCACCCATGCCAAACCGAGTGATAGGGTCAGAAAGGGCATCGGTCTGAGCCGGGAGAGGCATCCCATATTCCCTGACAGCAGTGTTGAAGAAAATCTGAATATCGCCACCTACATACGGAAAGATGCGGAGGTGAGCGAGAGCTTTGATTTCGTCTACTCGGTCTTTCCTCGTTTAAAAGCCCTAACAAAGAGAAAAGCCGGATTTTGCAGTGGTGGTGAGCAACAGATGCTCTCCATAGGCATGGCCTTGATGACACGACCGAGGCTCCTGCTCATGGATGAGCCCCTGCTCGGGCTCTCGCCCGCCCTGCAGCAGGACCTCATTGAAGCCATTATCCAAATTCAATCAAAAGGGGTCACCATCCTGGTTACAGAACAGTTTGCAAGGCCCCTTCTGCCCATTATCGAACGGGGCTATATCATTGAAAATGGCATCCTCGTTCTGACCGGCACGGGTCAGGAATTGATGGACAATCCAGAGGTGAAGGCAGCCTACTTCGGTGTATAAGATGGTTGAGATACCCACCCACACAATCTATGAGCAGTTTGGGAAAGCGGCTCGAGACTTCTCGGAAAAACAGGCCCTACTCTACATAGGGCAAACATATACCTACTCCCAACTCCAAGAGGCGATCGAGAGGCTGGCCACCAGTCTATATGGTCTGGGTATTACCAAGAGGGAGAGGGCCATCCTCTACCTCCCAAATTGTCCGCAGTGGGTGATGGCCTGGCTTGCACTTCTGAGACTTGGTGCGGTGGCCATTCCCGTCTCACCTATTTATACGCCTATTGATCTAAAATATATGATCAATGACAGCGGGGCTGAGACCATTTTCTGCCTAGACACCAATTTCGGCTACGTGAGCCAAGTGTTTCACGAGACAGGGCTTCAGAGGGTGATCATCACCAACATGGCAGAACTCTTGCCCTGGTGGAAGCGGGTTATCGGTATGGGGTTTGATAAGATCCCCAGGGGAAAAGCCCCCTCAGGGAAGCACATCCACGGTTTTAAAGGGCTTTTGAAACGGGCTGACGCGGCTCAATTGCCACCCTATGAAGCAGAAAAAGAAGAAACCATCGAAATGCTCTACACCGGGGGAACAACCGGTCTCCCCAAGGGGGTCCCTTTCGCAAATATCACCTTTCTGGAGAGTGTTGCCGAACAGAGGGCCATGAGCGAGGCACATATTCCAAAGGGCCAGGATATTGTCATTCAGGGAGGCCCCCTGTTCCATATCCTTGGCCAGGCCATGGGGCTGGGAGCCCTCCTTTCAGGGGACACCCTCATTCTTTTGCCAAAAGTTAATTTGGACGGCCTCTTTGCCCAAATCCAGAGATATGGGGCGACCACCTTTTTTGGCGTTCCCACCATGTATCGTATGATTTTAGAGCATGACAGGTTGGATTATTACGATTTGGGTTCGCTCAAGTATTGTTTCTGTGCAGGTGATGTCTTGCCCGTTGAGGTGGGCGAAAGATGGGTCAAAAAGTTCAAGAAACCTTTGCATCAGGGATACGGGGCCACAGAGACCTGTGGTAGAGTCTCTCTCACCCCCATGGGTGAGGAGGCCCCGTTGGGTAGCGCAGGAAAGATCATGCCCCTTCAGAGCGTCAGGCTGACAGACCCAGATACCTTGGAGCCCGTACCGCAGGGGAAACCAGGAGAACTGCTCGTCTCTTCTGAACATATGGTCAGGGCGTACTGGAACAAGCCGGAGGAGACCGACGAGTGCTTTGTGGAGAGGGAAGGTAGACTCTGGTACAGGACCCGTGACATCGTGCATATCGATGAAAATGGGTGGCTCTTCTATCTGGATAGGTCCGTCGACATGATAAAACATAAGGGCTATCGGGTCGCCTCTTCAGAGATAGAATCGGTGCTCCAAGGCCATCCCGCCGTCATCGACTCTTGCGTTGTGGGTATAAAGGACGAGAAAGTGGGTGAAAGGATCAAGGCCTTTGTTGTCCTCAAAGAGGACGTGAAAGGGGTTAGTGCCTACGATCTCATGAGATGGTGCAGAGAAAAACTGGCCCCTTACAAGGTCCCTCAATATATAGAATTCCGTGACATGCTGCCCAAATCCAAAGTGGGCAAGCTTTTACGCAGAGAATTGAGAGCCGAAGAGATAAAGAAGTCAGAGGAGGCCTGAATCTATGGGGCTCAGATCACATTGGCAGCACCTTCTCGGGCCCCATTTTAACCTTTCATCCCCTTATCATAACTAAGGACCTTACCCCTCCCAGACTGTATCCGATCTATAGCATTACCGATGCTCTGGAGCAGACGGCGTTTATCCTCTCCTTTCACTTTCATGCTTTGGCGACCACCTATGGTAATGAAATAGAGTCGCTTGCTCTTTCTGATTCCGGATAGGTAGGTTTCCACCTTCCATCCGGAATCGAGCGGCAGCAGATCATTTCTCAATGAGAGAATACCGTAATTGAGTCTTATTCCGTCCTGAGATACAGAAACTGCACTGAACCCAAAAATGGTGCTATTAAAAAACCACAGGACCAAAATCAACCAGATGGTGAACACTGCGGTGTGTTTTCGCCTCTTTTTGATGATGGCGTGAATGAGGAGAGAGAACACCACACCGAGAGAGATCAGCATGATGGCATTTTGGATGAAGAGGGATTTGATGGTGAATATCTCTGAATTCATATCCTTATAGTAGGGATAACACACCTCTCATTCAGGTGTCAATCCGTGGAGGTCTATGGCGAAGGCAAGTCTTGGCCATGGACCTGGGCGTACGAGGACCTTTTTCTTGACAGTCAAAAATTTCATCTGTTAGATTCCCATCCCATATCTTTCAGGAGGCCCTTTCCTCATGCGGAACATGGGTAGATGCATCGCCCTCGCACTGCTTGTAACCTTTATTGCTGCCACTGCAATGGCTGGCGGTCGTGGCATCAAAAGCACACCCTTTGGAAAGGCCGTGCACCCAGAGGGTGTTACGGTCAATCTTTCTGGTCACATCCTCGACAACCATAGGGAACCAATCGCTGAGGCAGAGGTGGTCATTCTGGTCAACGGCGTGGAAATGGACCGCATCGTGACGGCGTCCAACGGGTACTACATTTCTCACTTGCAACTTGCGAATAGATCCCTCCACACCTCCACCATCCAACTAAAAGTCCGAAAGACAAGTTTTGGGGCTCGGCTCCTCAAATTCAAGGGCACTGACCTGGCACGGAAAGGGAGCCACTACTTTTTCAGCCAAGACATTGTCATGCCCCGAATTTTGGGGGCGGCCTTTTGGATTTCCACGGTTTTATTCATCCTGGCCTATTGCCTCATCGCGCTTGAACTCTTGCACCGCACCCTTGCCGCCATGCTCGCTGCAGCCCTCATGTTACTCATTTCCCATACAATCGGGACGCTGTGGCCCGCATTCCACATCTTTTCCTTTGAAAGGGCTGTTGAGGCCATAGATATGAATGTCATTTTTCTCCTCATGGGAATGATGGTCATCGTGGGCGTTTTGAAGCATACCGGCGTGTTTCAGTGGTGTGCTTACATATCCTACCGACTGGCCAGAGGCAAGGTCTTTCTCCTCGTCATCTATCTCATGATTTTCACTGCCGTCTCTTCAGCTTTTCTGGATAACGTGACCACGATGCTCCTCTTGACGGGCGTGGCCATAGAAATAGCCGTCTCCCTGGCCATCAACCCTATTACCATTTTGATCCCCCTTGTGCTTGCATCTAACGTGGGCGGCACGTCCACCCTTATTGGCGACCCCCCCAATATTATGATCGGATCCTACGCCGGCCTCACCTTCATGGACTTCGTTATTGCGCTCGCCCTGGTGTGTGCGGTCACCATGATTGTCTTATTCGTTTTTACAAAACTGGTGTGGGGTAAGGGCTACGCAGAGGCAAAGGTGGAAAATGTGGAAGAGTACATCCAGGAACTGAAAGAGAAATACCCTATCACGGATCCCGGACTCTTGGCCTACGGCCTGGGCGTTTTAGGTTTTGCCGTTTTTCTGTTCCTCAGCCACGGTTACTGGCACATGGAAGTGAGTGTGGCTGCCCTGATGGGCGCCTCCGTGCTGCTCACCATTGCCATTCTCAAGCAGAAAGTGAATATGATCGAGATTTTTGAGAAGGATATTGAATGGCCCACACTGATGTTCTTCATCTTCCTTTTTATTATCGTGGGTGCGGTGGAAGAGAGCGGCCTGCTCGCCTTGATTGCAGACTGGATCCTGGAACTTTCCAAGGGAGACTTTGTGGCCGCTTGTAGCCTAATCATCTGGGTAGCCGCCATAATGTCTGCCTTCGTAGATAACATTCCTTTCACAGCCACCATGCTCCCCATCGTGGCCTATCTCAGTGCGGTAATCCCGGACTCAGGCAATACGCTCTGGTGGGCCCTTGCCCTTGGTGCATGCTTCGGTGGTAATGGGACGATCATCGGGGCCTCTGCCAATGTGGTGACCTTGGGGATCGCAGAAGCGAGGGGATATAGGATCACTTTTGGGGGATTCATGAAAACGGCCTTTCCTTTTATGCTTCTCAGTGTACTTATCGCCCATGTTTGGCTTCTCATCTTCAGACCACAGTAGATTTGCAGGATAAATGGGTCTCACTTGTTGCAGGGCCTGCAGCTTCTCTAACGTCCATAGGCATATTTCTGAGTCAACTCATCTCTCCAAGCACGCTTTCATGTGGCAGAATTCAGAGACTCTCATTGATGATCGTCAATGGCGCCTCCAGCGGGCATAGCCTGCAGAGCGGCCTATTCTCTTGCGAAGAATGCGGGCCGAGCGAGCTGAACAGGACGGCTAGATGCCCGTAATGAAGGATAGGATGGTTTCGGTGAGCTCGTCCGTTTTCTCGAAGTGAACGGCATGACATGCATCGATGGTAGCCAGACGATTCCTCGGGGAAGCCTTGATGAGAGGGGTCAGGTATTCGGTTACCTTTCCATTGTCCACGATTCGATCCCCGGTCGCCAAAATGGCCATTATGGGAACATGGACGGCCAGAATGGCAGACCAGGACATTTCCTGTATCTCATCCATGATGAGCGCCGACTTCATCGTCACTTTTGTGGTCTTGAGGCGATCCTCTTCGATGAAAACCAGCCATTCCCGGGCAAAAGTAAAATCAGTGGCCTGCATGGGGATGGGTACAAACGCCTTCTCCCGCTCAGGTTCGAACTTGAAGGTGGAGTTGAGGCTGAACATCATCTTCTCAGCGATATCAATGACCGATCTGAAGCGGTCGTTCCAAAAGAATCCGGGGGTTATCAGCACCAAGCTCGACAGGACGTTGTCCGATTGCAGCTTGGACGCTGCAATCGAGGCGTACTGGGCTCCCTGACACCAACCTACCAGGTGAATACGTCGAAAGGAGTGTTTCAGGTGAAGCAAGTGTTCTACCACATCTTGGATGACGAGCCCCGCAGTACCAAGATCTCCCCTTCTCGCATTGAGGCCGCAGCCTCTCCGATCGGGTGCAACCACGGACATGTTGGACTTTGCTCGAATCGCTTGTGCCAGGGGATAATGCCACCCGGAATGACTCATCCCTCCGTGGAGAATCACCAGCACCTCATCTCCTGCCTCGGGCCCCCAAAGCCTGTAATGAATATCGTAGCCATCGAGCATGCGATGGCTGAGAACGCGTTCATTCCCGTTGCTCTCAGGGGGCGGATTGACACATGTCAACCCCCAGCCGTTCTTCCAATTCTCTTCGGTAACGATCCTGAGGCCCTGAACGCTGAGTTCCGCATAGGGACGCTTGAGATCGAGAACGCCTTCGCGTCCAAACTTCAGATTCGGTTCAGCAGGATCCCACTCGAGGAGATAAGAGCCAAACGCGCCCTCCTGTGCGATTAGCGAATCGCCCGCTGCTTGTGCCAACAGGAGCGCAGCGCGAGTCAGGAGGGAGGTCTCACCCACATGGGCCCCAATAATAATCGGCCACCCACGCGCCTGGATGGCCTCGATCAACCTGAGACCACGGCAGATACCACCAACCTTGGACACTTTCAGATTGGCAATAAACTGTCCCGCAGCGCCATCAAACCGATCCAGGTCACTTAAGCGACACAGGCTTTCGTCGAGAATTATGCTACAGTTCAGCGCGAGACTTACCTGAGTGAGAAACTCCACCTCCCCTGGTCCCATGGGTTCTTCGATGGCAAAGAATGGCATATCCAGGTTGCGGAGGTGCTCGATGGCCGCCTCGGGATCACCCCTCCACAGGTTATTGGCATCCAATCTTACTCGTGTGTTGGACACACCGTTCTCCTGGCAAAGTTCCATAAGACGCCTTAGCCTGTGTTTGTCTTTCCGCAGGTCACCACCGAGTTTGACTTTGAAGTCGGTAAACCCGCGTGTGAGGTAATGATCGGCGGCGAATGTAAACCGCCACTCATCGCCGTCTCCCAGGACGGCCGTATACTCATAGCGCCCCATAGGACCGCTTTGGCCCAGAAGCGTCTCCACGCTACACGCGTTTTCCCTGGCAAACAGATCCAACAGGGCACACTCGACAGCACACCAAGAAGAGGGCGCCTCATCGATCAAGTCTTCATGTTTCGCCTGCCAGGCTTGCAGCTGGCCCAAGCTCTGGCAGTTCGCCTGGATGACACGCACATGCTGTTCCAGCCATCGATAACTGAAGTCCAGTGTCTCACCCGTCACATAGCCACGTGGGCAGCCCTCTCCAAAGCCTGACAGGCGCCCTCTGCTCGCCTGCACCCAAATGCTTTCTCCCGCCTTGCGGGTGGCCGCCGCATGACGAACCGTTGATTTGAGTGGCACACGGAGCACTCGAAAACGGATGTCGATTTCATCTTTCATCATGTCTTTTTAGGGATGAAGTATATGCAATTTGCCATTGTGCGTCAACGGTCAAAAGTGTCGGAATGGCTATTAACTGTACTTCCCTCGCCTCATGTTTCGAGTGAGGCCATGAGCCTTTTCCCATGGATACATCCCCTTGCCTCCAGTACCGCTTCTGGACTATTTTCTTGACCTTCGCCAAGTTTCAGGTCTAAAAGCAAATCTTTGGAGCCGTTAGATGTGGCGTGCAGTACCCCTGCCCGGCTGCGAAGGGTTATCTTTGGGTTATGCAACAGGGATCAGCTCAGAGGGCGGGGCATTCTGGCATATACGCGCAAAGGAGGTAATATGGCTTTTTGGGATTTAGCGGCCTTTGAGCTGGAACAGTTCAGGCCAGGAATTATGAGCAAAGCGGAGTTGGGAGAGACCTTGATCATGACGTGCATGGAAATAGGGGCAGATCTGGAGGACACGGGTCATATGCACCCCTTTGACCAGTGCGGCATTGTGCTAAAAGGTGAAATAGAGATGTTTATCGGTGAAGACCACAAAAGGCTCCATTCAAATCAGGTCTACTTCATTCCAGCGGGTCAGTCTCATGGGTGGAAGACCTTTGAGGAGGCCGTGCGAGTACTGGACATCTCCCTGAAACCCCAACTCAAATAGAAATGGTCGATGCGACCCACCTTATCGCAGCTAGTGCCCATCCAGAATGGGTACTAGCAGTTTCCAGATCAGAAATGAGACACTTTTCTGCAAGGCCAAGGCTTCCGGGAACCCACGCCGTAGGCGTGGGACTCAGCGGAGCAAAGCGAGCGCGAAGAAATCAAGGGATTGCGCGGAGACGTACATATTGTACGTCGCACAAGGAATCCCGCTGATTGACACAGAGATTGCAAAAAAAGGGCCATTTCTGGATGGAAACTGGCTAGGGACCCTTTTCTTTTCGAACCACCCTGATATCCGCAATACGGGTGTTCGGGTATTGACCCCCTTCATCCTTTTCCAGGTATTTCACCATATCCCACACCGTATTCAACGCGGCGGAAACCCCCACAAGGGCCTCCATCTCAACCCCTGTCCTGGCCTGTGCCTTGACCACGCATCTGGCTTCCACACCATCTGAGCTCAGCTGGAAGTCCACGCCAACCGCATCTAGAGGGATTTGATGACAGTGGGGAATCAAGAGATGCGTCTGCTTCGCCGCGTTCATGGCAGCCACTTCCGCCACCTGCAAGGGATCCCCCTTCTTGATTCTACCCGCCTTTATCTCCGCCATGGTCTTTGGGGATAAGAGGATTTTTCCCACGGCCTCTGCCCTGCGATGGATAACGGGTTTCCCTGAAACATCCACCATTCCCATATTTCTTTCCTTCCCTGTTTGGCGGTTTACTGGCTCAGTATCAGCTGGTGCTGAACAACTCTTTCTTTTTGGATGCCTCTTTCTTGAGGCGATTCACCGTCTCGATGAGCGCTGGAAACACATTTTCCCTGAGGTCTCCTGCCACCGCCACAGCCAGAATCGGATCTCCCACCTTCAGGTGCCCCTCATTAATATCAACTAGGACTTCAACTATTCCTGGCAATTTTTTAATATCATTTACTATATTATCCATAACCTTATGATCGTATACCACCTCGATTCCAGAGACATCCCGCCCGTTGCGGGATACCCCTCGTACGATGCCCAGGTGGCTGGCAATCATCCCTATTTTCTCATTTTCCGGGTGTGCCTTCAGCTTCTCTATCATCTTGTTGAGATCCACGCCTCATATGCCTCCCAATAAATTGCTTCCTATTCATCCGCCCCGCTTTCCTGATCCAGGTTGAACAGCCTTCTCGCAATATCCAGATAGGTATCCCTGGTGGGTCTTTGCGCTTTCCTCTTTAAAACAACGATGGGATCGTTGATGATCTTTTCAGCCAGTGAAAGGGTGAGAGTTTCTATAGCCTTTCTCTGAGAAGGATCCAAGTGGCCAAGGCTGCTGAGGCTTTTCCTAATCTCTGCTTGCCGTATCGCTTCAGCCTTTTCCCGTATTGAGACAATCGTGGGAACCACTTCAAGGGTCTTAATCCATTTTTCAAATTTTATGACCTCCTCCTGGACGATTCTTTCCGCCTTTACAGCCTCCTCCTTCCTCTGGGCGATGTTAATCTCCACAACCCCTTTCAGGTCATCAATGTCATACACATAGACGTTCCCTAGATCATTCACTCTCGGCTCCACGTCCCTTGGCACAGCAATATCAATAAAGAAAAGAGGACGATTGCGCCTTTTCCTCAAGCTGCCCTTCACCAATTCATGGTCGATTACATATTCGGTGGATGCCGTGGAGGTGATAACGATATCCGCCTCCAGAAGCTGTGCCCCGATTTCATCAAAGGAAACGGCGCTCCCATTAAAAGATTCCGCCACCTGCACGGCTCGGGAAAAAGTGCGATTGGCCACCCGTATGGAGCTGACACCATGGCCTAAGAGATGTCTGGCAGCAAGCTCAGCCATCTCGCCAGCCCCGATTAAAAGGACCAGTTTTCCCTCCAGATCATAGAATATCTTCTTGGCCAACTCTATGGCTGCATAGCTTATGGAAACCGCCGAATCCGAGATGCCCGTCTCAGTCCTTACCCGCTTTGCCACGTGAAAGGTCTTATGCATGAGCCTATTCAAGACAACGCCAGCTGTTTTTTCCTTTGTGGCCTGATAATAGGCGTCCTTTATCTGCCCCAAGATTTGTGGTTCTCCCACCACCAAGGAGTCTAGGCTCGATGCCACCCTAAAGATGTGCCTTATGGCCTCTGTATCCTCGAAGGTGTAGAGATTTGAGGAGAATGCATGTTCTGGCATGCCCCCCAGATCTGACAATAATGCGATGACTGATCTTCTCGCCTCTTCTGGCGCCTCACTCGTATACAGGGCCTCCACGCGATTACAGGTGGAAATAAATAGACCTTCCCTGATGGATTGGAGCTTCCTCATGGATGCCAACGCCGTGGAAGTATTGCCCGGCTCTCTGGCAAGGCATTCTCTCAGCTCCACGGGAGCTGTCTCATGATTCATGCCCAAGTTTACGATCTTGATCATATTCCTGCTCGGCCTTCAATACTCCTGAAGCTGTGGTAATCGCTTAGCCAGAGGCTGACACCGATAAATGTGAAGAGCAGAACGAGAAAACAGACAATGGACATAATGGCTGCCTTGCGCCCTCGCCAGCCAACGGCCACCCTTTCATGCAAAAGAGTCGCATAGAGCAGCCATGTGATCAGAGACCATACCTCCTTGGGGTCCCATCGCCAGTAACTCCCGAGGGCGTATTGGGCATATATGGAGCCAGTGATCATGCCCACCGTTAACAGGGGAAAGCCATATATGAGGGCACAGTAGTTGATGGAGTCCAGTGTCTCTAGGGAGGGCAATCTGCTGTAGAACGAGCCAAGGCGTTTTCTCTTTATCTGGTGTTCTTGGATCAAATACATGATCGCGGCGACAAAGGTAACCGCGAGCATGCCATTCCCCATGAATATGGTGCCCACGTGGATCGTGAGCCACATGCTTTTGTACATGGGTTTGACCACCACTTCCATACCAGGGATGGTGGAAGAAATGATCATTATAAAGGCCGCAAGGGGCGCTACAAAGGAGCCGAGGACCATTAATTTGAATCTCAGTTGAAAGATGAGGTATGCGCCAATAATGGTCCATGAAAAAACCGATAAGGCTGATTTCAGGCTGAGCACCGGTGCCGTACCGAGGGTGTAATACTGGTGGGCGAGGAATAGGGTGTGGCAGATAAAACCCGCCACAAGGATCCTGTATGACCAGGTATAAACGCTCTTTTGCTGTTTGATGATATAGACAATAAATCCACCCGATGCCAGAAGAATGAGAAAAAGAGCCAACTTGAAGAGTAGAAAAGCCATAGTTTCACTCAACCTTTAAATAATTGATCACGTCCTTTGATGAGAGTCGCCCTGGAATAATCCCATTGAGAATCGTGGCCACGCCATTCCAATCCTGTCTGCCTATTGCCTCCAAAATGGGAGAATTGACCAGTTCATTGAATATTCTCCTATTTTCATCCTGAGAGAGACTTTGAGAGAGTATTTCTTCTCTGAGTCTGCCCATGAGAACCAGGAAAGATCCGTATTCATCGCCAAATCTTTCCTCTAATGCCTCTCTCAACTTTTTAGCCAGGGCAGGACTTTTCCCGGAAGTGGAAACGGCGATCAGAAGGTCTCCTCTTCGAAGAACGGAAGGCAGTATAAAGTTGCAGTCAGAGGGCTGATCCACGGCATTGACGAGCAAACCCTTCTCTTTTGCCTTTTCACTCACCTGGTGGTTCAAACGGGGGTCATCCGTGGCAGCAATTACCATGAAGGCTTCCTCGAGGCAATCCTCATTAAATTCCTGCCCAAGGAAGCCTATTTTCCCCCCTTCGCTATAACGACGTAGCCGGGGAGTCATCTCTCGCGATATGACCTGGACCTCCGCGCCGTATTGCAGAAGCGTTTCAATCTTGCGCTCGGCCACAGTACCGCCTCCTACCACAAGAACCTTTTTCCCATCTAATTGGATCAAAACCGGATAGTAAGACATGAATGGGCTGCACTCCGAAATGAGCGTTATGGCATCTGACAAATAACCCCGACCTATTGGAACCCGGCTTTACCATCACTTCCATGAGGCGTTCATCTTACCTCATTGGGCAGGGGAAAATAGACATAAAAAATCACTTATCACTTAAACTAATCACTATATATATCTTTATTAATTATATATACTGGTCAACCAATCCGGTGATGAATTTCTCTATTTCCTCTTTCCCCCCTTTGGCCTCCAGATCTTTAACCAGGTTCTTGATCTTTTCATAGGCCACCGGATCACGCTTCAAATCGTCCGTTGACCTGTAGGCCCCACCTCGCCGACCCACCCGGTAGATCAGTCTGTCGGAATCGGGCAGTTCCTGATATTTCCTGATCACCTCCAACATCTCTTCCTTGTCTTCGGGCAGTTTACCGCTCACCTCCTCCAAGAGATTCATGATGTGATCGCTTGTCACCATGCTGGTAATACCGTCAAGGGTTTCTATGAAGAGTCTCACCTCCTCCGCAAGCATATCGTCGGTCTGCATCTCGAACTCGCCATTTTTCAGCTTCTCGGAAAGGGGAACCCTATCAGGTACCCTCAGGCTCCGGAGACGGATAAAGTGGGGGTTGATCTGGTTGAGGACTTTTGCTGTGGCCGTGGCATGCTCCCGCCACAGACCTTGGCCTCCCAGACCTGGCATCACATATTCAGAGAGCTCCATTCCCGCTTCCAGCACCTTTCTGCCTGCCTCAACATGTTGGGCCCCGGTAACGCCCTTCTTCATCAATTTCAGGAGCGGATCGTATCCACTTTCCAGCCCCACGTGCACCCTGTCCAAACCTGCTTTCCGTATGGCCTTGAGGGACTCCACTGATTTTCTGACAATGGTCCTGGATCTGGAGTAGCTGGTCACACGGGTTATCTGTGGAAACTTCTCCCTAAGAAATTCCAGGACCTCCACCAAGTCATTGGTCTTCATGACCAAATTATCCGCATCCTGTAAGAAGCAGGCGCCCGTCCCATAATAGAGCCAGATGGCAATGCTTCGGTAGGCATCGCTGTAATTGGGGCTGTTGAAGATTGCACTTATGACCTGGTCATTGACCTCTCCACTGAATCCCAACTTCCAGGAAAGGGCCTTTATCTCGTCTGCCGTGTCCTTTGCTGTCTGGATATCCTCTTTGATCTCTTCCACTGTCCGAA
>Ga0111161_1017_pt1 | contig 21002 bp, 20 predicted proteins | sample DeeMarSeWOR28_12_FD_80264 | JGI IMG/M metagenome (GOLD analysis project Ga0111161, IMG submission 80264) | Nitrospira bacterium SG8_3
CCGAAATTGTGCCTATTCTTGATGATTAGCAGTGATATGGGGTGAGGTTTAGTGACATTCGAGCCAGAAAGGGATAGGAAAGAAAAGCTATTAATTTTATCATCTTATATCATCGAACATCATTGTTAAGCGCCTGTTATCATTGGCTTTTTTGGGGTTCGACTCCCCCCGCCTCCACCATTCGATGCGCCCTCAGCTGGGCTCAGGGCTTACTCATGGCAGGCCAGCCAAACTAATACTTGAGCCATATAAAACACTTACCTGAGCATCGAATGGTGTCCTGAGTAAGCGACCGAAGGAAGCGCACCGAAGGGCACCAGAATAGACTAGCCTATCGATCCGTTCACTCCTATCCTTTCCACATCCCTAACAATCTGTTAGAACTTCTCAGCAAATGGAAACAAAAATAGACTACTGGGTTTACATCCTCAGGTGCGCCGATGGGAGTTATTATATTGGCTCCACCCGGGACTTAGAAAGACGTCTGCGTGCCCATGAAGAAGGTAGGGCAGCAGCGTACACTGCGCGAAGGCTGCCACTTAAACTGGCTTATTCTGAAAAACATGGCACTATGGAGGCCGCACGCCAACGTGAACCTCAAATCAAACGGTGGTCACGTAAGAAAAAGGAAGCCTTGATTAAGGGGAATACGGAAGGCCTAAAATCCGTGAGCAAGAGGCGAGTCTCCTGAGCGCAAAACCCACTCGGGGCGAGTCTATGCATCAAGGCATTTCTGAAACGGAATAGCCTATGCGCACGCAAGCAGTAAACAGCACCAGGCTTTTTCCATCCCATTGAAACCCCTCACTGTTTCTGACCTAAATCCCCCGCCCTCTCATCTATCATTGCTACAATTTTGTAAAATGACAAATATTGGCAAGAAAGTCACAGATTTTGTCAGATTTCATCAGATTTTGTGGACTAATACTTTCTTATTAGGTGTAACATATTGATATTACATCATTTTTTCGTCAATTTTTCAGCATGAAATGGCACGGTGTTTGCACTATTTCATACACAATGTATCCCAAAGAGTATCCTATCGTATACACGAGCTCGAGTTTCTGGGCTCAAAATAGCACGTAAGGTGCTCTTTCATCCATCCTCTCATGAGCGGCAGCTTATAAACTGAGGATTGGCATCTTTGAAGAAGAGGGGGATTGAACGATGGGTAGAAAAATGGTTATAAGGATCCTATCAATTTCTATAGCTCTACTTTTTTTGGGCGTGTTCCTACCAAGCCTGACAAACGGTGCGGAGGAGCCTCCTCCAGTGGATCCAGTCCTCGTTGACTTTGGCGAGGTGGAAGTGGGATCCCAGGGTTCCCAGGTCTTGAGTATATATAACAGTAACGGGGACCCAGAGCAGGTGATTTTCTTTATATCTTATAATAACGGGGGGGCTGACTGCGGCTTTTCTCTCGCTCTCACTCCTGCGCCCGGCAACAACAACTTATACTACCTCCCGGGAGAACTAGAGGGTAAGGGAAGCGTCGATGTGGAGGTAATATTTTCACCGACTGACCCCCCTGCTACATGCTCTGCAACCCTTATGGTCTCCGTCGGTGGAGTTGCAAATGCAACTCTATTGGGGAAAGGCGTGGAGGCGCCAGAGCTCAAGAACATCATTATCGATGGCCGGGACACGGGCGTGCTCGATTTTTACTTGGAGGACAACACGCTCTTTTCCTCACGGCTGGAGGAGATCGCAGCAAATGCTCGCAATCACGGCCAGTATGTGCGGTGGGTTGCTTTTTGGACCAGAAGGGCGCACAGGGATGATAAGCTTGATAAAGAACAAATGAAGGCCATTATAAAGGCTGCGGCACATGCAAACATTCCGCCGAGGAAGTCAGGCCTTGAGGACCTCGTTTACAACGGGGAGCCTGTTACGGATTTGATCGAACAGTGTAAGGAAGATGCAGAAAACAATAAAGAGTTTATGCGGTGTGTGTATGGGCTCATGAAAGAGATGAAGAAAGAGGGTGTTATCGAGGGCAGGAAGCAAAAGCATCAGATCCGTAGATACGCGGCCAGGTTAAGATTCCATCGCGGGCACCATAAGTAGCCACGGAATATAGAGACAACTAGAACAGGCTAACTAGACCTAATAGGAGGACGAAAACCTCCTGGATCCATCGGGATTTAGGAGGTTTTCTTTTTACATCTATCCCCAGGGTTTTCACAAGATACTGCTAACGACGACTCAAAGCCTCCAGGACCTCTTGCGTTGTGGCCTCCGGATGTTCTGAAAGGTAATCGGCAATCACGTTGGCCGCATAGGCGGCGGAAATGGAAGTCCCTGCATAGGGCCCGGGATCCCCCTTATAGCCCACGGGTAAGTGGGCAAATCCGGGCGCGTAGAGCGTCACAAAATCCCCGTAATTTGAATTCTCCCAGGACTTGCCGTCTGGTGCCAGGGCACCCACACCAACAACGGATGGAAAGGCAGCCGGATAGACCGGTTTCCCAGTTGGCTCATTTCCGGCAGAAGCGACAACGATGAGTCCTTTGGAACGGGCGTCATTAAGGGCGGCTTCCAGAAAATCGCTCCTGGTTTCTGATCCCCAGCTCAAACTCATGACCCGTGCCCCATGTTTCAGGGCAAACTCAATGCTGCTCATGATAGTGAAATTGGATGTGAACCCGTTGTCATCCATAACTCTGATGGGAATGATAGGATTCTGGCTATCAGACTCTGATCTCACCCCGGAGGGTTTCACCACGCCGGCTGCGATTAAGGCCATTTGCGTCCCATGCCCGAGGGAATCGGAAAGGGGTTCTTCCGGGTTTAACGCATCAAGGGAGCCAATTACATAGTCTTCAGCCCCAAAATCAGGATCCAGTCCTGTGTCAAGAACAGCTATAGGTATCGAACCCGTCGGTGTCGCAGGATTCGAGAGGTCAGGGCCGGATTCGCTCGCCGCGGTCTGTTTCAGGGGTGCGGGGATGGGATAGGCATAGTTGGGTTCCGCTTTTGCGACCTTGGGATGCCTCGCGATCTGATCCACAAGGGAGGGAACATCAGAGCCCTCAGGAAAGCGAATCTTGTAGAGGCCCACGGCGGTGTAACTATCCATAACGGTCCCGCCGAAGTGCCTCAAGAGCGCCTTGAATTCAGAGACCGTCATCCCCGGCTGGAGTCCCAGAAGGATCTCATTCTTGACAAAAAGGGATCCGTCTTTGGGGTCCCTGGCAATGGCAAAGCCTGTTCTCTTGCCAAGGGGCTTTATGCGCTCTTTTTTCCCGGGCTTGAAGACTTGTATCTCAGCCAATTTGGGAATAGGTCCGGCGGGTCCTTCGATAGACTTCCAGATGAGCACATGGTCGAAGGGTTTGAGGATCGAGCCTAGCCCCTGTCGAATGTCTCGATCTTCAAAGGAAGCGGTGATCTTCGGGTTGATTTGTGGGTCTATGCGAATCTTTATGCCCAGATCAGTGAGGCGCTGCAAAATGCTTTGCAGGGGGACCTGATCTGCGTGAAGCGTCAGCCTGTCTCCCTGAATACGCACATCAGAGGCAATGGCACTAGCCACAGACAGCAGGACGAGCAACGGGATTATGGAACACAAAAAAATTCTTTTCATGGGTCATGCTTCCTGGTGTGTTTGAAGAAAAAAGGGTGCCGCCCCGTGATGGGATATGCAACCCGCACTCCAATAGATGCCGAAAAGGCGGATCGTGTTTATGGGGGGATAGAGGCAGGTCAACCGCGTTAAAGGAGTGTGGGGCATATAGGACATTTCAGTGGAAAGGGGCCCTGTTTAATGGTCTCATGCACGCCTACTGCTGGGTGACGCGGAAGACTTCTTCGATGGTGGTCACGCCTTCCAGGACCTTCTGTGCTCCGGCCTGACGCAGGGTGATCATCCCCTGTTCAATGGCGATGTGTTTGATGGCATTGGCATCGGAGGTCTTTAAGATGGTATTCTTCACCCTGTCGTCTATGCCCATGAGTTCGAATATGCCCGTTCTTCCCATGTACCCGGTATTGAGGCATGAAGGGCATCCTCTGCCCCTATAGATCTGATTCCCCGCAAGCATATCTGGCGTTAAACCGACATTTTGGAGAGACTCCTGATCAGGCGTGTATGCCTCTTTACAGTCCTTGCAGATGACGCGGACGAGTCGTTGGGCCAATATGGAGATAACCGAGGACGTGACAAGAAAAGGTTCAATCCCCATGTCAATAAGACATGTCACCGCACTGGCCGAATCGTTAGTGTGGAGCGTTGAAAAGACCAGGTGGCCGGTCAAGGCGGATTGAATGGCAATCTCGGCCGTTTCCAGATCCCGGATTTCTCCCACAAGGATAACGTCAGGGTCCTGCCGCACAATTGAGCGCAGACCTTTGGCAAAGGTGAGGTCTATCTTACGGTTGACCTGGATCTGGCCAATCCCTTCGATCTGGTACTCAATAGGATCTTCAATAGTGATAATATTTATGTCTGTGGTATTGATGGTGGAAAGGGCCGCATAGAGGGTGGTGGTCTTGCCACTCCCCGTGGGGCCTGTCACCAGAATAATGCCGTGGGCAGATCGAATAAGGGCATCAAATTTTTTCAACCTATCCTCAGGCATCCCCAGGTCAGAGACGCTGAGCAGGATGTGGGTCTTGTCGAGCAGTCGCAAGACCACCCTTTCGCCAAAGGCTGTAGGAATGGTAGAGACGCGAATATCTATATTCTTATCACCAATCCTGATCTCGATCCGTCCATCTTGTGGGAGCCTTTTTTCGGCGATGTTCATTTTGGCCATGATCTTGATGCGGGAGATCAGGGTGGATTGAACATGTTTGGGTGGTGAGATCATATCATACAGGACCCCATCCACGCGGTAGCGAATCTTAAGCCTGTCGTGAGTAGGCTCAACATGGATGTCGCTGGCCCTGTCTTTTACGGCCTGGGAGAGCATCAAATTCACCAGTTTGATGATGGGCGCATCACTGGTATCATCTAGAAGATCCCCGGTCTCTTCAATTTCAGAGAGGATCAGTTCGCCATCTTCTTCGTTCATATCCTGGATGACCGACTCCGCCGAATGTCTGCCCATGTCATAGGCAAAATTGATGGTAGAAAGAATAGATGAATTGGACGCAAGCACAATTTCTGTCCCATCCATGCCAAGCATAAGACGCAAATCGTCTAGGGGTTGAAAGCAGAGAGGATCGTTAACGGCAATAGATACCCCCCTAGGGGTGATGACCGGAACCATCATATACTTCTTCAAGAACTGGATGGGGACCTGTTCCGTGAAGTCGGTGTTCAGGTCTTCCGCGGGCAGGCTGGAGGAAAACTTTAGACCAAACTGAATGCCTAAGGCCTGCAGCAGATCAACCTCTGAAATGGCCTTCTGCTGGACGAGGATCTCCCCAATCCGGCCCCCTTTCTCCTCCTGTATCTTGAGCGCCTCACTCAGGGCCTCTTCAGAAAGATCGCACGTTTCAATCAGGATCTCACCAAGTCGCTTCATTTCTCTTTCAGTCTCTTCAGGTTATCCGTGGCAATATCTGAAAGCTTGTGCCCGATTTGTTCTGAGTCCGTGGACTCAAATGCCCTGTCCTCCGGGTTCAAGGTGATGACCTTTTCATACATCTTGATGGCTTCATCCCTATTTCCTTGGGCTTCATAGACGACGCCCATGTTCAGGAGGGCATAGGGATTGTCGGGATTAATCTCCAAGGCCTGTTCAAGGTATTGCTTCGCCTTATCATAATCTTTGGCTTCAAGGAACTGATAGCCCATATCAGATAACCGCATGTCCTCTGTCTGTTCCCCTCTCCCTTCGTAGAGCTTCACGACGCCTGCCTTGATCCTGTCAAGTTCTTCTTTTTTCTCTTGGTAGAGGGCTTTTGCTTCTTGAGGATTTTCAACGATATGGGGCGTCAAGAAAAAGTAGAGATTTTGTCTATCATCCCGTGTAGCGACCGATTTAAAGAGCCAGCCAAGCCCAGGGATGTTCCCCAGGCACGGTGTCTTGGTTGTCCCTTCAGTCGTTGTCCTGTCGATGAGACCCCCAATCACCACGGTATGGCCATCTTTCACAATGACGGTGGTCTTGGCGACTCGCTTCAGAGTGGTGGGGAGGCCCAGTGCCGATTCTTCTTCGATCACCTGAGACACCTCCTCAGAGATCTTTAGGCGGACAAACCTTTCTTGACTAATTTGTGGGGTAATATTGAGGCTCACACCCACATCCCTGTATTCAAAAGTTGAGAATTCCCTACCCGTAACCTCCGGTGACGTCTCCACTCTGGTCTGGAAAGGGATATTTTTCGCCACAACGATTTCTGCCTCTTCATTGTCTGTCGTCATGATCTGGGGTGTGGACAGGATATTTACGTCGGTGTCCGTCTCCACAGCCTTGATCACGGCGGCAATGCTCGGAAACTCAACGCCACTAATGTTGATCGCCTCCCCAAGGACGCCAAGGGAGAATCCGGTGCCTAATGGGGTGAGGACATCTCCTGCCAGTGAGGCCCCAAAGGCGGCCACATCCTTGCCATCACGGCTGCCAACCGTTTCAGCGATTTCCCACTGCACGCCCAGTTCAAAGTCTTTGTTCATGCTCACTTCCATGAGAAGGGCCTCGATGTAGACCATGCGGCGCGCGATATCCAACTTCTCAATCACATTTTCCAGGACCAGGAAGTCGTCCTTTTTGGCTGTAATGACGAGGGCATTGGTCGCCTTATCGGGCACAACTTGGACTTCCTTAGAAATGACGGGGGCCGCGCCTTTCTTGGGTGCTTTTGCCTCCTGAGTGGGGATGGCCATCAGAACCTTGGCCAGATCTTCTGCATTGGCGTTCTGAAGGTAATAGACATGGATGTCCCCCTCGCCCCGGGGGGTTTCCTTATCCAACAAGGTGATAAGCTGTCCGAGCCGTGCGGTATCGTCCTCGCTGGCCAGCACAATCAGCAAATTGGTCCTGTCGTCGGGCACGATCTTAATTACAGGCTCGCCCACTGCGCCTTTCTTGGCCCTTGCCGTCCTCTTTTGAAAGACCTCATTCAAGGATTTTGCCATAACAGATGCTGTGGCAAATTCAAGGGGGATCACCGATATCTCTTCACCAATGCCCGGCACATCAATCGCCTCTATGATGCTAAGGAGCCTCCTGATATTGGATTGCACGTCTGTCACAATCAGCATGCCCGTAGGAGGGTAGGAGACGATCACACTGCTCTTTGAAATGAGGGGAGCAAACAGTTTTTTCAACTCGTTGGGATCGGCGTATCGGAGGGGTACGAGCTGCGTCACCACCTTGTCTTCCGGGGTGACGGCCTCTTCCCGGAGCCTTGTTTCGATATCCTTGCCCCGGGCTGCAACCGCCGGCACAATCTTAATGATCTTTCCAGCAGGCACGGTGGTATACCCATGCACCTCCAGGACCGATTCAAAGACCCTGTAGGCCTCTTCTACGGTGATCTTCGTGGGGGAGATAATAGTGACTTTGCCTTTGACCGCCTTATCAACAACAAAGTTTTTGCCCGTCAGCTCGCTGATGAATTTGATGAAGAGGGTAATGTCCACATTGTCAAAATCAATGGTTACGTAACGATCATTCGACTTCGGTGTTCTGGGGACCTTTTGGGCCTCAGGTGTGGCCCTTTCTTGAACGGCCTTCTCTTCGTCTGGGACGGGCCTGGGCTGAGCGCGGGTTCTCGGCGGGGGCTTCACCGGTGCAGGCTGAGCAGCTCTTGGCATGGTCTGGGGCGTTGTGGGTGTTACACCCTCTTCCCCTGCCACACGGGCTGCTTGTAGGGTGGAAGGACCCATGAGCAGCCATAGTCCCACCCACAAAAAACAGAGGATAGATCTCACTGTGTTCTTCGTTTTCTTGGTCATCCACATGACGCGGTTCACTCCTTCTCCTCTTACCCCCCTATGATCGCCTCAAACTCGGAGAGGCCTCTGAGATTTTCCAGATCCGTATCCTTTCGCGCCCAATTCCTCGCTGACGGGTCTAGCGAGACAGCCTTTTTTAGATGGGCCAAACTCTGAGTGACCTCACCTTTAATGGCGTGAAGGCACGCCAAGTTGTAGTGCGCATCCACGTACCCTGGTTTTAGCCGAACAGCCCTTTCGAAACTCCTCTGAGCGGCGGTGTACTCCTTGTCACGGATATATATGACACCCAGGTTGTTTAAAGCATCTACGTAACCAGGGTCCAATCTGAGGGCCTCCTGATAAAATCGTTTCGCATCCTGCAAGCGGTCCCTCTTGTGAAAACGCATGGCCTTTTCATAGAATGCCCTCGCACTCCTGGCCGCCTTTTGCTCTGAACCTCTTTCACTTTCGGCCGCTTTTTGAGAAGGACCTGTTGGACTTCCAACCATCTTAGGCTGAGAGGTTTTCGCCCTATCAGCAGATTTAGAAAAGGGAGGCCGTTTTGCGAGCGCCCTCTTGTCAGAGGGTGTCAAGATCTGTTTCCCTCTTGAATCCCACCACGTGTAGGAGCCGAAAACGAGTAATATGAGAATCAGGAAAAGGGCGCCCCAAAAAAGGGCTCTCCTCCAAAACGTTCTCTTTTTCTCTTTTCCCGATGAAAGAATACCGGTGTATTTCAGGGCGTGGGTATCTCTATCTTTTTGGGCCTTTCTAAGGGCCTCATTAATGTGGCTCATGGTAATGCCTATGATACAGGATACTCGATACTCGATGCCAGATAAAAAAGTGAAAGAATTCGGTCTTATTTTTCAAGAGTCCCCGCCCCGACCCAGAATGGGGCGAGGCAGGCAGAGAACAGCATCCAGCATCGTATGGCCTATTTCGACATCTGAAATAATAGGGCCCTGGTACGGGGACCCACAATACCGTCAGCCTTCAAGCCCAGATCCCCCTGGAATTTCTTTACGCCTTCGAAAGTGGTTTTATCATAGATCCCCGTGATTTCCACCGGATATCCCAGTTCTTTGAGATTACTTTGTACCGCCAAAACGTCCGGAACATCCGTCCCTTTCACCAAATAGGTATTCTTGTTCTTATAAGGATAGAAAAAAGAGAGTCCCGATCCCCAATGACCGACAATAAAGTCTCTGGAAACAGGTCTCTCCTCGCCCTCGGAATCAATAGCAATGGCCCCCTCCTCTGTCACTTCTCGGATCAAAAGAAAACGGGGGCCCTCTAAAGGCTTCTGGGCGGCATCAGATATGTGTAACCGAAAAGGCTTCTTGAACCACAGGTGGTATTCAGGTTCCACGTCAAAAAAGACCAGATTATAAAAAACCTCATCCAGATTCTGATCCACTCCATTCCGCTGACTACTAAAAAGGCGGAAAAGTGCTGTTACACTGGTCTTATCATCGAGAAAGAGGGCAGCCGGTTCTTTTTTGAATTCAGTTTCTATGGGTGGCGGCTGGGGTGGCGGTTGGGGTGAGGGCTTGGGTGGTGGTTCTATGGGGCCGGTGATTCTGAGGGGTGCTGGCTTTTTCTCAAGGGGAGAGATCCCCAGAATGTATTCTCTCAGGCTCCATCCTGCGAAGGCGGCTACGATCATCAATAGCAGGACAAGAAGTGTTGAGGAGGCAAACTTTTTCAAGGACCAATCACTGACGACGGGTTCAGTCTTTATTTCACCATGTAGCTCCCCAATGGCCTTCGCAACCATTGCCTTGGAGATGGTGTGCTTTTCCTTCACATAGGCAATGAGCAGGGCCCGGTCACAGACCGCATTGATGCGCCTCGGATTGCCTTTAGAATAGGCATACAGGCTCTTGAAGACGCCATCTGTAAAGCGCACATTTCCGCGACCCCCTGCCACCACCAGACGATGCTCCACATATGCCTGTACATCTGTGGCATCCAGGGGCCTAAGATCATAGCGAACCATGATGCGTTCATTGAGCTGCCTCAAAGAGGGTGCTGCTAAAAGTTCTTTTAGCTCGGATTGGCCCACAAGCACGATCTGGATCAGTTTCTCCTTTTCCGTCTCCAGGTTAGAGAGCATCCGTATCTGCTCAAGGACTGTATGGGAGAGGTTTTGCGCCTCATCAACCAAAAGGACAGCTTTGCCGCCACGGCTAAAATTCTGGAGCAGGAAACGGTTGAGGCGGTCAATATAGTCTTTTTTACCCTCAGCCCCCGACTCCGACTCAACACCAAATTCCTGATTAATGGTCTTTAAGAGCTCCATATCAGAGACGAACGAATTGAGGATGAGGGCGCTCTTTGTGGAAGTATCCAGATGGCTCAGGAGCGCGCGACACAGCGTTGTCTTGCCTGTGCCGATTCCACCGGTAATGGCGATAAAACCCTTTCGTTCGTTAATGCCATAGAGTAGATGGTCGAGGGCCTCTTTGTGATAACGGCTCAGAAAAAGGTATCGTGGATCTGGCGTTAAATTGAATGGGTTTTCTTTAAATCCAAAGAAAGAGGTATACACAGTCTTACCTTATTCTATAGTTTATGGTTCTACCCTGCCCTCTACGATTGATTTGTAGTGAAATGCTAGATGCTGATGTCAATTTATTGTAAAATGAGACGATGTCGTCCGGACTTCTAATGGGCCTGTCATTTACACCCTGAACGATGTCGCCATCCCTCAATCCTAATTTTGCAAAAATGGAATCGCCCTTTATATTGCTAAGGGCCAATCCGTCCGCCTTGCCATCCTTGAAATGGGGGCGTATGCGTACTTGAGACAAGAGCGTATTAATATTCTTCAGGGCATCCTGGACATCTGAACGTCTCACTGTTATGGAAGCGCCTCTTCTTGAAGCACTGGAAGGCCTCCGTCCCCTTCTTGATGAAGTCGCCTCTTCCTCTGAGGAGGCCCTTCTTGATGAAGACTCTTCCATGGTGAGGATTTCATCTTTATCCCCAACTCTTAAGACCACTTTCCCTCTTAGAATGATTTTTACGATGGCATCCTGGACACTATCTCCTACCCTGTAAAGGCCCTGTTTCCTTTTATCTGTCTCCTCAATAACAGCAACGGCGCTCTGTTGTGTGCCAGCGACTGTGCCCAAGAGCGCAAGTTTCAAGGACGTGGGTTCCAGGGCTTCAATGTCTGTCTGTTTTATCCCCTCCGTGGCCTTGTCCTCGGAACCAAATATGTTTCGGTCCAGGACCACCCTGAAATCCTTCAAGGGAGGCATTCGATTATTTCTTGTCCGTGGACCCGGGGCAATCACGATCTCTTGGGTGTCCACATATCTGAGTTGTGCACCCATGACCCTATAAAAGAGATCTACGCCGATGTAAATGGCTGCAAACAGGGCAACAAGGTTGAACATGGTGGAATAAAGCTTTGCCATAAGATTATGTGAATTGAATACTGGGCTCTGTGAGCGTTCCCCGAATGATGAATGAGAGGGTTCCTCTTTTCAGGCGCCGCTGGAACAGTTTCACCGTATCTCGTGTACCAGGAAGCCTCTTAAAGAAATCTGCAAAGGGCTCTATGGTTCCTCTAAGATCAAGTCGGCTCTTCCCAATGTCTTTTTGTAAACTGATAATTCCCGATAGGGTGCCACGCATATTGGGTCCCTCCAGCGCCACTTGGGTCAAATTAATCTTGCGGTTTTGAAGGGCCATCTTTACGGAGACTTGGTTAAAATCGATGGAATCCAGACTCAGAATGGGTTGCAAGAGTTCCAAGCGGCCATCGGACAGCCTTAGATCCGCTTCTCCACTCCCTTCAACAAAGAGATCGTTTTTTCCATTGTAAGCCACGGTTCCGTGCAGTGTTCCCTCCACATGACGACCAATTAAACTCCGAAGGTCATACTTGCCCAAACGGATATCCTTCAATACAATGGATGTGGAAAAAGGGGCTTGCAGGCTCTTTTCAATAAAATTGGCACAACCTTCTAATACACCATCATAAGCGAGACCTTCAAAACAGAGGTTCAAATTTCCCACTAACAGGGTCCCAATGGTAGGTTTAATAAAAAAGCGATCCGCTTGGAAGATGATCTTGTTGGGATTTGCACGTTGAGCAACCCGGGCCTCCTGCAACTTCAGGCCGAAGGGGAGAGAAGGAGATACTTGTCCAATAGAAACACTGAATGGGGAATTGGATCTCTCACCTCTTGTTTCTAAATAATCCTTGATAAGGCCCGAAGGAAAGCGAAGATACAAAAGCCCGGCTGTTATAATAACGGCGTAAAGCATGTATCCGAACCATTTTTGATTCTTGCGTATGAGCTGCTTCATAAGGGGTCCAAAAATTGGGAGATATTATTATACACTAATAAGTTGGAGTATTGGAGTGATGGATTAGTGGAGTACTGGAATAAAACTAATGCATCACTCCGTCCTCCTATTGAAAAGTCAGGGCCTGTAATACGGCATCCAGGTACCCCGCTTCCTTGTTGTTTTGCTTGATAGAAATCCTTTTAATACTTATCAGGTCCTCTGGCGATTCAATTCTATGAAGGTATTGCGTTAGTTGATTCAGTGTGATGGCCTCCAATTTCATCTCCACCATGGATTCTTTGTATGGCCCGGTGCTTTTTGGCGTGGAAGGTTTCATGTATTCTATGTTTTCTTTGACTCCGGCCTCTCCAGCGGCCCTTTCAAGAAATGCAAAGAGAGTAAACCCTCCCTTGCGCCTTGCAAGCAGCCGCTGGATCTCTAGAGAATCCCCTTTGTAGGCCTGATACTCGCCTCTCAGCCTCATGATCTCTTTTAATGCCGTCTCCTTTGCCCTAACACCGCTTTGAAGCCGTTCTCTCTTTTCAAAGAAAGGAAAGATGAGAAGTTGGAAAAGAAGAAAGAGCACGACTGAGCAGACTGCGATCCCCACAAAATATTTTTCTCGTTTTGCAAGTTTCATGCTCAAAGACCCTGGAGTAGTGGAGTAGTGGAGCAGTGGAGTGTTGGTTTCAAGTTAAGTGAGGTTTGACCTTTTCCAATACTCCGGTACTCCATCACTCCATTCCTTCAATTCTTTAATTTGCTCGTTGCAATTTTATTTCAAATTGAACCCGGTTTCCCGTCCTGTCAAGATTGGCCGATGTGATGGTCACCGCACTGAAATAGGCTGAAGGTTCTAGCCTGTTCTTTATGGTGTCCACGGCGTTAAATGTATCGGTGTCTCCACTCATCCGAACCGTTTCAGGATCGACGACCAACCTAATTACATTTATATCCGTGGACTTTGGAACACGCTGTGAAATATCCTTTAGAATTTGCAGGACCCCTTGGTTTGCCTTCACCCCTGGGTGTGTTGAATTTTGAATTTCCTTGATTTTCACTCTCATCTGCTGCAAGGGGTCCACGATCCTTTTCGCCTCAGGAAATGTTTTTCTGAAGGTCTCTTCGATGTTCTTATCCAGCGCGGTATACCGTTTTTTCAAGAAGTAATAATCTGTACCCAGATCAACGGCCAAAAGGGAAAGGATAATGATGAGGAACAGGGCGGCTTTTCGAATCCATGCCTTGAGTGCGGAATAATGCTTCGTAACCTCGAATGTGCCTTTCCTGAAATTGAATCCTTGCCCCTGCCTATCGTCCCGCAACGCAAGGGCAAGAGCGTTGTCCATCAATCCAGGATTCCAAGCCCTGGCCACATCGCTTTCCAACCGAACCTTTCTGTTCCCCCGCAGATCCACCTGTTCAACCGTAATGTCCAGGAATCCCTTCAGGAGGTCTCCCGTCTCTGGATAGAGGACTCCAGAGCCAGTAAAATAGACCTTTTCAGGTCGAATTTCCTTCTTTATCTGCCACGCAAAGGCATGCATCGTGTTCTGTACGTTTGTGCAAAAGGTCTTCAGGTGAGATTCAATTTCCTCCGGGGCCAAACTGCCCGCGTCATTGTTGCTGACATCCCCAATCCCGTTAACGGCAAAGGTGCGAATTAAGGCGATATGTCTTTTGAGATAGAGGATCATCAGGTTCCTTTTTCCTCCTATCTCCAGAAGGAGCCCATCGTCAGGCGTTTCTTCTTGCCTTAGGAGCCACGACACTGTGGGGACGCATCTAATGTCCAGAACGCCCGGATCAATGCCATTGGCCTGCAATTGTGCCAGATATTCGGCAATATAGGCCTTTCTCACGGAGACGCCCAGGACTTCACTTTCATCAGCTCGTTCTATAATCGTAAAATCCACCACCAATTCTTCGCTGGGAAAAGGGACCACCGTTTCAATTTCAAAAGGGAGTGTCTGTCTGATCTTTTTGGTTTCCTTGAAGGGCATTTTAAGGTTGCGATAGGAGGCATGCTCCGCAGGGATTGAGGTGAGATAGGTATCACTCTTGAGATCCATCTGCTCGAAAAGTTCTTTCAAGGCTTCTTCAAGTCCCCCATCCTCCTCAATGGGAACTTGTGCGCAGGCGGTGACCTGATACCCTTTTAGCCCGCTCAGGACCTGTACGGCGGTTACCGAATCTTCAGTTATGTCAATGCCTAAAATCTTCCCGGGCACGGCTAATCCCATCTCCAAGAAAGAATTCTCAGGGCACCCTCTTTTCTCTCCACAAGGCCCCACACCCGTTTGCTCATGGTGTCCTTAAGCCCTTCTGAACTAATCTCGAAATGGGTGCTCGAGGTGGTGATAAGATCATCAATGGATACCTCGCTACTCATCCCTCGCACTTTCTTATACCATCCACGCTCGCTCAAGTCATTCTTTTCATCCTCACGGTATGCGATGATCCCTTCCACCATCTCCTGATCCAAATGCTCGGAAAGGGATCTCAGTACCAGTGGACTGGCTGTATTGATGTTGATCCTTCCTTCCCCATGGGTACTCAAATAGTATGCGATCCCCGGTTTTCCCTTAGTTCCATAAAAGAGTTCCTTGGTGATCCCTCTGATGAGAAGTAGTTCTTCCAAGAATTCCAGAGGCGCATTTTTGCATGAGTAAGGTCTTTCCAGTGTCTGGTAATATGAGCTCTCTGCCCCGAATTTTGTGGTCTCGTTATCAGGATCAATCCAGTCTTTAATGGCATCTATAAGGTTGTCAATTTCTTCGGGTTCAAGATCGAACTGTTCAGAACCAAGAAACCTTTTCAGCAGATCTTTCTGTCCTTTAATATACTTTCCTTTCTCCTGACCCTCTAAATGGACTAGATTGTTGATCTGAATCCTACCCGAATGATCCATAATCTGGACCTGGAAACGGCCCTCCTCGAACATGGCATCCGAATTGGCAGAAAGGGCCGCCGCGTTGGCCCAGGCTTCCAGCAGGGAGTCAAAACGCGTTTCTAAGGCATCTTCAAAGAGAACCGCGAGGGCATAGTGGAAACCGGACTTGGCTATGGCGCTCAGCCTCGTGTTGTCTCGCATATTTGCGGCCGCATACAGCTCAGAGCGCATGGACGTGTTGAACTGCAGCGTCAAGGTGACCATCAGGCTGATGATTAATATGGTCAGAAGCAGGGCAAAACCCCTGCAGTCTTTAAGGTGCCTTCTCATATCCCTCCCGGGCCATGGGAAGCACCACACCCGACACGAATTTGAGTGGTGCTTCAGGGTTTCCCTCATTTACAAACTCCAATACGATGGAGACCATGACGGGCAATTTGTCCTTAAATTCCTCATTTGCGGAATCCCAGCGATCGTACCCGCGGCCCCCATCGTCATAATAAGTGAAATTGACCGCATGGAGGCCATCACAGAGGATCAATCCACCTTTCCCCTGCTCCGGCCCCTCTTCAAAGCCGGGCGTATCCGATCGGTAAAGGACAAAGACATCCTCGCCCTCTTCACTCTCTCGAACATCATATGATATACGGCCGATTGTGGTGTCCACCTCTTCTTCGTCAAAGACAAGATGCGCCCTGGAAAAGAACAGAAGGGTGTCGGCACTCCTGTCACTGATCTGGGCGTCTGCTCCCACAAATGGCGCCGGCTGTAAGTTCTCCCCTCCAGCTTCTGGACTGAGCGCCCAGGGGGGAATGTAAGCAGATTCCAGATCTTCTGCGATCCTTTCTAGGGCGATCCGCGCCATGCGGTAGATATCTGCCTGAGATTCGGTCTCATCCATATTTCGAAATGTCCCCGTATAGGCCGTGTAGAGCGTTGAAAGGACAATGGCAAAGATAACCATGGCGAGCAGAATCTCCAGGAGCGTGAAACCCGCTCGGTCCCTGGAATTCATAAGATGTTCTGCGGTTAAGGCATTCACGTCGTTATGGCGTCTTTTGGAAAAACCGATAAACCCTGAGCGCGTATAGAAATTGTTCATCCTCACCCCAGGCGATGGTGAGGTCAACCTGCTTAAGATGATCAGAGACATTCTCAGGACGATCAAGCATCACATTGCTCACAGCCAATTTCCATGTGTATCCAGAAAAGTCTTCATCAAAATCCCCTGAATCGGCTGTCAGATCCTCAGGGTCCTGACTCTCGATTTCGGCCATCTTACTCTGGGCCAGCAGGGCAGCCGTTGTGGTGAACCTGGCTTCACCCGCCAGAGAAACACTCTGAGACTGTGAGCCCAAAACGGCCATCAACGCAATGGCAATGAGGGCAATGGCCACCATCACTTCAAGGAGCGTAAAGCCGTTAACCTCTCTTTCCATCAGGTTTCCTCAAATTCGATATATCTATCATAGACCTTGACCCTTCCCAGAAAAGGGTTCAGTACAAGGGTGAATTCCCTGCCGTCTTCTGCACCCAGATGGATCGCCGATGGCTGGACATATCCTTTCTTGCTGAATCGGATAGCTATCTGGCCCGTCATTTTCTTGCCCTTGGTACTCAACCAAATGTCCAGGACCCGAACCCCGCTTGGTAGAGTGGGGGCCTTTTCAGCCGCTCGGGCCCGTTCTTCTTCGCTCATGCCAGTGGAGTCTATCCAGAACCGGTTTGATTCCAGATCAAAATGGAGAAAATAGACCCTTTGTTCTCGAATGGCGTCGTCTCTCAGGCCTTTAATCATGCCAACCATCTTGCGGGTGGTTGCCTTCAGGTCGTCCGTCAAAATGCCCGTTCGAAATCTGGGGATCGTCAGGGTCATAATAAGACCGATAAGGACAACGACCACTGTCAATTCGATCAAAGTGAATCCTTTGGTCTCACGAAGCATCACTCGTCTCGTCGGGAAGCTATTCTATCTCCCAATTGTTGATGTCCTTATTGTTCCCCTCTCCCCCTGGCTCGCCATCAGACCCATAGGAAATCAGGTCAAAATCTCCATGAACGCCGGGAGACAGGTAGATGTAGTCATTGTCCCACGGGTCCTTGGGGACCCTGCTTTTTTCCAGGTATCCCCCTTCCCGCCATTTGCGGGGAACTTGGCCGATGGTGGGTGGCTCAATGAGGGCCTGAAGGCCCTGTTCAGTGGAGGGATAGACGCCATTGTCCAGTTTGTAAAGCTTCAGGGCGGTCTCCATGCTCTCCATTTGGACCCGGGCCATGGTACGCCGTGCCTCTTCCTCCCTGCCCATAAACCTGGGAATAATAAGCGTGGCCAAAATACCAAGAATCACAATGACCACCATGATTTCAATGAGCGTAAAACCGCGATCGTTCAGGCTCTCTTTTAGCATTTTCCTGCCCCCTCATGACTTTGTATTTTCCACGATTTTTCCTAATTCTTAGCGTATCAACGTGTTCATCTCAAATATGGGGAGTAAGATAGAGATGAGCATAAATCCCACAACTAATGCCATCACCAGGATCATGATAGGCTCGAGCATCGAGGTCATGACCGTGATTCGAGATTCCGCCTCCCTTTCATAGATGTCCGCAATCTTATTAAGCATTTTCTCTAGCTCTCCGCTCTGCTCCCCCACAGAGATCATCTGAATGGCCATGGGTGGAAACCAGGAACTCCGAGAAAGTGGAGCGGCAAGGCTCTTCCCTGCTTGAATCTCGTCCATGGCATTGTCGATCACATCGGAGATCAGCACATTATTGACGATATTACGCACGATTTCCAGGGCAGTAAGGAGGGGAACACCACTATCCAGCAGATTGCCGAGCGTCCTTCCAAATCGGGCGATGGCCAATCTCAGGCTAATGGAACCAAAAACGGGAACACGTATCTTGATCTCATCCCAAATGTAACTGCCCTTGGGAGTTTTCCGAAATTGCTTCAACAATATGATGGCAACCACCAAACCGGCCAGGAGGAGCCACCAAAAGCTCTTAAGGAACCCGCTTACATTTATCAAGATCAAGGTGGGTAGCGGGAGGGTCTGATGCATATCGCTAAAGACCCTTGTGATCTGGGGGACAACAACGGTGACCAGGAAAAGGAGGACCAGGGTCCCGATAAAAAACATGAAAATCGGATAGGCCAGGGCCGCTTTCACCCGTCCTCTCAGGGCCTGTTGGTGTTCGCTGTATTCGGCTAGGCGATCCAGAACCAGATCAAGGGAACCAGAGGCCTCTCCAGCCCGGACCATGTTGACATAGATTTGTGAAAAGACCTTGGGATGTTGGGATAAAGAGAAGGCAAGGCTGTTCCCCTCGTTGACGGATTCCTTGATCTGGGCCATAATTTTCTTGAGCAGAGGGTTCCCGACCTGAGTAATCAATGCCTCCAGTGCAGATACCAGGGTAATCCCGGCGCCCAACTGTCGAGTGACTACAGAGATCTCTCCAGGTCTTACACGTTTAAAGAGGGTGGACACAGTGACTTGGCCGGCGGGTTGATCCTTGGGCCTGGCCGCAGTCTCTTTCACCTCCACGGGAAAGATCCCAGTGCCTCGGAGTTTCTGCCGGGCGGCTACGGCACTGTCCGCATCAATAATGCCGGTCTTGCTCTTGCCTGCCTTATCAAGGGCTGTATATTCATAAACGGGCATAAGAGACGAATTCAGTACATCCTATGGTGGAAAACCTATTGGGATTGATAATTTTCTCCTTTTGCTTTGCACCAGAAGGCAAACCCTCAAAATGTAACTACTTGAAATATTCGGAAGTATTTTCCCTCGGTTAGCCTTATTTGTCAACTTTCAGGGGTTGAAGTGCCCTGTTATCATCTTGACTTATTTGTGGTTGTTCATTAGGGTCCATGGCCAAATGGCCTGTTTTGGCTATTTTTCCCATTCCGGGGAGAACGTCGATGAACCTTTTAATCAAATTGTTTACCCTTATATGCTTTGCCTTTTTCCTCGTAACAAGCGGCCATACCCCCGACATTTGTGCTGAAGAAGAAATCTCCAGGCAACCCGATTCTCCTTCCTCTGAGGGGGCCTCGGAATTCAACCCAGCACAGTGGCTCCTCTCCATGTACAAGAATCACATTTCACCGGTGAATGGCGACCGCTGTCCCAGCTATCCCTCCTGTTCCTTGTATGCTGAGCAGGCCATGAATAAACATGGCTTCTTGATGGGATGGATTATGACCGTGGACCGTCTGATTCATGAAGGCAAAGAGGAGACCGCAGTTTCGCCATATATTCATGCTGATGGGGAGGACCTCATTCTTGACCCCGTAGAAAACAATGATTTCTGGTGGCACCCGCGGAATGGAAAGCATCATGAATAGGTGCCTACTCCTTTCCCTCTCCCTCTTTTTCATCTATTTATTACACCCTGCCTCCGCCTCATCCGTTCAGATCACCATTGACAGTGAAGAGCAATACCAATTTGCTCGGCAGACCATGGAGAAGGCTGAATACTTGAGGGCGGTCGCAGAGTTTGAGCGCTTTATTCATTTTTTCCCGAACGATGAAAAGGTACCTCAGGCCCAGTATCTTATCGGGGTCTGCTATTTGAAGGCAAAAGAATACGCCCTGGCGAGAAAGGCCCTGGAGAATGTCTACAGAAGCTATTCTGACAGGCCCGTGGCCGGGAAAGCCCTATTCCTGATGGGTGAATCCTACTACAGGCAGGGTCTTCAGAAGGAAGCACAAGAGTATTTCAAAAAGGTGATAGAAACGTATCCCCATCTCGACGTGAAGCATGCTGCCCAGTATAGACTTGCATGGAGCCGGATGAAGGCGGACCAGTGGCGGGAGGCCTCAGAGACCTTCATGATGGTGGAAAAGGGCAGCCCACTTTATCCCAATTCGCAGGATCTTGCAAAACTGAGTCTGAAGGGGGAGGTGTTGCCCTACAAAAAACCCGCTACTGCGGGGGCCCTGGCCATCCTTCCGGGCCTGGGACATCTCTACTGTGAGCGTCCCAAAGATGCATTGGTCGCTTTTCTCCTCAATGGGCTTACCATTTGGGCAGCCATCGAAGCCTTTGATGAGGACCTTCCGGTGCTCGGCAGTCTGCTTCTTCTCCTGGAGGTGGGCTGGTATGCGGGGAACATATATAGTGCCGTTAACAGTGCACACAAATACAACAGAAAAGTGAGAAATGATTTTCGTCGGAACCTCCCCGACAGGCTCAATCTTAACCTTTTTACCACCAGGGGTGGCCTCGGTCTTGCTCTGAAGATGGACTTCTGATCTCCCTTTCCCCCTGCCCCGTCCAGTTCCCCCTTTGACATTTCAACAAAGATCTTCTTCCCGCACCCATCAAGTGCTGGCCCATTGCTTTCCTCCGGCTTCCGGCTCGTAGAGGCCGTAGGTCTTATGGGCCGGAAGCAAGACGATATCTAGGGCGTGTCGGGAAAGTGGTCTGATCTTTGTGGCTGGATTTGTGGGCGGGATCTAGAATTGCAATTGGATGATGAATTTGATAGTGTCAGGACATGAAACCATCGGCTTTCCGCGAACGCGTCAGAATGCTGAGGGAGAAGCTGGTTGATAGGGCTCCGGATACCGCCTGGATTAAGCAACCCGAGAACAGGCGATACCTCTCCAGATTTAAAGCAACAGATACCCAACTGAACGAATCCTCTGGCTCCCTGTTCATAAACCAGACGGATGCACTCCTAGTCACAGACTCTCGATACACCACAGAGGCAGAGAAAGAGGCCGTCGATTTTGAGGTGATCACCCATGAAAAGGGACTTTTGGAGATCTTTCCAAGCGTCTTGGAGCGTCTTGGCACGTCAAACTTGGGTTTTGAAGAGGAATTTATCACTTGGGGCCTTTACAGGGAACTGAGAAAAAAACTGAAAAAGTCTTCCTCACGGGTGCGTTTTACGCCCTTAAAGGGGCTGGTGGACGGAATGAGACAGGTCAAAGAGAAAGCTGAAATAAATGC
>Ga0111161_1010_pt1 | contig 20071 bp, 17 predicted proteins | sample DeeMarSeWOR28_12_FD_80264 | JGI IMG/M metagenome (GOLD analysis project Ga0111161, IMG submission 80264) | Nitrospira bacterium SG8_3
GCATCATGGCGCGCCATGGCATGACAGATGAGCAGGTGAGCTACCACGAACTGCAGGCGCTATTTATGGATCATCTCCCTGAGGATACAGCCCTTTTCAATGAATTTCACGCCCTGCTGGTGAAGACCGGAAAGGACTACTGCCGAAGAAAACCTCTTTGTCATATGTGTCCCCTCAAGGCGTGGGGACCCGCCTCACCTTTTCTTGATTAGCCGCTTTTGCTCACCCCTGTTTTTGTTCGGGGAATCTCAGATAAAGCGAGAATATGAAACCCGCAGAGATGACCACGCCAACAGCGAAGATGCCCAGAGAAAAGGAGCCCGCATCGCCTGCAATGCCAATCCCGATAGGAATGGCCCCTGCTCCGAAGAGAAATGCAATGGGAATGGAGAGGGAGACAGCCAAATTCCGAATGCCTGGGGGCCCGATGAGGGCCAAGGCGGCAAAGCCTGCGGGAAAAAAGGAAACAGCCAAAGCGGGTTGTAGGAAGATGACGAGTATCATCCAGGTGCCCTGGGCTATGCCCAACATGACTGTGGTAAGACCGCTGAGCAGGCAGATGCCACTTAGGGTCCGCCTTGGACCTAATCGGTCCACAGCCCAACCCGCAATGAAAGCCATACCTGGACCAGAGATTCGGGAAAGGGCGATCAGTGTATTGGCGTGGTTTTGGTCCATAGCTTGTTCGGTGACCAGATAGAGGGGAAGCATGGCGAATATCCCCATAGAAGCAGCCACAGCTAGGCAGAAGAGGACCACCAAGATCCTGAAATTAGAGTCCGCGAGAAGGGCCATAAAGGATTTAAGGCTAGGGGCCTCACCATGGAATTCTCCGCCTTTTCCGAATCGCGTAAACACCATGCTAACGAAGAGTGAAGCGCCGCCCAGGAAAGCGATAACGCCACGCCAAGAAAACCATCCCAGGAAGACCTCGGCCACAAGAGGCGCCACGACAAAGCTCAAATTGGGAGCCAGCTCGTGAATAGCAAGTGCTTTGCCCCAGTGTCTTAAGGCAACCATGGAAGTGAGGGTTGCAATACCCGAGGGAAGATAGAGACCTGCCGCCATCCCCAGAAAGATGAGAGCCAGCCGAATGCCCCACAAACTATGGCTCATGGAAACCCCCAGCAGTGCCATACCTAGCATCGTAGAAGAAAGGATGATGGTCTTTCTGTGAGTCAATCGAGAAGAGAAATATCCAGAGCCTAAAAGAGCCGGGAAGAATCCTACGGAAATTAAGAGAAAAAGCGATCCGGCTTCTCCATGGCCAATGCCCAGGTCCTTTTCAATTGTGGGCAATAAGGGAGCAAGAATGATCCTGGCCATGAAGTTGAGGAAAAAGATCAGAGCCAACAACAACAGGGGCCTGAAATGTGCGAGAACGTTCTCAGACTTCTCGTCCTGGTCAACGCCAGGATCCCTTCCTTGATTCAAATTATCAGTCAACCTAAGTGTCCCCTTTGCAAACTCCTTCCAAATGATACCACGCTGAAATGCAGTTTCTTATCAGAAGAAAATGGGGAAGACAAATTCATTTTAGATTCTACGCCCTTATGTTGACTTATTTCCAACGGAATATTACATTGAAAACAGCGTGTGGTCCCGCACACACAGGATTTGTTCAAGAATCGTGGGTTAATGATTTTGAATAAGGCCAGAGGCTTGAAGATTCTGAGGAGGTTTTCGAATCATGAATCAGTACATTAGGGCGCTGCGAGCCCCCTTCTTGGCCGGGTCCATCGTCCCTGTAATCATAGGGGCCGCCCTTGCCTTTACGGACAAGACCTTTTCATTCCCCCTGTTTTTGATCGTTTTGCTGGGCGTGACTGCCTTGCACCTGGGTTCCAACCTCATCAACGATTATTACGACGCCAGAGGGAGTGACCCCATTAACATACGGTTAACCCCATTCAGTGGTGGAAGCCGTGTCATACAAAACGAAGAAATCGCCCCAACCGTCATCCTTCTCATGGCCATCGGCTTTTTTGTCATCGCCCTGTTTACAGGTATCTGGTTAGCCCACATGGGAAGGCCCTTTGCGGTAGTCATCGGTCTTTTGGGCCTTGTCGCGGGGTGGGTTTACTCGTCTCCACCCCTTCAATTGATGTCGCGGGGGGCCGGTGAACTGATCATTTTCTTGGCTTTCGGTCCACTGATTACCCTGGGGACATACTACGTCATGTCAGGCCATCTGAGCTGGCAGGCCTTTGCTATCGGCATACCGCAGGGCTTTTTGATCGGAGAGGTGATCTGGATCAATCAGTTTCCAGATTTCCAGGCCGATCAACAGGCGGGTAAAAAGAACTTGGTTGTTCGGTTGGGGCCCCGAATATCCAGATATCTCTATTGTGCCTTTATGTTGGCCGCATTTATCATTGTCATCCTCCTGGTCGGCATTCCCGGGATATCCTACCTGGCCATGCTTGGCCTTATTGCTTTCCCCCTCGCACTGAAGGCGATGAGAATCTTGTGGCGGGAGTATCTCTCTCACGAGGCGTTAATTCCGGCACAGGCCCTCACAGTCCAGACACTTGTGGCCCAGGGGCTACTTCTCTCCCTCGGTCTTGTTTTAAGTCGTTTTATCCATATCTAGGGACATGTTCGCTGCTCCCCATCTGCCTTGCTTGAGGGAGGACGGGCCATCATTCCGGGGAAATCTATCAAAGTGTCTTCAACCAAAGGGCAGTTATGCCAGTAACTCAAACGGATTCCAAAAGGCGTTTTTTTCGAAAGAGAATGGCCCTCATTAGTTTGGGCCTCTTGTTCCTGGCCGCCTTATTCCTGTGTGCTGCATCAGGGCTTTTCTTCATAACGCCTGCGGATAAGGGAGGCAAGAACCAGTTGGTTATAGTCAAAGAGGGCCTCAGCCTGAAAGAGGTGGCAGGGGAACTGGACAGAAAAAAAATCATAACCAGCAAGGCCCTTTTTGAATTTTGGGCGGAACTTTTGGGCTATAGCCGGAAAATCAAGGCCGGAGAGTATGAAATGGGCTCCCATATGGCTCCCAAGAGGATACTGGAGAAGCTGATCAAGGGAGAGGTCATTACCTATCCCGTCACTGTCCCTGAAGGATTCACGGTAACACAAATTTCTCAATTACTGCACGAAGGAGGCCTGATCGATAAAGAAAAATTCTTGTCGCTCATAAATGATCCGGCCCTTTTAGAGCACTACGGCATATCCGCCCCCAGCTTGGAGGGATATCTCTATCCGGAGACTTACCACTTTGCGCGGGGGATATCCGCGCGGTCCACCATTGATGCCATGGTTGACCGCTTCTGGCAGGCGGTGCGTCCCTTGAAAGAAAGGACGGATGAGGTGGGTATGAACCTGCCAGAAGTTATCACGCTGGCCTCCATCGTGGAAAAGGAGACGGGACTTGCTGAGGAAAGACCGACCATTGCATCCGTTTTCTTGAACCGTCTTAAGAGAGGTATGCGGCTTGAAAGTGATCCGACGGTGATATATGGCATCAAAGACTTTGATGGAAATCTCACCCGCAAAGATCTTAACAGGGCGACCCCTTACAACACGTATATCATTCGAGGCCTTCCACCCGGACCCATAGCCAATCCCGGTCTGGAGGCCATAAGAGCGGTGCTCTATCCAGCCAAAACCGACTATCTCTACTTCGTGTCAAGAAATGACGGCTCCCACCATTTTTCTAAAACCCTATCCGAGCATAACAAGGCAGTCCAGATCTACCAGAAAGGTGGACGCAAGAGGCGTGGGAAAACCCCTTGACAGATCAGGATTGTACACAGTATACCAAACGAAAAGTGGCGGGCCCTGTAAGTTTTTGACTTGTTGAAAACCAAACCTTCCCTATAAAAGATTCAATTTTAGGCAACTCTAACCCTCTTCACACCCGAATCAATTGGAGTCGATCTGTGAACCTATTTGAAAGCCTCACGGTTCTCTCCCTTGAGCAAGCCACCGTCCTTCCTTATCTGACCTACAGGCTCGCCCATGATGGCATACAGGTGATCAGGATAGAACATCCTGTTTACGGTGATCCCAATCGGATGGTTGGCGAAAATGTCCTGGGAGAAGAGAGGATGAATGCCTATTTCCTGTGCATCAATGCAGGGAAAAAGGCGTTGACATTGAACCTTGCTGATTCGGAGGGACAAAAGATCTTCCAATCCCTCATCCAAAAGCTGCAAGTGGATATCTTTGCAACGAATCAACTGCCCAAGAACTATAAGAAACTGGGTATTGACTACGAATCCCTGAAGGCCATCAAGTCGGATATCATTTGGCTGGGTGTGACAGGTTTTGGACCCGAAAGCAATGAAGCGGCCTATGATCCCATTTTGCAGGCCAGATCGGGATTGATGGAGTTGACCGGCGAGGCAGATGGTGACCCGCAAGTGATGGGAATCCCGTTACCTGATATGGGTACCAGTGAACATGCCTATGGACTTTTGATGAAGGCCCTTTATAAGCGTCAGATCATGGGAGAAGGCACAAGAATCGATCTGGCCATGTTCGAATCTAGCGTGTCGTGGCTGACCGTTCCCATAACGCTCAACGATAGTTTCGGGAAAACGATCACGCGCCGAGGGAACACTCATGAATTCTTCAGTCCGGTATCCGTGTACAAAACCAGCAACGGCTTCGTGTATATGGCCGTGGGGAATGATCGACAATGGAAATCTATTGTCTCTACGGAGGTGTTCAAAACTCTCGACAAGCCCGAATACGAAAAGAATGCGGGGCGCAACGCAGATGCACAAAATCTAAATGAGGCCATCAACGAGATCACGATGAACCATACTTCCGAGGAACTGATCGACCTATTTAATGCCATAACCGTTCCTGTCAGCAAAATAAAAAGCATACCAGAAGTGATCAAAGATCCCTTGGTAAAGAGAAGGCTCCTGTTCGCCAAAGACCCTATTAAGGGCAATAAGATCACTCTGGCACCGCCACCCAACATGACGCCGTTTCTTGAAAAGAGACAAAGAGAGCTCTCCTTTCCTCCGCGTTTTGGGGAGCACAACGGAGAGATTTATGGTCAACTGGGCTACTCGAAGGAGGATCTGAATCAACTCAAGGGAAAAGGGGTTATTTGAGAAAAATTTAAGAATTGAGGGATTAATGGATTAATGAATGGACTTCTAATTCCTGAATTCTTTAATCCGAGATGGAGTTAGCGTTATGAAGATCATAGTACTTGTAAAACAAGTTCCCGATACCACAGAGGTTAAGCTTGATCCCAAGACGGGAAGTCTTATCAGGGAGGGTATCGAGAGCATTATCAACCCGGATGACCGCCATGCACTCGAAGCAGCCATCGGCTTGAAAGAGGCCCATGGAGGAAAGATAACCGTCATGTCCATGGGGCCGCCTCAAGCCATAGATGCCATATCTGAGGCACTCGCGATGGGAGCAGATGAAGGCATTCTCCTATCTGACAAGGCTTTTGCCGGTGCAGATACCTGGGCCACCTCCCTGACCCTAGGTAAGGCCATAGAAAAGGTGGGAGACTATGATCTGGTCATCTGTGGCCGGCAAGCTATTGATGGGGATACTGCTCAAATAGGGCCACAAGTGGCAGATCATTTGGAACTTCCCCAGGTGACCTACGTCTTCGAGATTGAGCAAATTGATGAAAAGAGCATGATTGTCAAGAGGCGCCTTGAGGATGGATTTGAACGGGTTCAATGCAGTCTTCCTGCCGTGATAACAGTCATCGGCGAATTAAATGCGCCTCGTTATGCCATAGTAGGAAGGCTCATAGATGCGTGTAAGGAGAAGGCACCAATCATAATCTGGAATGCTGCGGATATTGCTGTTCAGACGCGTGATGTGGGACTGGAGGGTTCCCTGACTCATGTCATCAAGACATTTGCCCCAAAGTTTAAGAGAGAGACAGAGATCTTGGAAGGGGACACGAAGGAGTCCGTTACAAGCTTGATGGGGAAGTTGAAACAAAATAAACTGATTTAGGAAGTCGGGAGCTAACATGAGGAAGTCAAAACGCAGATTAAGGAAACCAGGCTCATCGGTAAAGGAAGGGAGGAACGGGATGATCGTTCCCCTGTCCCTTTGTTCCTTATTCATGCTTTGAACGAGAAGTGAGGCTGAACTTAGCCAATTGAAGCGCAGGAGAAGCCTATGAGTGTGTGGATTGAACTGGATCTGTGTAACGCGTGTAAACGCTGCATCAGGGCATGCCCGTATGGCGCCATTGAAATGAGGGAGGATAAGGCGCACATCCTGGAACGTTGCACCTCCTGCGGCGCCTGTCTGGAGGTGTGCAAGGAAAAAGCCATCCTATCGGATATAGAGCCCAGGGTGGTTCCTGATTTCAGCGACAGGAAAGGCGTTTGGGTTTTTGCTGAACAGAGAGGCGGGAAGCTTGCCCCGGTTTCTCTGGAACTTCTTGGTAAGGCCCAAGAGCTTGCTGGGCAACTCAAAGAAGAGGTCTCTGCTCTGCTTTTGGGTTCCCAGGTTTCAGCAATGGCCGACACATTGATAAAGCACGGAGCCGCGAAGGTATTTTTAGTGGAGCATTCAGCCTTAAAAGATTACAGGACCATTGCCTACACAGAAGTGGTCGAAGAGTTGGTAAAAGCGCACAAACCGAATATCCTCCTTATGGGTGCAACGCATCTCGGACGGGATTTGGCACCTCGTGTGTCGCGACGTGTGGGGGTGGGTCTCACCGCAGACTGTACTGAGCTGATGATTGATCCTGATGAAGGCATTCTTCTTCAGACCCGACCCGCTTTTGGTGGCAATGTGATGGCCACCATCGCCAACCGGTATTCACGCCCGCAGATGGCCACGGTGCGACCGGGTGTGATGGAGCCCCAACCAAAGCCCGAAAACAGAGGGGATGTGATCAGCCAGGAGGTCTCCCTGTCAGAGGAGAGGATAGGATTAAAAGTGCTTGAAAGGGTTAGAGAAGAGAGAAGGGGTGTCAACCTTGCCGATGCCAAGGTGGTTGTGGCAGGAGGAAGGGGCATTGGAGAAGCCGATGGATTCAGGGTGGTAGGGGAGCTGGCCGAGGCCTTGGGTGGTGAGCTGGCTGGAACGCGTGTAGCCGTTGAGGAGGGCTGGATCCCAGCGGATCGACAGGTGGGACAGACAGGGCAATCGGTTCGTCCGGAACTCTACATAGCCTGCGGTATTTCAGGGGCTATTCAGCACAGAGCCGGGATGATGAATTCCAGATATATAATCGCCATTAACAAAGATCCGAGAGCACCCATTTTCCAGGTGGCTGATTGGGGAATCATCGGGGACCTCTACGATGTCGTTCCTGAAATGATAAGACAGCTGAAACGCGCATAGAGCATGGAGCACGGAGCATGGAACACAGGGCATTATGCATATTGCCCCAGTTGAATGGGTTTCGATTCAACGGGGTAAACACAGAGCAAATGGCATGTCGCAGAGAGCATTTAATATGATCTAAAGCGAGAGATTCAGTTCCCCCTCCCCCTTACCCCCTCCCGCCAGGGGAGGGGGAATTTGTGAGGGCTATCGAATAGTTCCCTCCCCCTTGACGGGGGAGGGCAAGGGTGGGGGTGGGATAGCATGGGGCAATGGATTGACTCAATCATATGCACAGGTGGGTTCAGCTTCTTCTGGTTTTTGTGTATACGCTACGCTCCATGCGCTTTGCACTATGCGAAAGGGGAGGAACACATGTTGAGGTCAAATGCTGAGGAACTCATCAGAAAAACCATGGCCCGTTTTGTGGATACCGAACTGATCCCCCAGGCCCAGGAGATTGATGAGAAGGGCGAATTTCCTTGGGAGATGTTTCATAAAATGGGACAGATGGGTGTCTTTGGGATCAGGTATCCTAAAAACAGAGGGGGTTCCGGTGGAACCACGACGTTATATTGTATCATCTGTGAAGAACTGGCCCGCGGCTTGGTGGGCGTGGCAGCAGTGACGGCCATGCAATGTCTCATGGGAACCAATTTTCTTTTTCATTATGGCACCGATCAACTGCACGAGAAGTATTTCCTGCCCGCCATGCGGGGTGAGAAAGTGGCCTGTTTCTGTCTCACAGAACCTGAAGCAGGTTCAGACCTCGGGAATGTAAGCACTCTGGCAACAAAAACAGATGAAGGGTATCTCATCAATGGCATGAAGACCTGGGTAACTAACGGGCCGGTGGCGAGTTTCTATACTGTTCTTTGTCAGACCGATCCTGAAAAAAAATTCAAGGGGCTTAACTTTTTCTTCGTTCCCAGGGACTTCCCAGGCGTCTCTGTCGGGCCGCCGTTCGATATGTTAGGAACGAAGACGACACCTATCTCCGAATTGGCTTTCAAAGATGTACTTATCCCTCATGAGCACATGCTGGGCACTGAGGGACAGGGAATGAATAATCTGCTTTCCATTCTTTCAGAGATCAGGGCAATGACAGCGGCCCTCGCCATTGGTCTGCAGCGGGCGGCCCTTGACGATTCCATCCGTTACGCCCATGAAAGAGTGGCCTTCGGGCGGGCCATCAGCAAATATCAGCTCATTCAGTCAAAGATTGCGAATATGGCTGTTGATCTTGAGGCCTCTAATCTCCTAACTTACAAGGCAACTCGCATGATAGACAACAAGATGGAATGTCTTAAGGAAGCCACGATGGCCAAGTATTTTGCTACGGAAGCCGCATGCAGGGCGGGCGATGAGGCGACCCGGATTTTCGGGGCATATGGCTACGCTATGGAATATACAGCACAGCGATACTATCGGGATAACCGATTCTTTCTTTACGGTGGAGGGACCCATGAGGTTCTTCAGCCCAATATTGCTAGGTGGGTGGGGTTGTAGAGCTAGTGGAGCTATAGGCATGAGTGGTGAAAGTGAATTGAGAAATCCTGATCTTGGGTCTTTATCGGCAATACCCGAGCGAAAACCGCTTGGGCATCACGTTTTCGAGAACTTGAAACAGGCCATCGTCAGAGGGGATTTCTCACCGGGCAACCGACTGGTGGAAAGCCGCATCGCAGAAGCCATGGGTATAAGCCGGACCCCTGTCAGAGAGGCGATCCACAAGCTGGAACGTGAAGGATTGATACAGAAGCTTCCACGGGGCGGTTTCTCTGTCTCGAACCTAACCCGCGAAGAGATAGAGGAGACGTTCGGCATAAGGAGTGTGCTGGAAAGTTATGCTGCTCGCCTGGCGGCCCTCAAACATCAGCAACAGGAGTTGGTGCCCCTGGAAGAAAAAGTAGAGGAATTCCAGTATTTTTTGAATCGTGGAGAGATGGAGGCGCTGCTCAAAATAAATACGGAATTTCATGGTCTGCTTTACGCCATGAGCCGAAGTCCCAAGCTGATCAAAATGATTAATGATCTGCAGGACCAGATCTACCGTTTTAGAAGAATCATATTGAAAATGGAGACGATGGCGAAGATGAGCAATGATGACCATCGACAGATGCTAAGCGCCATGAAGAAGCGGGATGCGGACAGGGTAGAGACGCTTGTTAGACAGCACATTCTGAGAGGGCAAAAACTTGTACTAAGAGCCTTAGAGAGCCAAGTTCAAGAATTCTAGTGGGAGATAGAAGGGATATCATGGGAGAGAGAAAAACAAGGGTTCTTGTGGGAAAACCGGGCCTAGATGGACATGACCGCGGCGCAAAGGTGGTGGCACTTGCCCTAAAGGATGCGGGCATGGAAGTGATTTATACGGGACTTCACCAGACGGTCCCGAGCATTGTGAAGCAGGCCCTTCAGGAGGCTGTGGATGTGATCGGTCTTTCCATCATGTCCGGGGCCCATATTCCCATTAGCAGGAAACTGATGGATATGATGAAAGAGGAAGGTATAGTGAACGTGATTGTTATTGTGGGCGGTGTGATACCCAACAAAGACATTCCCCTTCTGAAAGAACTGGGTATCGATGGCGTTTTTCCAGGAGGGAGTCCTTTCGAGGAGATTATTCAGTTTATCCAGCAGTCTGTTCGGGAATGACCTATAACGAATAACTTATAACCAATAACAAATAACGAGAGGTTAGCATGGGAGTTGCCACATATATCAAGGATGAGAAGGATGCCATTGAGGAGGTCATTCTCCAGTCAGGCATAAAGGTCAAGCCCGCCTACACACCTGAGGATTTGGAGAGGGTGGGCTTTGAGTACCATAAGGATCTTGGTGATCCGGGTGAATTTCCTTTCACCAGAAGCCTACATCCTTTGGGTTACCGTAGCCGAAACTGGACCACTCGGCAGTATACAGGGTTTGGCACACCTGAAGAGACCAATGAGCGATTTAAATTGATGATCTCTCACGGCCAGACGGGCCTAAACGTGGCCTTTGATCTGCCTACTCAGATGGGATATGACTCAGATGATCCCATGGCTGAAGGCGAGGTGGGACGCGTCGGCATGGCTGTGGATTCATTAAGGGATTTCGAGATTGCTTTCAAAGATATCAAACTTAACAGGATCGGAGCGGGCCTCACGATAAATGCGGTGGCCTCTGTCATGCTGGCCATGTATGAATCCATGGCCGAGAAATTTGGATATAAGAAGACAGAGATATCTGCCACCCCACAGAATGATATCCTCAAGGAGATCGTGGGAAGGGGGGCATGGATCTACCCCGTGGAGCCGGCCGTACGGCTCATTGGCGACACGATCGAGTATGCCATGAAGGAACTGCCCAGGTGTAATCCGGTATCCGTGGCCGGCTATCATATCAGGGAATCCGGGTGCACCCCCGCACAGGAGATATCCTATGCCTTCATGATTGCCTTTGCCTACATCGACAACGTGGTGGCCAGGGGGTACAAGGCAGAAGATTTTGTGGGGAGATTCTCTTTCAACCTGAATGTTTATGGGAACCTGTGGGAAACAGTGGCCAAATTTCGTGCTGCGAGGAAATTGTGGGCACAACTGCTCAGAGAAAGATATGGTGTTCAAGACAAGAAGGCGCTCTTTCTGCGTGGTATATTCGGAGGGGGAGGCTCGGGCATGACCAAACAGCAGCCTGAGAACAACATTGTGCGGGGCGCCTATTATGCCCTTGCAGCGGCCCTTTCCGGTGCGCAGACCACCGCCCTCTGCTCTTTTGATGAAGCCTACACCATTCCCACAGAAAGGGCGGCGCTCATATCTCTGAGAACATTTCAGATATTGATGGACGAGATGGGGCTTAGAGATACAATTGATCCCCTGGGGGGTTCCTACTTTATAGAGACTTTAACAAAAGAGATGGGGGAAAAGATTCTGGAGGAGATGGAAAAGATAGAGAAAATGGGCGGAATGGTGGAGGCGGTTGCATCCGGTTATGTGCAGCGGGAAGTGGCCAGACAGGCCTACGAGTTTGAGAAAAAACTCCAGCAAGGAAAAGTGACAAAGGTGGGAGTGAATAAGTATACAGAAGGGGCCGACATGGAGGTGGAACTGCACGAGTACAACGAAGAATGGGCCCAGCTGCAAATTGAAAGACTCCAGGACTTGAAAAAGACCAGGGATAATAAGGCCGTTAAGGAATCACTCAAGGCACTGGAGAAGGCAGCCGAGGTGCAGGAAAATGTCATGCCGTATCTGCTGGACTGCTGCAAATGCTATGCAACCGTTGGGGAGATGGCAAACGTCTTCCGCGATGTCTTTGGTGAATTCCGGGAACCGAACATCTTCTAGTCACCCCCTACCTGCCCTCTCCCCACTTCGCCGAAGTGGCCACGAAGGCTGAATGGGGGAGGGTTGGGGTGAGGATGATATTGGATTTTGGATCGAAGACAACAATGAAACAGATTGGGTTTTAGGAGAAGGCAAGTGGAAAAAAAAGATACGCTAACGGGAAAGAGGATTCTAATAGTCGATGATGAGCCAGATATTTTGGAAACCTTGGAAGAAATATTAGACATGTGTGTCATAGATAAGGCCGCGGATTTCGAGACAGGCAAAGAACTTCTGGGGAAGAATACTTATGATGCGGCTATTCTCGACATCATGGGTGTCTACGGCTACGATTTGTTGGAGATTACCACGAAGAAAGATATCCCCACCCTGATGTTGACTGCCCACGCCTTGGATCCGGAAAACTTCGTCAAATCCATAAAGAAGGGGGCCCTCGCCTACATTCCAAAAGACAAGATATCGGAGATAGAGACTTTTCTCGAGGACATCTTGGAGGCGCATGAAAAGGGAATAAAGAAGATCGGCAAATGGTTTGCCAGGCTGGAACCTTTTTTTGTGGAGAAGTTCGGTGCGTATTGGGAGAAGAAAATCAAAGAGGACCCGGAATTCTGGAAGAAGTACATATAGCTTTGCTTAGTAGTGCGATTGGCCTCCTGCCTGGAGGGTATATTGGATTGCTGGGTTTGGATGAAGAGGAATTTCAATAATGAAAACGACGTTCAACGGAGAAAGGAGGTGAAGCAATAGGGCTATTGCGGGGGAAGGATTAATAAGTTATTTACCAATAAGGAGGTACATGACATGAGAAGAATAATAGGATTTGTATTGGCCGGAATCTTTTTGGCATCATTGTGCACCATCATACTGATGCCAGAACCTGTCGCGGCAGGGCCGATCAGATTAAGCTATGCCCAATTCGCGCCCCCTTCCACTTTTGTGGGTGTTCAGCTTGAGAGGTGGAAAAAGGAAGTGGAAAAGCGCACGGGTGGCAAGGTTGTGGTAGATGCTTTTCACGGGGGCACGTTGCTTGGTGCAAAGAACATGATGGATGGCGTGATTGCAGGCACAGCTGATATAGGCTCGCTGTGCATGGCTTACCAGCCTGGCCGTTTTATAGTCACCAATGCCACCAGTCTGCCCCTTGGATTCCCTAATGCGCGCGTAGCTAGCCTTACGCTCTGGGATCTGTATCTGAAATATAAGCCAAAGGCTTTTTCCCAGGTCAAAGTCCTGAGCATGTACACTTGCGGAACCTCCAACATCATGTCTAGAGTTCCCGTAAGAAAACTGGAAGATCTCAAAGGCTTGGATCTGAGGGCCTCGGGAGGCGCTGCCAAGATTCTGAAGGCCTGGGGTGCCAACCAGGTGGGTATGCCCATGTCTGCAACCCCTGAGGCCTTGCAAAAGGGCGTAGTCAAAGGTCTTTTCTCATCACTTGAGGTCTTGAAAGATTTCAAGTTTGCCGAAATCTGCAAATATGTCACGGTGACGGATACCGTTATCTATCCCTTTTCTGTGGTCATGAACATGAAGAAATGGAATTCTTTGCCCAGGGATGTGCAGAAGGTCATGGATGACCTGGCCAGGGAACATGCGGAATGGACAGGCACCTACATGGATGAGCACGTGATAGAGTCCATTGACTGGTCCAAGAAAACCCAAGGCGTGGAGATCATTTATCTGCCCAAATCAGAAAAAGCGAGATGGGATGGGCTCCTCGAACCTATTACGTCTACCTGGATCAAAGATACAAAAGCGAAGGGCTATCCCGCAGAGGCTATTGTAGATGACATCAAGGGGTTTATGAAGAAGCATCAATAGAAGAGTTCAGACGGATCTTAGATCCGATGACATGGTGGATTGTGGGCTCCAGAATCAATGCGTCTTAATACGCGGAGTCCACAGTCCCTCTTTTGTGGTTGACAGGTATGGCAATGAAACCCGATTTCGGATCGGGGCATAGGAGGGCTGACATGAGGGCTCTCGACAAGATAAGCAATTTACTAAATCAAGTTCTTCTATGGATGGCTGGGTTTTTTTTGGTCGCTATGATCCTTATGACCGGCGCTAATATAGTCATTCGTATTTTTTGGATGCCGATCAGAGGCACCTATGAATTGATGGGATATTTTGGTGCTATCGTCACAGCCTTTGCCTTGGGTTACACCCAAGCTGGACGTGGTCATATTGCGGTAGATATCTTGGTTCTCAGGTTCTCACAAAAGACCCGGAGAATTCTGAATGGGATCAATTACTTCATTTGTATGGTGTTCTTTGCCGCCGTCGGCTGGCGGATCGCCATATATGCCACAACCCTGCGGGAAACAGGAGAAATCACAGAAACCCTCCGGATCATCTATTATCCTTTCACGTATGGCGTTTCACTCGGGTGCTTCGTTCTTTCTCTCGTTTTGTTGGTTGATCTTTTGAGATTGTTCCTTGGAGACAGGGAGGGCAATGGATGAACTTAGCACTCGTTGGAATTCTCGGAATTATTGTCCTGCTCTTCGTTCTATTCTTTCTGGGAATGCCAGTCGGATTTGCCATGGCTGTGGTGGGATTTTCCGGCTTTGCTTATGTGGTCTCTTTTGATGCAGCTGTAAGCATGGTAGGCATCGACATATGGACTACATTCTCAAAGTATGGTCTCACCGTCATACCACTTTTTATCCTAATGGGGTATCTCGCATTCAACTCTGGTATTGCTGAAAAACTTTATAATACGGCTTATAAGTGGTTTGGCCATTGGCGTGGAGGGCTCGCCATTGCAACCATTGGCGCCGATGAGCTCTTTGCTGCGATCTGTGGTTCCAATACGGCTACGGCAGCTACAATGGGAGCGATAGCTTTGCCGCAGATGCGGAAGTACAACTATGATACAAGATTGAGCAGCGGCACGGTTGTCACCGGCGGCACTCTGGGAACCGTCATGCCCCCCAGTGTCCTTCTCATTATTATCGGACTGCAAACAGAGCAGTCTATCATCAAACTTTTCTTGGGTGGTATATTACCTGCCGTCCTCTTAGGAATATTGTTCATTCTCACCATCGTTGTCATATGTCGAATCAATCCGAAGTTTGGTCCAGCTGGACCAAGAACAAACCTCAGAGAGAAGATAAAATCCCTCACTGGTGTCATTGAAGCTTTAGCCATATTTGTCCTGGTCATAGGAGGCTTGTATGCAGGCGTATTCACACCGACCGAAGCCGGGGCAGCCGGGGTCATATTAACGCTTATCGTCACCGTGCCGAGTCGTAGACTGACCTGGCAAGGTATTATCAATTCCATGAAGGATTCGTTGAAGATATCCTGTATGGCCTTTGTCCTTGTCACAGGGGCTTTGATCTTTGGTCGTTTCTTAGCGGTAACAAGGCTTCCCTTTATTGTTGCGGACCTCGCAGCCTCCCTGCCTGTGTCGCCTTATCTCATATTGACAATTATTTTGGTGATCTATTTGGTCGGAGGCTGTTTTGTGGATGCCTTAGGCTTTCTCGTTTTGACAATTCCTATCTTCTTTCCCCTTGGAAAGGCCCTTGGTTTCGAAGCAATATGGTATTCCATAATCATCACTATGGTCACCACAATGGGGGCAATTACACCACCTGTGGGAATCAATATATATGTGGTCAAGGCCTTGGCTCCGGAAATAGAGCTTGGAACTATTTTCAAGAGTGCATCCTTTTTCTTGCTGGCCTGTATTGTCTGTACCATTATTCTGATAATTTTCCCTCAAATCGTTCTAGTCATACCAAACATGGCACGTTAGATAGGATACGCGGAGGATATCGTGGCGAAGACATTTATGCCCACAGTAAAGACAAGGGAGGAGTTATCAGATCTTCAAGAGGAAGGGTTGAAGTGGACAGTCAACCACGCTTACAGAGGATCCCCTTTTTACCGCAAGAGATTCGATGAACAGGGAGTAAAACCAGAGGATATACGTTCACTCGAAGACCTGCAAAAGCTCCCCTTCACGACCGCCGATGACCTAAGGGAGGGATACCCTTTCCCTCTTCTCTCTGTTCCCTTTGAGAAGGTGGTACGCATCCATGCCTCATCCGGCACCACTGGGAAAAGAAAAGTACTCTGCTACACGCAAAAGGACATAGATGATTGGACCCATTTCTTCGCGCGCTGCTACGAGATGGCCCAGTTGACGCCAGATGATAGAGTCCAGGTTGCAGTAGGTTATGGGGTTTGGACGGCAGGAGTGGGCTTCCAGATGGGGTGTGAGGCCTTCGGCGCCATGGCCATTCCTGCAGGTCCCGGTAATCTGGATATGCAGTGCCAGTTCTTGATAGATTTCCAGACCACGGTCATGGTGTGTACTGCATCTATGGCACTCCTTCTTGGCGAGGAGGTAAACACGCGGGGCATTAAAGATAAAATCAATCTCAAGAAATTGATTTTTGGTTCAGAGAGATCCAGCGATGCCATGAGGCAGAACTTCAAAGACCTTCTTGGTCTGGAAGATATGTTCGACATACCAGGGATGACAGAACTCTATGGCCCTGGAACCGGACTGGATTGCATGTACCATACGGGTATCCACTACTGGGCAGATTACTACATCTTAGAAATTCTCGACCCTGACAACCTCAAGCCTGTGCCTGAGGGCGAGACAGGGGAAATGGTGGTAACCACGCTGAGAAAAGAGGCCGCACCCCTGATACGTTATCGAACAAGGGACCTCACGAGACTGATGCCGGGAGATTGCCCCTGCGGTTCAATCATGCCGAGGCACGACAAGATTCTGGGTCGTTCAGACGATATGATCATATTCCGGGCCGTCAATATCTATCCAGGCCAGATTGATCACGTTCTTTCTAACGTTGAAGGGATCGGGAGCGAATACCAGATACACCTGGAAAGAAAAGAAGATGGTAAGGACTATATGATGCTGAAGGTGGAGCGTGATCAGGGTATAGAGAGCACCAGAGATGCAGAATTGGGTAAGAAGATAGGAGATGAGATTAAGAAACAGATCCTGGTGAGTGCGAACGTGGAGCTTGTGGAGTACGGATCTTTACCACGATCCGAGAGAAAGAGCCAAAGGGTATTTGATAATAGAGAGCAGTAGATTTTGGATTGCCGATTTCGGATTTGGGAATAAGGAATGCAGCGCTTTGATGTCATTGCGAGGAGGCCATTGGCCGACGAAGCAATCTCTCACTTAAACGGATAAATATGAAAAAATTTGATTACTACCAACCTCAAACACTCAAAGAAGCCTTTTCCCAAATGGAGAAATTGATAGGCCGTGCGCAATACATTGCAGGCGGCACGGACATCCTTGTGAGGATAAAGCAGAGGGCCATTCAGCCTGAAGCCTTGGTTTCTCTAAGGGGAGTTAGCACTCTGAGCCATATCAGCCATAACGGCGGATCATCCTTGGGGAGCATGACCCCTATGAGGAGTGTGGAGAGAGATCCCGTTGTTGCCCAAGAATATCCCGCCCTTGCGAAGGCCGTCTCACTCCTTGCAAATCCCCAGGTCAGGAATGTGGCCACCATTGGCGGGAATCTGTGCAATGCTGCCCCCTCCGCAGATTGTGCTCCTCCCCTCTTAGTCATGCAGGCCACTTTGAAATTGCAGGGTCCAGGTGGCGAACGGGAGGTCCCCATTGATAAATTTTTCAACGGGCCGGGCGAAAATTGCATGGAGCCCGGGGAAGTGCTCACCCACGTCCACATCCCGGAGAAAGCGAACCACACAGGCATGGCCTTCTTGAAGGTGGGTAGAGTGGCCCAGGATATCGCCATTGTCAATGCTGCAGCTTTGTTGGTTATGGATAAGAAAAAATGCGTGGAATGCCGATTGGCGGTAGGTGCTGTTGCTCCTGTGCCTCTAAGGCTGGGAAATGTGGAAAAGCTTATAGACGGTGAAGAGATTGGCCCTGAATTATTGGATCGCGTCAGTCAGATGGTGGAACAGGCGGTAAGTCCCATTACCGATGTGCGTTCCACGGAAGAATACAGAAGGATCATGTCCGGGGTGTTGATTAAGAGAGCTATTCAGCAAGCCCTGGAGAATATCGACTAGGCTTCAGAATTCGGATTTCGGAATGAGTGCAAAAATGACAAATGCCAAAATTCAAAGTTCAAATAAATGACAAAGCCCAAAACACAAAAAGATTTTAACTTTATACTGCCCGGAAATCATAAATGTGGCCGCAAGAGAATCGCCCATTATCGCTCTCAATCCCCAGATGGTATCTGAGATGAGGTCAGCAGTTAGAGTAGAGGGGAATGAATGAAAAAGGTCATCACCTTTAGCCTAAACGGTTACCAGGTCTCTGCTGAAGTGGAGTCCCACAAGATGCTGTTGCAGGTCATCAGGGATGACTTCCAGCTCACTGGGACGAAGGAAGGTTGCGGCGAGGGTGAGTGTGGTTCATGCACGGTGCTGGTGGACGGGATGAGTGTGGATTCATGCCTGTATCCCGCCTTTGAGATCGAAGGCAAAAAAGTAACCACCATCGAGGGAATGCTCGGGGAAGGGAATGCACTTCACCCCATTCAGGAAGCCTTTGTGGAGAATGGGGGAGTCCAGTGCGGTTTTTGTACACCAGGCATGATCATGTCTGCAAAGGCGCTCTTGGATGAAATCCCCAATCCTACCGATGAGCAGATAAAGAGAGGGATTTCTGGCAACCTGTGTCGTTGTACGGGATATATCCAGATCATTGATTCCATAAAAAAGGCGGCTGAGGAATCACAAACGCGTGGTTAGGTTGGCTAGGCGGTTTAGGGCTAAGATCGATTGGCACACTCAAATGGTTCTCATTGAGTGGAGTAAGATCCAGGAGATTTCATAGTGGAATACAGTTTCATTGGCAGTGAAACGCCAAGGCCTGATGCCCCTGACAAAGTGGCAGGAAAGGCGGTTTACATACACGACCTGGTAAGGCCTGGCATGCTTTACGGAAAGATAAAGTACAGCGATTTCGCACACGCCAGGATCAGACACATTGATACGTCCAAGGCAGAGAGGCTTCCCGGTGTTCGGGCAGTGATTACAGGTTATGATACACCAGAGATCCGGATCGGATTCATAAAAGACAACTTTGTTTTAAAAAAAGAAAAAGTCAGGCAGTTTCGTGATGAAATTGCTGCAGTGGCCGCTATTGATCAGGAGGTTGCTGAAGAGGCTGTCGATCTAATTAAGGTGGAATACGAGGAACTTCCCGGCGTGTTTACACCTGAAGATGCCATGAAGGAGGATGCACCGCTCGTCCACGAATTGGATTCTAGAGGGAAACCCAAGAAAGAGAATCTGGTTCCAGTTCCCTGGAACTTTGTTGCTGGCGATGTGGAAAGGGCAAAGCAGGAGGCATCTTACATTGCAGAAGGGTTTTTTGAAACCCCTATCGTCCACCAAGCCTGTATGGGGACGGCGGGATGCGTGGCAGAGTTTGATCTCAACAACAATTTGCTCATCCACTGCAAGACCCAGATTCCCTATTTAGCCCAGAACGATTTTAACGGTGCGCTGGAGGCCATGGGCCTTAAGGGCAAAAACGCCAGAATAATCGTTCCAACCCTGGGGGGTGCTTTTGGGACGGGTCTGGATACGCACTGCTATGAATATATTGCTATTCTTTTGGCCCACAAAACAGGTAGACCTGTGAAGGTTGTGCTGAATCGGGAAGAGGAATTCAAGACCACCTCACCGAGGCAGCCGACCAAGGCAAATATTATCCAGGGATGCGATAAAGAAGGAAGACTCAAATTTCGGGATGTGCGTATGATCCTGGACAATGGGGCGTACACCTCCTGGGGCGCAACGACCCCGAGTGTAATGATGATGACCTTCTCTTCTCTTTATCGAGTGCCTAATATCTTTTATGAAGCAAAAATGGTTTACACCAATAACACCTATTGCCAGGCCATGAGGGGATATGGCAACCCACAGTCCACTTGGATTGTGGAAAGCAATATGGATCAGCTTGCTGAGGTCGCGGGGTTCGACCCCTATGAATTTAGAGTAATAAACAGCAACCTCCCCGACGAGATCTCCCCCATGGGGCTTAACATCACCACATGCGGTCTGAAAGAGTGTTTGAGAACGGTGGCAGGGAAGCTTGAGTGGCAAGAGAAATGGGGGAAGAAAAAGGGTGCTGATGGCAAGAGTAGGGGCGTGGGTATGGCTTCTTTACTCCACGTAGGCGGGGGCGCCAGAGTCTATCGGTCTGATGGATGCGGAGTGATCATGAAGTTGGATGACTTTGGCAACGTTTCCGTGATGACCGGTGGTATCGAAATGGGACAGGGCTTCAACGCAGCCCTTACCCTTACCTCGGCGGAGGCTTTAGGTGTAACACCGGATAGAATTACAATTGCTCAAGTGGACACAGCCACCTGTCCCTGGGATGTGGGGACCCATGCCAGTCGCGGGGCTTTTACATCCGGCAATGCAGCCATCATGGCGGCACAAAAGGCGAGAGAGAA
>Ga0111161_1012_pt1 | contig 19825 bp, 16 predicted proteins | sample DeeMarSeWOR28_12_FD_80264 | JGI IMG/M metagenome (GOLD analysis project Ga0111161, IMG submission 80264) | Nitrospira bacterium SG8_3
GCTAGGTCGACGGTGAGACAAACGGCATGATATCCTGAGGCCTCCACGTGCCCCAAGAGTTCCTGTACCCAGGTCCGTGGGCCGAAATGGTACAACTGGAACAACAACGGCCCAGCGGCTTCCTTTGCCACCTCTTCCACCGACCAACCGGTGACCCCGCTGACCACTGCCAACGTGCCACTTGGACCGGCCCCCCTTACCATCTCACAGTCGCCCTGGGGATGGAAGAGGACAAGACCTCCCATAGGCGCAAGCGCCACTGGAACGGGCAACTTCAGCCCTGCAAACGTGGTGCTGAGATCCCTCTGGCTCACATCAACCAACACGCGTGGGCGGAGGGCCAGCTTGTCGAGAGCCCGGCGGTTGCGTTGCAGGCTCACTTCTGTCTCCGCGCCGCCCGCGCCGAAATCCCACACCTGAGGTGGGAGCGCGTTCTTGGCAGCATGTTCGATTTCAGGCAAGGTCATAAAGCGTTCTGACATGAGCGACTCCCCTTTCTTCCATCAACAGCTCTTTCCTCTGGCTCAGTGCCTTTATATGTAATATCTGAACTTATCCCAAAAGTCCTTGTCCTTATCTTTCCAATCTTCGCCGAATTTTTTATCGTAATAGGCCCCCCACCGGTCAAGCCAACGCCACCAAAAATGCTTTCCCTTCTCTTTTGCTTCCAGTATCTCCTCAAGGAAAGTGCAGATGTTGGCCATTTCTTCTTTAGGCAAATAAGAGGCGGCACCTTCCTTGTATGATTTCACAATGTTCTCAGGACTCAGGGCATGGGCGGTCAACATGACGGCTATCACCCCTCTCTCGCGAGCAATCTCCAACAAGTCAAAACCTTCAACCCCCATGATGTCCAAAATGGCCAGATCAAAATATTCAAACTCCAGAAGTTCTTTGGCCTCTTCAAAGCTTGTGGCTTTGGACACATCACACATGGAAAGCAACTCCTCTAATGTCTCCAAGACATCTGGCTCATCGTCTACGATGAGTATCTTCTTGCCATCTAATCGGTTCTCGCTTGTCATTACAGCGTCCCCCTCTCTATGAAGGTAATCTAAGACTATTCAGCTTTTTCTTTCCAGCGCTTAACTGGCTGTCCCCCGCTCTTCCTCGCATTGGAAGCAAACCGGGGATGCAAAGAAGGCGTTTTAGATCTATCAATCAGAAAATTAAGGCCTTTCGCCATTGAATCAAGAAAGGATGGGACTTACTGCTATCACACACTAACCATCATTGCAATCGTCATTTTGCGAACGTGCGCTGAGCCCTGCAGAAAATGCACGGGCACCGCATTTCAGCTTCCGCTCCACATTCTCCTTGACGCAGGCCTGAATGATCTGCGATGGTCCTCCCAAGGACAGACGATGAAGGACCTTGGCACTCTTCTCGAACCCTTGACTCAGAGAAACCTACGATCGACAACTATAAGGAGTTTTGAACCATTCCGGCCATCCTCAAGATATTTTTGGTCTTCAGCCTGATTTTGATTCTGAACAGACTGCGTGTCCAGTTGAGCCTCTCCCTGCTCATTGGCTCCCTGCTGCTCGCCCTTTTGACGAAATTGGGGCCTTTGGCATTTGTAAGGGGAGCACTTGCCGCCATATCCAGCTTTCAGACCCTCAGTCTGGTCGCCGTTATTGGGCTCCTGTTGATCATGAGCCATCTCATGGAAGGCTCTGGACATATGAAAAGGCTGGTTGACAGTTTTACGCGTCTCTCAAAAGATGCCCGTATTGTGGGCTCCGTCATGCCCGCCCTGATCGGGCTGCTCCCCATGCCGGGAGGGGCCCTCTTTTCTGCACCCATGGTTGAGACATCCTTTAATGAACGCTCTGTCAGCGGTGAGCAAAAGACCGTTTTGAACTACTGGTTCAGGCACATATGGGAGTACTGGTGGCCACTCTATCCAGGCGTCGTGCTCGCCATCGCCCTCCTTGGGGTGGACACTTGGCGCTATATCACTTTTATGGCGCCCCTGACCCTGCTCTCCGCTCTAGCTGGTATTATTTTTATCCTCCTGCCCCTGGGCAGGATTGAAAGCCCTAAAGAAGGGCATCCCACATGGTCTGACATAAAGGGCTTTGTTTGGGAAATCATGCCCATCCTGGTGGTCATTCTGGTCATTCTCTTAATGGTCGGGGTGGCTAAATTCCTTCATCTTTTTGGCATAAACATCAAGATATCGGGCGTGGCATCCATCTTGCCCGGGCTTCTGGCAGCCATATTATGGGTATGTCTTGTCAACCGTATCCCACCGCGCCAGTCCCACGCCGCGTTCCTAAAAAAGGGGCTTCTGCCCTTACTCATTCTTATCTTCTCAATCATGATCTTTAAGACCATCTTGACTGAGAGCCAGATGGTTTCCCATGTCAGGGATGAGCTGATGGCTTACAAGATTCCGGTCTTGCTCGTTATCATGATCATGCCCTTTCTCTCCGGGTTCATCACGGGTGTGGCCATGGGATTTGTGGGGGCCTCCTTCCCCCTCATCATCCCCCTTTTCCACACCACCCAGACCTATGATTATATGGCCCTTGCTGCGCTAGCTTACACCTTCGGCTATATGGGAATGATGCTCTCACCGGTCCATCTCTGTTTGCTGGTTTCAAAGGACTACTACAAGGCGAGCCTTATGAAGAGCTATCGCCACCTTTTGCCACCCGTCATTATGGTTCTTGTTGGGGTCGTGGTCCTATTTTTCGGCTTAAAAGCCCTCACCGGCTAGAACTCTTGAAACATCATTTTCCCCTAGGAAGTGTTTCCAATAGGACTGCAAAGATTTGTCCAGTTCAGCCATCGTTGCTTTACTCTTGCATTGGGTCACCATTCATGCTAACAAAAGGCAACACCGCGATGGACGGCTCGTCAGGCAAGTTATACTCTTTACGCATACTTTGCCCATCGGTATCGGCTTCCATCCAAACGCTATACATCCTCATATTTGCACTCAAAATGAAATCAGGTTAGTAGGTCTGCACTGACTTATGAGACTTTAGAGAGGTTAAGTGGCCATGAAGATCTTTATTGAGTCTAATTTCGTGGTGCCTGGCCTGGAAGATGAGGCAGGCTTGGAGATAGATCAGCCTGAAATAACCTTGAGAGAATTCCTTGAGAAACTCTCCAGCATGTCACCCGATCGGGTAGAGTATGTGGAACCGGGAGCTCAGGCCTTAGATCCTTCAGATTGGGAAGTGGAGATCAATGGCCTTCCTTACCAAGATTATGAAGCGGGCCTAGAGCATCTTATAAAGGATGGAGACAGCGTGACGATCAGGATCGTCGCCCTCGGGGGCGGATAGTACTGCATCAGGGTTAATGAACTAAGGGGGATAAAGAAATGGATGAACTGAGGGTTGTGGGAAAATCGGTCGAAAGAAAGGATGGAAGAATCAAGGTCTCTGGTAAAGCGAGATATGCGGCCGATCTTTCTGCTCCGGGTATGTTGCATGGGAAAATTCTAAGAAGCCCCCTCGCCCATGCCAAAATACTCAACATTGATACGCGAAAGGCTGAGGCCCTTCCCGGTGTTATGGCGGTCGTTACAGGAAAGGATTTCCCGAACAAGCCTTACGGTGTTAGGCCTGATACGAGAGATCAGCTTCCCATGCCCATCACCAAGGTCCATCATTTTGGGGAAGGGGTAGCCGCAGTGGCTGCCGTAGATGAGGATACGGCAGAAGACGCCCTTGATCTCATCAAGGTGGACTACGAGGAATTACCCGTGGTCTTAACCGCTGAGGATGCCCTAAAGCCCGATGCGCCTCCGGTCAATGAATTCAAGGAAAGCAATCTTGCTTATTTTTCAGATTTCAATTTTGGGGATGTGGAGAGTGGTTTCAAAGAGGCAGACTACATAAGGGAAGAGACGTTTAGTTCCCAGCGTGTGACTGTGGGTTTTATAGAGCCTCACGCCTGTCTTGCTGAAGTGGATCCCACGGGTAGGATTCTTCTTCAGGGTTCCAAGCAAAGCCCCTATATCACTTGGCGTAATATGTGCCGCGGACTGGGAATCCCGTTGTCAAAGATGAGAATTGTCAATCCCTTTGTGGGTGGCGCTTTCTCGGGAAAACATGATCCCTTTGATGTGGATTTTGCCGCAGTGAAGCTTGCTCAGAAAACAGGGCGTCCGGTAAAGATTGTCTTGAATTATGACGAGGTGTTAGCCGCTTACAGACAACGAAATGCCATGAACGCCAGGTTGAGACTGGGCGTGAAGAAGAACGGCGCCATTACAGCCCTTGACGCCGAGTGCGTTCTTGAAGGAGGTCCAATCTGCGGTATCGGACCTTTTAACATTTACTATTTTGGTGCATTCCTGAACATCCCATACAAGATTCCTGCCATCAAGTATCACGGAGAATTGGTCTATTCCAATAGAGCGCCGTGTGGCACCGTAAGGGGGCAAGAAGTTGTACTCGCCCAGTTCGCCTTGGATTCTCTTTTGCATATGATGGGCGAGGACATTGGTGTAGACCCTGTAGAGATAAGAACGGTTAATGCCGTCACGGACAACTGGACAACGGCCAATGGGATCGTGGTGGATGTTTCTGGTCTTTCGAGATGTATTGAGAAATCTGCCGAGATAATCAGGTGGAAAGAGAGCCGAAAGAGCAGACCCAAGGGGAGAGGGATTGGTTTCAGCTGTGCCTCACACCCTTCCGGCCCGAGATTGGGGGGCCATTTCGGCTCCACGGTCACGCTCAAACTCGTGGAAGACGGAAAAATCATCGTGACCCACGGCGGGACTGAGATTGGACAGGGCTGCAACACCGTTTTTTGTCAAATGGTTGCTGAGGTATTGGGTCTCCCCATTGAAGATGTGGAGCAAGGGGTAAGCGATTCAGATACGACTATTTTTGATTCAGGGATGTTCGGGGATCGCTGTACCTTTTGGGATGGAAATGCCTCCATACTTGCCGCCACAGACCTGAAAAAGCAGCTTGCTGACATTGCTGCAAAGCTTTTAGAGGCCAACCCTGACGACCTTGAATTCAAAGAAAAGCGCATTTTTGTCAAAGGGAATCCTGAAAAGGGGATCGACTTTCTCCTCGCCGTAAGGAAGGCTTACTATGAGGAGGGAAAGCCCCTCTACGGGAGGGGTTACTGGGCAGCCACGGACATTGATATTGTGGACTGGAAGACAGGTAGGGGCAACTTGGCACACGGCCTGGATTTTATCGCCACGGCCATTGAGTTAGAAGTGGACAGGGAAACGGGAAAAGTTACCCTGTTGAAATCGGCACACGGCGACGATGCCGGACAACCGATCAACCCTCTCATGTTAGATGGGCAGGTTCTGGGAGGGAGCACCCATTTGATGGGCCATGCGCTCATGGAAGAATCCCATTACGATGAAAACGCGCAGGCGCTTAATTACTCTTGGAGAGATTATAAACAGCCAACGAGCATGGACGTCCCGCTCGAGACGATTGTGGAACATATTCATACCCATGATCCATACGGTCCTTTTGGCGCCAAAGGAGCAGGTGAAGCAAGTTCTTGTTCAACTCTTGCTGCCATTGCTAACGGGATTTATGATGCTGTAGGGATCAGGATAAAGGATCTGCCAATTACCCCAGAAAAGATACTCCTGGCTCTGAAGGAGAAAAAGGAGGGAAGTTGATGTTTATAAGGCGATTGCCTAAATTTGAGTACCATGCACCCACATCACTCGGTGAGGCCCTGGATCATTTATCCAGGTATGGTGATAACGCCAAGGTACTTGCCGGTGGAACTGATCTCTTGGTTTCCATGAAAAAAAGAGAGATTCTGCCTGAACATCTCATTAATCTTAAAGGCATAAAAGCGTTGAAGCATATACATTACGACAAGAAGAGGGGTCTGAAAATTGGTGGTTTGGTGACACTGGGTGAAATTGAACGCTCCATAATCGTCAGAGAAAAATATGGCGCGCTTTGGGATGCCGCAAATGTGATGGCGGCTCCTCAAATAAGAAGCTTGGCAACCATCGGAGGAAATCTCTGTAGTGCTGTGCCCTCTGCAGACACGGCGCCCCCACTGGTGGCATTGGAAGCCACAGTAACACTGGCTGGCAAAAATGGGGAAAGAACCCTCTTGGTTGCAGATTTTTTTGCAGGACCTGACGCGTCTGTCCTTAACCCTGATGAAATTCTGAGTCATGTCTCTCTCCCCAATCCTCCTGAGAACAGCGGAGGCGCCTACCTCAAGTTGATGCGCAGAAATGCGATGGACCTGGCACTTGTTGGCGTTGCTGCCTGCTTGAGTCTAGATGGGGGAAAGAGGGTTTGCAAGGAAGCAAGAATCGCCCTCGGGGCCGTGGCACCAACACCCATGAGGGCTCTGGGGGCAGAAGAATTGCTTCTGAACAAAGAGCCTGATGAACATGTAGCCATGGAGGCGGGGAAGATGGCAGGCGAGGAGGCGCGTCCCATCAGTGATATCAGGGCGTCCAAAGAATATCGTACTGAGATGGTGAGGGTTCTGACGAAAAGGGCGGTGATGGAGGCCTTAAAGAGGGCAAAGGAAAATTCGTAATACTTTGTCCTTTTGAAAAGCACTTGGACTGAGCGGGGTTCCCTGGAAAGGCGAAAAAATTTGCGCACGGCCCTTAAGCATGGCGCACATAGGGCGAAAGCTCTGAGGGCGATAGTCTGTCACCAGTGAACTTGGCCTAGTCACTGTTTGCACGCCCTGTGTGCGCAGGCGTCAGGGCAAGGGAGCACCCGGAAGAAACCGTGCACAGAAGGCCTGGTTTTTGGTCCCTCCAGGGAACCCCCTTCAGTCCAACCAGAGTTTTTGCACGGCTGTTTCAAAAGGCTAAAATGTTACGAAAATTCTAATAACCGTGGCTAAGCCTACGACTTTGTTGGAAGTTGTCGGGCAAGGCATTTGTGTTGAGAGGTTAAAACGATGAAAGAGGTTGAAGTAGATCTAAAAGTCAATGGGGTGAACTACCAAGTCAAAATTCCACCTTGGAGAACCTTGGTGGAGGTCTTGAGGGAAACCCTGGGCCTTACGGGGACAAAAAAGTCATGCAATGAAGGGGAATGCGGCGCCTGTACGTTGATTCTGGATGGGAAGCCTGTGACCTCTTGCCTGGTGCTAGCCATTGATGCGCAAGGTAGGGATATACTGACTATTGAGGGCATCTCTGAAGATGAAAATTTCCATCCTGTTCAGGAATCTTTCTTAAAACATGGAGCCATTCAATGTGGTTTTTGTACACCGGGTATGGTGATGTCGGCCAAGGCACTTTTGGATGAAAACCCAAACCCAGATTTAATGGAAGCCAGAAAGGCAATTTCCGGTAACCTGTGTCGCTGTACCGGATATCAGCATATCATAAATTCCATTCTTGCCGCTTCGAGCACCGGAGGCCGTGTGGATTGACCTGAAAAGAACGTAAACTTTGGACCTATCTGAATAGCATTATTGAGGGATATCAAAATTTACCCGGCCTGTTTCAACTTGTCGGCAATGATTCTCCTCAATTCCTTTTTGTTTATTTTTCCCACATGGGTCTGTGGGAGTTGATCCACGAGCTCCAGGCGTTCGGGCAGTTTAAATTTAGCAATCCTCCTCTCATTAACCAAGAACTTATTTAGCTCCTCCAACGAGATCTTTTCGCCGCCTTTTGTCACAGCGAATAGGCAGGCCTTTTCGCCCAATACGGGATCGGGCATGGCCACATAAGCACAGTTCAGCAACTTGGGAAATGCCAGGATATGGTTTTCCATCTCCTCTGCACTGATCTTCTCTCCTCCACGATTAATGGTATCCTTCAGACGGCCCTCTACAATCAGATTGCCGCTGGGGTGCATTCGAACCAGATCCCCGCTCCTGTAAAAGCCTTCAGGGGTGAACGCAGCTGCGTTGTGTTCTGGAGAGTTATAATAGCCTCGAATCGTGTATGGTCCCCGCACGAGAAGTTCACCCACCTCCCCCTGTGATACCTCTTCTCCATCATCATTCACAATTCTTATCTCGTCCCCTGGAGAAAGGGCCCTTCCCTGGGTGTGAAACTTCACCTCGTCTGGATCATTGAGACGTGTGCAGAAATTTGGCCCTTCAGCCATTCCCAGGATCTGTTGCACATCGGAGCCCAGTTTTGGACCGATCTCCTGAGCCACTTCAGGCTGAAGCTTGGACCCGCCTACGAGGCAAAGCTTGAGAGAACTGAGGTCGTATTGCTTTAGGTCCGGATCATTGACATAGCTGATCACAGTGGCGGGTACAGCAGGAACGATGGTCACCCCCTCCTCTTCAATGAGGGGCAGCACCACATTGGGAGCCGGGCTCGAGGAAATGACCACTTTGCCTCCGCACATGAAGACACCCTGCAAGAATGTGGTGGGGAAATTGTGCGTAATGGGAATTCCGATAAGGAGTGCGGTATCCGCTCCGCTCCCGGACTGGATCTGGCACAGGGAACTGTTATAGGTGTAGTCATTGTGGGTTCTTGGAATGAGTTTCGGAATTCCTGTTGTCCCCCCTGAGAGTTGAAAAACAGCAGGCCAGAGCGGATCCGGTCGCGCCTCCCCCAATATAGCCTGAGCGTTTTCACGCTCCTCAATGGGGTCCTCTAGAAGCTTTGTGAGAGAGATGAACCCGGCGGGAGCATCCCCATCAAGAATGAGGACGTGTTTCAGGGTGGGGGTCTGGGAAGTGATCTCTTGGGCCATTTTCACATAATCAAAACCCCGCAGCTCGCTTGGTATGGCATACGAAGTTGCGCGCGTAAACTCCGCAAAGTAGCCGATCTCCGCTTGGCGGTGCGCAGGCAGAGTCATCACCGGAATGAGACCGATCTTGGCCGCAGCGAAATAGAGGTAGAGCGTCTCGGGAACATTGGGAAGTTGCAGGATGAGCCGATCCAAGGGCCTGTGTCCCATGTCCAGGAGATGCAAGGCCAGGCGATTCACTTTTTTGCCCAACGCCTCGTAGGTGACATGTTCCCCCTCGAAACTGAGGGCTATCCGGTCAGGATAACTCTCCCTCCCAACATCTATAATGTCCCCAACGAGCCGCCCCTGCCAATAGCCGACCTGCTGGTATTGACGCACATAGTCCTCAGGCCATCCCACAAATCCATCTATCATGTCTTCTTTCTCCTTTATAACCGCCCCCACCCCGCCGTTCGGCTGAGCTCACGCCCAAGTCCTCCCCCATCGAGGGTATAGGCGCTAACTTAGGTAAAGCGTCATTCAGGCGAAAGCCGGAATGACGAAAGAGAAACCATCGCCTCTTAAGTTAGCGCTTGTGCCCATCGAGGTGAGGGCCTAGGAGATGAGCTGGCTATGACGTCTTGGCACAACCGGCTGTTAGGGGATTAATCTTCAGTGACTCAATGAATCTGCGTCAATAGTTGATGTGTGAGGAAAAATTCTGAACATGAAGTTCTGGTTGCATTCAAATTCCTAGGTATGATTCCCTGACGTAGTCCGTTTCCAGGAGCTGAGAGGCTTGTCCCTCCATGGCAATGGATCCGTTCTCCAACAAATAGGCCCTTTGAGAGATTTTCAGGCTTTGGCGGGCATTCTGTTCTACTAAAAGGATATCCACGTCCTGTTGATTAATCTCTTGGATCACCCGGAAGACCTCCAGAACGAGCATAGGTGCCAATCCAAGTGAAGGCTCGTCCAGCATCAGGAGCTTCGGCCTTCCCATCAACCCTCTGCCCACGGCCAGCATCTGCTGTTCGCCACCACTCAGCGTTCCAGCCATCTGGGATTTCCTCGATTTCAGGACCGGGAAGAGGCCGTAAACCCATTCCAGGGATTCGTTTCGGTTCTGTCTTGCCCTGCTCAAGTAGGCGCCCATCTGTAGATTCTCATACACCGTCATATCAGGGAAGAGCATCCGTTCTTCAGGGATCTGAATCAATCCCTGTTCAACGATCTTGTTAGGTGGCCACTCATGAATGGCAGCCCCATCAAAACTGATGGCACCTCCCTTGGGTCTCACGACGCCGGAGATGGTATTGATGGTGGTCGTTTTCCCGGCCCCGTTTGCGCCGAGAAGGGACACCATCTCCCCGGACTTTACGACCAGGCCAACATCGAAAAGGGCTTGATGATCTCCGTAGAAAACACTCAGCTTTTCCACTTCTAACACGATTTCTATGCCTTTCTCACGATTATTCTATAGGGACCGACTTAAATAAGGATCGAAGACCTTCCCCCTTTTTTAAAGGGGGATCAAGGGAGATTTTGAGAGATTGCCGCCTCCAGCCTGATCGGCTGGACTCGCAATGACTTTTTTCTATTGTCTCTATCTACGCTTCTACGCCTCTTCTTCACCCAGGTAGGCCTCGATGACCTTGGGATCAGAGGAAACCTCTTTCGGTTCTCCTTCGGCGATTTTCATGCCGTGATGAAGCACAATCACCTTATCAGAAAGGCCCATGACGGCCTTCATGATATGCTCGATCATGATAATAGTGATGCCCTCAGCTCGGATTTGGCGAATGGTCTCCATCATCTGGAGGGTCTCGCTTGGAATAAGACCTGCGGCGATCTCATCCAAAAGGAGCAAGTCGGGCTGCGTCGCCAGGGCCCGGGCGAGTTCGAGACGCTTTTTGTTCAGAGGAGATAATTGGTCTGCGGAGACCTCTGCTTGGGCCTGCAAATTGAGGAATCCCAAGATATCCATCGCCTCAGATCTGGCCTTTTTTCCGTCGTACCTCTTGTCTCTCCCAAAGCAGACACCCACAAGGACATTTTGCAGAACGGATAGCGCCTCAAAGGGCTTTGCATTTTGATATGTCCGTGAAATGCCCATGCGGCATATTCTGTCTGACCTTATGCGGGTAATATCCTGCCCCTTGAAATGGATGGTTCCAGCGGTGGGGAGATAGGTCCCGCTGATGACGTTGAATAGGGTGGTCTTTCCCGCCCCGTTAGGCCCAATGATCCCTGTAATGCTTCCCTTTTCCGCTTGGAAACTCACATCGAATAGAGCCGTAAGTCCTCCAAAGGTCTTATTTATCTTTTCCACAGAGAGCATGAATGTGGTCTCCTAAATCTCTTGGTACAGGCCCACCCTCATAAGAGCGCGACGAAAAGGGCGCAAACGAACCAGGCCCCCTGGCATGAAGAGTCCCACAAGGAGAATAACAAGGCCATAAGCCGCTGTGTGCAGGTAGGCCATCCTAGTCCACAGGGTCTCTTCCACGATGAAGAGGAAGATGGCACCGATCACCGGCCCGATAATCACCCCAGAACCCCCTAGCATGGCCATGGCGAGGGGCATCAATGCGATCTCCGTGCCAAACACCATCTCCGGATTGATAAAGATGGTGTACCAGGTATAGAAAGAGCCCATAAGACCCGCAAAAGATGCGGCTATGACCATTGCCGTGGTCTTGGTCCTCTGCACGGGCACGCCGAAGTCAGAGGCAATCTCCTCTTGCTCCCTGACAGAGGCCATGGCCAAACCCAGCCTGGAGCGCGTGATGTAAAAAGTGACCCCGATCACGGCCACCACCATGAAGAGGGAGAGATAATACATGGGGATCATCCGATTTCCTTGCAGTACCATCAAGCCGTCCGAACCCTGGGTGAGTGAAGGGAGGTTCAATGTGAGATGCTCCATCAGCTTGACCAGGGCAAAGGTAGCCAGAGCAAAGTAGTGGCCTCGCAATCTGAAAAAGGGGAAGCTAATCAAAAGGGCGAATAGGACGGCTGCGACGCCCCCGGCAATAAAGGAAAGATAGAGGGATACACCCTTGTTCCAGAGGATGCCGAAGGCGTAGGCACCGATTCCGAAAAAGCAGATGTGCCCCATATTAATGTATCCGGTATATCCGAGTAAAAAGTCGATGCTTTGCGCAATGAGAATATACATAAATAAGATGATAAGAAAGGTATTCAAATAGGGCATGTTGAATGCCGGGAAAATCAAAAGCAAAAGCAGCACAAGCCCCAAAATGATGCGATTCATAGACATCGCCACTCCCTATTTGCCAAACAGCCCTTTCGGGCGAATCAACAGAATACCTACCAGCATGAGAAAGGCCGCGGTCTGTCCCCAATGGGGGCTGTGGTAGCTCACGACAGATTCTGTCAAACCAAGGAGAACGCCTCCCACCAGGGACCCGATGAGGCTTCCCAAACCCCCGAGCACAATAATGCAGAGGTACTTAATGGTCACCGATAAGCCCATGTCAGGGGCGATGGACAGAAGGACCACGTAGAAAACCCCAGCGATGCTCGCAAGGAGGGAACCGATGCCAAAGGTAACCGATCTAATCTGGTGGGTGTCCACGCCCACAAGCATGGCCCCCCGTAAATTTTGTGCGGTAGCCCGAAGGGCACGGCCTGTGAATGTCTTCTTTAGATAAAAATGGATCCCCACGGTGAGCGCCGCAATCATACCCATGGCAAGAAGTCTGAGGTAGTTGAAATAGATATCCCCCCAGAAAAAAGAGGGCAGGCTGTAATCAACCCCTTTCTCTTCAGCACCGAACAAGAAGGAGATCGCATCTTCGATGGTAATGGCAGCCCCGAGGGTCACCAGGACGGAGGACATGAGCCGAATGTGCAGTTTCTTGGTGGCCAGGGGTCTCATGAGCAAACGATCGAACATATACCCGAGGAAGAAGGCCATGGGGAGCATGAAAAGACCGGTCAAGAAGGGATTGAGACCGGTCGCCTCAAAGACCAGAAAGGTGACCAACCCTCCCAGCATAAGGAATTCCCCGTGGGCAAGATTGAGGACATCGCTCACCCCAAAGATCAGGGAGAGGCCAAATGCCGCTAGGGCATAGACCCCTCCCTGAAGGATTCCAGCGATAACCAGTTGGATGGCTATTTCCATTTCAGACTAATTCTTGGTTCGGCCTTTATGGATTCTTGAATCGATGCAGTTTCAAGGCCTTTTCTACAGGATATATGGATACGAATTCGCCCCCTTTGACCTGGCAGGGCCATGTGCCGAGCGTCCCATAACCCGTGGGAACCACGTAGCTGTCAAAGCCCATGATTTTAATCTTCATGTCCCAAAGGGTATCCATGATCTTTTTCCTGTTAAGTGTTCCCGCCCTTTCGATGGCCGCTTTGACTCTTGTGTAGGCCCAGTACCGGATGCTCGATTCCATAAACTCGCCCCAGGTGAAACCAGACCGCCGGCAGATCTCATTATAGTCTTTGTGGTCTTGGGTATTCCCGTCAAAGTAATAGGCCAACCCCGTAATGTTTTCCGCATCGGGCCCTAGGGCATCAATGACATGCTTTGTGACATGCCCAAGGATAACCTCTTTGGGTTTGAACCCGGCCTCCCTCATCTGTTTGAGAAATCCGATGCTGAAACCCATGCTGAGAGCCTCGATGCAGACCGCATCTGGATTAGCCCTTTTCATCTTGGTAATTATGGGGGCAAAGTTTTTTGTGGGGGGCGGAGCGATCTCGGAGTAGACCACATTAAACCCGTTCTGTTCCAGACTTTCCTCAAATCCCCGGGTTGCCCCTTTGTTGTGAAGGGTGTCCATGGTGATGGTTGCAAAGGTCTTCAATCCGCCTTTTGCCTTATAAACCGGGAGGAGACTTTTCCACTCTGCCTCAGCGGGTAGCAACGTACCCACCCTCCAATAATTATATTTTTCGAAGAGGACGGCATCATTGGCGCAGACCATCTGCATGGGAATCTTGTGTTTGCCCGCCACCGTGATGGCCGCATTAGAGATAAAGCTGGAAAATGGACCTAGGAAGAAAGCGATGTTCGGGTCAGCCGCCATCTTCTCATAGAATTTTCTGGCATTTTCTTGTTTGCTCGCATCGTCATAGATCTGAATCCTGATGGGGAGTTTCTTTCCATATTCCTTGACATAGATGCCTCCCCTCTCGTTAACCAGGCCAGTCCATGCCTTTGCCAGTTTGTCGAACTCTCCGACGATGCCTTTAAATCTTCCCGAAAGCGCCAGAGTTGATCCGATCACGATTTCCTTGGGTTCCGCGGCCAGGGCCAAATCGGACGCCACCATCGTAAAGGCGATTAAGAGACCGACACAGAATACAATGCCCTTTTTCTTCATTATAGCCCTCCTTTTTTTATGGGTTTAAGAAGATGGTTGGACGCCTTTTACCGAAATGAAATGTGATTAACATCCCCCCTTTCTATTTCTTGTCTCTTCTCTGTCTGCCGCTTGAAACCGGCCGACCGTCATAGAGGAAAAGAGAGTCGCTGGCCAAGAACTGGGCCGGTTTATCCTTCACGTCACAAATTGACCTCTATGATCCCAATATGCTCTTAAACTTTCACGTTAAGCCTTATTTGTCAAGGGGATATAGTATGTGCAATCCCCCTCTCCATATGTCCGTAAGTTATTGAAAGTAAATATTACTCCTCCCGAACCAGACGTTTCGCCTTCAGTTCAAAGCGTGGTAACCCCCCCACTTCAACAATCTCCACATCTGGGGTCACAGTAATCCTGTACTTGAAGGTCTCAACGAACTTGTCAACGGCCTCTGCTAATCTCTCTTGGGTCATATCGGCCGTATCAGGTTCAATGCGAATTTTGAGGCGTTTTCCGCTTCCCATTTTTGGAACCACGATCTGATACTCGTTAGAAAATTCCGCCACCTCTCGAATGAGGTTTTCAATGGCAGAGGGGAAGATATTGACGCCCGCGAACTGGAACATGTCATCGGAGCGACCCAGGACGCCTCCATCGAGACGCAAAAAAGTCCGACCGCAATCACAGGTCTTTTTATTAAAACGAACCAGATCTTTCATACGATACCGCAACAGGGGCACGCTTTCTGTACAGAGATTGGAAAGGACCAACTCCCCCACTTCCCCATCTGGGACCGGTTTCAGTGTATCCGGATCCAGGCACTCTGGATAGAACATGGTTTCGATCACGTGGGTGCCTTTCTGCGCAACGCACTCGAAGCCAAAATTGGAGATCTCTGTGGAACCAATGTCGTCGTAACATTTTGCGCCCCAGAGCTCTTCAATGGCCTTTTTCGTGGAAGGTACGTTGGCCCCAGGTTCTCCTGCGGCCACCACCACGCGCACCATTGAATCTGCCAAGGCAACACCCAGCTCCTTTGCTGCTTCTCCCAGATAAAGAAGGTATGTGGGGGTACCGCAGACCACAGTGGCGCCCCAATCGAAGACATTCCTCACGCGGTCTTTCGAAGACTGGGCGCCGCCGGGGACGATCATCACCCCTGCTTGCTCCAGGGCAGCTTGAAAACCCCACCAGGCGATGTAGAGGCTATAGCCAAAGGGGACAAAGAGGATATCTGATGTTCTTATGCCGTAGCCGTACATGAAGTGCATGAATTGCTCATAGAAGTGTTTGTACCAGTCTGTTTTGTTCAGGAGAACTTTTACAGGGATCCCTGTGGTTCCCGTGGTCTGAAAGACACGTACGCCTTCCTCAGGGGGAATACAGGGGAAATCACCCCATGGAGGTTGCTTGGCCTGACTTTCTCTAAGCTCTTCCTTGACTGTAAATGGCACATTTTGAATGTCATCCAGGGATTGAATGTCTGAAGGCTTTATCCCTGCTTCATCATATTTCCTTCGATACATGGGGCTCCGCTCGTAGACATACTGCATACGTTCCCTAAATCGCTGCAACTGGAGTGCCTCCAGCTTTTCCCTGGGAAGGGTTTCCATCTCCTTGTTCCAGTACGTCACCTCTTCCATACTCTAACTACCCTCCCTGCCCGGCAAGGCTCAGTCAGTTTCATTAACCGTTATGTGTTATCAGTTATTAGTTATTGGTCTAAGATCCGAATTGGGCACTCTAATTACGATTAACGAATAACAAACTAAATAGAGACTGTCGAAAAATGGCTTCTAAGAGGCTGATGGAAAATGCCCAGATGCAAGGCTTCCGAAATCCCGAGGAATGAGGCGTACATAGAAGTGCGCCGCAGTGACTTGCCCTGTTAAATCGGCTCCGCCGTCTCGTGCAGCGAGAATTTAACAGGGCGGGGGATGCGGATAACGCGGCAGATGGGCCTTTTCCAACAGCCTCATAGTTATTTGATCTTTCCCAGTCCTCGCAGTATCTTTTCCGGCGTAAAGGGTGTGGAATGCAGCCTTACCCCTGTGGCATCATAGATGGCATTGGCAATGGCCGCGAGTATGCCTGAGACATAGCCCTCACCCACCTCCTTGGTCCGGTAGGCCGCATCCTTCTTATAGGCTTCCGTGATCACATCGATGTGTTCTGAACCGGCCACCTCATGGATGGTGGGCATGCGATATTCCAGCCAGTTGGGATTTAGGGTTTGGCCCTCCTTCATCACCACCTCTTCCAAAAAGGCGTGACCCAGCGCCATAGATACCTGGCCATCAATCTGCCCTTCCACCATCATGGGGTTGATGGGAAAGCCGCAGTCATGGGCGGTCACAGCATTCACGAGCCGCGCCTGACCCGTTTCAATATCCACTTCCACCTCCGCCACTTGGGCGTCGGCGGCATAGTTCTCCGTCCAGCGACCCTTGGTGGTAGCCAGGCTGGGATGGAACGGTTCGTCCCGCATGGTACGCCAGTGCCCCTCACCTATTATGGGGTCGCCACGGCGCTTCTGGATACTGCTGAATATGAGCTGCTGGTAAGTCACCCGGCGCTTGGGAGAGCCCGCAACATGGATACTCTTGTTTTCCAGAACCAGGTCTTCTACGTTCGCCTCCATTTCCTCGGCGGCCATATCCAGAAGTTTCTTGCGCACTTCTGTTGCCGCCACACGAGCTGCATTACCTGTCACATAAGCATTTCCACTAATCCAGGCGCCGATGTCAATGGGCGTCGTTTCCGTATCAGCAGCAATAACCTGAATTTCCTCCACAGGAATCTTGAGTTCCTCAGCCACGATCTGGCACAAAATGGTCTCTGCGCCTTGCCCGATATCCAAGGATCCTGTGATAAGTGTGGCAGTACCATCATCGTTCATTTTCACCACCACCGAGGAAGTGTTTGGGTAGATAAGGGTCCCGCCCATGTATGCGCTTGCGCCCATGCCAATGCCGCGGCGGATAGGGTCATCACCGGGTGAGGCCTTTCGGCCCTGACCATATTTTTCCAAAAACTGCGTGTGCTCAGCCGCTTTTTGAATGCACTCCTGGAGACCAAAATTGTGCACGTTATCGCCATTGGGCAACTGTTCTCCTGTTTTGCGGGCATTCTGGAGTCGAATCCCAATGGGATCCAGGCCCAATTCCTCTGCGATCATGTCCAATTGGGATTCAATGGCAAAACGGACCTGTGGAGCGCCATGACCGCGCTGTGGGCCACGAATGGGATTGTTTGTATAGACGGCATACCCTTCATATTTCAAATTGGGAATCCGGTAGGGAATCATGCTGAAGCCCCACGCCAGGAATATGATCACCACCCCGCTCCCCCGGTAGCCCCCACTATTATTGATGACCCGGAACTGCTGCGCGAGTAAGGTGCCGTCTTTCTTGACGCCGGTCTTGAGTTCCACGATAAGGGGTTGGCCATGGCGATAGGTGCTGAAGATCTCTTCACGCGAGGCCTCTATTTTTACAGGGCGACCTGCCTTCATGGAGAGCAATGCGGCACAGAACTCATGGGAGAACAGATCCACCTTTCCACCAAATGCCCCACCCACATAAGCCTTTTGCACCCGCACAGAGGAGTATGGCAGGCCAAGGGTCTTGGCCAGCTTGGCCCGCTTAATGAAGGGCCCCATTGAAGAGGTCCACACATTGAGTTTGCCTCCCGGCTCATAGCTGGCCACGGTGATCTGGGGCTCCAAATACCCGTGGGTCCTCAGATGGCTTTCGAACCGGTCTTCCCGTATATAGTCTGCTTCAGCAAAACCCGCTTCAATATCTCCCCATGCCGTTTGCGTTTTCCCCCCGATGTTAGCCAGGGGTTCGGTCACCTTTGGATGGTTGGGATGAATCTCAGGCGCGCCCGGCCGCATCGCCTCCTCAGGATCAAAGACAGCTGGCAAGGGCTCATAATCTACGCGAATAAGGTTCAGCGCCTCTTCGGCCACGTACGGATCTGTGGCAGCAACCGCGGCCACCTCTTCGCCCACGTATCGTACGCGGTCTGTTGCCAGGGGATCTTGATCAGGGGGATATCTTGGGGTTTCCACAAACCCGTGCTTGACTCCGGCCGTATCCTTGGCTGTGATAACCGCTTTGACGCCTTTGAGTTCTTCGGCACGCGATGTGTCGATGTTTAGGATCCGTGCATGGGGATGGGGACTGCGCAGAATACGGCCCACCAGCATTCCGGGAAGCTTGATATCTACGGTATATATGGCGCGCCCCGTCACCTTGTCCGGCCCGTCTTTACGGAGTATGCGTCGACCCACATAGTCCAAATTTTGTGTCTCGGCACCCTCAGAATTCATGGAACTCCTAACCCTTTCAGTTGGAGTAATGGAGTGGTGGAGTACTGGAGTATTGGTAAATACTAAAAAGAGTTTTTCCCTCCTTCAAATCCATTACTCCATCAATCCATTAGTCCAGTACTCCACCTCTTTTTTTTGCGGCCATGTTTACCGCTTCGAGGATCTTGTTGTAGCCGGTACAGCGGCAAAGGTGGCCTTCCAAAGCTTTCTGGATCTCCTCTTGCGTAGGCGTGGGATTCTCCCTCAGCAGTGCGGTGGTTGATAGAACCATTCCGGGCGTGCAGAACCCGCACTGAATGGCACCGTATTCCACAAAAGCCTGTTGAACGGGCGTCAGTGTCTCGCCTTCAGACAGGCCTTCTATGGTCAGGATGTGTATATTCTGGTAGTCCAAGGCCAAGGCCAGGCAGGCGAGGATGGGTTTCCCTTCTGCCAATACCGTGCAGGACCCACATTCCCCAGTACCACAGGCTTCCTTTGCGCCTGTCAGACCCAGATGGTCCCGCAATGCCTCGAGCAATGTGGTCTGCGGTTCTACAGCCACTTCATAGGTTTCGTCGTTAACAAGAAGCTGAATAATTCGTTTCAATATTCTACTCCCTAAAGCATCGCGTATTTTCTAGTCAGTAGCTGAAAATGCCTGAGACCATTCCCTTATGTCATTCCTGCGAAAGCAGGAATCCAGTGATTTTCTCAGATTCTGGACTCCCGCCTGCGCGGGAGTGACAGTATGGTGGCGTCTCTAAGCAAGCCGCTTTCGATGCTTGACAATTGCAGAAACTGTTTCTGAACCCCTAACATCATGCAATGGTCAATATTCAATCCTACCCCATGCCTGCGGCTGCTCTGGTCAGGGTCCGATAAGACTGTACTTCCAAACACGCCTTGAGAAATGGTACGGAGTATCCATGATGCATGACAGGGCGTACTTCGGCCGCAACCTTTTTGGCCATCTCCCTAAGCAAATCGTCGGACAGCTTCTCTCCAATCAGAGCTGTTTCCGCTTTCACTGCTCGAACAGGCTTGGCCGAGACAGAGCCCACCGCGATACGGGCCTTGTGGCAAGTCCCTCCCTCCTCCGTCCCGTCCAAAAGCACGGCGACGGTGACGGCGCCAAACTCCATACCGCCTCGCAAACTGAACTTGCTAAACCCTGAACCTTGCTTGGGAGCCGCGTCTGGAATAATCACCCTGATCACCAATTCTTCTCCTGCAAGGGCAATGGGCGATAGGGGATCCCCCGTGTAGAGGTCCGCCACGGCCAGTTGCCGAGCCTTGCTGTGTGACTGAATCTCCACCTTGGCGTCTAGGCAAAGAAGGGCAGGAACCGTGTCTGCCATGAAGACCGCCTGACACTTCTTGCCTTTTGGGAGGAGGTAGCACCGGTCACCCTCACGCTTGAAACATGGCTCCACATATTGGTACGCGTGGCTCTGGTTGTAATAGCTACAGCGAGTCTCTAGACAAAGGTTGCCGCCGAGTGTGGCCATATGACG
>Ga0111161_1030_pt1 | contig 19572 bp, 18 predicted proteins | sample DeeMarSeWOR28_12_FD_80264 | JGI IMG/M metagenome (GOLD analysis project Ga0111161, IMG submission 80264) | Nitrospira bacterium SG8_3
ATTCGGATCCCATCATCCCTGGCAGGATGATGGCCCGCGTAGTTCCTCTCTCGAACAACGAAGACCCGGATAAGTCCCAGCATACCGCACTGGCCATGAACGAATACCTGGCATATTGTCACAACGTACTGGAAAACCACGAGGTGAACCGCCGCAGGCGTGAACGGAACCCTCCGCTAGCGAATTTCTTGGCGACCCAACGCTGCGGGCGACGTATCCTTTACGAGCCCTTTAAACATCGCTGGGGCCTTTCAGGGATGCTAATCGCGTCGGGATCTGTCTACGGGGGCCTCGCCCACGAATTGGGCCTCGCGTTTGTGCCGGTAAAGGACGGGAAGGACCCAGGAGAAGACCTTCGAGAACGTATCCGAATCGCCCTTAACGATGGCCACCACGATTTTTTTCACGTGCACACCAAGCTGCCCGATGAGGCCGCCCACACAGGGGATCCCGAACGAAAAAAAGCGGTCATTACATCTCTAGATTGCGGTTTGGACGAGATGGTGGAGGCAGTGGAAAATCGGCATGATCTACTGGTTGCTGTCACGGCAGATCACTCGACCCCAAGCATGTCGACGCTGATCCATTCGGGAGAGCCCGTACCAATAACCCTCATCGGGGCGCATGTGCGCCGGGACGACGTCCATTCTTTTGACGAGGTCCATGCCGCAACAGGATGTCTGGGGTTTATCAGGGGGCGAGAGTTGATGTTGATGCTGCTGAACTATGTCGACCGTTCATCCTTCCTCAGCCACCGACTGGGAGACAGGGAACGGCCTTGGGCACCCGACGACTACGAGTCCTTTACGTTGAAATCTGACTTTCCAAGGGACTGACCCCTACGCTGCCTACAATCGAGTAACTCGTCCGCCTCGTAGCAAATCTGCGTTGACATCATCATTGAAAAAAACCATGCCCTGACCCTACACATCGAGGAGCCTCTTCAAATTGTTAATTGTTATTGGAGAAAAAGCTTTTTAATTCTCAGCGAAAAGATTCCGTCAAGGGGGGTACACCGAAATCAGTGGACGAAAATGAGCCCGAGATGGGACGCAAAAGGGACCTCAGATGGATGGGTAGCCTTCCCAATGGGATAGATATCCCACCCTGCCCGTGCTGCCATCTTGTAGGCATCCATTCCCACCGCATGCATGGAAGGCCTCCCCTTCAAAGGATGCCGGCATGACTTGCCGGCTTGCAAAGCGCTGCAATCCTCATGAGAGCAAAGGCTGGTTTTGCACGAGGCTCCGCCAAACCCAAGGGCCAGATAGTAGCCATCATAATATGCCTGCGCCTCGATCTTTGACACAATTTCAAGATTCTTCACCTTCATCTCGTGGCTGGTCGCGCTGTCTTTCTCATAAGGCCCGTCCACTTTGAAGAAGATAGCGTATTGGAAGCCCTCAATGACTTTTTTCACCCACCCCACATCGGGCGTATGAGGTGGACAATTGATGTTTGTCCCGCTTACCGGACATTTTGGAAATAAGCATTTAGCCAGTACTCTAGGGTCAACAACCACATCTCTAGATCGGATGATCCTGCCATCCGTGGCCCCCAGTTCAACAGCTTTTTGCCTGTATCTTTCCAGATCCCTAAGAAGGATCTCTTCTGAAATCTCGTGTACAATTCTGCGAAGCATCGCCTCTCCTTTTAACCGAGCAGAGTCCAGCTGATTCCACCCGTCATGTCGTATACACTACGTCCGGGGAACGATCCACAGTGGGTGAAACGTGATTCTCACTATCACGACATTGGAAATGGCATTCATTATTCCTGCTGTCTTGCGATATGAGTGTCCTTAAAAAGAAAGCCCCTGAGAATAGTGGGGTTCGAAGTACTCAGGGGCTCAGGCAGAGCCACCCAGCCCTGCCTTGGTTCTTTGAAAAGCTTACCACGTCTATTAATCTCACGTCGGTATCAACGCGTCATCCAATAATGGTCATCCAATATTCTGTATGCATTCTTAATCACATCTTCCAGTCTCATTCTGTAATCCATAGGAAGGTTCTCGTAGTGGTCAAACATGATTTCCCCGGCGCCCTTGGCTATCATTTCTACCACCTTGCGGTCTTCAGGAGGCAGACTCTCTTTGCTCACTTTGTTCATAGAACACTCCTGGCACGTTAATGGGGCAGGCCCTCAGCCCTCCTGCCTACTTAAGTAGGCCCCCAGTGAGCGGCACTCACCAGGAGCCTATAACAGGGGAAAGATGATGAAGTCCAGCGGCTTCATCCGACCACGGGGCCTTTGAGTGGAGGGTCAGCGCCATCAAGCTCCCATGTTTGTATTATTTCAACGCATCACACAAAAAGTCCAATAGCAAATATCTATCAATCGGTCTGGCTGATATGGAAAAAATCTATGGAAGGGAGGGATGCCTGAATAGGCGTTACCATAAAGAATGAAAGCCACGAAATATAGTCCGGTCGCCTTTATCATGCTGGATCATTGACCCCGCGCCATCAGTGCTGCCTTCAGGCCACAGGGTTTCACCATAGATTTGCACATACTATGGCCCGCCTTCGACTATTCCTTATTTGTCGAAATCCAGAGCCTTCCTGAAATAAGTTCAAACGCTTTTGGGAAGGGCACCGCCTGTACAATGAGGTCCCCGAAGGTACTATTGACAATCTCAATAATAATGGCCTGCTGCTATTGATATTACATATTTGACACCTTTGCATAAAGTAAAGAGAATTGCACAATTTTATTTAATGATCGCCGCGCCTTGCCTGCTGAGCAAAAGCTTCTGTGGAACGCCTTAATGCTGCCGTGAAATGGAAAGGTCATATGGAAACTTTAGATTGTCGAGGGCTTGCCTGTCCCCAACCAGTGCTCAGAACCAAGCAGTTCATTGAATCCAACCCCCAAACCCCAGAATTCACCGTCCTGGTCGACAACGCAGCCTCTGCCCAAAACGTGTTGCGCTTCGTGGAAAGCCAGGGTTGCACTGCGTCCCTTCAGCAAAAGGGCTCTCAATTTGAGATTGCGGCCGTCAAGTCTCAAGAGACCATGGGTGAACCGGCTGAAAAAAACGTGGCAGAGACAAGCCAGAAAACCCTGGTACTGATCACCAAAAACACCATAGGCTCTGGTGACGATGTGCTGGGAGCGGGGCTCATGTTGAATTTCTTGAAAACCATTAACGAGATGGGGGAGTCCCTCTGGAGGCTGGTTTTTTTAAACAGTGGCGTGAAGCTCACCATCGAAGGGGCCGAGACCTTGCCCGTCATACAACAACTCGAGGCCCAGGGTGTCAGTGTCCTGGTGTGCGGCACCTGCCTCAATCATTTCAATCTGCTGGAGCAAAAGAAGGTCGGTGAAACCACCAACATGTTGGATATTGTCACCAGCATGCAACTTGCCGACAAAGTGATCAGCCCCTAAAGGGCTAAGAGGCTCAGCTTGAGCCGATACGGATGTGGCTTGCCCATGCAAGGTAAGGAGGTGATGCCGATTTTTTTCTGGGAACCTTTTGCTCAGACATGACTCGTTCTCTTTCTGAGCCCAACTCAAGAACTGGAGGAATGAAAATGAAGAAATTGGCGGTACTGGCGAACATCCTGGTTTTTTTGTTTCTTGTTTGCGGTATGGTGGCCCCTGCTTGGGCGGGCATCAAGGCGGAGATTGATGAGCAAACCAAAGGAGAGGTCGGCATTTGGATGCAGACTTGGTATCAGTGGGTTGAGGATGGCAAGGGTGATGAGGATCTAAACGACTTCATCCTTCGTCGCGCTTACCTGTATCTGAAAGGGGACGTAACCAAGTATGTCAGCTTCTTTACACACGTTGCCTCGGATAAAATTGGCCAAGAGGGTTTGGATAACTCTTCACTTGGGCTGGGCAGCGGCGTGGCTTGGCGAGATCTATGGATTACCTTGAACTTGGACGAGGCCCTTAAGATTCAGATGGGCCGCATGTATGTGCCGCTGACCCGAAACTACGGCACAACGTCGACAAAGGCGATGCTAACTATGGATCTCCCATTCTTGCAGGGGGGCTCGCGGGGAGGTATCTTTTATGCCAGCAAGGTGGGACGAGATGACAGTGTCACCCTGTGGGGAAATCCTCTTGACGGCAAGCTGCAATACCGCTTCATGATTTCCGAAGGGGTTGAGGGTGGCGACAATCCCGAAGACAACCTGCGGTTCGCGGGGCGGCTTTCGCTAAGCCTTCTGGAGCCAGAGACCAGCTGGTTTAACATGGGAACATACCTCGGGAAGAAAAAGGTCTTGAGCCTGGGCCTGGGCTTCCAGAGTCAGGAGGATCTCACACTAGGCGGTGTCGAGGGCGAAGACAACCAGGTTTGGACGGCAGACGTCTTCTTTGACCATCCGGTGGGAGCGGGTGCGGTCACCTTTGAAGCGGCCTACGTTGATATCGAAGACTGCACAGAGAACCAGCCGCAGGCGTACACGGACCTGGCAGCTGGTGACGACGCCGAAACCTGGTACGTCAACGCAGGCTATCTTTTCCCCGGCACCCTGGGCATCGGTCAGGTTCAACCGTACATCCGATATGAAACCGTCGACGTGGATGAGAAGAATGAAACGGATTTCTGGAGTGGCGGCGTCAACTACTATATGAAGGGACACAACTGCAAGATAACCGCGGATTACATGCACGTTGATCCCGATAATGATGCCAAACAAGACAGGGACATCTTCACGGTGCAATTCTGTATTGGATTCTAAACTGAGACAGGCTTGACCTTGGGGCTCTTCGGGGCCTCAAGGTCGATAATCTTTCAGATCAGTGACAAGGGGAAACCTTTGCGGGAGACATGGTGTGGACTCCCGCGGGCCCCGTTGATCCATCTTGGGCACGACAGGGCACCCACACATGAAGCTTGTTTTCGTCTGTCCTGAAAACCATAAGACCTTCGAAACCCATCATTTCAACATCATCCAAGACAACGGCGTGAAGATCACCGAGACCGGCCAGAGGGTCTGGGATGCAAAGGTTGAGCTGGCCTCAGCTTGTCCTTTTTGTGGCAGGATCCACGAATATCAGGTTAGCGAGCTGCCGTGTCCTTGGCGTTGAAGTCTTACAACTGCATCATCAAAAGGCCTTCCCGCTGCAGCGTATTCCATAGACGATGAGAATATTCTATGGGCAATAACATTGAGATTATCTATTTGACATATTTATATTGTTAGGATAAATTCTCTATCGAAAGGATAAGATTATGGGAGGCGAGAATACATAGAGAGTTTTGTCCGCAAGGCTGGAAGTGCCCTGTCCTTTTCCCCCCTTCCGAGCCCTTTCCCTCCCTTCGCTGAGCAACCTCGCTTCCTCACAGCCTTCGCGGATAAAACTTGTTTCATGAGCAACGAGTCATTCTTACACTGGAAAGGGTTTTGATTGAGATGGCTCGAAAACGATGGGTCCCGATGAAAACCTCTGCGAGCAAATATCAATCAGTCAGTCCGAAGGGTTCGTAATCCCTTGGAATGTACAGCCTCTTTCGGTTCCCCAGCTGGTGGCTCATGAGGGATGATCGATCTGCATAATTCAAGAGCATCAACATCAGTTCTGGGCCCCGGAGGAAACCCAGGCAGCCCCTGGCGGCACTAATCTCGTCAAAGGACACCACGTCATCCCGGCGCACATTCGGCCCCACGATGGCTACCGGCACAGGTTCACCCGAATGAATGAGGGTGGAGATGCACGGGGTGGAATGATCAGCAGTGAGGGCCACCAGCAGGTCTGCACGCTTTTGAATCGCACCAAGGAGTTCGTCCAGTCCCTCATCCAAGGCGGCGATAGCTGCTTTCTTGTCTTCTGGCCCACCCTTGTGGGCTGTGTCGTCGGGCACCTTCGTGTGCACATGGCAAAAATCGTGCCCGTCATCGTCCAAGGCAAGACGAATCCGCCCTCTGAGATCTCTCCCTGGGTCTTCGGTGTCTTTCACCTTGAGGAATGTGAGTTCCAACTCGTGGGCCAGGCCGCCGTAAACTGCCCCTGAGGCGATGAACATGCCGGAAAGCCCCCACTGATCCCTAAAGGGTTCCTGACGAATCCGTCGGCCGCACCGCTGGGTGGCCAAGAAATTCGCCGGCACCAGATTCCGGGAGAGGCGCCCCTGGTTCACTCGGTGGCGGCTTAGTATGCCATGGCAATAGGTGAGGTAGGCATTCAAGGCCGTGGCTGTTCGCTGCGAATCCTCTGACTCAGGGCTATCAAACAGCGGGTAGATCCGGGCCATGGGCCATTTGGGAACCATAGGGTCGGAATCGGACACATAGGGTGATGCCCGGCCACTCATGATGAGGATGGCGTCATGTTGGCCGGTTCGATGTAGTTTAAACTGGACACCTTCCGCCTCATAAGGTTCAATGGCAGCAAAGAGTGCTTCAAGCTCCTCCTCTTCCATGGTGGGACGTTTGTCCACCAAGATGGGTCCCTCTTCCTTCCAGGCGACACCACAAAGATGGGCCAAGGAAAGGACGTCCCCATCCTCGAAGGGGACCCCTTCTCCTACCGCTTCCAGAAGACCTCTGCCGGGGAAATGCTTCAGGTCATAGCCAAAGAGAAGGTAGTGGGCATTCTCACTGGGGAGACACTGGCCGGGCACGGCAGCATGAAGAAGGCCGTTACTGCCTAGGCGGGCGAAGTGATCCAGATTCGGCGTGGCAGCCGCTTGAAGCGGGGTCCGGTGGCCCAGTTCCTGGTAGGATCGATCGCCGAGGCCATCAAAGAGGACGAGGATGATCTTCATCAAGAACCCAGATTCATAGATTTGGTCGCCCCTTCTCCCACCAACATGGCGTCATGCCTCAACCGTGGGATGTGAGGCTGGCTAAGGGGCTTTGACGATTGAAGCTATTGTAACGCTCTGATTGTGTCAAATATTCGTCTACAATCCTTTGCGTCTGCAATAATCCGTTCTCTTCCCGAACCTCCAGGACCCACCACATGCAACCAACTTTTTCTAGAATGGCAAGGCGATCTTGCATGTCTTCCAGCCGATCAGGTGGTATATGCCCCTGATCGGGTACTTCCTTATGGTATATATGGGCGTTGAGAACGCGGTCGGAATGGGGGAAAACAAAATCTTCGGGTAAATAAGCATGACTCCGTACCGACTCGCATACGTGGGCGTGGCCTATGTCAAAAGTGACTGCGGCACCGCTCCCCCGGATCAGTTTCTCAAAGAGGTGGGGCCTGCTGGTCCATCCCCAGGCCAGGTTTTCCAAACAGATGGTTACCCCCCTGCGTGCCGCGTATTGAACAAGCCTTGCCAGGTTCTCAATCGTTGCCTCCCATGAGAGGGGCTCCGTCGAATGATGGCCAAGGCCAATATGGATGGTCAGATACTTCCCTTCCACTTCGGAAACCAGACGGATGATACGGCGAAAAATCGCCTCGGCCGCCTTGGCCTCTACTGGATCCTGGTGGCCCAGGTCTATCTGATAAAAGGGACAGTGATAACGAACCTCAAAGGAATCGAAAGTGGACAGGCGCTTCACCCATTCTGACTCTTCTAAAGGTGTTGCAGGCAGAATACTGGGGTCGAACGACCAGTCGATGCCTGAGAACCCGTGACGGAAGGCAAATTCCCTGAGTTCGGTGACGTCAGCCAGGAAGTTGCATAAAGCCAGTTTAGGTTTCATCGTGGTGTTCATCTTTGGCATCTTAATCCATCCTTGAACCACCTTTTATAATAATTTTACATTGCATAAGGTAATAAAACAAATAGAAAATATCCATAATATGTGAGCCAATACTATGTATAAAATCTATAGATCGTGGGTTCGGCTCCCAGACCCGATCTTCCTGGGACCGAAGCAGCGTAGGCGGTTAACAGTAGAGAGGCGAAAAGAATGCCAGGCTCTGGCGTGTTCAAGACTTTTCAACGCACAGGAAGTTGTAGAGGGAAAAGGCCCTTCTGGATGGAAAAGGGACTAGCCGGTCAAAAACCTTTGGTGAGTGTCTTACAACCCATGATCCGAGGCCTCTAAGAGCCCCGTTCACTCATGAAGAACCTTGGCCCCAGACTCGCAGCCTTCCTTTCTCATGGGGACCAAGCACTTCACCGACGATCGCTGCTGATTCAACCCCTTGGTCCTTCAATTCTTCAAGGCAGGCTTGGGCATGACCCGGTGCGATAGAGATCACCAGGCCACCTGAGGTCTGGGGATCAAAGATGAGGTCCAGGAGGACTGTTTCTGTTCCGGAAGCGATCTCCACCCTATGTTCACAGAAATGCTTGGTGGCATAGCTTCCAGCAGGTATCAGGCCCATCAGGGCGTACGCCTTGGCTTCAGGGATGATGGGGATCTTCTCAGCATGCAAGCCGATTTCTACGCCACTGCCTCTGGCCATTTCCAAGAGGTGGCCCCCCAGGCCAAAGCCGGTGACATCCGTACAGGCATGGGTCTCGTATTTCAACATGATTTGTGAGGCCCTGTCGTTGAGGGTCGAAGTCACGTCAATCAGAGTCTGCAAGGCCTGCGGGCTGGCAAGCTTTCCTTTAACGGCCGTAGCGATGATGCCGGTCCCCAAGGGTTTTGTGAGTATGAGCTTATCGCCGACTTTGGCGTCTTTATTTGTGAGGATTTTTTCAGGATGCACAATACCGGTCACCGAGAGGCCGTACTTGAGTTCCTGATCATCCACGCTGTGTCCTCCTGCGAGGACAGCGCCCGCCTCATGAATCTTTTCCAGGCCCCCCCAGAGGATATCTTTCAGGATGGCTTTGGGCATGTCTGAAATTGGAAAACAAACGATGTTCATGGCTGTGAGAGGCGTGCCACCCATGGCATAGACATCGCTTAAGGCATTGGCTGCTGCAATGCGGCCGAAGTGATAGGGGTCATTTACGATGGGCGTAAAAAAATCGAGGGTCTGTACGAGGGCCGTGTCGTCGTTCAGCTTATAGACGCCGGCATCATCCGAGGTCTCTATGCCTACAAGGAGATTGGGGTGCCTTTTCACAGGCAGGTCCCTCATCACCTCTTCCAGGTCCCCTGGACTCAGCTTGGCTGCTCAGCCCGATGCCCTAACCTTTTCGGTCAAGTTCACAGGCTCATCGGGGCGGCTCAACCCATCAGGCATACTTCTTGGCAGCGCACGCTCCATCGCCATCCTTTACTATCTCCTCCAGGACCGACTCCAAGGCCTCTGGGATCTTCTTGACCACGTCAGCCACCTGGGTTGCCGGCGTTGGATTGGCAAGGGCACCTGCCAGGCGGTTCACCCTGGCAGCTATGGTTGCGGCCTCTGCCACAGGGTATCCCGCATATGTGAGAGCTGCCACGATGCCGGTCAGGGTATCTCCTGTGCCCCCAATGGGCTCAAGGGCAGGCACGTGGGGGGTATCAACGGTGCCCAAGATTTTCTCCTTGGTACATATATAGTCTTTCGACCCCTTGATCAATAATGTCTTGGCAGCATTTTCCCCTTCAAAGGCCCTCTTGATCAGATCAGGAACATTTCCCTCCTCGTGAAGAATGAAACCCCGGGTGTAAAACGGGTGAGGGGCCATCTCATCAGCCAAGAAGGACAATTCTCCCAAGTCTGGCGTAAAAAGATCGTAGCATGAAGCAAACCCGCTCATCTTGGCCGCATACATGTACCCTGCATCCGCAATGAGAAGGGGAAGTTGGCCTTTTTCTTCCAGGGCCAACAAGACCCGATTATGCCAGTCAACATCAGGCTGAAGGTAGTGGAATGTGACCACCTGAACATCTGTCGCTGGAAGCTGGTCCTTCAGATAGGCATAGAGCCTTCTGCTTCCCTTTCCCAGCCCCTCATCGCCAACGACAAAGCAGAGGGGCGTGGAAAGGCCGAGGCCCTTACAGGCCACGCATGTCGCGGCAATCAGGGCAGGTGTGCCGCGGTTGACCGATATCTCACGGCCGTCCAAGGACAAGGAACCACCCTTTAGTGCAACGCTTCCAGAGACCAGCGGAAAATCCTTATCCGGCACGGTACCGATTAGAGCGAGCATTGGCGCTTTATCTCCTCATAAGCCAGTTGCAGGGCATATCCGCAAAGGGTGTGACCCACCTCCCTCGGCGGGGGTGCTTCTTGGAGATCTTTTCCCACCAGGATAGCGCCTAGGTATGGCACATCCGGACAACCGCCCCCGGAAACATTAACAATCTGCAAGGTCTCTTTGTCTATGGTAAGTTTCATGTTGGCTGCTCGGACCATCAGATACTGGCCATAATCTGTGGTCTTAAAAAGGTCCACGGGTTTCAGGAGGGGGTCATCCACAGGCACCACCTCCAGGGGCGTAAGCTTATTTTCCTCCAATAGCCTTAATATGTTTAACTGTTCAACCAGGGGGAATTCAATGACTAGATCGCAGCCGGTCCGCAGCTCTGGCGGGGGCCCCATGACGCGGACTCTCCAACCTTTTTCCTTGATAAGGGATTCCGCCTTGATGACCTCGCTGGTATTTGCAAAGGCAAGAAACCCCCGATCCGGGCTCTTACCCTTTGTTAGCGGCGTGGTCTTTTCCTTGCGTTTGAAGAGCTTAAAAGTCATAAGAACTCAACTCCCTCTGGCTTTGCTCTTGATAGTCCCGTATCAAGCTTGCGGCCAGGCAAATGCAAGATTGGCGAGAAGGCTCACTATGCCTTCTTAATCAGGATCTTGTATCCTGCAACTGATTCGGCAACGTCCGCTACCTCCCAACCCTGGCTTTCCGCCGCACGGCTCACGTTTTCCTTTGACGTGTCCGTGTCCACCAAGACCTCAATTTCCCCTCTGTTGAGGTCCTTGATTTTATTCAAGGTCATCAGCACAGGCTGTGGGCAGGACAAGCCGCTTGCATCAACGATTTCAGCCATGGCAACCTCCTTCCTTCTTACGCCTTTTGTCTCATGGTCACCCCAATGAACGAGCACACCAGAAGGCCAACAAAGACCGCAGCAATCCCGTGGGGGCCAACCCCTTTTGGGGAACTAGCCAGCCCGAAATTGTGGGCGAAGGCCGCGCCCACAATCATGCCAAGGACAAAGACGGCGGCATCACCATCTCCTTCCCCGGCCATGAATAACTGGCGGCCCGGGCAGCCACCCGCCAGACAAAAGGCCAACCCGGCCAAGACCATCCCGGCAAAGTTCCAAAGCTGCATGGTGTGGGCAACAGGTTGGTTTGCAAAGCCTGGCTGAAACTGTCCCAAAATGAGGTTAGTGACAAACGCAACCACCATCAGCGCCAGAAGGCCGTAAAAAAGGTAGGGGATACGAAATAAAATCAGGTCGCGGAAGGCCCCCATGGTGCAGAATCGGCTTCGTTGTGCCAAAAGACCGATGGCTAGACCTATGATCAGAGACACAGCCAGAGGGGCATGCATGGCCCCTGGCCCGTTTATGCTGTAAAATAGAATCCCGCTTTGTGGCTCGTCTTTGATCTGGGGAAAGCTCAGGAGGAGGGCCAAGAACCCGAGCATGATCAAGGGCATCAACCATCCCACGGATGTGTACGTCTTATTGCTCCGCCCCAGGTTGTAACCCGCCTTCAGGAAAAAGGTACCGATCCATATGCCGACAACGAGTCCGAGGAGACCGAGAATGGCGTTGCCGTCACCAGCGGTCAGACGGAGCATGGCACGCCAAGGGCACCCCAAGAACACCAAGGCGCCAATCATGGCAAAGACGCCCAGCACAAATCGCACAATGGGAGCAGAACCCACACGAGGCCGGAACTCGCTGAAGGCATAGGCTGAAATCAGCGCCCCGAGGACAAAACCGATGATCTCGGGGCGCATGTATTGGACCACGGCTGCCCGATGAAGGCCGATCGCGCCTGCGATGTCGCGTTCAAAGCAGGCCACGCAAACCCCCATATTCCCCGGGTTGCCAAGCTTTTGTAACAGGGGGGCAAACACGCCGATGAATGCCCCAACAGACACGATTCCCCACCGGGTGCCCAGAAAGTTCTTGACTTTGCCCATCAGCTCTCTCCCTTCCTTCTGAAATCGAATAGACTAGTTTATGGGCACATACTCACACCAAACACGAACTCAACACGACAAGAGTGCAAACAACTTCCTCCATTCACAAGACTTTCAACTTCTGTCTAACCGCCGTCCCAAAGCCGCACGTATTTGTATTTTAGATTACTCCAAGAATTTGTAGGCGTCCAATACGTAATATCGATACAAAACAGGCGATTGGATAGAAAATATCAATACGTGCTTCTTGTAATGCAGTGCTCTCTGAAAAACATGAAGGGTTTCTACCAGCCATAGATGAGGAAGAAAATGGTTAGGGCGGGGCTTCACCTGTCCTGACACCCTGGAACGGGTTGCTCGCGGGAGACTTCATACTTAATATTAAAACGTAAAAGGTGATTGAGGATAACTGGTCTGGGGCCAATCAAAGAGACCAGCGATGATGTTTTGATCCCTACTCTGCAGGATCGGCATGAAGGAGGCTAAGCATGACGGCCAGGCTTGTGAGGGCCTTTGTCGTGGTTATTCTTTGCTTGTCATGTAGCTTTTCGGCGGCCGACGAAGAGCCTGAGAAAATTAAACAGAAAGAGAAAAACGTGTGCGAAAGGAGTTCTCAATTGACAAAGGAAGAAGGAGCGAACATGCTTAAACGGGCCACCACTCACAGGGCTTCGCTACTGCATTAACTCGGTGGCCCTGAAATTTGTCGAAACGAAATAGGCATGGATGGCGTCATCTCCAGGCCAGGCAACAGGGACAAAAGCGTGGTTCGAGTGAAAAGCCCTCCCGGTCGGCGTGAGACCACTGTCTCCTGGGTTGTCATGGGCACCCTGGCAGTGATTGCTATAGGTCTATTGATCCGGCAATCCAACTACGATCCAACCCTGTTTGTCCCCCGGGTTCTCGAAGCCCAGGCACCCGGCGAGGGTGTGCCAGAAGCCCTCTCCTCATCAGATTTTTCAGGATTTGTTCCTGAAGAGATGAGCATGTTAAGCCCTCTTGAAGGCTTTAGCCCTGACACGCTATCAGAAAAGATAAACGGCAAGGCAGAACTCTACCTTTCGGCAGGCTTTTTGAGCCTACGATGCCAGCGGTTTGCGAGCCTGATTGATCCCCCATCTTGGATGGAGGTCTTTGTCTACGATATGGGAACACTTCACCAGGCCTTTGCGGTGTACAGCACTCAGAGGCGTGAAGAAGCAATGCCCTTAGACCTCACGCTTTTTTCCTACAAGACAAAAAATGCCTTGTTTTGGGTCCACGGGAGATACTATGTGGAAATCATCGCCTCGGTGCCTTCGGAGGCCATGATGGGATCCATGCTTTCTTTTGGAAAAAAGTTTGTCTCAAAAACGTCCGTTGAGGAACATGGCATCGATGAACTAGCGCTTTTCCCCAGGGACCGTTTAGAAGAAGCCAGCATCGCCTTTCTCGTCTCCGATGCCTTTGGCTTTGCCGATCTGAAAAATGTCTTCATGGCCCGCTATGATATGGAGGGAGAAGCACTAACCGCCTTTTTGTCCAGAAAAGAAGACCCTGCAGAAGCTGACAGGGTGATGGGGGCCTACCAAGCCTTTCTATTGGAAAACGGTGGTACCGCCGTGCCTTTGAGCGCGGATTTCACTTCAGGTTCGTTGGTGCAAATACTGGACACTTTTGAACTCATCTTCCGTCACGACCGGTATGTTGCCGGCGTCCATGAGGCAGAAACCCAGAAGACAGCTGAAAAGCTGGCCTTGATGCTCAAAAGGCATCTCGCCAAGGCGGCCCAGTGATCCCATCTTCTAAAGCGCAATCCGCGACCCGGAGGGAATTCCTCATTCGTTCGGCCAAGGCCTGGGCTTCCGTGGCGGCAGCCGGAGGTCTCAGTCTCTGGCTCTACGACTCACAGGCACCCCGACTCTCCCAAGAAAAAGCAAGACTCGTGACCCTCCCTGACTTTTCCATCCCGAGTAAAGGTGGTCAAATAAGCATCGTGACCGGTGAAGATCGCGTCAAGACGGTTCAGCATGCCCTGAAGATCCTGGGAGGTATGGAGGCCTTTATTCGCCCAGGCGACCGAGTGCTTCTGAAAGTGAACGCTGCCTTTGCCACGCCTCCCATCCTTTCAGCGACTGCAAACCCAGAATTGGTTGGCGAAGTCGCCAGGCTGTGTTTCAAGGTGGGAGCGTCTTCCGTCACGGTGACGGACAACCCTATCAACGACCCTGTCAGTTGCTTCACCCTCACCGGCCTCGCTCAAGCGGCCCATTCGGCGGGAGCTCAGGTGGTGACCCCCAAAAAAAGCTATTTCAAACCCACAACCTTGCGAGGAGGGACCTTGATCAAGAATTGGCCCTTGCTTTACACGCCCTTTGAGGACGTGGACAAGCTTATCGGCATCGCCCCCGTCAAAGACCATCACAGGAGCGGTGCATCCATGACCATGAAAAACTGGTATGGCCTTCTGGGGGGCCGTAGAAACCTCTTTCACCAGGATATCCATAACATCATCAAGGAGCTCGCCATGATGGTTTCCCCCACACTGGTGATCTTGGATGGCACATGGACCATGATGACCAACGGACCTACGGGGGGGTCCCTGTCGGACTTGAAGCAGACCAACACGATGATTGTCAGCACAGACCAAGTGGCTGCAGACGCTTTTGGAGCAACCCTGCTGAAAAAAACCCTTTTGGACCTTCCCTATATTGGCAAGGCCCAGGCAGAAGAGGTGGGGCAATCCGACTATGAGTCCCTGAAGCCGTTGCGAGATCATGTGGGGTAATCGGATGGAAGACCGCTTGTGAGAATCGTTAGAGCCCGGCAAATCAGTCAGGTATTCTTTTTCCTGCTTTTTTTGTGGTTCTGCGTGGTGGCATCAGTGGGGGAGGCGTGGTGGCAACTGCGGGGCTGGCCTGTAAACTGGCTGCTCCAGCTCGATCCCTTGGTAGCCCTTGGAACCATACTCACGACCCGGACCCTGTATGCGGGGTTGCTGTGGGCGCTGGTGACCGTGGTTTTGACGATACTCTTTGGGAGATTTTTTTGCAGCTGGGTCTGTCCTTTTGGGACCCTTCACCATCTTGTGGGCTATCTGGGGACTCGAGGGAAAACCCTCGCCGAAAAGGCAGCCAGAAACCAGTATCATGGCGCCCAATCTGTCAAGTATGTCCTCCTGATCTTTCTTCTTGGGGCGGCGGTGGGGGAGTTGCTTGCCCGTCTGACTCACCCTCTGGGGCTTTCTCCTGGCCAGTCTCGGCCCAGCTGGGTTCTGCTCATCCTTGCTCTTCTGGTGCTTCTTTTCCTCTCCTTAAGAAAACTATCGGCACAAAAACTCCGCACAGCCCATTGGATGGTGGTTGGTGTAGCGGTATCGATCCTTTTGGCGTGCCTTCTGTCCGGCAACTCCCTGGTCGGGGCATCCCTTCAAACCGGGCTCTTGGATCCCATTCCACTGATCCACCGCTCTGTCAATCTGGTGATCTTACCCCTTGTTGATGGGGCCACGCACAAGCTGGCCATCAGTCAGCGCTTCACCTTGGGGGCATGGCTTATAGGGGCGGTTTTTTTGGCCGCCGTCTTGTTAAACCTCAGGGCACCTCGGTTCTATTGCAGGTTCGTGTGCCCCTTGGGGGCCCTGTTTGGGGTCCTGAGCCGCTATGCTTTGTGGCGCGTAGGGAAAAATCAAAGTGAATGCAGTCAGTGTGCACGCTGTGAAGGGGCCTGTGAAGGGGCCTGCGAGCCTTCGGCCAACATTCGGATCAGCGAATGCGTGCTTTGTATGAAGTGTCTGGACGTGTGTCACGAGGATCTCATAGGCTATCGCACGACGCCTTCCGAATCAGGAGAAGTTGTTTCGCCGGATCTTTCTCGAAGGGGTTTTGTGATCTCTTTGCTTTCGGGGGTTGCCGCTGTCCCCGTTGCACGCCTCGGCGGCGCCTTGGGGACACATTGGTCCCCTATGCTCATACGCCCCCCAGGGGCCCTGACCGAAGAAGATTTTCTAAAACGGTGCATCAAATGTGGACAATGCATGCGGATTTGTCCCACCAACATTGACTTCCGGGTCGGTACCAGCGGTTGTCAATACAACTGCATTGCTTGCGGACATGTCTGTCCCACGGCCGCCATTCGGCCCATCACCGTGGATGAAAAACAGGGGAAGAACGCTTTTGCCTCAGCTGGCCCCATCCGGGTGGGGGCGGCTTTCGTGGATCGAGGCCGATGCCTTCCCTGGGCCATGGACAAGCCCTGCATCGTCTGCCAGGAAAACTGTCCGGTGAGCCCCAAGGCGATCTTTACGCGGGAACATTTTAGCCCTGTGAGGGCAGGTCCGTTCATGGTAACGTCAGTTCAAGGGGTGACGGTCACGTTTCAAGGTGGCGATTTAAGACCAGGGGCTCTGGCAACAGGAGACTATGTTTGTCACTCGATCACTCAGGAAGAACAAGGCCACTGGAAAATCCTGGAAAACACGGAACGCGTCTTGGTGCTTTCTCCAGACCCGGCCCAGCAACGCCTGCCCGAGCCAGGAGACAACCTGGAAATTCAGATTCGGCTTAAGCAGCCCCACGTGGACATAGGACGCTGCATCGGCTGCGGGATTTGCGAGCACGAATGCCCCGTGAGCGGCCAACGGGCGATCCGGGTAACAGCAGAAAACGAATCTCGGAGCAAGGAGCATACGCTCCTTTTATCGTAAAGCAATGCACTGAAAGAGGAGGGAGGAACCTATGAGCAAACAAGGAAAACATTTGTCCCGAAGAGAATGGCTTAAAGGTGCAGGCGCAGCGGGTTTGGGGTCTGTGCTTCTTTCCACAGGCGTTATGGCCAGGGCCTCCACTGAAACGCCTGCAGACAGCTCCAAGCCCCGTGTCGTGCCCACCCGACCGTTCGGCAGGACAGGCGCGCAGGTCTCCTGTCTGGCCTTGGGGGGCATGTTCGACATTCCATCCAACCAGCTTATGCTGAAGCAGGCCCTCGAATGGGGCGTCACCTATTGGGATACAGCGGATTGTTATGGTGGTGGAAAGAGCGAGGAGGGTATCGGGAAGTTCTTTTCCAAATATCCCGAGTCCCGCAAACAGGTCTTCCTCGTGACCAAATCCGATGCCCGAGATCCCGAGGGCATCACTCGCCTTCTGAATCGATCCTTGGAAAGGATGAAAACGGATTATATCGACCTCTATTTCATTCACGGACTCAGTAACATCGGGGAGATCAACGCCGAGACCCGACGCTGGGTTGAAGAGGCCAAGAAGCAAGGAAAAATCAACTTTTTCGGCTTCAGCACCCACAAGAATATGGAAAAGTGTATGCAAGATGCGGCCAAGCTGGGCTGGATCGATGGGATCATGGTGAGTTACAATTTTCGGCTCATGCACGCCAAGGAGATGAAGGCTGCCGTGGATGCCTGTGTGCAGGCGGGCATTGGTTTGACAGCCATGAAGACACAAGGTGGCGGACCGGTACACGGGGAAAGCGAGACAGAGCTTGAGCTGGCCGGACGGTTTTTAAAACAGGGCTTTACCGACAAACAGGCCAAGCTCCTAGCTGTCTGGGAGAACCCCCACATAGCGAGTCTCTGTTCGCAAATGCCGAACCTGACCATCCTCATGTCAAACGTGGATGCTGCTTGCAAACAGAAGAAACTCTCGGCCGGCGACAAGAGACTGCTGGAAAAATATGCCTGTGAGACGACTGGGAGCTACTGCGCAGGATGTGCCCACATCTGTGAGCCGGCTGTGAAAGGAGAAGTGCCCATCAGTGATGTCATGCGATACCTCATGTACCATCACCATTACGCAGATCATGACCAGGCCCGAGCCCTGTTTTCAGAACTCCCAAAGGACATCGGTCAGCGCCTTGCAAGTCTGGATTTTTCTCCTGCCGAGCAGAGATGTCCCCAAGGTCTCAAGATCGGGAAGTTGATGAAAGAAGCGGCTCAGGTTTTGGCCTAAGGGAAGAAGTGGGTGAGGCGTTGATGGCGGTTGCCCAGACCTTCTCTTGGCTGGGTCCCAGACGTTTGTTGACTCACGGCCCCTGGCATTGACCTCTTGGAGTCTTTCATATATGTTAACACGAATAGGAGGCCTGTGAATAACTCATTGGAACGACCAATACGAACCAGTGACAAGCAGTTTTCTGAAGGCCTGTGAATATTTCTGAGAAAGGAGAATACCTGCATGGCAGCAAAGAACGAACTCGTTCTTGAAGACTTCACAACTGTGACCGATCACATTCACATGGCACTGGAAAGGATCAACACGATCTACAAGTCTTCCGACCTCACTGAAGAACAGAAGTCTGAGGTGGGCAGGCTCGGACGATTGCTCCACCAAACCGGTCATGACATAGGTCACGTTTTCATGACGTTCGAATCACTGCCCAATCACCTCAAGGAGAAATTGCAGGCATATTATGGGCACTAGGCCACACCATCGATGAATGGACAAGACTTTTACATGACAACACATTCGGTCTTAATATCGTAGACTTCGGGGGGAATCCCCATGGCATTCAAAAGGGCTCTGTGCATGGCACTGTACAATCACCTGCATGGGGCCTATTTTGTCTCACAGGAGTTGTAAACGTGGAAGAAAGAATAGGCGTTTATGTATGTGAGTGCGGCCCGAACATCAAAGACGCCATAGACCTACATGAGGTGGTGAAGTTCGTCCAGGGTCTTGACAATGTGGTCCTGACTAAGGCCTTTGGCCTTTTGTGTGCTGTAGATGGCCAAGAGCTTATTCGAAAAGACATTAAAGAACACAACCTCACAAGAGTAGTCATTGCGGCCTGTTCTCCAAAAGAGCATGAAAATACCTTTAGGCAATGCCTCGAGAAGGCCGGCCTGAACCCGTTTCTTTTACAGATTGCCAATATTAGGGAGCAATGTACCTGGGTCGTCAAGGATAAAGCCCTCGCCACTGACAAGGCCAAGGCCATCATTCATGCGGCTGTTAGGCGGGTTGCTCATCATGAACCCTTGGAGGTTAAAGAGATAGAATGCCAACCGGATGCCCTTGTTGTAGGCGCTGGCATAGCAGGGATAAGCGCCGCGCTGACGCTGGCACAAAAGAATAGAAAGGTCTATCTGGTCGAAAAGTTGCCCTGTATTGGAGGCAAAGTAGCCCGCTATGAAGATGTGTTTCCCAACCTGGAGTGTGCTTCTTGTATCCTTGATCCCATACTGGATGAGGTTCTACATAACGAGCATATCGACATTCTAACTTTGAGTGAGGTCCAAGAAGTATTAGGCTTCTATGGTAATTTCCTGGTCAAGGTAAACAAGAAGGCAAGATTTGTGGACAGTGAGACCTGTATTGGCTGCGGTGCGTGTGTTGAAACGTGCCCGGTTAAGGTAACCAATGAATATAATGAGGGGCTTGATCAGCGCAGGGCCATCTATATTCCTTATGCGGGTGCGCTGCCGAATATCGCCGTTATCGATAAAGAGCACTGTCTGCGCTGGCAAGGAGAAGCCTGCAGCGCCTGCAACGAGGCCTGTCCTTTCGGTTCCATCATCTACGAGGAAACCGACCAGGCTCGCCAATTACGCGTGGGGGCCATCGTCTTGGCCCCTGGTTTTGATCTATTCGACCCGGCAAAGGCCCCTCAATACGGATACGGCAAGATTGACAGCGTCTATACCAGCCTCGAATTTGAAAGACTGG
>Ga0111161_1013_pt1 | contig 19451 bp, 19 predicted proteins | sample DeeMarSeWOR28_12_FD_80264 | JGI IMG/M metagenome (GOLD analysis project Ga0111161, IMG submission 80264) | Nitrospira bacterium SG8_3
ATCAAATCCGCATCCTGTCCCCAGTTGATGTGGTCCATGGGCGCAGAGTCTGGGTTCCACATGTCCCAGACGACCCTATTCCCTGAAAGGGCTTCAAGCGTGAGGGGAGATATGAACCTTGTGCCGTTGAGGGTCATGGCCACTCGGGTCTGGGCCCCCGCTTTTACAAGAAGCCGAACCAGTTCAGCGGCCTTGTAAGCGGCAATACCACCTGTCACACCCACTATGAGTCTCTTGCCTTCCATACCCTTTACTAAATTAATTCGGCTTTCCCCGTCTTCAATATCCAGCAAATTCTTTGAATTCCTCTTTACCCGCCTTGGTCTTCCAGGGATCACCAAGATTTAACAGGGCCTTTATCTTCTTGCCCGCCGCATCTGCCTCCGTCTTTTTGCTGAAAAAGCCGACCCGCAACCTCATGTAGTCCTTCCCCTTTACCTTGGTGCGGGTTATATAAGCCAGATATCCCTCTTCCAGGAGTCTGATGGTCGCAGGAATAATCTCCTTTTGGTTCGGCGTGGATAGCACGTTGACAATCCACATCTTATTGGCCCGTTTCTTTAGATTTTTCTCTTTCTCATCGGGAGTGATTATCTTGAGCCTCATTCCCTCCAGCAAGGGACGGTCTGCAAAATCCTCCCAGACCGCCATTTTCCCCAACGTGTCCATGTTAAAACGGCACAGGATGGGCCACTTCAGGGGGTCGCCATACACATCCTTTCTTCCTGCGATACGGGCCAGGCTATCCCCTTTCCTGATATAATAATACCCTGGCTCTCGCTCTGGGGGCCTTTCCTCTCTTGCGACCCTCGTATCCGGCTTTTCTGGGCCTTTCGCATGGACGGCCGGCATCTCGGCTTCAGCCTTTTTCTTTTGTTCAGGCCTGGCCTTTCTCAGGCTGACGATCCGGGCTTGAGGCATTTCAGCCTTTTTCGCGTGGGGTGGTGGAGGCTTCTTAATGGGCTTCACCACCTTATTCCCTTTTGATGGAGGCAGGGCCTCCTCTTCTTTTGAGCAACTGGCCACCGACAAGAACAACGTCAAACAGACGCAAATTGTGAGGGTTAGAGCCTGCATCATATCCCTCCGCATTGTCTAATAGAAACCTGGCCCCTCAGCCTAAATAGACACCTTTAAACCCTGCAACTATTTGAAGCGCATAGATTTTTACCGTATTAAAGCGCAAAAACCAACAATTGACAATAAAAAACGAAACTGGCTTGTTTCCCGGTCTAGCGAGGCTATTGAAAAATCGGTTCCATCCTTGACACGGCCCCTCGCCTTGGAGTATTGGAGTATCGGAATATTGGGGTAATGGAGTGAAACAACGAATAATTCTGAGTACTTTTGAGGTCCTAGACTCCCCTATTCCGTTTCACCAAAAGCTGGGCCGGCACTTCGCATATATTAACCTAAGATGACGGGGATTTATGACGATGAAGGTACTGGTATATGGCTCGGGCGGCAGAGATCACTGCTTGGCGGATAGCTATGGAGACAGTCAACATGTGGATAAGGTCTATCTTGTGCCTGGTAATCCGGGGGTGCGCTATACCCCAAAGGGGCAGAGGGGACTCATTGAGCTTGTAGATCTCCGGGATTTCGGTGCGGTCGCCGATTTTTGTGCGGAGAATCAGGTGGATCTTGTTGATGTGGGTTCGGAAAATCCCCTTGAAGAGGGGCTGATTGATGTCTTGAATGACCGGGGAATCCGAACCATTGGTCCGAAAAAGGAATATGTGAAAATCGAAAGCGAACGGGCCTTCACGGATGATCTCTTAAAAAAAATAGGCGTTCCAAAACCAGAGTATGAGGTCTTCGACGAGCCCGGCAAAGCCAAAGACTATGTGCGCAATATCGGGTACCAGGTTGTGGTGAAGGCCAATGGCCTGGCAGCCGGAAAAGGGGCCATTGTATGTGAAGATGTATCCGATGCGGAAGTGGCCGTTGAAAGGATTATGGTCGAAAAGGTATTCGGAGACTCAGGTAACAGGGTCGTCATTGAAGAGAGAAAATATGGGACTGAAATCTCCTTTTTTGCCTATCTTGACGGAAAACATGCATGGCCCTTGAGAATGTTCGCTCAGGACTACAAGCCCGCATTCGACCCGGATGACACGGAGGCCATCGAAAAGTTTGGCGGGAATCTGAACACCGGGGGTACGGGTTGTTACTGCCCGCATAAATTAGTCACCCCTTGGCTCGTGAATAGAATTATAAAGGAAATCGTCAATCCCACTGTCAACGAAATATACAACCATCTTGGATGGGATTATAAGGGCGTGCTCTATTTTGGTCTAAACCTTGACCCCTATGAGTCCCTGGATGTTTTTGAAATCAACGTGAGGCATGGAGACCCAGAATGGGAGGTTTTGGCGCGCAAATTGAGTACTGACCTCTATGAAATAGGCAGTGCGGTGTGTGACGGCACCTTGGATACAATCAAGCAGGTTTGGAATAAGCAACACTATGTGGATGTTATTGCTATGGAAGGCCGCTCCAAGGCCTCACGCGGATGGAACAAGGGATATCCAGGACGCTATGGAAAAGGACATCAGATTGCAGGTCTGGAAGAACTGGAAAAGGGCGTTTCCGTCTATTTTGCGGGTGTGGACGAAAACCAGGAGAAAGGTCTGGTCACTTATGGGGGTAGGGTGCTTCACGTCATTGCCGGAGACCCCACCCTGGAGGGCGCAAGGGAGAAAGCGTATAGGAACATTGAGAAGCTGACATTCGTGGACCATAACAACAATGGCGCAAATTGCATGCGGTATCGCAAGACCATAGGCCTCTAGAGCAACTGCTCCGTGAACGCTCTTGGGCAAATGCTTGTAGGACTCCTCATTCAATTGCCTTCACAAAGTGATACGGGATACTTGATTCTAGATACTTGATTCTGGATTAGGATCTTTTCTGGAACTTCTCATTGTTATCCAGTACCAAGCATCTAGCATCTAGGATCCAGCATCTGTTACCTGTATGCCTACCGTACAGGCTGATTAAAGTACCCGAGTGTCAGTTCCGGGAATTCCTTCCTTATTATATCCACCATCCTCTTTATTCCCACGGCCGGAGAATCAGCTTTGGGCATACGATCAAGATAGAGCTGGGGATCTATGTTGAGATTCTTCAGGTGAAGGAAGTGGACCCCTGTCTTCTGTATCAAAGCTGATAGGGCCTCTATCTCCTCTTCCTGATCCGTTATGCCCGGGAACACGAGATAGTTGATCATCGTATAAAGCCCCATACTTCTCGACTGGTAAATGGAGGTCACAACGTCTTCAAAATCATAATTATTGGGCCGGAAATACGCCCGATAGAACGCCGAACGGGCGCTGTTCAGGCTAATCCGAATGGAGTCTAGCCCGCTTTCCACGAGCAATCGAATCCGCTCAGGCCAGCTTCCATTGGTGTTCAGGTTGATGGTTCCCCTGCCTGTCCTTTCTCTAATCTTTCTTATACTTTCCGCTATCAATTTGTACTCGGTCAGGGGCTCCGCTTCGCAGCCCTGCCCAAAACTTACAATGGCCTCTGGTGCCTCTTGGAGGTGTTCTACAGCAATGGGGACCAACTCGTCTTGCGAAGGTCTGAAGGGAATTCTGTGGTGGGATGATGGGCAAGATAGGTCACTCTGTTGAGAGAGACACCCAAGACAGGCTGCATTGCATCGCTGGCTCACAGGGAGGGGCGCCTCCCACCTCTTGAGGAACAGGTTTTTCGCTGCAAAGCAGTGGTTATGCGTGGCACAGTGAATCAGGTGCTCTACGAGCGGGCTCGCTGGATGCTCTTTCCCGTACCTCTTGATGGCTGGGATTAATTCCCTATCGTCATAATTCCTGGGATCCCATCTATGATTATATTCAACCCTGAATCCCGCGGCCCAGTACCTCTCATCTTTAAAACCCACAGCCGTGTATGCCCAGGTAGGAAGGGTGTAGGTTTTTTGTTCGTAATCAACGGCCGGTAGCAGGCTCCTTACTAACCCTGGTTCGAGAAACGCGGCTACGGCATAACATGGGGTGGTGGCGCCGCCTATCTCCACTTGCGGTACGATACGGTACTGCCCGGTGGCGGGGTCAAGGCCTATTGGGGGACAGTCGGGGATGAAGAAGAGCTTGCTGAACTCTGGCACCGGGACGAGGTCTTCATCCCTGAAGGGTTTCGGACTTCCCCCTGAAAACCCGGCCATCCTGAAGTAGGGGTGTTCGTAGACCTGACCGCTGCGGTCGGCATAGAGCATGTATGGTGTGTGTTTCAGACCAGGATGATTCATAATCCAAGACCCCGTAAAGTCGAGGGGCTCTTATGCGCAGGGCAGAGGCTCTAAGGTTGCGGATATGGATTCTGCCTCACGCCTTGTGTCTTGAACTCTTTTATCTCTACGGGTATTTCAAGTCAAATCACCCCCGAATTCAGCGTCTAATTTTGGATTAAGGACTGAAATCAGGAATTTCTGGAGTGTCCCTGATCACCAGCAAGGTATTGGATGCTAGGCGCCGAGGAGCGACTACTGAGGCGTATATAGCAATACGCCGCAAGGCCTCCGGCCCGGAGGGCCTACGCCCCGGAGGGAGGAGCGATCGCTTGCCCGCCTTTGGCGGGAAGGCAATACGCCGGAGGCGGACAAGCGCCGCCCTTCGGCTTTGCTCAGGGCCGTGAGTCCTTCGACCTTGCTCAGGGCCGTGAGCTTGTCGAACGGCCTGTCGAACGGCAGATGATGCCTTGATGGTGGGTCAGGGTCGCCAGTTAGGGTTTGACCTGTCAATCATGGCTTTTGTATGATATATATCATTTTGATTTACTTGGCACATTTTCTCTTTTTCCTAAGACAAGAAATGGTCATCAATCGACATGCAGAGCGCTAGACAAAATTTCGGATCAGAGGGTAAGCAATTCCGCCTGGTAAAATTTTTTGCCTTGGCCAGCTTTATCGTCATTGTCATCTTCAGTTTTCCTTTCTCAATGTTCATCTCCCAGAAGGCTAAAGAGATACTGTTGACCAGTTATGAGAATAACGCCATCCTGGTGGGCGAAAACCTGAACCACCAAGTCTTTCAAAATTTTGTTATTCCAGTCAATTGGCGATATGGGGGGATCCGGTTGAGGGACAGAGAACAGTCTGAATTGATGGACAAAATCGTTCAGAACGCCATACACGGTCTCAATGTTGATCTGGTCAACGTCTATGACATCGGAAAAGGGGTCATCGCTTACAGCACGGATCCCGATCTCATTGGAAAGAAAGTGAGAGAAAGCCTAGGCTACAAGAGGGCTATTCAGGGGGAACGCTCATCAGGTCTCATCTCAACGAGGGATGAGTTTTGGGGACTTGGCATCGATTTTCTGGGGGGAAAGAAGACGCTTCGGACCTATATCCCTTTCAGAGTGGAAAACCCATATACCGGCTTGATCGGTATTGGTGGGGTCTTTGAGTTGATACAGGATATGAGCAAACAATATGAATCCATCGTAAAGTTCCAGTACCTGATATTTGGCGTATCCATTCTCATCATGGGACTCATTTTCTTGGCTCTCCTTTTTATTGTTCACAAAGCGGAACGAATGATTGAGCAGAGGGCCCTGGAGCAACGTGAGCTTGAATCGCAACTTCATCTGGCAGAGCGTCTGGCCGCCCTTGGCGAGATGGTGGCTGGCATATCCCACGAGGTAAAAAATCCCCTTGGCATTATAAGGAGTACGGCCGAGTTGTTGGGTGAGATGCCCGATGCGAGTGATACCCAAAAGCGCCTTTCAGGGGTGATTAAGGAGGAGTCAACTCGGCTGAATCAAATTGTCACGGAGTTCCTAGATTTTGCCCGTCCCCAAGAACCAAATCTTCATGAATGCCAATTGGAGGAAATCATCGAGAAAAACCTCTCCTTCATAAGGCCGGAACTGGAGAAAAAGGGCATCCAGGTTCAGGAAAACTTGAACGGCAGATCCTTCAGGCTTAGGGCGGACCACGACCTACTTTACAGGGCCTTCCTGAACATCTTGATAAATGCCATTCATTCCATGCAGGATGGAGGCACCATAGGCATCAAAGTGGAAGAGGTTAGGGATGCCTATCGGATAGAATTTGAAGATACGGGCTGCGGTATCAGCCAGGAGAACGTGGACAAGATATTCAACCCTTTTTTCACCACAAAGGAAAAGGGAAGCGGCCTTGGGCTCTCTATTGTGAGAAAGATCATCGAGGGACACAGGGGGACTATAGGCATAAAAAGCATTGAAGGGCAAGGCACGAAGGTGCAGGTCCAGTTGCCGCGCAGAGGATAATCACCGTACGATCCCATAAATTTGAGGGAGTCACTTCTCTATGGAAACAGTCTTGATCGTAGATGATGAAAAAAACTACCTGGTGGTCCTTGAGGCCCTGTTGGAGCCGGAGGGCTACGAGATTCTTACGGCCAGCAGTGCCGAGGATGCCGTACGTGTGATCCAGGAATCTGATCTGGATTTGATGATTACGGATATGAAAATGCCAGGGACGAGCGGCATGCAACTCTTGGAAGCATCTAAGGAAATAAAACCGGATCTCCCGGTAATCATGATGACCGCTTATGGAACCATTGAGATGGCTGTGGAAGCCATGAAAAAGAGGGCCTATGACTATATCACCAAGCCCTTCCAGAATGAAGAGCTGAAGCTGACCGTCAAGAAGGCCCTGGAAAATTACCGACTTATCAAGGAGAATCGACGCCTCAGTCAGGCCCTTTCAGATCGTTACAAGTACGGGAATATTATTGGCAAGAGCAGGCCCATGCAAGGGATCTATGAAATGATCAGCAAGGTGGCTCAATCCAAGGCGTCGGTCTTGATCACCGGGCCATCAGGCACGGGAAAAGAGCTCATCGCCAAGGCCATCCACTATGATAGCCCGAGGAAAGATCGGCCCTTCATTTCTGTGAACTGTGGCGCCCTCACAGAAACCCTTTTAGAGAGCGAACTTTTTGGTCACGAGAAAGGGGCCTTTACAGGTGCCCTGAGCATGAAAAAGGGACGATTCGAGTTGGCCGATGGCGGGACGCTGTTTCTTGATGAAGTGACTGATATGCCACCACCGTTGCAGGTCAAGCTCCTTAGGGTGCTTCAAGAGATGGAATTTGAGCGCGTGGGAGGCACAAAAACCATCAAAGTGGATGTTCGCGTATTATCCGCCTCCAACAGGAACATCAGGGAGGTGGTGGCCGAGGGCAATTTCCGCGAAGATCTCTTTTATCGGCTGAATGTCATCAATATTGAGGTGCCGTCCCTGAGGGAACGGCCCGAAGACATCAGATTGCTCGTGGACCATTTCATAGAAAAATACAGACAGGATGAGGGAAAAGAGAGAATTGAACTGAGCCCCGAGGCCTGGAAGATCCTTTACAGTTACAGTTGGCCGGGCAATGTGAGGGAGTTGGAGAATGTCATTGAAAGGGCCGTGGTTCTCAAGGCCGACCGGGTCATTGGCCAAGAAGATCTGCCGGCCGAAATCTCGGAAAGGCGGGAAGAAGTGGAGGTTGAGAGATTCATACCCCTTGATGCGCCTCTGCAGAAAACCCTTGAGCAGATCGAAGAAAAGCTCATCCGGCGCGCCCTTGATCAGTGCGACAATGTTCAGTCCCATGCGGCCGAAATGCTCGGCATTACAAAGAGTCACATTCAGCACAAGATGAAGAAGTATAACATCGCCGTCTAGTGGTTTAAGATTTTGTACCCGAATTTTTTTAATAAATTAAGGATGTTAGAAACATCACGAGTCGTCTTTTCTTTTTGTGGTACAAGATCTTGTACCGTTTAGGGAGAATGAGAAGGTGGCCAGAAATCCTGGATTACAGAAATTGTCAAGGCAAAACAAACACTTGGAAGGATTCCCGCCCAACAGGAGGAGTTTGGCAAGAATATTGCAAGCCTATAAAACAAGTAAAAACTCTTTCCTCCTAAAAAAGAAACCAACCGCATTTTTTGCAGGTTGGTTTCTTTTTTAGTAGCCCAACCTCCGCAAGGCCCGGGTATCTCTGCTCCAGTTTTTCTCCACCCGAACCCTCAGATCCAGGTAAACATGGGTCCCAAATATCTTTTCCAGTTCACGTCTGGATGCCTGGCCAATAGATTTGATCATGCCCCCTTTCTTGCCTATCAGGATCGCCTTCTGAGATTCTGATTCCACATGGATCTGCGCTGAAATGGACATGAGGCCCCTCTCCGGGATCTCTTCAATGCCCTCCACGGTAACGGCCGCTGAATAGGGCAGTTCCTGTCTGGTGTACAGATATATCTTTTCCCTGACAATCTCGGATATAAGAAAAGCGTCCGACTGATCTGTTTTTACATCTTCGGGAAAAAATGCGGGACCTGGTCTGAGTCTCGATTTGAGTTCTCCCAGAAGGCCTTCAATGCCATCACCTTTCAGGGCGGAGATGGGTATGATGCTATCAAAGACCTGTCGCCTGCTGAAGGCCTCCATGATGGGCAAAAGCACCTCCTTGGAACCCGTGTCAATTTTGTTGATGATGAGCAGCAATGGTTTTTTGATTCCCTTCAAGTTTTTCAATATTAAAGCAATATCGGGATCATCTGGGTGCAACATCTCAATCAACACCATGACAACATCCACTTCGCGACAGGCTTCTTGGGCAGAAGCCACCATACTCTTGTGAAGGGGGGTCCGGGTCTTGTGAATACCTGGCGTATCCATGAAGATCATTTGATATCCATCCCCATGGTAAATTCCCAAAATGCGGTTTCGGGTCGTCTGAGGCTTTGGGGTGACAATGGCCACTTTTGTGCCAAGCAGCCGGTTCAAGAGCGTGGATTTACCCACGTTTGGAGGCCCCACGATGGCAATGAAGCCGGAGAGGAAGCTTGACTGATTTGATTCTTTAGAAGCCATGGTATCTTAGATTAATTACGACCCACTGTTTTCCAGAAGCTGCAAATCCTGGATACTCGATACTAGATACTTGATGAAGGTTATTGCCGTTCGGTTATCCAGTATCAAGAATCCAGCATCTAGTATCAGCCCGCATAACCGAATCCTGACAAGTACGCAAAAAAGGCCAAAATTATGGAGTACCCTATCTCACACGACCTCCACTCGCACTTGCCCCGAAGGGACCGCATCATCACCTATCGTGTCAACGACCTTCGCTCCGGTCTTCTCCTGGATCAGGCGAAGTCCTCGATTTTTGTAACCCCTGACAAGTGGAATTTCCCTGGGCGGCACCCTGAGCCGCATCCGGTCCGCCACAACCCGTCTCGGCAAACAGGATGCTATCTTCTTTTGATGTATGTCTGATCGGACAAGAAACCCAAAGGCACTGTGCCAGGGGCCTGCCACGATCTCATCACTTAGAAGCAGTGTTGGTGAGGACATGAGTCCGATCCTGATCACGGGTATTCCCCTCTGTTCCAAACGAACGCAACTCCTATGACAGACCCTGACGGCCGCATCCAGCGAAAGAGGATGATATCTATTCTCCTCGTACCATGTGGCCAACTCTGTGCCCTTTATGACGAGGGTTGGGTACAGCCGGACCATGTCCGGGCGCAGTTTTATAACTTCATCCACAGTCTTCAGAAAAGTATCTTCTGAGTCCCCGGGGAGTCCTGGCATCAGTTGAATCCCCACTTTGAAACCATGCGCCCTCAACAGATGAACCGATTCCATCGTATCTCTTGCCGTATGTCCTCGCCGTGAAAGCTCCAGCACACGGTCATCCATGGATTGGGTCCCCAATTCGACCGTGGCAACCCCTCGCTTTTTCATTAGGTGAAGTTGCTCTTCCTGGAGTGAATCGGGACGTGTGGAAACCCTGATGGATTTGAACAATCCTTTCCTTATAAAAGGGGCTACGGCCTCCAACGCTTCTTTCATCCGGCCGAGAGAGAGTCTCGTAAATGTCCCCCCGTAAAAGGCAACCTCCGGCTCCGAACTCTTATCAAATCCTGTTGAGTTTGTGGCATTCTGGAGGGTCCGTTTGATGGTCGACCCATCGATAGGGTGGGCAGACTGAGAAGTTATTTTCTCTTGCTGGCAATAGATACATCTATAGGGGCAGCCCTCATAGGGAATAAATATGGGCACGATTAGGACTCTTTTTCTCGTTCCCCTGTCAAACAAGGAAGCGCCTCCTTGGCCGCCTTCTGTTCGGCCTCTTTTTTGCTTTTTCCTTTGGCTTCAGCCATGACCTTTCCGTCAAGACGTAAGGCCACTCTAAAGGTCTTGTCATGTGCCGGACCACTTTCCTCTAAGAGAACATATTCAGGTCTGGTTTTGTACACCCCCTGCGTATATTCTTGGAGCTCGCTTTTGTAATCATTGGGCAGCCTCCCGGTATCGATCTTTCTCAACAGCGGCGAGAATAATTCCTGTACGATTTCCTTTGTTTTGTCAAAGCCCGCGTCTAGGTACAGAGCGCCCAGTAGAGCCTCCATGGTGTTGGCAAGAATAGAGGTTTTCTCCCTTCCACCGCTCATTTCCTCTCCCCTGCCCAACAGGAGAAAATACCCCAATTCCAATGCCTGTGCAACCCGGCACAGACCCGCTTCGTTCACGACAGTTGCCCGATACTTGGACAGATCTCCTTCTTTTGATTCATGAAAAACCTCCATGAGGATATGGCTGATGGCAAGATCGAGCACCGCATCACCGAGGAACTCAAGCCTTTCATTGTCTCTTAATTCCGAGTCGGAGAGCTCATTCACATAAGAGGAATGTCGAAAGGCCTCCATAAGAAGCTCAGGTTTTTTGAACGTGTAACCCAGCCTATTACTCAAATCTTCAAGGTCTTTTTTCGTGTATGTACCATTCATCTTGGGTGAAAACGCCCTGGTAAAGCTTTCGTTGCCAACGAGACTGTCGAAAAACCAACATGTTAGAGGCTGATGGAAAATGTCCATATGCAAGGCTTCCGAAATCCCGAGGAATAAGGCGTACATAGAAGTACGCCGCAGTGACTTGCCCTGTTAAATCGGCTCCGCCGTCTCGCGCAGCGAGAATTTAACAGGGCGGGGGATGAGGGTAACGCAACCCTTCGACCTTTGCTCAGGACCATGAGTCCTTCGACTTTGCTCAGGACCGTGAGCTTGTCGAACGGCTTGTCGAATGGCAGATGGGCGTTTTACGACAGCCTCAAGCAATACAATATAGGGCTCGGCCGTATTTTAAGTCAAGAGGGGCCATTATATCAATTTTTCATTTGATTTTTCTTGGGATTTGGGATAAATAGTAAGTTTTTTCTTATACAAGTTTTTGACAAGGTGACCCATGAAAAAGACCGTTATCCTTTCAAAAGACGAGATCAGTGAAAGCATCCAGCGGATAGCTGAAGAAATCGTTGAAAGAAATGCATCCATGGCGAACCTGGTGCTGGTGGGTATAAGGACAGGAGGCGCCTTTCTTGCCAAACGCCTTCAAAAGGCCCTGGCCAAATTAAAGGATCCTGAACCCACTTTGGGTATCCTCGACATTACCCTGTATCGTGATGACTGGACACGGATCGGGCCCGCGCCCATCGTGGGCAAGACAGAACTCCCCTCTTCCATAGACAATAAGACGATTATTCTTGTAGATGATGTCCTTTTCACAGGTAGAACGGTTCGCGCCGCTATGGACGCGCTCATTGACTTTGGCCGCCCAAAGAAGATTGAACTGGCCATCTTGGTGGACAGGGGGGACGGTGATAGAGAATTGCCCATTAGAGCCGACTATGTGGGCAGATTATGGTCTCTATCCCCCCATGAGACAATTAATGTCTATCTTGAAGAGGCAGGCTTTGATGATCATGTAACGATTGAGAAGAAGAGGGCTGCCTGACAGTGGCTAAAAGGAAGAAGCCCAAAAAGAAAAAACCGCATCCTTCCTCACTCCTGCCCCAGGAACAACAGACACAACTAACCGCCCTTCTCGAAAACTTCAAAAACCTGACCCACGCCAACGTCAACGAGCAAATAGCGAGTCCGGAACTTGCTCAAGTTTTCGTAGAAGGCCTTCCCACCAAAGATCCCGAGGTTATACCTGTCTTATTGGCAGTCAGAAAAGCCTTTCCTCAGAAGAATGTGCAGAAGGCCATCAAGAAAACTATTTTCAAGCTCAAACAGAAAGGAATCACTCACCCCGACCTGGAACCTGAAAAAGGTCTCCCTGTCCTCGCCAGAAGTTCAGAGGTGGCTAATCCTTCAGCATTTTTGGGCCCGATTGATGGGAGCGGCAGTCGGGGCATTCTTCTCATGTTACCCCAAATCCCCACAGGCGTTGACGTGGGTATGGGCGCTGTTAGCGATGAACTGGGGTTCATCCAATTCTTTGTGGGAAGATACAGCAAGAAACAGCTCAAAGAGATCAAAGAGATCTTTTTTTCCAGTTTTGACAATGCCGTCGAAACGCCCGTCTCGCATGCCGCAACACTGTTAGAAAGGGCGTATGGTAAGAGCCAAGAAGGGCTAAACGAGTCATCCAGAGGATATCTCCAGTTGAGGCCCTGGATCCTGGAAAATGTATCGCTTCTTGAGCAGTCTGCCATATACGATCTCATGCCCCTTGATAGCCTTTCTGAAGGAGGCCTCACCTCCTCCCAAATTGAGAAACTCCTTGCCCATGAACTGATGAAAACATGGATTCTTGATCCAGACAAGATTAAACCCCTGGTGGAAGATATTCAGAAGGTGAAAGAGAGCCGTATTCTGGTCTCTGATGCTCAAAAGACAGAGCAGATAACCGAGGCAAAAAGAAAGACCACTGGGGAGATCTTTTCTGAGGACAAACGGCTGCTCATGAGATGGAGGTTGGAAGAGATGGCCTATTTCTTCTTCAAGTTGGAGGAAGAGGAGATGGCACGTCTCTCCCTGACGGCCGCTCAGTCTCTTGAGGAGAAGGATTCTCCCTTGTTAGTCAACCCCTTTCTGGAGGCGATCATGGAGCGCAGTCTAGCCTTTCACATACAGGCGGCTGAAAAGGCACCGGAGTCAAAGGGTATGGCTCGTGAGGCCTCCTCAAAGATTATTATTCCATAAGCGGGCCCCCAAGCCTCACCCGCCTTATACTACCTTTGCTCAGCGGGGCTTCATTACGCTATCTCCTTCAGAGTGTCTAAAATGCCTGAAGTGAATGAGATTTTTCTCAGTTTCAAAATAGACCTCGCCAAAGGCGAGTATTGTAGTCTCACGTCTTTTTGTCACTTTAGGCACTTTAGCTCACTTTAGGCACTTTAGCTCACTTTAGACACTTTAGTTCACTTAAAACCCATTCTATCGGCAAAGGCTAACCGAAGAATTTCTAACCTAACCCAGAATACCAGGTCTCAGACTTAAATCAAAATAAGAGGAGGTCATCATGCCCACAACCATCAACGTGAAGACCCGTTCCCGCATTGAGATGGTGGATATCACCTCTTTGGTTCAAAAAGAGATATCCAAGTCCAAAACCTCGGATGGACTCTGCCTTGTCTATGTGCCCCATACCACGGCCGGAATAACCATTAATGAGGGGGCTGACCCTGCCGTCTGCAAAGATGTCATGGATAAGCTCAATGAACTGGTGCCTGCCAACGCGGGTTATCGTCATATGGAGGGAAATGCGGATAGCCACATCAAGGCTTCATTGATGGGAAGTTCGGTTCACGTGATGTTGGAAAACGGGCATCTGGTGCTTGGGACCTGGCAGAAGATTTTCTTCTGTGAATTTGATGGCCCCCGCTCCCGTAGAGCCTACGTGGAGACCTATTGATTATTGTCGATTGATGATTGACGATTGCCCAGAGGAATGAACTTTTCAATCTTCAATAGTCAATCAAAGAGGCGTGACTGAGTTGGGATCAAAGCCTCTCTCAACCAGCCATTCCTGAACCGCTTCGGTGAGGAGTCGATAAAACTGCATAGAACCTCCCAAACCCCGCCTTCCGAAGATATAATTAATTTCAAGAAACAGGGGTTGAGGATCGGGGGATCTAAAGTCGAAGATAAAATCGATGGCAGCCAAGTTGATGCCGGTGGCCGCCACAAGCCTTTCCACCTCTATCTTTCCTTTTCTCTGGAGTTCAGGTTTCCACGCCCTATCAATCTCCGCCCCTCGACTTATGGTGATTATCATCTGTCCAGTCTCTCTTGCTCGCTTCCAATAAGTGATGGTCCTGCTCCCCACAATAACAGCTCGAAGGACGTTGCCTTCAGTGCGTATCAGCTCTTGGGATATGAATCCCGGGGAGCCCAACTCCTCTAAACGCCCCAGATCCTCCAGGCACCTTCCCAACGCCTTTCTGTCTGTAATCGTATATATCCCTTCAGCCTCATGCGCCTGATCCACCTTGATCAGGAAGGGCATCCGGTGGGAGAAATCTCCCTCCCCCTCATAGGCCTCCTTGAATGCCCTTACAGAGGCCCACTGGAGCGTTTTGGGGTGTGGGCAGTCGTAATTTTTGAACAGAAGACTCTGGCCGATTTTTCCGGGATATTTGAACCTTGTGTCGTAGTTGGGAAAAATTTGAGCAGAAGATCTTTTGCAGGTCCTGTAAAGCTCTGAGGTACAATATTGGGGCAAGATGATAATTTCCGCGGCCTCAATATGGCGCAGATCGTGGGCATCCAGGGTCCCATCCCCCAAAATAACCAGTGTATCGCCCAAGAAACAGGGGTGGAAGGAAAGTATCATGGAAAGTTTCCTTTTGAAACCAATCCTCTTAGGATGTCTTCAAATGTTTGCCGGTAAAGTCATTGCGAGTCCCGATTTAGTCGGGACGAAGCAATCTCATAAAATCCCCCCGTCCGCCTTTCCTGCTCGGCTGGAGGGCGGTGCATATAGCTTTTCAATAAAAGATGTCCTCCCCCTCGAGAGGTTGTGCCATAATTCGTCATCCCGGCCAAATCCCGCGGCCTGTCCGGCGAAGCTTCAGCGAAGACGGAAGCGGGATGCGAGCCGGGATCCAGAATGGCTTGATCTTCAGCCACTTTCCTGGATTCCGGGTCTCGCTCAACATCGTTCTGCTCGCCCGGAATGACACTTTCGTCGAATTGCGACACAGCCTCCGATGGGGGAGGATTAACCCGCCATAGCTCTTTGGCGGGTTAAGGTGGGGGTGATGCGCTTCTTCACCCTCCCCTAGCCCCTCCTCTCCGAGGCGTAGGCTCTACGAGCCGGAGGCCATCGAGGGAGGGGAATTCAAAAGGATGCCATTCATTACCGCCCTGAATAACGGGGTATTCTGGCATGTTTTATTGGGGGTTCAATTTGACTTTGTCTTCTTCAATCGTTATAGTCTGGGACATTGACCATACCGCATCGAGCCTCTGGGGAAAACCATTAATTTGGGCGTCCTGGCAGGAGCACGGCGGGAAAAGAGTGTGGAATCCCTATTTGCGACCCGAAGGTGAAAATGCTTGTGTGAAAAAGAAGGAGAAGGATAATGCCCATCTTTGAATTCAGATGTCTTGAATGCGGCAACATTTTTGAGAAACTTTTTGTGAGTTCCAATGATAAAGTGGACTTGGAATGTCCTGAATGCCAATCCTACACCTTTGAACGGGTCGTTAGTAAGACCACTCATGTGATGGGAGTCGGACCTGGAGGCAAAAAACCGAAAATCTCTGAAAAATCCTGTGCGCCTGGGAACAAATGCATGACCCTAGATCTCCCAGGACCGACAAAATAGTGACTTTTCAATTACCCTTCTTTTTCCCTTCCCCTATATATTTCTGAGATAAAAGTAGGGCCCATTTGGAGTTACAGTCCATGAGAAGTGAGGAAGATCTCGCCAACACGGGCCATGAACTGAGCGACGATGACCAAGCCCACATCAGAACGCTCTTTCATGAAGAGGTGGAACCAAAACTTATAAAGCTGGGTGCCCGCTTGGGTACACTCAGTTGTGGGTTTGCGGGCGAGCAGTTCAGGAATTGGACTGTTCGGTTCAGGTCTGTGGGTAATGATTTGGAAATTGTTGAGTTTGAGTATGATGAAGACGGCGCTGAATTAGATTTGGATGTATAGGAGCCATGGTTAGTAGATTTTCAGGAAGAGGAATCATCGCAAAGCCTACATGCCCCTTTTGTGGGATGGTGATCGAGAAGCCAGGGGAATTGGAAACAGAGACACAGACAGAGATGCCCGTTGGAAAATGTTCTTGCGGAGCGGTCTATGCCTGTGATGTGACGGGTCATAATCTTGGGACTGCGCTGGTTGAGGCCCTCGTTTTTGGGTGTGATGGAGACTGGGACCTGGCCTGGGATCTCCTCCCAGAAGAGGACTACATGGAAGCGCAGGTAAACAACTACGACCTGGATACGCATCTTGTCATCCATGGAGGCGTGTATCAGGGTCGGCGTATAGCGGGGACCTTGTACTTTGTAAGAGTGTACCGGGATATCCCTGGAGTGACCGAAGAAGCCAAGAAAGGATTGGATAGAGTCGCTGCTGCTTCACAGAGATCGTCCGGAAAAAAGAGAGAGAGGAAGGTCCTCTCAAAAAAAGAAGTGGCGGCCTTTGTGGAAGCATACGATCTGAATCCTCTGCTTGATGTGGCAAAAGAGGACAAAAGGATCATCAGGGACTTGCAGCGTCTTATCTATTCAGTGGATAAACTGTTGCGTTTGAGGGCTACAGATGCTCTGGGGAAGGTTTCTGGGGTTATTGCCGAGTATGATCCTGGAGCCATTTCCAAGCTTCTCCAGAGGCTGTTCAGTGCTAGCGCTGATACCGCCGCCTCAAGCTGGGGATGTCTTGACGCCATCGGAGAAATTATCAGTAACAGCCCTGAACAATTTGGCGGATATATGCCCCAATTGTACCAATTCGCTGGTGACAGGGACCTGCTTGCAGAAGTTCTCCGGGCCCTGGGCAATATTGGAGACAAGAGACCAGATCTCATGCGTAAAAGGGCCTTCCATTTTGTGCCTCTCCTCCAAGATCCTGAGCCTGAGATTCGGGGCTACGCCGCTATACTCTTGGGGAACTTAGGTGCCCATGAAGCGAAGGATGATTTGACTAGACTTGAAGAGGATTCAGCAGGTCTGGAAGTTTATAGAAATGGCCAATTGGAGAAACAGACCGTGGGCCAACTGGCGTCTGAGGCCCTTAATAAATTGTGACCCTCGTATATCGTCTCCCCCCACAGAGACTGTGTCCCAATCCTTTTTCGTCATTTCGAGCGACCGAAGGGAGCGTGGCAATCTCTTCGTTTTCGATGTCTTATGAGATTGCTTCGGTCGATTCCGTCCCTCGCAATGACTCTATGACATAGTCTCAAGGCACGGGAGATCTAGAATGATTTATACGGAATCGGATTGTTCAAAAACTTCATGAAGAAGGTCATCTTCAGGCGTGCTGATAACCTTAGCCACAGAAATCAGAAAAGAGGCCTTCTCTGGATCGCCCTTCTCCCGACCATTTAAGAGCTCCTTGGACAAGACATATAAATCACTGTAGACCCCATCCAAATCAAAGACAGGATAGTTTTCGCCGGCTCTGAATTCTGCTTTCCCACACACACGTGCCTTGCCCCGGATCTTTGTGGGGATCCCATAGGTACGGCAGGTAATGGGTCGATTAGCATAGAGGATGCAGTCTTCATTCTCGTCCAGAAGGGGACATAGGACTCTCCCGCGCGCCATCGCATAGCCCTGCATGTTTGGATCGTCCTCATACGTTCGGAACATCTTTTCCAACCTCTTGAGATCCCTCTCTGTCTTATTGCACCTCAGGAGGGCCGCCCTTATCTGCTCTTGCCCTAATTGATCAAACTGCCGTTTGAGGTATGCTGCCTCGATGAGAAACAGGCCAAATACGGCATGACAGCAATCTGAACAATGCCGCTCGCACTTGATGCACGCTGTGTGCTCTTTCTCCATTCTCTGGAAAGCAGCATCTGCCTTGTCCACAAGGTATTCATAGCTTCGAAACAGGTGGGCAAGGTTTTTCATTTGCGGTAGGGCTCCAGTATTTTCAAAAATTCGGGGTGGACCTCGAATCCATGTTCTATGGCCTTATCCACTTGTTCTACGGCCTTGTCATATTCGCCATTGGAGTAGTAAGCGAAGGCCAGGTTGTTGTGACCAAGCCCGAAGGTGGGTGCCAGTTTCACCAGTTTTTTCCCTGTCTCAATCGCTTTCTCCACGTCCTCCTTCTGGAGGTAGGCATTGGCCAGATTGTTCCAGGCTTGGGCGATTTCTGGATTCAACTCAATGGCCTTTTCTAGGGCCTCTATGGCCTCTTCGGTCTTACCCATCTGTAAATAGGCAAATCCCAGATTTGCATAGCCGCGAGCATACCTGGGCTCAATTTCAATGGCCTTCTGGTTGGCATAAGCCACCCTTTCCAGGTCTCCTTGCTTAAAATAGATATAGCCTAGATTGACCCATCCCTCAAACATCCTTGCGCTGTTGGCGATAGCCTCATTGAAGGCGTCAATCGCTTCATCAAATTTCTCCTGTTTCATGTATTCAACCCCCAAATTATAATGGGAGTTGGCACACTCTGGATCTTCTGCCAGGATTCTCTTCTGTTCAGCAATAAAATCTTCAGAGCTCTGTGGTTCTTTCATTTTGATCTCCTGGTTCCTTCAATGACATAATTAGAATTTTGAATCTCTGAATTCCTTAATTCCCCAATTCCTCAATCCCTCAGTCTCTTAATCTAATAATGGCGCCTTCAAATGTAAACTCAAGAGAATTTTGACTCCTGAACTTGCGATAACGAGGGCTAGGGATTTCATGCAAAAAAAAAGGGTCGCCGTCCGGCCTGGATAGCGACCCCTAAAATTAGTTTGCAAGTTCAGTCAACCAATGGAACCTAATGGTCCTCGGTTTGACCTCGTCCTTTCATCCCATACATGGTCGTGCTGCCCGTGGAAAAGAAAATGAGCTTCTCTTCATTGACCAGGGCCGTTGCCGCCTTCTTGATCTCTCTGGTCTTGGCATCGGGGTAAACTTTCTTAACGGCCTTTTCAATGTCATTGAAATAGAACTTGGTCTTTTTGCTATTCTCAGCAAACTCGATGATCGCCTTTTTAAAGTCTTCCATCATAGTGCTCCTTTAATTGATATGTCGTGGGCTTATTAGCCGCCCACGGCCTCTGTGACCTTCCATGATGCATCCGAGTATTTGAACAGGGTGGAGGTCCTGTATGTATCATAGGCGAGGCGATAATCGTCTATGAGGTGCTCAGTAAACGGTAGACCGGTCTTCTCGAAAAACCTTTCCCAGCCAATCCTCTCTGCCCAATCACCGATTCGTTCATACTTGTTGGCATCTGCCACATACGCTTCGATGATCTTCTTCACGGATTCACAGACTTCCGGGTAGCGCGGGTGATTGTTCGGCGCTCCAGGGACCACCACTTTAGAGAACTTGGGAGGCGATATACGATTGGAGACCTTCCCCCCTGCCATGATCGTCACGCAATCGCCCTCTTTGTCTGTAAGTGGAAGGGCCATGCACATGGTGTAGCAGTTGCCGCAGAACATGCAACGCTCCTCTT
>Ga0111161_1081_pt1 | contig 19321 bp, 14 predicted proteins | sample DeeMarSeWOR28_12_FD_80264 | JGI IMG/M metagenome (GOLD analysis project Ga0111161, IMG submission 80264) | Nitrospira bacterium SG8_3
CATTCATGATTACCTTCCCCTTATTCTGACGTTTGACGTTCTACTTTTGTCCCATGCTTTTTTTTGATTCTTTTTGAGTAAATATTCAATGGCTTGAAAGGCAAAATTCAGCGGGCTACGCAAACGAGTTCTAGGATTGTACGGCCTTTAGGGCTATTCCTTAAGCATCAATGCACCTCTGATGTGCAAATATAAGGCCACCTTGATCGTCCTTTTTCGTTTAGCTGGAGAAAAACAATCACAACGTCTGCAAAATCTCACAATTTGCTCGCTTTAATCAGGGACGTGGAGAGGTCTGCCCAGCAGCCATTCAAAAGCAGCAAAGACAACTCCATGTTATTCAGAGGGCAGGCTATCACCATTGCCTTTATTAAAAAAGCAATATATGGATTCTGTGCGCAACACTTTGTGCACATGGCCTTCTAAGGGCCATTAACTTGGTGCTAATCGTCTGATTTTATAAAATATATTTATTTGGCATTTATATTGCAAAACAAGCCAGTCAGGCAAGTGTCTGATTGAAATGGGGAGGTTCACCATGGGATTTAAGGATTTAAGAGATTGGATAAACACGCTGGAAACACAAGGCGAGCTGCACAGGATTAAGGCTGAGGTGGACTGGGATTTGGAGATCAGTGAAATTCTCAGGAGAGTGAATAGGACACGAGGGCCTGCAATTCTGTTTGAGAATATCAAAGATTATCAGGAGGGATGGTGCAGAAAACTCTTTGCCGGTGGTCTGGGTAACAGGACACGAATGGCGCTCATGTTTGGTCTTCCAAAAGATGCGTCCCATGCTGAGATGATACAGCTCCTGAGAAAGAGGATCAGGGAGCCCGTTGAACCCACTCTCGTGGAAAACGGTCCGGTGAAGGAGAATGTCATTGAAAGGGCAAACATTGACCTTTATCAAATCCCTGTGCCTAAATGGCATGAACTGGATGGAGGAAGGTATATAAACTCGTGGGCCGCCTGTGTGACGGAAGACCCTGAAACAGGACGGCGCAACGTAGGATGCTACCGGGGTATGATCACAGAAAAAAACAGGATCGGCGTTCTGTTGTTAAAGTCACAGGACTGGGGCATGCATTATGCCAAATATCAAAAGATGGGAAAACCCATGCCCGTAGCGGTTATTTATGGATGGGATCCGTCCATGATTTTTGTGGCCGGAGCCCCTTTTCCGGTGTACGAGTTTGAGCTCATGGGAGCCATCAGGCAGGAGTCCGTTGAATTGGTTAAATGTGAAACATCTCATCTCCATGTCCCGGCCACTGCCGAGATCGTTGTGGAAGGGACGATCTCTCCCGATCCCGGCAGCTATGTGGAAGAGGGGCCCTTTGGTGAAATTACCGGTTTTTATGGGGGATGGGACGGGAAAAGACCGGTGATCGATGTCCACTGTATTACCCACAGAGACGATCCCATCTATCGCGGGACCCTTGAAGGAACCTCCAAAGGGATCGTCTCGGAATACGCGATGTTTTCTCACGTCGCATTTTCGGCGGTCATGTGGAATATTTTAGAGATGCAGGGGCTTTCTTCCGGTGTGCTGGACCTGGTTCCGGCACCTACAACGATCATCAAGATCCACAAATCCTACCAGGGCCAACCCAGGCAGTTGGCAGCGGCACTCTGGGGATCGAAATTCGGCAGCAATACAGGAAAAATCGTGGTGGTCGTTGAAGAGAATGTGGACATTCGCAACCTGAGGGAAGTCGAGTTGGCCATTCATGCCAATGTTGATCCAACGAGGGACATCATTGTTTTCCCCATGGGGGCGGGCAGTCCCCTCGATACCAGTCTCTCTCCTGATGCGCGGGACGAGATCAAATACGGTTCACCGCTGCAGGATAAGGTCCTTATCGACGCGACCGTGGATTGGACCACCCACCCCAAACGGATCGAATGGGGCGGAGAAAGGTTTCCTCCAAAATGTACGGAGTCTCCACCTGAGATTGTAGAAATTGTAGATAAGAGATGGGCGGAGTACGGATTTGACAGCTAAAACTCCTAAGCCTAACTGTAAGGAAATGGAGGCCATAAACAAGAGGGATTATAGCACTCAGGCTCCTCCAGAGCGAAACTAAGAGTATTGATAAACAAGAGGCAAATGAAATAGGTCCAAAGGGGCAAAGATGGATGCGCAGAAGACAGAATCTTTACTCGGCCCTTATCGTATTTTAGACCTGACCGATGAGAAGGGTTTTATCTGCGGGGAGACGCTGGGTAGCCTTGGCGCCGATGTCATCAAGATTGAGAAACCTGGCGGAGATCCGGGCAGAAGAATTGGACCTTTCTACAGGGACATCCCCCACCCAGAGAAGAGTCTATACTGGTTTGCGACCAACCTTAACAAGCGAGGCATAACTTTAGACATCGAAACTGAGGACGGAAAGGCCATATTCAAGAGACTTGTTCGGTCGGCCCACGTTGTGTTGGAATCCTATCCGCCGGGGCTTATGGAGGGCTTGGGCTTGAGTTATGGAGCTCTTTGTGAGGTAAATCCCAGTATCATCGTTACGTCGATCACCCCATTCGGTCAAACTGGCCCTTATAGTCGATTCAAAGGCGCTGACATTGTCCTTTGGGCCATGAGCGGGGAGCTCTATGCCTCTGGCGATCCCGATCGGCCGCCTACTCAGGTCAGTGCTCCCCACCAAGCCTATTTCAACGGTAGTCTACAAGCTGCCCAGGCAACGATTGCCGCCCTTTATCATTGTGAAATCACCGGAGAAGGCCAGCATGTGGATGTCGCCATTCAGCAGGCTGTTACCCATGTGGCCATGAAAGGGATTGAAGACTGGTACACGGATAGAGTGAACGTCATGAGGCGTGGCCCCTTCTTTTCCAGACCAAGACCAGCTCCTCTGGGGCCAATCAATCTTCGACTCATTTGGCCTTGCAAGGACGGACATGTCTGCTTCCGGATGGCCGGAGGCGTAGACGTGGCGTCGAGAATCTCTTTACAGAATATGACTGCCGTGCTGGTTAGGGAAGGGGTGGCCGGGCCTTTGGAGGATTACGACTGGGGGCAGTATGATTGGCAAACCATACCTCAGGAGGAACAGGAGCGACTGGAGGAACCGTTTCTAAATTATTTCGTCACCAAGACCAAAGCCGAACTCTACGATGAAGCGGTGAAGGGTGGTATCATACTTGCCCCGGTTGGCACTGTAAGCGATCTGCTGGAAAATCCTCAGCTGGCGGCCAGGGAGTACTGGGAACAAGTGGAGCATCCCGAGCTTAATGATAGAATCACATATCCTGGTGCCTTTGCCAAGGTAAGTGAGGCTCCCATCAGGATCTGGCGTCGGGCTCCGCTCATTGGGGAGCACAATGAAGAGATCTATGGGAAGGAACTGGGGTTATCGAGGGCCCAATGGGTCCTGTTGAAGCAGGCCTCCGTCATCTAACCCGTGAAGACCTGAGTGGATAGGCATGGGAGCATAAGTATGAAAGGAAAACAGATCTTCGAAGGGATAAGGGTTCTTGAATGCGCCTTTGCAGCGGCCGCCCCCATCACCACGACACAATTGGCCATGCACGGGGCAATGGTGATCAAGGTGGAAACCCACAAGAGGCTGGATATGCTCAGGGTTGTGCCTCCCTTCAGGGGTGGGAAGGCGGACATCAATCGGGGGGCCGTTTTTGAAGCCCTCAACTCTGGAAAATATAGCGTAAGTCTTGACTTAGGCAAACCAAAGGCGCGGGATATCGCCATGAAATTGGCGACTTGGGCTGATATTGTCCTAGATGGTTACACGCCAGGCGTCATGAGAAGATGGGGGCTGGACTATGAAAGCATAAAGAAAAGGAAACCTGACATCATCTACCTGAGTACAACCCAGCAGGGGCAATACGGCCCCCATGCCAAGTTTATGGGCTATGGATGGCAGGCAGCTGCCCTCGGAGGTTTTTATCAACTTACGGGCTGGCCTGATCGAGGCCCTTCTCAAGTATGGGGAGCCTATACGGATTTCATTAACCCATATCATCAATCATCTGTGCTTATGGCGGCCCTTCTCTATCGACATCGCACCGGAAAAGGTGTTTATATCGATGAATCCCAATTCGAGTGCGGGCTTAAGTTCTTAAGGCCATACATACTGGACTACACTGTGAACGGACGGGTCGCCACTCGCACGGGAAATCGCTGCCCCCATAGTGCTCCCCATGGGGTCTTTCGATGCCAAGGAGAGGATAGATGGGTGGCTATCGCCGTATTTAAGGACGAGGAATGGAGCGGTTTTTGCAGTGTGATAGGGAAACCCGAATGGAGGGAAGATCCCCGATTTGCCACCTTCGTGGCAAGGAAGAGGAACGAAGATGAGCTGGAAAGACTGATAGAGGAATGGACCATGAAACACACATCCGAAGACGTCATGAAGATGCTGCAAGCAGCAGGCGTTTCAGCGGGCGCTGTAGAGACCTTTGAGGACATGTACGAGAAAGACCTGCAATTACGGCATCGAAAAGCATTCCCAACGGTTGAGCATCCTGAAACAGGAAAGCAGATCCATAGGGCTCCTTCCTACCAGATGTCCAAGACCCCGCCAGTGTTGGGACCGGGACCCATGTTGGGGGAACATAATAACTATGTCCTTAAAAAGATTGTGGGGCTGTCTGATGATGAGATTGCGGATCTGTTAGCTGAAGGCTGCATCACAACCGAAGCTGACTCTGCTTAGGACTGAATAGCCGCATAGGAAGGCATCAAAGTTCCATCATCTTCCCCAAAATAGTCTTCATAATTTCGGTTGTGCCGCCCGTTAAGGTTTGAGACCGGACATCACGGTAAAGGCGGCATATCAGGTACTCCTCCATGTATCCCCAACCCCCGTGAAGTTGAAGGCAATCATAGGCCACGCGGTTTGCCATTTCGGCGACCCACCATTTGGCCATGGACACACGGCGACTGATGTCCGTGCCTGCCAGGAAATCTTCAATTATCGATTCTATAAAGCATCGTCCCAACTCGATTTCTGTAGCCATTTCCACCAGTTTGAAGGCATTGTGCTGAAAGCTGGAGATGGACTGGCCAAACGCCGTGCGGGTTCGTGTATATCCCAGGGTGACCTCGAGCATTTTTTCCGCAATGGTTATGGAGCCAATAGCGAGCACCAGTCGCTCTCGCTGGAGATTTTCCATGAGATAACGGAAACCCTTGGCCTCTTCACCCAGCAGATAGCGTTGCGGAACTCTGCAGTCCTCAAAGATCAATTCCGCCGTATCCTGGGAGTGAAGCCCGAGCTTATGTAGCTTCCTTCCTTTGGAAAATCCAGGGGCATGCGCAGGAACCAGGATTAGACTGATTCCCTTGTGCGGTGGATCGGCTTTTGGATCGGTTTTCACTGCCAGAACAACCCAATCACAGCTAATCCCGTTTGTGATGAATGTCTTTTGCCCGTTGATGATATAGTCATCCCCTTCTTTCAGAGCGGTGGTCCTCAGGGCAGCAAGGTCCGAACCGCAATCAGGTTCGGTCATACCGATGGCCATGATGATCTCACCGGTGGTGCACTTGGGAAGAATTTCCCCCTTCTGCTCCGGGGTACCATACTGTTCCACATAAGGTACAGCGATGTCCGCGTGCAATCGGACGCCTCCGGCGATTCCATAGCAGGTGGATCGGACCAGTTCCTCCTGCACGATCAGCGAATAGCTGAAGTCCACTCCAGCCCCGCCATAGGCCTCAGGGAGACAGGGGCAAATAAACCCCTGCACAGCCATTTTGCGCCACAGATCGCGTGGAATATTCCGCTCCTCTTCCCACTGGTCAATATTGGGGACAATCTCCTTATCCACAAAACGTCGCATGCTCTCCTGAAATATGGCATGCTCCTCGGTAAACCAGGTCCGCTTCATAGATTTCACTTCTCCTTCTCTAAAATAGCAGTGAGTTCGTGCCTGAGTACCTTGTTCAATGGATTTCTCGGTAATGCATCCATGACAATCATTCGTTCGGGAATCTTATAGGGGGCAACACCCACTTCATGGAAATAATCTATTATCTCTTCGAAACTGATCCGCTCTCCCGATTTGGGGACAACAAATGCACAAACGCGTTCGCCCAATATCTCGTCCGGATAACCGGCGACCGCGGCCTCGAGCAGTCTTGGATGACGTGAAAGAAGATCATCGAGTTCCGCAGGAGAGATATTCATGCCGCCGCGAAGAATAAGATCCTTTTTACGGCCAACAAAACGGTAGTAACAGGGATCATCGCCATCCGATGCAATCTCGAACAGGTCTCCAGAATAGAAATAGCCGTCAGAATCAAAAGCGGTTCTATCAAATTCACCTCTCTTATAATAGCCTGGAAAGAGGCAGGGCCCGCGAACTGCCAATTCCCCTGGCTTTCCCGGTTTTTCGATCAATTCCCCCTTTTCAATATCTACCAGTTTGGTTTGGATCCAGTTCGCTGCACGGTTCCTCCATACATAGCCTTCAACGCCGGCCCTTGGAAAATATTTGGAACGTTTCTCAGGGTCTGGGACGTCTGCATATCCCGCGCACAAAGGCGTCCCTTCATTCGATCCAAAAAAATTGGTGATCGCGATGCCGTGGTCTTCCTGGAACTTTTTCATCATCCAGGCATCTGGTGGTGCGGAGCCGGTTCCTAAATACTTTAGAGAGCTAATGTCCGTATGTTTCCATATCTCCTCTTCTTGAAGGATCATATTGAGTAGTGCGGGAGCTGCAACCGTATAGTTCACTTTCTCATGCTGGATTTGATCTAGAAATACCTTCATGTCAAAGGGATGGTGCAAAACCAGTTTGCCGCAGATCATAAGCCAGGGAACCAATAGAGCCCCTACTGAGGCCATATTAACTGCGGGAAATGGGAGCAGAATGCAGTCACCATCCTGTAACCCAACACCATCAACATTACCCGTTCCAGTTGTTACCCAGTTATTATGGGTGCGTGGTACGCCCTTTGGCTTTGCCTCCGTACCCGATGTCCAGCAAACGGTAAAAATATCATTGGCGGTGGTATCAAGCATCTTTAGATAATCATTGAGTGGTACGTTGTTCGTCACTCGAAGCAAAAGATCATCGAGAGATTTGGCGTCATTTGGAGGCTCATTACCCCAAGCGTAAATCTCAACGTCAAACTCAGCTAAATTCTCGGCAAAGTACCTCGCATGATTGAATTTTTTAAACTTGGTCGTTGTAAAATAGGCTTTGGGTTCAATGATTGAAACAATATCCTTGATTTCCTTTACGCGATATTGAACAGGAATGGGGCTAACTATCAATCCTGTATGAGCAGCTGCAAGGTACAGGATTACTAATTCGGCAATGTTGGGAAGCTGCACAAGAATAATATCATCCTTTACGAGTCCCTCGGATATCAACACGGTTGCCAATCGATCAACGTTTTGGCGTAATTCATCATAGCTCAACCGCCGTGGTGCCCCGGCGGAAAAATCTTCTCTGTTGGGTGCATCGACCAAGGCAATCTCTAGCGGTTTTAACTCAGCATTTTGTTGGAACAGGTCGCCCAGTGTGGGCGTGCCCCATGCTCCAAGTTTTGTATATTGTTCTATTATCTCAGACGGGAAAGGTATCATCCGTTCCTCTTTGGGTTATTCTCTCTTACCTTTCTTCTTAGCGAAAAATTCTTGGCCGCAAGTTTCGAAATCTTTGCTCGTTATCTCCACTTCACAGAACAACTACTCTATTTCAAGCCCCTTTTTTAGGAGTAAAAGACATCAGAGTCCGGACCCCACCATGAGTTTCCCGAATCCAACCCGTTTTACAGGTCTCTCGGCACCTCGATCGAAAGATCCGAGACCGGATAAGAGGAGCATGGGTGGAAATAGCCGAACTGGCGGTCTGCGAGGCGCCTGCCGTCATCTTGAGGGCGCACGTAGATCTCGCCCGAGACCAGGCGCGAACGGCAGAAACCGCACTCACCGGATCGACATTTCGAGGGTGGGGTGAGCCCAGCGCGCTCTATGGCTACAAGCACCGTTTCGGCGGCCTTTGCGGGTATCTCTTGAGCCCCCTCTGCCATGTTGACAGCAATCTTAAAGGTTTTATGAGAAAGCTCCTTTGGAAAATCCGTGTACGTCTCAATGTCTTTGACCTCACCACAGGCCTCCCGCCGAATTCTTTTTTTGGGCAGGTTGAAGCCCTCGAGTTCCTTTTCCAGGAAGAGGTACATGGCTGGGGGCCCGGATATGAAAAAGGATTTGTCCCTCACATCGCCTACGAATTCTTGAATGCACTCTTTGGTCAGGAACCCTGTGGGACCTTTCCAGGTTGCATCCGGCTCGCTGCAGATATAGTGTACGGATACCTTTTCAGGGACTCGGGAGGCAAAATTCTCTAGTTCTTGACCGAAGATGATATCGTCGGCAAAGCGAGTGCCATAAAGCAGGGTGAGCTGCATGTCGAGATCATTTTCCATGATGTCCTTGATCATCGAACGGAACGGTGTGATCCCGCTGCCGCCCGCCAGCCCTACAACGTGTCTGGCATCCCGCAGGGCCTCATAGTAAAAGAAGCCTTCCGGTCCAGAAACTTCCACCGTATGCCCCTCCTTCCAGTTCTCCCATACATACGCTGTCAGGAACCCACCTGGGATCTTTCTGATTGTGATCTCGTAAAACCCATCATCACGGGCCTCTTTTGGGCAGGATGAGATACTGTAAGGTCGGGTAATTCTCACGCCATTGACATCCGCCTTGACGCTCAGATACTGTCCAGCCCTGAAAACCGCCAACCTCTTTGTGCCCTTAACCATGTCAGGAACTAGCCTGAAAGTTTTTGTTGTCTTTGTTTCGTTTTTGATCGAATCAATCTTCAAGTATTGTCGATGCGGATGCAGCCGACCGGTGAGTTCCTTCATGGGGGGGGTCCCAAGGGCCGTAGCAGGCGCTTTGGCGATCCTCCTTTGCCGCTGGGGCATCAGGTCCTTTAAGGCAAGTAAATCATTGGTGTTTCCATTAGCTCGCGTATTCATTTATCCCCCTCCATGTCTTTCAATGTTTGTATGGCAGCAGCCCTACCGCCACTCAGGGTGGAGTTGTAGCCAGGACCAAGGAATGCGCTCCCGCCCGCAAAGCGGACACCCTTGATATACTGCTCCTCCTCCATGGCCACAATCCGCGGAATGATTGAGTCCCAAGTCTCCAGCTCATAACCATAGGTGCTCCCTTTATAGGCACCTGTATAGCGGAAAAAAGTCTGTGGTGTTGCGATTTCGATCTCCTCGATATGATCCCGGACGTTTGTTTTCATCGCCTTCTCAAATTTATCGATAAACTGCTCGGCAACCTTGCGCTTGACTGTGACATAGTTTTCTGGCTTTACAGCCTCCCAAACCCCGAGTTGATACACACCCGTCAGTGACAGGAGGGTTGTGCCCGGAGGAGAGCAATCCGGAATAGCAGCATTCAGACAGATACACGCCTGCAATTGGGGGTTGAAGAGGTTAGTCAGAGACGCATAGAGTCTTTCAAGGTCCATGTGATCATGGATAACGTAGCTATATTCGCTCAGCCCCAGTTCCTCTGGCGAGGCATCCAGACCAAGGTAGACGACGAAACTGCCGACGCCTTCTGTCCTGGCATTTACGTTTTTATAGGCAACCTCGGGAACCTCGGTCTTCGGGTGAACGAGGTAATTATAGGCCAAAGTGGGCGAAGCATTACAGATCACGTGATTTGTGCTTATCCTGTCACCCTGTGCGGTCTCTACCCCCACAACCCGGCCATTTTCCACCAAGATCTTATCCACCCTGGTGTTGAATTCAACTGCGCCGCCGCACTCTCGGATCCTTTTTTCCATGGCCACAGATAGCTCATGGGAACGGAACCGCGGGACGTGGGCACCGTGAATCAGAAACGTATAGAGCATGGCTCCATATACGGAAAAGGCCATTCTGGATGGCGGCACGGCGAGATAGAGCCAGTAGGCATCCAATATCTTCCTGGCCCTGTCCGGAAGACCGAGACGCGAGGTCACTTCCTCATAGCTGTAGCCGGCACACTTAAGGAATTTGGGATATTCAGATTTTAGTACCGTTTCATCGATGTGCCCCTTGGATTTGAATAAATGGCCTATGCCAACGGTAGCTTCTTTGCAGAGTTCGAGATACTCAGCCACAGACGACCTGCTGCCTGGCACCGCTTCCTCAATGGCATCTAGATAGGCATCGACGCCGAAAGGCATGCTCACATCGAGACCTTCATCGCTAATTATAAGTCGGAAGGCTTCAGGGACAGGGACAAAATCCACCTTCGCCCCGAGTCCATCTTCCAGTAATCTTCTGATTCCGCCCTTGTTCTCTTTGGAACCGACGTTGGCAAGCTCGTGGAGCGTGGCTTCGAATTCAAACCTGCCCCGTACGAAACTCGTTGCGAAACCCCCGGGCAGGTTATGTTGCTCCAGAACGAGCACCTTGACGCTGGATACGGCCAGCTGGGCGCCGGCGCTTAACCCACCATTGCCTGCACCAATCACTACTGCATCATATTCTGGCATAGTTTCTCCTTTCCAGATGCTTCAATTGCAGCATTCGAATAGTGAAATGTTTGTGCAAGAAAAGTGCCCAGCTCTCGCTTCCTAATAAGGCATAAAATTCCAGCTAGTTATCAAATAATCTATTATTCGTTCCGTTTCAGCTGCACAATATTTTGCTTTTTGCAATCCAAATATTGTGCAACGGTCTTGACAATCCCTATTGTTCTCTCTACGCTGCATTGCATGAGAAGAATAACTCAGGAGGCAAGGGGGTTTAGCTAAACGGGAAATAGGCTAACCCAGCGGCATGTTAAGGAGGTGAGTCTAATGGTGGGTAGCCATATTTATCAGAATGAAAGCGTTGACTACCACCGACTGCTGGCCATTGGTGCCCTGTTTAATGGGGTCTTTTCCATAGATTGGTTGCTGGACTTGTTGGCTGAAAAGAAACCATCTCAAATTCTAGCGCAACTGGAAGAGGGCGTAAAAGAGGGTTCGCTTATCAAAAAAGGGCCTGGTCACTATAGTTTTGCAGATGAGAAAAAGCAGGAAAAATGGAGACCTTACCTGTCGGAGGGAGAACAAAGGGAACTGCACCAGTCTATTGCGGATATCTTGATGCAGGAGTTACCGGACACGGAGCAAAAGGCTCATGCCGTCGCACATCATCTCATGCATACTTCAAATGATCCTGGAAAATGTCGGTACCTGATCGAGGCGGGAGATCTTCATCTCAAAGCTTTCCGGACCGAGGATGCAAGGAGAGGAGGTAGATCGCCTGTTCAGCGAAACGGCTATCAAATACTCGAAGATCTCCACAGCAAGACATGACACGACTAAGGTGCTTTCCATTCTCCGGTCGGCACTAGAGCGTTGCAAAAAATGGGACATACAAGGATTTCAATCCTTGCTGAAAATGCACATGGCCAAGAATGAATGGCTAAGATCGCGATACGAAAGCGCGTTGAGACATTTTGAAGAGGGTTGGGCCTTGGCTGAACAATTAAATGATCCGAAGCTCATGCGATCGGCCACGACTTTTAGCACATTTTTCCTTTTCTGGCAGGGACGGTTTAGAGAGGCTGTTCGGATGTATGAAAAGTCCGTTCCAGATATCGAAAAATTTCCCAAAGGCGGGTTTCCTCTCTTGGCGGTCATGACGGTGGGCTATTGCTATGCACAGATCGGACAGGTCACCCAAGGACTGGGAATGTTGGATGCCATCCGTACCCATTGCTTGGAAGAAAGGAACCTCTATCTAGCCGCTTACACGGGCGCAAACATAGGAAATATTTTGCTGGACATTGGCCGAATAGATGATGCCATTCAATTTCTTGAAAAATCGGCGAAAGAGGCCCGTAAGGCGCATAATGACTGGGTCTGGATCACTGGAAAGATGTGCCTGGGATACGCCTACTATCTTAAGGATGAAAATAAACAAGCTCTTAGATATCTTCGCGAGTTTTTCCGTGAAAGCAGAAAGGTCCAGGCCACAGTCTACTTGTATCCTTATCTCATGGAACTCTGCCTGGCCATGAAAAAAGGGGGACTCCCCTCGATCAATGGACTGTCGCTCGAAAAGGTCGTTCAAACTATGATGAAGGGGAAAAACATCTTTCTCAAAGGGGTCGCATATCGATTTCAAGCGACCCTCCATCAGATGGCAGGACGGCCCCCGGAGAAGATCACGCAGTCTTTAAGAAAATCCGTAAAATGGCTGGAAGAGTCGGGGCAACAGATCGAACTTTCCAAGTCGAAACTGGCACTGGCGCGTCAGTATCTCGCGTTTGGTGAAGAAGAAAAAGCCAAGGAACTTACCTTAATTGCCGCTAAGGCCTTAGCGCCCTTAAATGAGGCACTAATCCCCCATGATCTCAGGGCACTGATCAAGGATCGGCCGACTGGTGAGAATCTCCTAAAAGAGATCCTGAATCTTGGGCAGGAAGTGGTCACCATCCGGGACAATAAGGACCTGGTCCGGCACATCATATCTACCGTAAATCGAATAACCGGTGCGGAAAGGGGAGCCATTTTCCTTTTCGAAGACAAGGAAAATCCAGAGAAGCTCGTATTGAGGGCATCTAAAAATCTCACTTCAGATCAAATTGCAGACAGAAGTTTCGCATCTTCCATGAAAATGATAGGGGAGGTGGCTCGTGCCGGGAAAGGTCGCATCCTTGGGATGAGTTCTGAAAAAGACTTGCCATCTCCTGCCAATGAGATCATTCGCTCCAGGATCTGCGTGCCCATGATTCTCAGGGACAAAACCGTGGGGGTGCTTTACCACGACAATCGACTGCTTGGCAGTGCATTCAAAGAACCAGACCTGGAGCTTCTCTCTTATTTTGCCGCACTGGCCGCTTTTGGCCTCGACAATGCCAAGGCCTACGAGGAGATCAAGAAGTTGAATCGAAAACTTAGTGAAGAAACCCTGTATTACAAGGAAGAGCATCTTCAGGGCCTTCACTTTGAAGATATCGTGGGAGAGAGTCCCGTTATTAAGAAAGTGCTTTCCCAGGTAGATCAAGTCACTGGAACCGATGCCACTGTCATGATCGTTGGTGAGACGGGCGTTGGCAAGGAATTGGTGGCGAGGGCCATCCACCGTCACAGTCCTCGCTCTGATAAAGCTTTCATCCGGGTTCATTGCAGTGCCCTCCCGGAAAGCCTCATCCCGAGTGAGCTTTTTGGCCATGAGAAAGGCGCCTTTACAGGAGCCACTAGACGCCGGATTGGAAGGTTTGAATTGGCTGACGGAGGGTCCCTCTTTTTGGACGAAATCGGGGATCTCGGCCTGGATATTCAGGTAAGACTCTTGAGGGTCCTTCAGACCAAGGAATTTGAGAGGGTTGGGGGCAGCGAGACCCTTCGCTCGGATTTCCGACTCGTGGTGGCCACTAACCGGGATCTGGAAAAGGAGGTGAAGGCCCAAAATTTCCGTGCAGACCTTTATTATCGCCTGGCCGTGTTTCCGATCTATGTGCCTCCATTGAGGGATAGAAAAGAAGATATTCCTCTTTTGGCTTATTACTTTCTCAAGATCTACTCACAGAAAAGGGGAAAGAATTTTTCAAAGATTCCTGATTCTGACATGGAAAGGCTTTTTCAATATGACTGGCCCGGCAATGTCCGCGAACTGGAGAATATCATCGAAAGGGGGACGATTCTGAATGCTGGCCCTCTGTTTAGAGTGCCAGAATTTGGTGTGGAACATCAGGGATTATCCACGAGTAGGAAAGGTGTCACACTCAGGGAAAATGAACGTAGACACATTCTATGGATGCTTGATAAGACCGGATGGAAGGTAAGAGGTCCAGGGGGTGCCGCAGAACTCTTGGATCTTCCCCCGTCCACCCTGGCATTTCGCATGAAGAAGCTTGGGATTCAACGGCCCAGTAAATCATCCCCTTCCCGCAAAAATTAATCCTCAGAAAGGGGATTTAGATGTGGGCAGAAAGCTTCACTTTGACTCATAAAAAGTTTTTCCGAAGAGCTTCTCACTAAGACCGATGAGGTCTGCCCATTTCATCGGTCCCCCTTTATCAGGGGGAAATCCGGTGCCCCAGATCATTCCAATATCGATCATTCTAGGATCATCAATGACTCCTTTGTCCAGAAGGTCCTTTCCTACAGTGACCATCTCGGTAAGGACCCTCATTTGCATCTCTTCAGGGGTCATTTCTCGCTTATCTTTACGGGATATCAAGGAGAGGACCTCAGGATCAACACTTCCGTCTTGGAGGAAGAATCCTTTCCCCGACTTTTTGAGACCAAAACGTCCTGCCCCGACAACATTCTTCAACGTTTCTTGCTCGAGTCCCTTACCCACAACCACATTATAACTTATATCAATTCCCACCTCATCTATGAGCTTTATGGGGCCTACCGGCATGCCAAATTGTGCGAAAGCCCCATCGATTTCTTCGATAGGATTTCCCCTTTCCAAGAATTCAAGTGCACTCATGAAGTAAGGAAAAAGCACAGCATTCACGACAAATCCCGGATGGTCTCTGCACACAATAGGACGCTTTCTGATTGCAGCAGAAAAATTCAGGAGGTTATCAACTGTTTGCTGACTTGTCTTTTCTCCTCTGACGATCTCCACCAACTGCATGAGCCATACCGGGGAGAAGAAATGGGCACCTGCAAATCGCTCTGGATGGCTCACGTAATTGGACATGGCATCAAGCGGGATTGAAGAGGTGTTTGTTGCCACAATACAATCATCCCTTATGATCTCAGAGATTTCGCCATAAGCCTTGGCCTTCACCTTGAGGTCCTCAAAAACGGCCTCAATAATAAGATCTGCCTCATTGATCTCTTCGCTATATTCCGAAATGACACTCAGGCGGTTCATAAGATCATCCACGGGAGCTTTGAGTCTTTTCTTTTCCGCCATCCCCTCGAAAATCTTTCTGACAAATGCCTTGCCAGGCTCAATGGCCTCTGGAATGTCCTTCGTAATCACGGGAATCTGAGTGTTCCTCAGAATGTCGATAATAATTCCCCTTCCCATAATTCCAAAACCCAAGATGGCTATCTTCTTAAGTGGTTTTGGCTCGAAGTCCTTGCTCATCATGCGCTCGGGTCTATCGCCCATGGTCTTCAGAAAAAATGTATGGATACTCCCCTTGGCTTCTTTTGTGAGGACCGCCTCCACAAAATTATTCTTTTCGATCTCCAGACCCTCCTCTAAAGAGATCTTCAGCCCTTCCTGCATGGACTTTATGGCCAGCATGGGGCCAGGGATCTCCCGTCCCCTAGTGACCTTCAGAACCTCTTGACGAGCCATATTTGCCACATCATCAATCTGGGAAAAGTCCTGTTCCTGACGTTTCAGGTCCTCATGACCGGAAATGATTCCGTCCATGAAAGTCACGGCTTCCTTAAGGAGGTCTCCCTCTTGAGGAATCAACTTATCAATAACTCCCAACTCATAGGCTTTAGATGCGGGAAACATCTTCCCCTTCAAGATAAGTTCTATGGCGGCGTATCCTATCAGACGAGGCAGCCTCTGGGTGCCTCCTCCTCCGGGAAAAATTCCAAGGGTGCATTCGGGGAGACCTAGCAGAGTGGTCTTGGACTCCTTTGCGATCCTTGCTGTGCATGCCAGGGCAAACTCCAATCCCCCACCCAGACATTGGCCTTCGATGGCTGCCAATGTTGGAAAAGGCAGAGCACTAAGTCTCTTAAACGCACTGTGAAAGACATCTAGGGTCTTCGTAGTCTCCGCTTTATCCGTCATCTTGTCCAGCACGTTAAGATTTGCGCCTGCATGAAAATTCTTGGGCTTCCCCGAGACGAAAATCAGCCCCCTGACATCCGTGGCCTTCTCCATGTCCGCCAAGAGCGCAAGAAACTCGTCAGTCGCCCCTTGGGTCCATGTATTCATGGCCTCTCCAACCACATCGAAGGTCACGATCCCTATGTCCCCCTCTTTCTTCCACTGAAAGATATTGCCATAACTCATGGTGCACCCCACATATCCCTAAATGTTTTTTACACGAAAATGCCTGCCGCATTTTGTGACATCCCTAAGGCACCACAGGCGTCAACACTCCTGCTCCAATTTCATGAACTTTGGAAGGTTGTCTATTTGGACTTTTTCCTCTATTCCACGCAGAAATCCTCGACCCTCTCTTGTTATGTGCAGAACTCCCTCCAAATTCAGAACTACTCTTTTCTCTGCAACCAGGTTCCGATCGCAAACGGTCTCCAAAACGGGAATGGCCACTTGATCCAGAACACCGTCCACTTCAATAGCTATGGTGTTTTTGTCCAGTATATTCTCCTTGATACGGATCATAAAAATAAACCTTTATGGAATCTCGCGGAGAGGGCAAAGATCCGCCCAACACTTAGCCTGCCATGAAGGAAGAAGCGGAGATCAGGACAGCCGTAATGATTTTTCTGCAAAATGGATGCCGCTTTGACTTCCAGGAAAGAATGAGAGTTGTGATCTGCGGCCTTCAAAGAGGGCGACTCCCAACCCAACTCATTGAAATCAAAAGGCATGATCTCGAAAAACAGGGAAAAGATTTCTCCTTTACCTTAAGATCTTCCGGCACAAATGAAGAATGGATTTCTATCCTGTGTGACTGAAATTCCCAAGGCACAGGACTCAATCTCAATCCAAGAACACAACATACTGTCTCCATGGATCGAAATATTGTGCAGGCGGTTTTATGGGGACACATTTGCTCTGGACGAGGATGGGAGTGCCATGAGGTTGGGAATCAAGAAAAAGAGGTATTTACGCGCCCTTAACAATGGGTAGAATATCTTTTGAGCCGGGTGTGCAGATGGCATGCTTTTGGCATTTAGACCAACGTTACCCCTTTTTTTGCACTCCGTTTTAGCGGGTAGTCAGCAAGAGAAGAAAATAAAGCATGTTTTGTCGCATCCACTTCAAAACAAACCCTAGAATAGGAGCTTAGTAATGGATTTCGCGCTCTCCAAAGAACAGCAGGATATTGTTAAGGCCGCCAGAGAGTTTGCCTCGGGGGAGTTTTTAGATCGTGCTCAGGAGTTTGACCGGGAGGAGACATTTGATTTTGATATCTGGAAGAAGGCCTCTGAGCTTGGCTTTGTAAGCATATACATGAAGGAGGAATATGGGGGTGCGGGCATGGGCATCTTTGAGAGTTGCCTGGTCATGGAGGAATTCTTCGCTGCAGATGCCGGTATCGCAGCCGCTGTTCTGTCCACCACCTTTGGTTCTGATATACTTTATCTGTATGGTACTGAGGAACAAAAAAAGAAGTATCTACCACCTCTCGCAACTGGAAAGGCCATAATGGGTACGGCTATCACAGAACCTAACGCAGGCTCAGACGTTACCGCAGCAGCGACCACTGCGATCAGGGAGGGGGATGAATATATCATCAATGGCTCCAAGATGTTCATCACTAATGGGGACGTGGCCGATTTCATCCTTGTATTTTGTCAAACAGACCCTGATATCTCAGACAGGCACCGGAGGCATAGTTGGATTATTGTGGAGAGGGACAGAAAAGGATTTGACTCTAATAAGTTGCAGGGAAAACTCGGGATACGCGCTTGTCATACGGCCGAGTTATCCTTCTCCGAGGTGAGGGTGCCCCTTTCCAATCTCGTAGGAGAGGAAGGAAATGGGTTCAAAGAGTTGATGGTCTTTTTTGACTTAACAAGAATAGCGGTTGCTGCTCAGGGCGTAGGGATCGCCCGTTCAGCCCTTGAGGAGGCCGTTAGGTATACTAAAAAGAGGCACCAATTCGGGACGGCTCTGGCATCTTTTCAGGTGACCCAGTTCAAGATCGCTGAGATGGCCACCATGATAAAAGCTGCCCGTAGTCTCTACTATGACGCGGCCTGGAAGGCGGACAATGGCATGTTGGACCCAGAACTTGTGGCCATGGCCAAGTGGTTTGCAGGGCAGACAGCGGTAAAATGCGCTGATGAGGCTTTACAGATGCACGGGGGTTATGGATACATCGACGAGTACAAGGTCCAGCGTATCTACAGGGATGCCAAGATTGTGGAAATTTACGAGGGGACTAAGGAGATAGAAAAACTCATCATAGCTCGTCATCTACTTGGTTGATCTTTCATCTTGCATCGATGGAGGGGTGTGTGGTAGACAAAATTCGTAGAGCAAGGGTTATCGGCTCCAGGATCATGGGGGCCTGATTTCCAGCTCTTCAGGACGAAGGGTCGTCAGGAATTCTTCCAAGGGGATATGATGCGTAAAAAAGTTCTGCTTGTTTTAGTGACCCTCATCCCAGTCTTATTCCTTCAGGGTTACCTGTCAAGCCAGGTCCAGTCTCAGGAGAAGCCACTCATAAAGGCTGGCGACTATTTCCCCGAAATACCCCTGCAAACGCCATCAAATTCGGCAGAGAGGATCTACCTGGGTCTCCCAGAGGGCAAGACCTTTACTTTTAAAGAGATAAAGGCGGAGTTGGTTCTGGTGGAAATGCTGAGTGTCTATTGCGCCAGCTGCCAGTCACAGGCCCCTTCCTACAATAAGCTCTATGACCTCATAGAAAATGACCCCAAATCAAAGGGGCGCATAAAGATGCTTGGGATCGCAGTCGGAAATGGGGACCTGGAAATTGCAGATTTTCGGCAAAGATACAAAATCCCCTACCCCATCGTCCCAGATCCCCAATTTGTCATCCATGCCGCCACCGGCGGGAGCCGAACCCCTTTCTCCATTTTTGTACGGCAGGATTCATCAGCAGGTAAGGGACTGGTCGCAGACACTCACCTTGGGACCGACCATGAGGTTGAACGATTGTTTGAGCATTTGGCCGCCTTGACCACCACGGACCTGGCCGCGATTCGGAAAAAGGGTCGCACGGTGGAGGCAAAAATCGTCCATGTGGAGCCTATACTCAGTGAAGGGGAACTTCAGGAAAGGGTGAAGGGTGCCCTAAGCGGGCTGGGTGGCAAATTGACAGGCATTGAAAAGCTTTCCTTCAAAAGCCTGAGGCAGGTTTATACCGGCCTCACGGAAGAGGGAGGTAAAGCGGAACGCTTTTTTGCCGAGGTGGTCAGCAGGCCCTCTGCCTGTGATGCGTGCCACGATTTACACTTTATCTATGTGTTTGATGTGGCTGGGAAAGTGCTCAGATTTGTACCCCTTCAAGTGACCAAATATGGAAATGAAGAGTTTGATGAAGACGATCTCAGGAAAATACGGTCTCGTATAGTCGGAAAATACCTTTCCAACACGTTTATCTTTGACCCCAAGGTGGACGCCGTATCATCCGCCACGATCACGTCAGCACTCATCTTTGACAGCTTCTCCAAGGGCAAGGCACTCATGGATGAACTCAAGGGAAAGGGCCTCATCTAAACCCTC
>Ga0111161_1014_pt1 | contig 19259 bp, 20 predicted proteins | sample DeeMarSeWOR28_12_FD_80264 | JGI IMG/M metagenome (GOLD analysis project Ga0111161, IMG submission 80264) | Nitrospira bacterium SG8_3
CTGCGGCGTTGTCAAGGGCTCGGCGTAGTTTACTACAGCCTCACCCTCGACGCCTTGTATCTGGGGCATCCTCGACTTTCGCTCAATTAAGGTCGTATATAATGATGGGACAAGGCTCCAACATGGCACCGTCCAATCTTTCTGGCCAGAAGAGTATCTCCATGAATGAAAGGCCTAAATTTGTCTACTTCCTGCGTCTAAGGTACTCACTAATTTTCTTAAGCAAATGCACAGCCTCTTTATGCCTTTCATCTTTCTCATCAGGAATGAGTCGAACTATCTTTTCAAGCTCACTTCTTGCCTGGGTAAAATTATTCAATTTAACAGCCTTCTTGTAGGAAAAAACAAGGCTGTTATACCTGCTGTCCAATTCCTCCTTTGCTGAACGCATGTTCTTTTCCATTTCTGGTAGAATTGCAGGCTTTGGCATACACCCATCGATCTGTGAAACCGCTTGGGAGTAATATTTATATGCACGGAAAATGTTTCCTTCGCTGACGGCTTTTTCTTGAAGCATTTGATTCCCCAGGTCAAAAAGGCGTATTGCCTCAACTTCATCACATTTGCCTGCCGGCATGAAGTCTATTCGCAACTCCTTAACACCCCATTCCTCTTTTCCAGGAGGATTCATGGTATTATCAAACGCCAGCTGATTTTGGCCACCCTCGTTTATTAGCTCTCTTGGCAGATATAGTGATTGCTCTAAACCCCAGCCATTCATGGCCAATGGGGCATTGGCAATTTTGGTCCCATTGAGGAGGATAACAAGCTCTCCCTCCGAATCCACACCGCCCACAGTGTAATGAAGCTCAGCACTGCCCGATTGGGCCGTGAAGGTGAAGATTGCCTTGTCAGGATGCGTCCTGTCTGGTCTGCAATAACCATAAGTATTAGGTGCAGGCAGCGGGATCGCTTGCAGGGAATAATCCGGATGGCTTAGGGCGTCCGTCTTCCTGGGTGTTTCGGGCGCTCGAGTGCCTATTTTTACAAGGGTCAAAACAATAAGGAGTAATGCGACACAGCCAGCAACGATCAGAACGGGTTTCTGCTTAAGTGGTGACTCACGTCTAATACCAGGCTTTCTGACAACTTTTTGGGCGTTAACTGCTTGTGTTTCTGTCGATATCGTTTCTGTATCAGAATCCCTTTTGTCATCAGTATGATCCAGGAACCTCAATGCAATCTTTCCAAGGCTGAACTCATCCCCATTTTGGAGCCGCACCTTTTGGTCTTCTTCCAGGGGCATGCCATGAAAGTAGGTTTTATTAGTGCTTCCCAGGTCTTCTAGAAAATATTTTCCGTCCTCAAAAGTGATCCTGGCATGCTTGCCGGAGACGGAACGATCATTGAGGATCATATCATTCTCAGTCGCGGTCCGACCGATTCTGACTGAATTCAAGTCAAATGTGAATTTCTTTCCAACCTCCGAACCCTTTTCAATAACAAGAGAAAAGCCTGCGGGCATTTGTTTCTCCTCCCTTTGTTAGGGCAGAAATGAAATTGTGTCTCCCATGTCAAATCTGCCTTCTCCAAGCGTACCACACTGTAGCTCGAGGACACTGCAGGTGGGCCAAGGCCCCACCGCAATGCGAAACGGGACCAGGCATGGAATCATTCTTGTCACCCCATGGTCTTTGTCCAAGAATAAGATATCAATGGGAAACCGCATGAAAAAAGTATGAATAGACTTGCATCTTGGAATATACAGCCCTTCCCCATTTTTCACCGCACTTCTACCAAGCAGTCCACGTGTTCTTTGATAGAAAGTTGTCGCCACACCCACCTGATCCGCAAAGACTTCCCCTGTTTTGAGATGAACAGCTCTAGCCATCCTCATCACATCCCTTCCGCCATGAACTTGAGGATAATGGGAACGAGCAGGATAATAAAAACCGCTGGAAAAATGAAAAAAAGCAGGGGGAATAGCATCTTCACCGGTGATTCCTGCGCCATTTTTTCTGCCGTCTGGAACCGTTCAGTGCGGCGGATATCCGCTTGAACCCGCAAGGCCTCGCTTAAAGGAGTCCCCAGCTTGTCTGCCTGAATTAGAGCAGATGTAAACGACCTGATTTCAAACATGTTGGTCCGCTCGGCCATGCCCTTGAGGGCATCCCGCATGGACACTCCTAAACGAAGGTCCTGAAGCATCCTGGCAAACTCGTCGCGGAGCGGGCCGGGCTGCCCCTTGTCAACGACCTCCTCAATAGCCGCCGTAAAATTCAGGCCGGCTTCTACCACAAGCGTGAGAAGGTCCATACTGAAAGGAAGTGAGATGAAGATTGCATGTTTCCTTTTGGAAATCATTTCATTAAGCCAGAAGTTTGGAAAGAAAAAACCGCCAATGGCAAGAAAAAGGGTAAAAAGAATATTCGCCTGTACAGTCAAAACAAGAAAGAAGCCAAAAAGAAGACCCACAAGTGCGCCGATTTCTTTTAATGCCAGGAATTCCGCCGGAATCAGATGCAGTGGGTTGCCTGATATGACCAGCCTCTGTTTATATTTCTCGCGAAATTTTTCAGAGATAATTTTCTGATTATATACGGCAAGGACCTGCATAATGGGTGATATGAACCTAAACAGAACCGATTGTGATGCATCAATGTGGCGATATTCATCCTCCAGTTTGGCAAGTCGAATCTGCAAGACGCTATAGATAAAGAGCCCGGCAGCAAGGCCGCCCATCATGGATATTATCCAAGTCATGATAACCTCAAAAAAAACCTTTTCCTACTTTCAATCCCCGCCCGTCCTGGATAGTGAGTTATTATAGCACCAACCATTGACCGCCTTCTTGCATACCCATTAAATCAAAATTGACGATCCCTGCAGCAAGTTGCAGGGAATCTTCGACCGTAAGGACGTTTGCCATTTTCAGATACCCTCGCTAACCCCGCAGCCAGCTGCAGAAAATGAGCTCGCTTTCGCGGTTCAAATATCAATCCTGGTGATTTTCTTGATCAAGAGGTACCCGATAAACTGCATGGTAAACATTGCAGCAATGGCAATATTTCCCATGGTCGTTGTCAGCATACGCAGCATCATGGGGGGATCCATGATAAACATCAACACCCCCAGGGCCGTCGGAAGAAGGCCCACGATCAGGCCTTGGAGCTTTCCCTGAGAAGTAAGCGCTTTTGTCTTCAGCTCGATCTTGCTTCGCTCACGGATAACACCTGCCATTGAATCAAAAACCTCCCTGAGATTTCCCCCCATCCCAAGGACGATATTCATCGATGCAACCATAAGCAACAGATCGTCATTCGGGATCCTTTTAGTCAAATTTTTCAGGGCGTCAGCAACAGGGACCCCCAGCCTGATCTCTCGAAGCACCAGCCCAAATTCCTGCGATACAGGAGGCTCCTGTTCAGATTCGAGAACTTCCATAGCCTGAACAATGTTCAAGCCTGCTCTAAGGCTGTTGGATAAAACAGCGAGTGAGTCCACAAGCTGGCCAGCAAATTTTTTAAGGCGTTCCTTTTTTGCGCGCCATATCAAAAACTTAGGCGTTGAGAATCCAATTGCGCCGAACATGGCAAGATAGATGGGATTCCTTGTGAGAACGAGCCCAATGAGGAGAAATAGAATGGTGATGATGATGTTCAATAAGAAGAGCTTATGGGGATCCATAAAAATAAACATGCCCGCAAGTGTATTGGATGTCGTTGATACAAAACGTCTCTCATACTCCTTGAGCCCCGCTGTCACGAGTATAGTCCCCGCCCAGACAATGAGGCTTACCGAACAGAAGACCAGCAAAAAAATGAGTGACTTTGGAAAAATAGAATCCATAAAACGCCCTCTATTTTATGCATTGTGAAATATACTCATATCCACATCGATGCCTCTACCGTAGAGATCCTGGTAAAAATCAGGTATCCAGCCAGTTGCCATGAAAACGCCCTTGACCTTTCCTGACGAATCAAAGCCTTCCTGCTTAAAATAAAATATATCCTGCAAAATGACCTTGTCGTCTTCTATTCCTAAGACCTCAGAAATCTGTGTCACTTTCCTCGATCCGCAGCTAAAGCGGGTCTGCTGAACAATGATATCCACTGCCGCGGCGATCTGTTCCCGTATAGCACGGCTTGGCAGGTCTTCGCCTGACATCATGACCATGGTCTCAAGACGTGAGAGCATATCCTCCGGCGAATTGGCATGACCAGTGGTGAGAGAACCATCATGCCCCGTATTCATAGCCTGAAGCATATCAAGGGCCTCGCCGCCCCGGCATTCACCAACAATGATGCGGTCAGGTCTCATTCGCAAGGCATTTTTCACGAGGTCTCTGATTGGAATCGCACCCTTACCCTCGATGTTGGGCGGACGGGATTCCATCCTGACAACATGTTCCTGGGGAAGCTGAAGCTCAGCGGCATCTTCAATGGTCACGATTCGTTCGCCTTCGGGAATAAAAGAGCTGAAGATGTTCAAAAGCGTTGTCTTCCCAGACCCGGTTCCACCAGAGACAACGATATTTTTCCTGGTTGTAACACATGTTTTTATAAATTCTGCCATTGACGCCGTAAGGCTGCCAAATTCAACGAGGTTCTTGGTCGTAAGTGGAACTTTGGCAAATTTCCGGATGGTAATGCACGGTCCGTCAAGGGCCAACGGGGGGATGATCACGTTAACGCGGGATCCGTCTTTCAAACGGGCATCGACAAGGGGTGAACTTTCATCGATACGGCGCCCGATCGGGGCAACAATCCTTGAAATAACCCCAAGCAGAGAAACGTCACTGCTGAAAATCTTAGGCGTAAGAACGATTCGGCCACCACGTTCCACGTAAATCTGGTCACTGCGGTTTACCATGATTTCAGAGATATCCGGATCTGCGAGAAAATCTTCGAGAGGACCAAGACCCAGGGCCTCGTCTAGAATGTCCTTGATCAAATTCTCCTTTTCCAGATATTCTGGTACCGAGTATTTTTTCTCTCCCAATATCCGGCGGACAATTCCGTCACACTGCTTCCTGAGATCCTCGTCGCTGAGTCCCTTTAAATCAAGCCTCCTAAGATCAATGATCTCCAGCAGGCGCTCATGGACATCAGATTTCAGTTCGATAACCTCAGGATTCCTGTAATGCCTGAGTTCTTCTTCAAAGAGAGGCTCCTCCCTTGCTGGACCTTTTCCACCGACATCTGCTTGTCCCTCAGGGGTAACAGAAGCGAGGAAAGCCGGCTCTTTAAGAGAGCCATTCAGCAGTCTGAGGTGAAAAACCCCGATTGTCACAATGTCACCAGGCTGGAATGGGATCTCTTTCAAGGCCGGTATTTTGCGTTCACCAACAAATGTTCCGTTAGTGCTATCCAGATCAGAAATGAAAATCCCGTTTTCTCTTTCATAAATTTCAGCGTGTTTCTTTGAAACACTCATATCATCAAGGATGATATCATTTTCATGACCTCTGCCGACTGTAACAATGGTCCGATCAATTCGCTTTGTCTCGGGCTTCTCTTTGTTGCCGCCGTATATGGTTATGGAAATCATGCTTTTACCCTAATTGATCGCAAACAAAATGAAAAAGAGGGCTAACGTTTTAAAACAGTGATCATTTTTGTTATCTTTTCCAAAATTCAAAATGGCTTCCATTGATGAGATATAATTTTAAGAATTTTTTTCATTTTGCTTACCCATCGGGAAAGCCGATGCCACCCCATCTTCTTCGTTGCCAAGGGCTCGCGGTAGACGACTACAGCTTCGCCCTTCGACGCCTTGAAGCTGGGACACCCTCGACTTTCGCTCAATTAGGGTTTCAGTCCATGATGCTAAAGTGGAACTCCGATGCCGCCTCCTGATATTTCTGCTTCATCTCCTCCGCAATGCTTTTACTCTTTTCGTCTCCCGGCTCAACCACCTCAGGTGTCACGAAAATGACCAGCTCAGTCTTAGCGTCCCTAAAAGACCTGGACTTGAAAAGTTCACCAATAATCGGAATGTCCCCGAGTCCGGGTATTTTATCAACTCCTTTTGAGTTTTCGTTGCTTACAAGCCCGGAAAGTACAATCATCTGTCCACTTTTGACGTTTATGGAAGTGTTTACTCGGCTCGTAGTAAAGTTGGGGAGTCCTTCGACGAAGCCGGCAAGACGACTGTTTTCAACCTCGATAAGTGTTGCGATATTATTTATCTTATCAACAACGGGCTCAATACTGAGACGTATCCCGTATTCCTTATATTCTGCAGTTGACGTGTCGGCCGTAATCAAAGGAATGGCCACTTCCCCTCCTGCAAGGAATTGCGCCTTTTCCCCGCTCCGGCACAGAAGTCTGGGCTGAGCAAGGACTCTGGCCCCGTCGCTGTTTTTTACGGCATTAATGGTGACGCCGTAATCTGCCGAAACGCCCCAAGCCCCGGTAACCGGCGTAGAATCACTCCCAACCCAATTGGCTCCCGCCTCTGCTTCTGATGTAATGGCAAGGCCATCTCCCCAGTTGATCCCAAGGGTCTGCATAAGGTCCTTTTTGATTTCAATGAAATCAACATTCACCGCAACCATCTTCTTGAGTGTAACGCCCACTTTCAGAAAATTTATTGTCGTAGCGGCAAATGCAGAGGCTATCATCTCTGCCCTCTTCTTATCATCCTCGCTGGGCACGTCACCATCAATGATGATCTGGCTCCCCAGCCTCTCCGCACGGATGGAAGTAAGGCCTACATTCAAAAACTCCTGATTGATGTGCCGGCTTACCGTGTCAAGCACTGCAGGGCTCAATGTGGCAAGGTTTGTGACCTCTGGGTAAAGTTTTGCTATCGTGGAGATCTTCTTAAGATCTTTGTCCCGCAGGACATTTCCATCGATGACAACCCGAGTCCCCAAGGTCTTTACTATAATCCCCTCAACGTCGCTGAGCAGACTTCGCAGTTCCTGGGCGACCTTCTCAGGATCGAGTGCCACCACCCTGATGGGGATTGACCTCTGCTGGTTGTTGATATTCCAGATGATGAGATTGGTCATCCCCACGCCTGTTGCCGTGACAAGGACCTCATTTGATTTTTCAAGGGCTTTAACGTCAGCAACGCGATCATTCCCCACAGCGATCCTTTTCATGTTCGGGGCAGAAATAGTCTTCTGCTGACCGACCGTAAGTATGAGTTCCTCTTCGGCACGGGAGGATGAACTGACGAAAATAAAACAAACACACAGCAAGACTGAAATAAGAAAGTTTTTAATTTTGTTCGTCCTCCCATCCATTTTTGTCCTCCACGTAAGTTATTTCTGAACTTTTCCCTTTTTGATTACCTCGATACGATCACGCCTTTGTTGAATCTGTTCCCTATATTCCTTTTTCATGATGTCAGAAAACGTGACTTTTGGAATATCTTTAGATGTCTCGATGTCCTCAGGATTCCTCAACAATGCAACAATCCTGCCCTTGGTCTGCGCAAAAACAAGCAGCTCTGCCTCCTCCAGCGTTACCAGCAGAGTCACCGTTCCATACCCGCCACGGCGCGTCGGTTGTTCCCCGGACAGGGCACTGCCGGTAGCAAGTACCGTAATATTCTGCACCAGGGTGACGGTTGCTTCTTCTCCGGTCTCCTGACTCCGGACAGTACACAGAATATCGATGTGATCGTTCGGCTTGAGAAGCCCGGATACGCCAGAAACGCTATCCACTGCGATTGCAAGAGCACGCTCGCCTTTGGTAACCGTGCCTGCAAGCCCCGGCGGCAGCAGTCCACCCTCCTCCTGCAAATCGGTCCACAGGATTGGATCGCCGCGCTTCAAAGGAAAATTCAGGATCTGTCCAATGACCAGGTTGGCGTCTTTTGGATCCACGGCATTGCCGTGGACATATTTTTCAGGCACCTTCCGTTTTGCCAGCATGCCTCCTGTCAACTTGGTACCGGCAGGGACATCCTTGGTCACGGCAATGACCGATACCAGTTCCATCCCTTTGTAAATAGCCTTTTCCTGTCTTGTAATATAGTAATTGACCAAAACAACGGCTATGATGCCGGCCGCCACCGAACATGCGATGGTAATCAGTGTTTTCTTGTTCATTTTCGCCTCTTCGTGACTGATTGTTTTTGACTGTCGACCATCATCCTATGCCATCTCAAAATAAAAAAACTGGGCATGCATTGCGGAGCCCTGATTTTCTGTGCCCCTGGGGTTGCAACCGCACAGCTAAATGGTCTCGCGGTCCATGACCGTGGTGATGATCTTTCCCGTCCCCTCATCCTCATTGATCTGAATGGTGCATTCTCTGCCCTTACGCGCATAAAACAAAAGGTTTTCCATGGACTTCTTTCTCGTTAACGCCTCAAAACCCGGATCTGTCGCCCAGCCGGCAGCTTTCATTCCCGAGTGATAAAAAAGGATGTTGCTGGCCAGAGACCCCTCCCCCTCATAGACAACAATGCTGTCTACGGTGCGGCTGTTTTCCTGTTCAATTGAAAGCTGGCGTCTATTCCCCGGATAACGGGGCACATCATCGATGTCTTTTCCGGGCATATCCCCGAACTCATCAGGCTTCAGATTATTGATGTTGAAATCCCGGTCCGTCCATAAATTCATGACTAAGGTCTTGGATGCCCCGTCTCCCCTTAACGCAATGGTAATCCTTCCGGTTCCAATTTGTCCCAGGTTTCCGGTTTGAGAAGCAATCTGTAATTGTTCAACAAACTCACAGCTTCCGATCCTTAAATCAGAATCGTGAAACTCGAAAGTTCCCCATAAACCCCAATCGTCGCGCTGCACGCGGAAATGCTGATAAGGCTCAAGGCATTCCAAGAGGCTATAAATCCTGTTTAACTTCCCTCTCACCTCTTCATTGTCAATTTTTTCAAGCAACCCGTCATCGACCCTGTCCATGGGCAGCGGTTCATACTGCCGGGCATAGAAATTCAAAACAGCGTCTACGCTGTCATCTGTCTTACCGAGGGTGAGATAGGTCGCGTTGCCGTTGACAATGACTTTTCTCGGCGTGGAAGTCTCATCATCAAACAGATACCCGGGCATCGCTTTGGTAAAGAAGCGCAACCGCTCGAACACCTTCGCCGCTGCGTCATCCCTGTTGACCCCGAAGTGAAGGCCAAACCACCAGATGGCAACGCACACCGCGATGATGCTAATAATCCTGAAAATTTTGTGCAACGTATATCTCCGTCAAGGTATGGAAGCCCTTGGTTCACTAAAGACCAAGGGCATCTTTTAGTTCTTCAAATGCCTCTTCAATCAATTCCCCTATCAAGCTGATTAGGTCATGCACATCAGTCCGACAGCCGTGCCAGGTGTTACCGACAACATAATGCTCTGAGGTTATTTGGAAAGGTTTATCACGAAACTCTGTCACATCAACAGCGCCGAATATCAATGGCATCTCGTATTCCACCTTTAATGAATAAATGGATTTACTTCCCATGACTTCATTGATGATATTCATTATTAAGTCTACAAATGCTTCACCCACCGATTCTGAATGCACTATATCGCTGAATAAATCTTCTTCTCCTGAATCCGGGATCGTCAGGGTCAGCCGGTTGGTGTTGTTATCGAAAAAGTTGGCTGCAATTAGAGGCTTCACGTCTTCCGGTCTGAGGTCGTCGTCTTTTGAAAGAAGCCAGGCGCCGTAACGCGCGGCACTGAGGGTCTTAAGTTTGACAATATAAAGGTCAGATACGTACCATATGGACCACAACAGCAATATAAGCACCGGTACGGCCACACAGAACTCAACCATGGCCTGGCCACGAGCATCTGTCAATATCTTAAAATGCTTTGCCTCGTGTTTAAACATGTGACGATCATGCCCCTCAGTGAACAAGCACTTCATCAACTGCGCCACTCAGAAACCTTTTTAGTTTTTCCGGCAGATATTCATCTAGGTCGGCGCCGCCAAGACTTACATCCAGACGTTCAAGATCGCACCGGGCCAGTTTGGCTTGCCAGTCCTGATTGAAGAGGTCTTGGTCGGTCGGGTTGTACACCTCGGCCAGAGCGATGGCCACTGTTGTATTATCATGGGCCGTGAAGCTGTGATATTTTCCCCCTTGCCTGAAAGGCCCTAAAGCAAGCCAGTCATCGACTTTCTTGAATGTAAAAGCCGAATAGGTTACTTCTTCATCCCAGCTATCTTTCAACACCAGGGGCGCCGGATACTGACTTGTGTCTTCGGCGGGCACGTCAATTTCTTGCCTACAAACACATTCCTCTAAACGCCACACTCTTTTGAAATAACGCTGGCCCTCGCGCCAGTGATCAATGCATATTTCACAGGGCTGTTCCTTGCAATACTGTCCCAAGGGCCGCTCGGTTCTTTTCCCATGAAGGTCTATCTCCTCCCCTCCGGGCACTTCATCGGCCCTGCAACTATCTGAAACGACTTCAACCTTGTATTTACCCCATCTTTGTTTCACTCGGGTACAGGTTTCACACTGCTTACAATTTCTCGTTGAGAATGTAGCTTGCCCTGATTGATCCTGTCCCGTGCATAGTGACTTATAGTGCAGGTACACGGTAAGATCCCAGAGGACCGCAGGAGGTGGGATATTACAGGATAACAATGCCCAAAAACCTCTAATTAACCACTGCAATTCAAGGCCCCAGATCTTCATGTCGAGGGCACTGTCCCAGCAGAGAAAATTGTTGTACCCCGAGCCTCCCTCCCATGTGGGTTTGCACAGCTCCTTGAAACTCGCGTCTTTGTCTACGGGCAGTGGGTCCATGACAGGCAGCAACAATACATAAATGTCATCGATACCAGTAACATTGCCGATAACATCCATAATTTTTTCGACAAACGAAAGGTCTTTTACTTCTTCACCTAATATATCAAATAATCCTTGGGCACCGTTCAACTCCGCAACTTTGGAAGCATCATATTGTGCCATCGCAGGGGCCGCCCACATTACACCGAGCTCAACAGCCCTCAAGCCCTTCATCAACTTCTTGAGGGGTTCTATCAAATCTTGCATGGCCTTGTTCACATTCGTCATTACAGTTATCAAGGGGCTAATAGAATGCAAACAAGAGGACCATATACAGAACCCAGTAGCAGAGCAAATTCCGTCCGCAATACCAGTATTAATAGGATAAGCGATTTCTGTCACTTTTGTAATCGTATCAAAAGCCTTGAACATTATAATAAGGGCCAGGCACTCCGTCATGCCCACGTTCATGATACTAATCAAGTTGAGGCCTCTGGCATGCCAGATGGCGCCCGACATAACTGCCGCATCAGCAGCATTTTGCATCTCAACCTTGCCGGTAATTCGATGACCCACATTGATTGTCAGGGCAAAAAAACAGATCAAGACAAAAAGAACAAGGGCAACAAAGACTATTGCTTGTCCTTCTCCGTCTGAATGCACTCGATGTAATCGATGAAAAAATAAATTCCTGATTCCCATTTTTGTGATTTTATTCTTACTACTTCTATGTATCCAGCAGGATTCAGCCACAACATTTTCCGTGGGTCACATCCTTCTCGACAGTCAGTGTATAGCTCGCCGGAATCGGAAGGGGATAAAAATTTGACGCCCATTGGCTAAAAAAAGCATTTGATTCCCACTTGCTAAAGAAATCCTTTACCCCCTGTGGCATGTTCTTCAAATGGAGGCTCTTGAACATAAGGAAAAAGATCCTGTTCACTATGGGAACCCTCAGGGCATAATAGTGCCATACCTTTGCTTCAACATCGTTCTCGTCCCTGGAATATGAAAGCTCTACCTCTGTCAGACAAAAAGCTGCGGGGAATCTGAATATCACGTCACCCAGCTCATCGCCGCACAAAACATCAATCAGCAAGAGCCCTGCAGCCAAGCCTAGCCAAGATTGAAAATCTTGAGGAAGATAGGCTGAATTGTTAAAAATGTCGAATCCGAGGATACCATCCTTGATATCCATGAGCCCTGAGGCGAGTTGAGGGTTCGTTGAAAGCGCTTCAGCTAAATCTAGACCAGACGACAGAAAATCCTCCGCAAGATCTTCAACGATTCCTTTAAGGTATTCAGCATCTGGAGGCTTAAATTTGGGTGATATAGGGATGCAGGCAATCTGCGCTGCGCGCCAGGCGCGCACGTCATTATCCTCATCCCCTACGATCGCGCTCCTGGCTGCGCTGAAGGCAGCATAGTGGACAATCTGCCTGGCTGTCATGAGAAGGGCTGTTTGAATAATCACGAGGAAAAGCAGGAAAACGACCGGAAACACGATGGCAAATTCAACCATCGCCTGGCCGTCCTCTTCTTCTCCAAACTTTTTCTTCAACAACATGTTCCCCGGGACTTATATGGTACAAAGGGCGCAAAAGCACCCTATGGATATGGCAAAGCCGTAAGGAAGGTATTGGCGGTTCCGTTGGTCCTGCTCGCGTTGAAAGCGAAAGGGGTGACGGACAAAAAAGACAAGATTTTTCAGCGTCTGCCGAACACTGCCCTGCCAAATGATAATTATCAGAGCCATTGCGCCGCCCACTAGCCCAGTGTAAAACATGGTCCAGAGCACAAAAGACGAACCTTTCAGGGCCCCGATGGCACCAAGGAGCTTTACGTCACCTGCCCCAACGCCTCCAAGCAGATAGAAGACAGAAAGCAGCGACAAACCAACGATGAGCCCCAGAAAGCTCATTAGGGCCCCATCTGCTCCTGCCGCTGCAAAACCCAGAACAAGCCCGCATGCTATGGCAGGATATGTCTGCAGGTTATAGATCCTGTTCCATTTGAGGTCGGTAACTGTTGCGGAAAGAAAAAGCACAACAAGGATAGCATTATTTAATAACCATATCGGAGATGATTGGGGAGCATAGTCTGGTAACATGAACTTGTCCGAATCCGGATAACGTCATGTGGAAATCGCCCCAGATAGGCGGCGTTTCCAGGCGATCAGCTCTGTGTTCAAAAAGACATTCCGTACCGACCAGGCTGCATAGTAAGGGGACCGTGCGGTCAGGGAAAGGGAAGACTTAAAATGTCCGCTATCAATTCATAAAGGTCATTAAGTGGAGGCAAAATAAATGTGTTGATTGTGAGAACGCCTGCAATAACAGCCATCGTCAGGATGACATATTCAACCATCGCCTGGCCGCTTTCCTGTTTTATGATCCGCAAAACAAATCGCATCGCTTTCACCGAAACTCAATTGCCCAGCACAACTGAATGTGCGGGGCATGTCTGTTTCAATGTCTGAAAACAGCGGCTCCCTTCAGTCGTTAACGACCGAAAATTAAATCGTTAAAACAGGTAAACAGAAAAGGACTCTATTCGTTACCAAAATCGCCTAATGTAACATCCTTGTCGGCTTGATCCGACATGTCAACGGTTGCCGTCTCAGAGCTTGTGTCGCCACTCAACTGCCCCCCAATGGAAGACACCACGGCCCTTATCTGCTTTCCAAAGAGGGCATAAATTCCGATTGCGGCAATGGCAATAAGCGCCACAATGATGATGTACTCCGTCATGCCCTGTCCGCGCCTACCTTTCATAAAACGTCTGAATCTTCTAATCATTTTTCATTCCCCCCCTTCCTCTCAAAGGATCAACGCCATAAACCTGCTTTTCGCGGAGTTCATACCGCAAAAATCGATTTTGTGTCAAGGATTAAGTCGACACCTCATATTGCGGAATATGAACTATGGCAATAGGTTACAGGCAAACGGATCCGCACTGAAAAGATGTCTGACTATGATAGTCTTCTGATGGCTGACGCGGGAGTAGATACCCTCTGGCGGCTGTCCGTGGGTAGCTACTTGATGTGAACCATCTCTCCCGCCTTCGGCACGGAGACGCTGTAACCTTCCTCATTAAGCTGTCGCCCAAAGGCCAGAGACTGCTCCTCTTCACCATGAACGAGAGCAATCCTTCTTATGCTCAAGTTGGATTCTTTCAAAAAGCGACGCATCTCGTTCTTATCCCCGTGGGCGCTGAGGCCCCCCAGACTGACAACGCGGGCTTTCAGCGGATACTCCTTATTGAGGAGCTTTACCAAGGGCGGTGCACCGCTCCGACCAGAATTCTCATAGGCCTTACTGTATTCAAGAATACGCCGACCAAGGGTGTTCTCCGCCATGTAGCCGACAATGAGAATCGTTGTTTTGGGATTGTGGATCTTATAACGCAGGTGATGCAGAATCCTACCGGCCTCACACATGCCTGAGGCCGCAATGACGATATGCGGAGCATCCTCGCGGTTGAGTGCCATGGATTCTTCAACAGACTGAACAAAATGGACCCCTTTAAAGGAAAAGGGATTCCGGCCCTTTTGCAGAAAGTTTTGATGCGCTTCCTGGTCATAAACTTCAGGGTGCTCTCCGAATACCCGAGTTATGTTAATTGCCAGCGGGCTGTCAACGAAGACCGGAACCCTAGGCACTTCATTTTCATTACGAAGCTCATGGAGCAGGTATAACAGTTCCTGAGTGCGCCCAAAGGCGAAGGCGGGTATTAACACCGTCCCGCCCTCGTTGTAAGTATCCACGAGCACCTGTTTCAGATGAGGTTTTAAATCCTGCACTGGTTCATGAAGGCGGTCACCGTATGTGCTTTCCATGATCAGCAGATCTATCTGCCGGTCTTCTTCTCCAAAGTCGAGCGTTGGATTCTTTATGATGGGCTTGTTGAAACGGCCGATGTCCCCGGTATAACCGATAGTGAATCTCCTGCCATTCTCCTTGGCCTTGATGATCGTGATGGCAGAGCCGAGAATGTGCCCCGCATCGTATAGCGTGCAGGTCGTATCCTTGCCGATCGTGATCGGGTGACGGTAGGGATAGCCATCAAAATAGGTGAGGGCTTGCCACGCGTCTTCAGAGGTGTAGAGGGATCGGACTCTTTCCAGATGATAATGGTCGATCAATTCGTTGATGGTCTGAGTCTTCAGTTCGTGGCGGTCTTTCTTCAAGAGCGCTTTGATGTCTTTGAGTCCACGGCTGGAAATCTTTTTGGCCCGGCTGGATTTCTTTATCTGAACCAGGGCCGACCTCAGGGTCTTGTAATTGAGATAAGCGGCATCCGATTCCTGAATATGCGCGCTGTCGGGAAGGAGATATTCGCATGCCCCGCAAGTAGCGCGAGTGCAGACAATGCGCCCCGTGAAGTCCCGCTTGGTCAACAGCGGAATACGCCCCGAATGATCGATGTGGGCGTGGGACAGCACCAAGTTGGTGATAATCCGGGGGTCAAATGGCAAGACCTTATTTTTTTCCGCGCTTTCCCTGCGGCGGCCCTGAAACATGCCGCAGTCGAGCAGAATTCGGTCATTCTCGGTGGTCAAAAGATGCATGGAGCCGGTTACTTCCCGTACCGCCCCATAAAACGTCACGTTCATGAAACGCCTCCCATGAAAACCACCCTGCCCAAAGCCGTACTCAGGAGGATCTTCCTATCTTGAACCGCCGAAGCGAGCCCATGCCCCGTCCAGCTTTATCGGGAGTGCAGGAAATTTTCAATCTATGCCTCACGCGATTTCTAGACAATCACAGTACGCTTGATGGTGTTCACAACGTCGTCTGGGTCATCCAGGATGGTCACCAAATCCACATCTTCAGGAGAGATTAATTTACGCTTCAAAAGGTTGCCTCTTATCCATTCCCACAGCGGGCCCCAATAATCAGAGCCGACAAGAATCACAGGAAAGGGTTTGATACGCTTGGTTTGGATAAGCGTAATCGCTTCAAAGATTTCGTCTAGCGTTCCAAAACCGCCCGGCATCCCCACGTATGCTTGGGCGTATTTCAGAAAAATGACCTTTCTGACAAAAAAATACTTAAAGTCCAGTTGGATATCCGCATAAGGATTAGGGTTTTGCTCCCTGGGCAGACGAATGTTGAGACCAACGGACCGCCCACCCCCCTCTCTGGCGCCCTTGTTCCCCGCCTCCATGATCCCAGGACCGCCACCAGTAATGATATGGTAACCGCTTGCAGCCAACCTTTTGGCGATCACCACGGTCTTTTCATAGGTTTCGTCCCTCGGCCTGACGCGAGCAGAGCCAAAGATGGAAACACAGGGATAGATCTCGGATAAGGCATCGAAACCATCAACGAGTTCGGCCATAATCTTAAAAAGTCTCCACGAATTATCTACGGAAATGGCGTCAAGCAAATATTGTCTCTCTGACATACTCATTCACCTCTTTCTCTTCCCTCGTAACCACCGTAAAGGGCTCGAGACCTTTACCCTTCTTCAAATGCTTTATGGATAACACAGTCTGGGGCAAATTCCAAAATTCTCATCGCCTCTGGTCACTCTTGGCCTCCTGTCCCAGCCACGAATGCTACTGGCGATCGCTGACTCAAGGGGATGTTCTCCTCTTCCATGCCTTGAAGCCGTCCTCTTTCCACATCCACCCGACTCAACAGGATGATCCCCACTAAAAAGAACAAAATGACCGAGATAATGGCATTGCGCGGGTTTTCCGACAGATCCGTCATCAGGCCAAAGATCAGGGGGCCGAGGATGGAAGCAAACTTCGCACTGATGGTGAAAAATCCGAAAAACTCTGCGGACCTCGTCTTTGGGATCAACTGCCCATAGAGGGATCGACTGATGGCTTGGCTTCCCCCAAGAACGAGGCCTACCAGGCCGCCGAGTATCCAGAATTCGACGGCCGACCTTAGAAAGTAGGCGTATGTGACGATGCCGATCCACAGGAATAAGGTGACCATGATGGCGGCCTTTGACTGGATGCGCTGTGCCACCCTTGCAAAGAGCAGGGCCCCAGGCAGGGCGATCAGCTGTGTGATGAGGAGGGTGCCAATTAAGGTGCCTGTATCAAGACCCAGGGCGGTCTTGCCAAAGATGGCTGCCATGGCAATGACGGTTTGGATACCGTCATTGTAAATAAGAAAGGCAACAAGGAACCACAGCAGATCCCGGTATTTTCGAAAGCACTTTAGTGTCCTAAAAAAGCGGGAAAAACCATACCCCAGATAAGAGAGATCTGCTGACTTCTTCTCAAGCATCCTGGGTTCGGGAACCCATAAGAAAAGGGGCACGGCAAAAATGCCCCACCAGATACCCACGGAGGCCAGGCTTATGCGAATGCTCAGGGCCCTGTCCGCTATTCCAAAAGCCTCATGATAGGTGATGAACAGGATGTGCAAGGCCAGCAGAAGGCCTCCCCCGAGGTAGCCAAAGGCATAGCCTTTCCCAGAAACCCAATCCATTTCCTTGCCAGCAGCCACTTCAGGCAAGAAGGCGTTATAGAAAGGCATGCTGCCAGCAAATCCCATGTTGGCCACCATGAAGATGAGGAGGCAAAAAAACCAGTCCCCCCGTTGCACGAAATATAGAAGCAACGAGAAGACAGCACCCGTGTAAGTAAAGGCAGCAAGGAACTTCTTCTTCGAACGTGACAAATCGGCCAAAGCCCCAAGGATCGGGGCACTGAGGGCTGTCACAAGGAGCGAAGCGGAAATGCTGTACGCCCAAAGCCCACTGGCTGATGTTGCCCAGCTTGCCGGCCCCCACCGGACGGTGACACCTCCCTCGGGCACTAGGGAGGCAAAATAGACCGGCAGAATGGCTGCCAATATACTGGTGGCAAAGGCTGAGTTGGCCCAGTCATACATGCACCAACTCCAGATGGCCCGCCTGGTATTTGTCATTGCAGATCGCTTCATGTTATTTAGGTATTTTGCACGCCAGGACGTTGAAACACCCGAAAGGGACAAAGATGCCTAAGGAGCTTAGCCATATCCTAATCGCCCAAGATGTGTTCGCGGAGCTGAAAGCATCTGGAAGGAAACGGTTGGCCCGTATTATTGAGAAGAATCTACCCGCCTTTTACTTGGGGGCGATCATCCCGGACGCCTTCTTCTATGATGCAACGCCTCTTCTGGGGCTTTCTGAGAACAACGTTCAGATCGCGTGGGCCCTTCACCTAAAAGAACCGGTCGAAAACGACGCCAGGGCCGTGAGCTTCTTTGATGCCATTACCGCTGACCCCCACGAATGGCACGCAAAAGTAACTTTTGCCGCAGGTATTGTCACCCATACAGTCAGTGACCGTATTATCCACGGTGTCATTGACCATTACACGCGATCCTGGGGCCAAAAAGGAGGCCTTGCAATAGCTACGCACCGGCAGCTCGAGACAATGATGGATATGGTCCTGCTCCAGCCTTTGCGCCTGCATCCGAGACAGTTTCATTTTGGCCCCTTGGTCGACATTCATCACCCAACCCGGAACATCCTTTTTCGATTCTATCTTTCCCACCTGACTGAAGTCCACCAGCCTGTGGACCCCCGCCTGCTAAGATCCTTGAATATGGCCTATGCCCAACAACGTCTTTGCTTGAGACTCTTTGCAGTGAAGGCCTTATATCACATCATGAGTGTCTCAAACAAGCTTGCGGCAGGTCGACTGGGGGTCTGGTCCAGTTTGTTTTATCCGGATACGGTTGGAACCGACGGCTTTCCAATCATGGACAGAATAGATCCGAACGCTCTGACCGATGATCGATCTTTTGCCGGGCCGCTCCGCTCCGTGGTTAAGGAAATCACCGCCGATGCGATCAGTCATATTGGCATGGGCCTACACAGATTGGGACAAGGCCCACGATCAGGCGATCCGTGACAAAATACCTATGCGAGTTAAGCAAGTTTAACCTAGTGCCCATCCACGAAACATTGTCCCATCAATGGGCACAAGCGTCAGTTTCCAATGCAGAAATGAGCACTTTTTGCTCTGAGCAAGGCCGCACAAGGGTTTACGCCGAGGCGTACTTTTGGTACGTCGCAGGCGAAAACCCGCTGAGAACGCCGCTCAGGGGGAAAAGGGCCATTTATGGATGGAAACTAACCTAACAATATCTGGAGGATACCCTTATCTCGAGCATTCCCTTGCTAACCCGATTAGTGTTGACAGTGCATAGGTAATCCTGTAACTAACCCTTCCATAGAAAGCCTGTAAGAGGCTGTGCACTGAGGACCAGTTTCGCAACGTCAATCGATCAGATATGACATTTTTGTTTTACTGGCAGAAAATGCATGCGAATTTCGTGGTTCCGTTTTATCTGAACTCGGGAATCCGTGGGTAAGTATCTCTTCATAGCCGCTTGTTGTCTCATCGTCATAGGGGGTGCCCTTTGGCTTTTCCTGATGCCAGGCCAATCCCCCATGAAACATCCTCAAGATGGGTCTGTCTTGGTGGAAAGGCCAAGGTCACCCATTCCTTCCGAGAAGGTCATTGACTACGGCAAGCTGAAAGAAGACAAGGACGAGGCCCTTACCGCATTGATGAAAGAGCGTAAAGCGGCCTATGGCATTGAAGAGAGCATTGATATGATCGTGAAGTCGGACGAGTCTATTAGGAT
>Ga0111161_1021_pt1 | contig 19253 bp, 18 predicted proteins | sample DeeMarSeWOR28_12_FD_80264 | JGI IMG/M metagenome (GOLD analysis project Ga0111161, IMG submission 80264) | Nitrospira bacterium SG8_3
ACCCCTTAAAAGGCTTTGTCTGTTTCTTTTCAGATCAAAACAACCCTGGGCAGCCAACTCACACGGACCCGGATTCTCTTTGCTCTCTTACCTCTGGACGCTCTCTCTTATAATACAATTGCGCTGAAATCTTGGCTGCTGTCTCCTTTAGTGCAGATACCATCTCTGAATCTTTTTTCCAGGTAACTCTCTGCGAGGGCCCTGCCACCACCACCGCTGCCACGGGTGTTTGCTCGTGATTGAATATGGGTGCGCCGAGGGCGCTTGTGCCTTCGTCGATCTCCTCCTGATCAAAGGCCACGCCCAACGCTCTAACGTCTTCCAACTGACGGCTGAGTGCCATTGGGTTTGTGATGGTGTACTTGGTAAAGCCCTGAAGTTTCCCATCAAGAAGGCTCTTCACGATCTCCGGTGCAGAAAAAGCGAGAATGGCTTTGGCCCCTGCGGCTGCGTGGATGGGCAGCCTGTCTCCGATGCTTCCGGCGAGCCTGACCAGCTGTGGCCCCTCAGCGATATAGGCCATGAACGTACTTTTGCCCGTGAGGACTTCTAAGATGACAGTTTCTTTGAGCTTGTCCCGGAGATCATCGATGAATGGCTTTGCTATGGGGACCAGATTCGTCCTGAGTGATTGATTCACGGCCCGTGCCAGATCCATTACAGAGGGGCCCAATGTAAATTTTCTTGTCTGGGAATTTTGACTCAGAAAACCGTGTCTGGTGAGGGTTTGAAGGATTCGGGAGACGGTCGCCTTGTGAAAACCAAGCTTCTGGCCGATTTCCACTGTGCCCATCTCCTGGTTGTAGGGGACAAAGCAGGAAAGGATGGTCAGGGCCTTATCAATGGAGTTGACTTTTTGGGTTAGTTGTCTCATATCACAAGACCCGTTATCATATTATGAAATACTTTCTATATTCTTTAGAAGAGTCTGTCAAATCCTTTTTTAAAGAAAAAAAGGCTTTTCTATTTCTTGGTTTTTTCAGCAAGTAAGCACGAAAACGGATATTCATTTCAGCCAAAATCAAACAATCGCTCTAAAAACCCTTTTCTTTTACAGCCAATCCAACCTGACGTCCACCCCCCAAATATGAAAGCGACGTTGTTTGCTCTGGCGTGACTTGGTGAATACCCCGGCCTGGCCCGTTACTTTCCAAAAATTTTAGATCATTTTTTTGTTGACATGAAACGATTTTTTTTAAATATACTGAATAAAACTTCAGGATAATTAAAATATGAATCCCACACCCGGAGATATCGGAGAGGGCATCCGGAGGCGTCGTAAGGAAAAAGGGCTGACTCTGGCCAAGATGGCTGAGCTATGCAAATGTTCTTCAAGTCTTTTGAGCCAGATCGAGACAGGGGTTGTAAATCCTTCTCTGAGTGCCCTCAAGGCCATCAGTGATGCGCTGGATATCCCCATGGCCTCTCTCTTTGAAGCCTCTTCAGCCCAGGGTGATATTCTTTTCTCATTGATGGAAGCCAAGGAACGAAAGAGCCTAACAACTAGGTCAGGGGTCACATTTCAACTATTGTCGCGAGGCATGGATTTTCCCTGTGAATTTATCCTCAACAGGTGGCCCCCTGGCACGTCGACTGGTGAGGAGCTCTACAACCATGAAGGCAAGGAATGCGGACTCCTCCTGGAAGGGGAGCTCATCGTTGAGACGAATGGGAAGAGCTTTCTTATGAAGCCTGGTGACTCCATCACACTGGAGTCTTCCAGCCCCCACAGAATAACAAATCCCGGGAAAAAAGAGGCCGTGGCCATCTGGGTAAATTCTGTCCCATGGCTTTTCTCAACCAAGTAGGGGGTGTTGATGAAAGACATTAAATCTAGAGGAGGTTGAAAATGGAACAATTACCAGAGTGCCGTTTCCCCTTTGAGGAAACGGATGTGGGCAAAATGAAAGAACGAATCTATAACATGTCGGATGCCGAAATTGCAGATTTGGCCAGGGAGTACGGATTCCCCTCCCCCGGTGAATTGGAAAAACCAGGGTCTTATATCCAAAATACCATAAGAAGGGAATTGGTCGAAAACCGGCGGAAGAACGACATTGTTATCGTGCCCGTGGGCTGTACAGAAAATCATGGGATGCACACGGTCAGCGCATTCGACACCTTTCTGGTTACCCGCATCTCCGAAGCCGTTCGTCGCAGACAGAAGAAATTGGGAAAGCCACCTGTTAGTCTGGCATTCCCCATCAATTATGGTGTCCACCCGCCCTGGCACCAGGGCATGTATGGGACCGTTATGGTGAGTGATGAGGCATTCGAGCAGACCATCATGCATGTCATGTACGGACTATGGAACGATGGCTTCAGGAAACAGATCTGGATCAACAACCATGCCCAACAAAATGAGATCGAGAAGGCCGTTAAGAGATTTATGAATACATTCCAACTCCCGGGATTCTATCTCGCCCTTGAGTGGCATCGGGCGGTTCGGGAATTTTTCGAAATAAAGGCACATGGTGGGAAACTGGAAGACCGATTTATCCACGCCGATGAAGCCGAAACCTCATTAGGTCTGGAGATGTTCCCCGAGATGGTGGAGATGGAGCATGCTGAGGCCACAGAGCCCATGCCCACTTTTGATTACCTGCCCGACGGACATTTTGATAAGTCTGTTGAAGATCAGCTCAGGCCCAACACCTACCGAACCGCGGCCGGCCATATTCCCCTTGAGCTGGTGGCCACGCCAGAGGCGGTTGTGGGAAAGGCGAATATCGCCCAGGCAGGGAAAACCATACGCGCTGTGGTCGCCATCTGTGAGTATATGGATTTGTTATGCGATCACATTCTTCGAACCTGGCCCGTTGGAACGGTACCCGATCCTGAGGCCACCACATTCCGGACGAGAAAGGAATTGGAACCCTGCCTCAAGGAGCCGGGCAGCAAGGGATGGAAGTCAGTCTATAGCCTCCCCAAAATCGGCCCTTATTAAGAACTCTGCGTCCTTTGCCTGCCCCGCCATAGCCTCCCGCCCACCATAGCTTTAGCGACGGCGGGCGGCTCTGCGGTGAACTTAGAAGAAGATCTAAACCCCTCTGAAATCTTGAAAAGAGGCAACAGATTATGTCACAGAAGGAGTTTTTGGATAGGATTGGGGAGATCGACAGGCTCGAACTCATTGCCACCAAGATCCGGCTGAATGCCATCGAAAACATCACAAAGTCAAAGGTGGGACATCCAGGCGGTTCTCTCTCCATTTCAGATATCCTGGCCGTTCTTTATTTCGGAAGGACCTATGATCCCAATACTGCTCTTTGGGAGAACATCATGAGGGTCGATCCCCCTGATCCCCTCTGGCCTAATCGGGATCGCTTTGTCCTTAGCAAGGGACATGCAGCCCCCGCCCTGTACGCCACGTTGTCCGAGGCCGGTTTTTTCAGCAAGGACCTGCTCAAGATCTACCGAAAGATAGATTCTCCCCTCGAGGGGCACCCGGCCATGTACAGGGTCATAGTGGAAAACGGCAAGGCCGTAGAATATGGAACCAAAGGGGTTGACTTCAGCACAGGCTCCCTGGGACATGGACTCTCCGCTGCGGCCGGAATGGCCCTCCATGCGAAGGTGTACGGATATGATTACAATGTCTACGCCATGATGGGCGATGGGGACCTTCAAGAAGGCATGATCTGGGAGGCCTGCCTGGCCATTCCAAACAAGAAACTGAAAAATGTGTGCGGTATCGTTGATTACAACCGCCTTCAGGTGGATGGGTGCACGGATGACATCAACCAGTTGGATCCCCTTGATGAGAAGTTCAAGGCCTTCAATTGGGATGTCCGCGTGATAGATGGCCATAATTTTTATGCCATTATCGATGCCCTTCATGAGTTCAAAATGACCCGCCATCAAAAAGAGAGACCCATGATGATTGTTGCCAACACGGTGAAAGGCAAGGGTGTCGTTGACTGCGAGAACGTATGCAGTTTCCACGCCGTTCCTCTGGACATGGACGAATACGAGCGGGCCGAAAAAGACTTTCTCTCCAAGATCAATCATCTTGAGAAAAAGATCGCCGCGCAAAACCCTCCAGAGATAAGGGTTAAGCCTCTGGTTAAGGACCAGATGAAGGAAAAGGAGCAGAATTTAAGGGAAATCATTCGAAAGAATCCTGTCCAACCCTACACGGAACCCACGGCCACCCGACTCGGCTATGGAAACGCCCTGGCCAGATTGGGGGAATACGAGAAGATCTTTGTGCTCAATGCGGACCTGGCCAATCCCTGTGGAACGACCAAATTTGTGGAACGCTACCCAGAGAACTCTCCCAATCCCTCCGAGCGCCGATCCATCAACGTGGGAGTTCAGGAGGCGAACATGATGACCATGGGAGCCGGTATGGCAAGCTGTGACAAGATTCCCATTGTGAACAGTTTCGGCATCTTCTCTACGGGTCGTGCATGGGAAATGGTTCGCCAGGATATCTCCTACCCGAAACTCAATGTGAAAATCATTGGAAGCCATACAGGAGCCGCACTGGGCGAATATGGTGTTAGCCACCAGGCCATAGAGGACGTGGGTTGCATGCGTGTGCTCCCTCACCTCGTTATTATTGAACCTTCCGACGCCGTCCAGGCTGACATCCTCTTTGAAAAGGCCTTAGAATTCCAAGGTCCTGTTTATATTCGGGTGGGCAGAAATCCATCCCCGATCTTTTTTGGCGAGAACAACCCTTTTGGAATTCCTCCCATCCGTGACTTCAAAATAGGCAAGGGTTATACGGTCAAGGAAGGCGAAGACATCACCTTGATCTGTTCTGGCCCGATCCTGGAGGAGGCTCTCAAGGTGGCACAACTGGTCAAGGAGAGTGTGCGCGTCATTGACATGCCCACCATTCGACCTGTAGATGGAGATATTATCGAGGAGGCTGCAATTCAGACGGGACGTATCTGCACTGTTCAAGATCATTTCGTAAATGGTGGACTCAAGGAAGAGGTACTCAGTGTGATCGGAGAGCGCCGTCTTCATGTACAATTCGACTACATCGCCCTGTCCGGTTTTGCAGAGTCTGGGAGCAAGTCGGATCTTTATGAGAAATACGGATTATCCGCGAACCGAATCATCAAAAAACTTGGACTCACTTCTATTTGACAGGATTTACAGGATCAACGGGATTTTTTTTGAACTTAATTGAAGCTTAGCTTGAGAGCCCCGTGAAACGGGGCCTCCCAATGTTATGACGTCGGAATATATAGAGGGTCGTATTGAAAACAAAGGAGGAAAACCACATGACTGAGATTCCCAAAAGAATGAAGGCCCTTGTTCTCACAGGGCCAGGAGAATTTGAAATCCGGGAAGTGGAGACCCCTTTACCAGGCCCACAAGATGCCCTGGTAAAGGTGGGCGCCATCGCCATCTGCGGCACAGACCCGGCCATTGTTGAAGGGGTCAAGTTCAAGGGCCTCTGGCCCCCGGGTTATCCCTTTATACCCGGCCATGAATGGTCAGGTACGGTTGTACAATCGGGTGAAGAGGCCGCGCGTTTTAAAGTGGGAGATCGTGTCGCGGCCGAAGCCCACAAGGGCTGCGGGTTTTGTAGAAACTGTATGATCGGTAGATATACAATCTGTGAGAACTACGGAAAATTGGAAACGGGTCATCAGCACTATGGATTTACCGTACCAGGAGGATACGCCGAATATGTGGTGGCCTCCGAGCGGTCCATTCACCATATCGGCGATATGCCCTTTGATGTGGCCACCAATGTGGATACCGCTGCCACGGCCCTTCATTCCATTAAAAGAGGTAGGGTGGCCGCTGGTGAGGATATCTGTGTTTTCGGCCCAGGTGCTGTGGGGCTTCTCTGTTTTCAGGTGGGCCTGGCTTCGGGTGCAGCAAGAGGATTTGTAGTGGGAAGAAGACACAGACTGGCGCTGGCCAAAGAATTGGGGGCCATCCCCATTGATTATGAGCAGTTTGATGATCCTGTAAAGGAAATTAAACGACAGACTGAGGGTAAAGGGGTTGATGTGGCCATTGATTGTGCCGGGAAACCTCAAACGGTTCAACAGTGTCTTGCTGCCGTGAAAAAGGGTGGACGTGTTGTCAATACGGGCTTTCCAGGGAATGTGGATTTCAATATTACGGATGTGGTGATGCGTGAGATCGATGTCTTGGGAGTTCGGGCTGATCCCAATACAGCTGAAGAGGTTATACCTTTAATAAATAAGGGAGCCATAAGAATTAAACCCATCATTACACATCATTTTCCCTTGGATAAGTTTGGTGATGCGTTGGAGACCTTTACCAAAAAACTCGATAATGCCGTAAAGGTTGTTATTGAACCTTGACACAGCACGACTTGAAAGGTAAAGGCACATGGGAAAGGGGTGGAAGGCCGCACCGAACCTGAAATGAGTCTGGAAAACGATCGTTTCTTCTTGAATCAAGAAATTTCCTATAAAAATTTGAGAAAGGAGAATTTGTAGAATGGGGAAATATGCAGATGCAAAAATAATCAAAATGTCGGAATTGGAATCCTTTTGCCCCCCCAAGCACACCAACACGGATTCATTCGTCATGATCAGTGAGGATCTCGGTGCCTCAAGATTCGTTTTGTTTATCACAGAGATTCATCCGGGCGGTGAGGCGCAACTGGATGTGCACAAGGGCAGAGAACATTGCTATTTCATCATGTCTGGCGTGGGAGAGGCTCAAGTGCAGGGCAAAAAGTTCACTCTTCATCCCGGAGACTGCCTCTGGATCCCGCCCGATGCAGAGCACGGCGTGAAACCCCTGGGCGGCCAAACCCTTCGCTTTGCCGTTGTCACGGCGCCGGCACCGTGGGTGGAGGTCTAGGAAGATGGGTGCCGAACCACCTCTTCGCTGATATATTAAGATGTGACCCCTCTTCTTGACCAGAAGGCACGGGGTATTGTGAGATTTGGCAAAAGACGCATTATGAGGGAGGCAGGGAGATGCACTGGGACGTGACGTACTATCCAGAGTATTGGGTTGGGAAAAAGCTGGCCTATCCCAATGTGCCAAAAGACTCACCCAAATTTGCAAGGAGTATGGTGGTCGGCAACCTCATTTTTGTGTCCGGCTGTACGGGTCAGGATACCATAGAGGGCAAACCCACAGCCGACACATTTGAAGACCAGATGAAAATGGCGCTTCACAAAGTCAAGATGGCCATGGAAGAAGCGGGAAGCTCCATGGAAAATATCATCAAGACCGTCATGCTGATCAAAAGTAGGGATGATTACCCAAAGATGCGTAAGACAGAAGTGGAGTATTACATGGATCATGCACCCAATCTTGTGGAAGACCCGCCTGCCAGCACCTTCATCGTCCCAGCCTCCCTGGCAAGACCTGAGTTCCTGATAGAGATGGATGTGATCGGCGTCATAGACAGGGATGCACCCGATTGGCATGTGAAACATTATGCGGAATACTGGGGTGGAAAGAAGTTGGCCTATCCACATGTGCCGAAAGAACACCCCAAATTCGCTCGAACTCAGGTTGTGGGTGACTTGGTTATTGTCTCAGGCTGTGAAGCGCTGGACCATGAGACCTTGAAGGTGGAAACAGATGACTTTAAAGAACAGACGAGGATCTGTCTAGAAAAGATGAAAGTGGGCATGGAACAAACCGGTGGGTCCATGAATAACCTGGTCAAGACCTATGTTTTGCTCAAAGATACAGAGGATTATCCGTTTTATCGTGAGGTGGAAGAGGCGTTTTTTAAGGAACATGCCCCGGATTTAGCGAATAATCCACCAGCCTCCACCGTTATCTATGTCACCAGTCTGGCACTTCCCGAGTTTCTCGTGGAGGTGGAGGCCTTCGGCGTTATTGATAAAGAGAAGCCCGATTGGGCAACTAAATATTACCCAAGCAGTAAACAAACCTCAAGCAGTGCTTCAGCAGGCAGTCTGCTCTTCCTGTCTGGCTGTGACGGGTCCAACCCTAAAACCGGTAAAATGGAAACGGGGGTCATTGAAGAGCAGATCAATATAGCCCTTGATAAGGTCAGAGCCGCCATGGAGGAAGCGGGAAGCTCCATGGAAAAGATGGTTAAGACCTTCATGCTCCTGAAGCATCTGGAGGACTATCCCAAGATGCGTAAGACGGAGGTGGAATACTATGAGAAGCATGCGCCACACCTGGTGCATAACCCGCCGGTCAGCACCTTTATGCAACTAACCACCATGACAAACCCGGAGGCGCTGTTTGAAATTGACGTCACCGCCGTTCTTTAGGCTGAAATGAATGGTTACTAAAACGCCCATCAGTGGTTGCCGCACCACAAAGATCTACTGCCGACCCGATTGTCCCGCAGGACGGCGCACCAAACCAGAGAATAAAATATATTTCCGCTCAAGAGAAGAAGCCATAGCAACCGGTTACAGGGCATGCAAGATATGTAAACCTGAGGAGGAAGACAAAATGCCAGAGACTTTCTTTTTAACCCGCTATCATAGTCCCCTGGGAGACTATGTCCTTGGCAGCTCTAAAAAGGGGGTCGTCTGCGTCAAGACTGAGGACCGATCAAAGACCTATCTTTCTCGCTGGGAGGGAGAGGACATTGAGCTGAAGGAGCACGGAGAGCACAACCTCAGACTAACAAGCCAGCTCGATGCATATTTTGCTGGTGAACTACGTGAGTTTACATTACCTCTAGACTTACGAGGCACTTCCTTTCAACGCCGGGTGTGGGATCTCCTCTGCCGCATTCCTTGGGGTGAGACCCGGTCCTACGGTCAAATCGCGAAGGCCTTAGGTCGGCCCGGGGGGGCCAGGGCGGTGGGTCGTGCTGTGGGAACGAATCCTGTCTCCATTGTGGTCCCTTGCCATCGGGTGATAGGTTCAGACGGGACGCTCACAGGCTATGGCGGTGGACTGGATAGAAAAGAGGCTCTCCTGAAACTTGAAGGAAAACAAATCCCCATTTGATACTGGAGGTGATTATGGGAGACACATTTCCGAAATTCAAGGCGGCTGCGGTTCAGGCCGCACCCGTGTTTTTGGACCGAGAAGCGAGCATTGAAAAGGCCTGTTCATTGATCAAGACAGCAGGAGAAAACGACGCCGACCTTATCGTGCTCCCAGAGGTGTTCATCCCGGGTGGGCCATATTGGGCCTGGTATCTGAACATGCGAGAAGGCATGAGATTTTCCTCGGAACTCTTTCACAACTCCGTAGACGTTCCAGGGGAAGGTACGGCCAGGATGGGTGAAATGGCAAAGCAATATGGCAGTCACGTGGTCATTGGCGTGAATGAGCGGGACAACAAAAGCATCTACAATACCCTCCTGTTCTTTGACAGGGAGGGGAACCTTTATGGAAAACGCCGCAAATTGAAGCCCACAGGAGCTGAAAAATTGGTCTGGGGAGAGGGGGACGGCAGTACCCACAGGGTTTATGAAACGGACATTGGGCGAATGGGGGGCCTGATTTGCGGAGAGCACACCATGGCCCTGCCCGGCTACACCCTGGCAGCCATGGGAGAGCAGGTTCATATTGCCTCATGGGTGGGTTTTGCTGTTTCGGATATCTCACTGTCAGAGGTCTGTTCAAGATATCATGCCATTGCCTACAATACCTTTGTGGTTTGTAGCCAGTCCGTGGTGGATGAAAGCGTGAACAAAAAGCTTGGCATTGATACCATCAAGACTGGAGGGGCCTGGAGCAGTATTATCGAGGCGGGCTCAGGGCGTGTCATGGCCGGTCCCCTGGCTCCTGATGAAGAAGGCATAATCTATGCGGATATCGACCTGAATGAGGCGACTCGTCACTATTTCTTGCACGAGACGACCGGGCATTACTGGCCAAAGCAGTTCCGGGTCTACTTTGATTCTCGTGAAATGAAACCTCTTAATGTAAATCAGACATGGGAAGAAAATGATCGGGAGGATGATCAGGCGCCAGAATCGATTCTGAAATATTAGATTATCAAGGGTCGAAACCTCGAGTTAAAGGGTTCGGCTGTCCCTCATTTCTAGTGTCGTGTCACAAAAGTTCTTTGCATAAGTGAGCCCTCAATAAGAGGTCATTGCGACCCCCGATCTAGTTGGCGGGGCAGCAATCTCATTTCGTGAAAGCTACACTTTTTCGCCAGTTTCCAAGAGATTGCTTCGTCGCCTGCGGCTCCTCGCAATGACCTATATTCTTAAAGGTATTTTAGTGACGCGACACTAGGTCATTTTAATATAGGGCTTGCGTGAAATATTGATCGTGTAGGATTCAAACTTATCGATGAGCGCCCTACACTCCGGATCTTTCTCATTGGCGGGCATGACCTTCTCCATGGTGGCCAAGTCAGGGAACTCCATCCTCTTCATAAAGGCGTTTTCACCAGTGGCCTGCCATATGTTATAGCCCAGGCAACCATGGGATTCCCACCACGGTTTTGTGCCCGCTTTAACAAAATTGAGGAACTCCTCCTGCTTCTCTTTCTCAACCTCAAACGTGAAGATAACTTCTACCATGATATGCCTCCTTTCCTAGTGGGGCTGTCGAAAAACCGGCTTCTAAGAGGGTGATGGAAAGTGTCCAGATGCAAGGCTTCCGATGTTCCGAGGAATGAGGCGTACATAGCAGCACGCCACAATGACGAGGGACGAGGGTAACGCAGCCCTTCGACTTTGCTCAGGGCCATGAGCTTGCCGAATGGCAGATGGGCGCTTTCCATCACCCTCAATGGAAGGATGCACCGCCGTCACAGAGTATCAGCTGCCCTGTGACGAAGTCGCTCATCTCGCTCGCCAGGAAAATCGCCGTTCCTACCAGATCCTGAGGCTCTTCTGATCGCTTCAGACACCTCTTCTGCATCATGATCTGTTCAGGGTCTATTCCCCCATCTGCCCTGCTTTTCTCTATTATCTTGCTGGCTTCAGATTGCGTATAACCTGGAGCCAAAGAGTTCACATTGATGTTATGGGCTCCCAACTCTCGGGCCATGCTACGGGTAAACGCCATAACCGCCCCTTTTGAAGCCACATAATGGGGCATACCCATAGCCCCTTCAAAAATGATCGATGAGGCCACATTAATGATTTTGCCCCCCTTCTCTTTCATGTAAGGGAAAACCGCCTTTATACAGTGAAAGGGACCCGTGGTATTCACCTCCATGACCCGGTTCCACTCTTCAGTGGTTATCTCATGAAAGGGCTTCTTAATGATGTTGGCGTACATGGCCGCATTGTTTACAAGGATGTCGATATTGCCGAACCGGTCTACGGCTGCCTTTGCCATCGTATCGCATTGCTCTTGCTCCGTCACATCCGTTTTCACGAAGATAGCCTCGCTGCCCGCCTTCTTTACGGCATCAACCGTCTCCTTGCCGTCCAGAATGTCCGCAATAACGACCTTTGCTCCCTCTTTTGCATAGCCCACAGCGATTGCAGCCCCAATTCCTCCTGCCGCTCCTGTAATAATAGCCACTCGATCTTTGAGATTCATTTTTTTCCCCTTTTCAATACGCTTTGTCCAGACCATTAAACGGCGCCTCTTGTTCCAAGTGAGCTCTGCGAGGCTCCTATTTCTTTTCCACCTCGCATGGAAACATCCTGTTGGGTGTCCCACCGGATACGGGGTCGAAGAATGCATCGTTTGCAAGCACGTTAATATTGGCTTTCCCGTCCGTAGGATTTCCCCAGCCGAAATCTATCCACACAAGCCCAGGTTTCGTATCCTCGGTCAGCCTTGCCTTGATCGCTATCTTCCCCTGGGGTGAACGCACTTCCACCTCGTCACCCTCCCTGATGTCTCTATCAGAGGCGTCCTGAGGGTGAATCCAGACGAAAGGCTCAGGATATGCTTTGGTTAGGGCCTTAAGATTTTTGAACTTGGTATGGACGAATTGGGCCGGCCGCCGGCTGGTGCCGAGCAGAGAAAAACCCTTCTCTGATATGTCCTTTGCGCTCAAGGGTTCACCCGCGGGATCTGTGTAGGAGGGTATGGGGCCGTACCCATGGGCCTCAAAAGAAGGGGAAAAGAGATCCACTTTTCCAGAAGGGGTCTTGAAGCCCTTGGTCATATATTTCCGATATTGTATGGGAGGTGTGGCGTAAACGATCTGTTCCATGTCAAGCAACTCAAAGGTTATATTGCTGGGTTTGATCATGTATTCTATCCAGCTCACGGTGTCATGAAATGGATAGTCCTGGTGCAATCCCATCCTTTCTGCCAATTCATACTCCACTTCAAAAACCGGCCTTGCCAAACCTGTGGGCTGGACAACGGGGCGAGCCAGGGCCATGAAGCCGCCCTCAACACTGGAATAGGCCCTATAACCATAGCTTTCGAAATCGGACGTGATCGGTAAAATCAAATCCGCCATTTCCGAAGTGGCTGTTGGAAAAATGTCGCTGACAACAATGAAGTCTAGCTTTTCCAAGGCTTGTCTTGTTCGCTTCTCGTTGGCCTGCACGAGCACAGGATTGCTATGGTGGACAATCATGGCTCTTGGGCGATTGTCTTCCTCTGCTAAAAGGGCCTCTTTCACAGCAGGAAAAGGGACCTCCCCGAACACGGGAAACTTCTCATACCAAATCCTCTTCTCTTTGGGGATAGGCTTGGTGGGAAGTACTGACTGTTGAGCAAACGGCATAAAGACATTTCCTCCAGGGGCATCCAGATTCCCCGTTAGGCTGATCAGAATGGCCACGGTCCTGACTGAATCCACGCCGTTGGTGTACATATCCAGCCCATTGCCTTCGTATATGGCAGCCGGCTTTGTCGTGGCATAGGCCCTCGCCAAATCTCTGATGCTCTTCTCTGAGACTCCTGTGAGTGGCTCGGCCCATTCGGGACTGCACGCCTGGACGTGCTCTGCAAGGACTTTAAAACCGCTGGTATATTCTTCAACGAATGCCTTATCGTAAAGCGCCTCATTGATGATCACGTGGATCATTGCAAGGCCCAGGGCCACATCACTTCCTGGATTGATCCGAACCCAATCGTCACCCTGCTGGGTCGTCTTTGTACGAAAGGGGTCAATGCTTATGATTCGTGTCCCACGCTCTTTCAGGCGGGACAAGATTTGCCTCATACCGTTGTACGCGGTATAAGCCCCGAAGCGTTCGGATGCCAGCGGATTCGTCCCCCAGAATATGACAAGCTTCGTATTGTCGTAATCGGGTTCAGCCCTGATACCCCCCGTTACTGATTTGAACGCCGTCATCCTGGGGACCATGCAGAGATTCCCGGCGCCTGTCATGTTTGGAGAACCGAACTCCCCCATAAATTGCAGGAAGCCATCTCTACCCTGATAGGAGACAGGGGCTCCCGAACACCTTGTCAGACTCAGAGGACCATACTTACTTCGGATCTCACCCAGTTTCTCTGCCGCCAGCTTGAGCGCTTCATCCCAAGAGATCTTCTTAAAGCCAGTCCCTGTCTTCTGCAGAGGGTATCTGAGACGATCCTCAGAACGGATAATCTCCGGAATAGCGGCCGCCTTTGAGCAACCGCGTCCCCTGTTCATGGGATGGTTGGGATCCCCTTCTACAGAAAGCGTCCCGTCCCCTGCCTGATGAACGAGAATACCGCAGTTTGTGTGACAGAATTGGCAAATGGTACGGTAAGTCTTTTCCCCCATTAAAATCACCTCTACGCATTACATATATTTTAGTTTTCTTTAAAACAACCTCACCCTCCACCCACAGGCGGCAGTATCAGGATCTCATCTCCATCTTGCAGCACGGTTTCCATCCCATTAAGGAACGCAATGTCCTGTCCATTAACCATTAATCTGATATGCGGCAGGGGGGTGGTCGTGTTGGGTTCAAACAGATATGATGCCAGCTCATCTCCCCAGGTCTCTAGCATCGTGACAAGAAGCGCCTCTAACGTGCTTTTCTCGGGGACAGAAATGTCCACCTCTCTTTTGCCGAGAATTTGTTTCAGATCTAATATGGTCCGTATCTTAAGTGTAATCAACCCGATCCCTTTTCGCTTTATTTTCCAGCAGCTACACTTTTGGAAAAGTGTCCCATTTATGTCAAGAAAAAAAGGGAACAAAATCTAACAAATTTTCTCAAATCTACAACCTTCCGTTCTTGAATTGAAAAAGAGGACGTTGCTATGTTAGGTTGACGGTGTGGACATGGCGAAGGATTTACGGATTGCAGATCTTATTATGGAGGGAAAATCAGATGAGAAAGAAACTTCTGATCTTAGCCGGCATTTTATTGCTAATAGGCTATCTATTTTTGAGTCTCAGCACCTTTGCTTTTGCTGAAGATGGCATCCAGAGCTCCCTTCTCAAGACAGGCGGCGCACTGGCGGCCATACTGGGGATTATGGGTATGGCCGTCGCCGGATATTTTGCAGGCAAGAGTTATGACAGCTATACCGGTTGGGAAAGACACAACCTTGGGGCAGGACAGTTTTACAAGCGTAAGCCTTTTTTAAAAGACCAGCCTACATACGGTGTGACCGAGGAAACGGTTCGCCTGAAATGGGAGGAGAATTGGTTTAACCGCCTTACGACGATTCGAAATCTCCTTTATCCCCCTGATGGTGGTGAGCCCAAGTGGGCGCCTTCTATGGGGATGGAAACGCTTCCTGAGCCACTCAAGACATTTTTCGTGAAACAGCCGGAAAGATATAAATTAACCTTAAAGGCTTTTGAACTGATGAAACAGCAAACGGCCAACTGGGAGAATTTCAAGGTCCAGTTTGCCGTTGCCGACGCCTGGTCCAACGCCCACGCGTCTTGTTACCAGGATCATAATGGGGAATTCGACCCCAACCGATTTTTCCCACCTGAACCAAAGGGGCCACCAGAGGAATGGGATTTTCGAGGCATTCGAAGGGATAAGCCGCTCCCCTTCAAAAGCCCCAGGCATGCCTCCCAGTTTATCAAGAAGATCGCTCACACCTTTGGCGCCACACTGGTAGGGATCACAAAACTGAATCCAGACTGGTGTTACCAGGGATTCTTGCGCGGCGTGGGCTTTGGCAGTTGGGACGTGCCTGCCCACTGGGAATATGCCATTGTGACGGTGACACCCCATGAGTGGGATTCGTTTTATGTCAACCCCACCTACGGGACCTCCTACGATGCCTATTCTCGAGAACGATTCATGACAGGGAAGTTGGAGACGTTCATTCAGGAGCTGGGTTACCCGGCCAGATCCCATGTGCCGCCACGCTTCTATGACATGGTCACGCCGCCCGTAGCCATCGACGCCGGTCTCGGGGAAGAGGGCCGGCATGGTCTCCTGATTACACCGGAGTTGGGCGCCAATTCGCGTCTGGCGGTTGTTACCACCAATCTCCCCATGGAAGTGGATAAACCCGTTGATCTCGGTATCATGGACTTCTGCAAAAAGTGTAAGATTTGCGCTGATAAATGCCCCAGCGGGGCCATCAGCCATAAAGACCAAATGGAATTGGTGCGCGGATACAAGCGATGGGTGATCAGAGATGAACTCTGTTTTCACACATGGGCGAGTGTGGCCACGAGCCGTGCCAGGGGGTGTCGGATATGTCTTGCGGTTTGCCCCTATAGCCGCAAAAACAACTGGGTGCACGCGATTTCCCGTTATGTGGACCCCCGGGATCCCACAGGCTTGGCAGCTAGCTTGCTTTTATGGGGACAGAAAACTCTTTTCAAGTATCCCAAAGCCAACGAATTTTTGCCACCCCCTATGGGAAAAAATGCCACCTATCATGAACCACCGGATTGGCTTCGGACAGACAAGTGGTTCGATATCCCCAAGACCTGGTAGAAAGGAGCGAATAATGCTGTTGTATTCAACGATTGCGCGACCCCTGTTTTGGATCCTGATGGGATTGATCTATGCCTTGATGCTTGCCAGTGCGCCGGCGTGGGCCAGGGATCTGGGCCTGCAGATGACCTGGTGGAAGTGGTTGCTGGCAGCCCTGTGGTATGGCCTTCTAAGCCTGGGGATTGCGGCCAGTTTCACGCTTATGGGAGAAAAGGAACCCCGGGCCGGTCAATACGTCTTGGGGCTTACACTGGTCATCATGATTATCCTGGGTGTGGGTTTGTGGTCCTTGTTGTAAGCCATAAAAAAGCGTTTCTATCCAAGCCTGGAGAAAGTAATTGGGGCTGAGTCTTGCGCTTCATACTTCATTGACATACAGGGTCATACCTGCCCATACTTTATTTTTGGAGAAGGAATTCTCATCAATTCACATTATTAATTAATGCTTGCCTAGAAAAGGGAGAAGGTAAAATGCAAACAGAGGCAGAATTGAAGGCCCAGGCCGCGTATGAAAAGATGTGTGAGGATGCTCGTAAGGTCAATTATCAATTGGAAGCAATGATTGAATATGAGTCAAACCTTCCCCAGATCACACCGGATATGGCATTCTGGTGGTGGGACAATATGGGTCCCATTGAAAGATACCGTTTGTGGAGCCCTGATCATCTCAACTTTGTATGGGAAATAGATACGGCGGAACACGGTCGTGTAGGTGCCATACACAGTGTGACTGAATATGTTGGCGGAATTGCCGTGTTCCTCCGTCTGCGATATGAAAGGCCCGAAGACTATCCCGGCTCTCGAAAATACGAGCATGCCATCGTGGAAAGCTCTTTAACCCGTGATGACCGTATCATGGGCTGGATTCTCCATGAGTTTGATGAGGTCGATGATGGGATCATTATGAGAAATGTATTCCACTTGCCCATGGGCACTCCGCGGGAAATCGTCGACGGTATCATTGAGCATTCAAATAAAGAAATGGAGACCCTGCCCAAATTCCTCCCCGAACTCTATGCAAAGTGTGCGGGGAAATTTGAATAGACGGGACCCACACGATCTCATTCCAGTTAAATAGTTCCGCATTACCGGTAGTTTAGCAGGGCAGGAGGATTCGAGAGGTTTTTTCTTACTCGGGTACAGCACTGGCCTTGAGCTCATTAATTGTAGTTGCCAAGACCTGATCGGACAGAAGACTACTTATCGAAATCTTTAATTTTGAGTAACGCCAAAAAAGATAGGTTAGCAGAAGAAATCGTAACGTTGCGTTTCAGGAGGCGTAATTTTTATCGCTCCGCTGCAAAAGCCTTGTTCGACACTCATTTCATTTTTATTCAGAAGGATAAATTTCTTTACCACGAGAGGTAAAAGAAATCCCTTGTTTCGATTTCGTACTAATCATTATTGATTCAACAATGGGTGGGTTAACAAATTTATCGGATTGCCATTCAACTATGAAATTGGCGCCAGATCCCCCACTTTTGTCTCTCTCTGGTATCACATAACGTAAAGACTCTAATGGTTTTAATGTTTTTGGTTTATCTATTAGTTTTTTTAATAGTTTGCCTTGTGTTTCGTAATAATCGGCCAAGGAGATCTTGATTTGATGCTTGGTATCAACGTTTCTGATGCTCAATGTCACCGTCAATAGGAAAGGTCTTTCTCTATCACCACTGTAAATGTGCGAATAGGCGGGTACATAAAGAATCTGGCCTTTCGATAACCCAATATTTTTCTCAGCAGCATATGATGAAAGCGGGAAAAACAAGATGCATAATACGATAAATAAATATTTAAAATGAATATTTTTTGTCATTGTTACTCTCCAATTATCTTTGTTAGTCGAACTAATAGTAGACTGTCGACATGTGGGAATACAATCCTACATGTTTGCAGGATAAATGGGATATCCTGCTATTTCGTCGTATAGAACTCCTCATTTAAACCTCATTCTACGGTTTATTAATGGTTACCCTGCAGACCGCCGGCGGACTCTTTTTCGGATGTCCACTTTCGCCGATTTTATTGTTTCCTTATTCGTCGCCTTTGGCCACCTCATCAAGTTTCCAGTACCGACGCAAGCCGGATTCATATACTGACTCAGGTACCAAGCGGCGAAAGAGGTAATTCACTTTGAATTTGCCGACCGGGTACCTGAGCTTAGGGGATTTACTTTCCACTGCCTCTGCAATGGTCTCCACAACAGCTTCCGGCCCAGGAGCACTTTCCCATTCCCTTTGTACCCTGGCAAACATGCGCCTCCGATGGGGATTGTAATCGGTAACATGACCTGATGACTGTTGTTTGCTGCTAGGCATGTTTGTTTTGTAATATGAAGGCTCGATGATGGAGACATGGATACCAAGGGGCTTTAGCTCTTGTCGCAAAGACTCGGAGTAACCTTCTAATGCGAACTTGCTTGCAGAATAGGCCCCTTTGAAAGGCAATGCCATGAGGCCAGCCATTGAGCTGATATTGATAATATGTCCACTGCGCTGCTTGCGCATGGCCGGCAAGAAAGCATTAATCATGCGGACAGCGCCGAAGAAATTTGTCTCGAACTGCTCCTTCAACTGTTGAAGCGTAAGTTCTTCTAGCGGCCCTTCGAGGAGGTAGCCTGCGTTGTTAACCAATACATCCAGTCGGTTGTTGGCTTCTGATAGGACTTTCTGGGCGCAGGCGCTTACGGAATAGTCATCGCATACATCCAAAGGCAACATAGTTACATTGGGCAGAGAGGTTGTTGCAGATGGGTTTCGGCTCGTGCCAAAGACACTATGGCCTTTCTGGGCCAGAACGTTGGCTAAAAGGTTTCCAAATCCTGATGATGCGCCGGTTATCAGAATTACTTTTGCCTGCGACTCCATGGCACCTATCCTTTCTTGCAATTGCTGGCTGTTTTTTAACGAAGGAGAAGATTAGGTTAACAAGAACTACGAACACCCGTGCCTTTCCGTTCTCACCTTACGATGGGTTTGGCTTTTCAGCATGGGATATAGGATCTCCCGATGGAACGGAAGCCGCTCCATCAGGAGCAAGGCTTGCACATTTCAAGTGGTTTCTCCATGATGCAACCTCTATCCCCACTTAGAGGTTAATGGATGGAAGGAAATCTTAGTTAGATGAACACCAAAACGGCTTTGAAGTCAAGGAGAATTGGTCTCAAAAACACTACAAATGTGATTACGATTTCGTTCAGTAACTTTCAAAATTAGCAAAGTATAGACTACCCAAATTAGTCTTTACTTTTTGGCGGGTCAAGATTTTGAAGGATACTTGCCATACATGCTACCTGCCAGAAAAACGACTCCGCTATCAACTACATCTGGAATACTAAAGAATTTCGGCCCGCTGTGACGAGCGGGTGACAGCAGAATTCATTACCTCAGGTCTAAAATAAGCAACCACAAACTTAATGGTGGGCGGGGGTCAGGACCACCCACCTCGTTTCATTCTACAGTTTTCCCAACTCATCCAGGAACTTGATCACTCTCAACGACTCGGCGATTCCTGTGGTTCCCCTCATGGAAATCACCACCTGAATGGCCTCAAAAATCT
>Ga0111161_1016_pt1 | contig 18778 bp, 16 predicted proteins | sample DeeMarSeWOR28_12_FD_80264 | JGI IMG/M metagenome (GOLD analysis project Ga0111161, IMG submission 80264) | Nitrospira bacterium SG8_3
AAATTACTTAGGATGATGGGATGGCTGATCTTATACCGCAAGATACATGATGACTTTGGGGGAAGAATCCGTTTTTCCCTCTCAGTGGGCGCCCCCATTGCCGATAAGATTGTGAAATTCATGACGAGTGTGGGCATGCCCATCTACGAGGGTTTTGGGATGACGGAGACGATTACGGTGGCCATGGCTGAAATTGGTGATTTCAGGATGGCCTCTGTGGGAAAGGCCTATCCTGAAACAGAGCTAAAGATAGCCCCGGATGGGGAGCTCCTAGTCAAGTCGCCTGGAAACTGCTTGGGATACTGGGATAAACCAGAGCAGACCGCTGAACTTATGAAAGGCGAGTGGCTGTACACAGGAGATATGGGCCATGTTGACGAGGACGGGTACTTATACATTATTGACAGGAAAAAAGACATGATGATCACTTCATCGGGCAAAAATGTTGCTCCGGGATATCTGGAAAATCTTTTGAAGACGAGTCGTTATGTCAGCCAGGCCATGGTATTTGGAGAGGGGAAAAAGTTTGTTTCCGCCTTAATCACGCTGGACGAAGATGAGGTGGTCAAGTATGCAAGGGATAACGGCATTGTATATACCGGATTTGCTGACCTGACCAAGAAGAAGGAGATTATTGACCTGCTCCAAAAAGAGATTGATAAAAAAAATGAGGAGCTTGCACGGGTGGAAAGAATCAAGAAGTTTGCCCTCCTCGAGGAGGACTTTTTACAAGATGAAGATGAGATCACGCCCACCATGAAGGTAAAGCGAAAGATTGTGTCCGAAAAATATGAGGATATTATTGCGAGAATGTATGCTGAATAGAGGGGAGGCTGTCGGTTTTTCGGCAATCTCATGTGCAATCCGTTGTACTGTATACGCTTCTGTACTTGAAATCCCTATGGCCTCATATAGAGACAAACTCCTTATGCCAGGTGTCACTTGTCATATAGGTGATTTCTTGCCCTGGAGGGCCAATGAGAGCTGAAGGTTTAAGACGATCCGTCAAAGAAGAAAAAGAAAACAAATACTGGATCATCCCGGTGCTCCTGGTCATGGCCATTCTACCTCCTTTTATTGGCGAATATTACGTGTCAATGCTTAACCTTTGTGGCGTCTATCTGATCGCAACGGTAGGCCTGGACATCCTAACTGGAATTTGTGGTCAGATCTCCCTGGGTCACAGTGCCTTTGTGGCCCTGGGCGCCTATGCGTACGGTTTTCTAGCAAATATGGCCATCGCTCCTTGGATGGCCCTCATTGCGGGTGGCCTTTGCTCTTCCCTTGCAGGGTTCGTTGTGGGTTTGCCTGCTCTTCGTATTAAAGGGTTGTATCTGGCGATCCTGACGCTGGGATGTGTCTTTGTGACGCAGGACCTTATCTTCTACTTTGGCGAATACACGGGCGGGCACAATGGCATGGTGATTCCGACCGCCACATTTGGCGCCCTTGTGCTTGATTCCAGTCTGGAGAAATACTATCTGATCTCCTCTCTATCGGTCCTGGGCATTGTCTTCGGGCGGTTTTTGAAACACAGCAAACCGGGAAGGGCCTTCAGTTATATTCATTTCAGCGAGGTGGCTGCCGAGGTTAACGGGGTTAGCCTGCCCCTATATAAGACACTGGCCTTTTCCATTGGGTGCTTCTATGCAGGTATCGCGGGCGGGCTATTGGGTCTCGCCAACGGGTTTATTGGCGTGGAGAACTTCTCCCCAAGCATAAGCCTTCTTCTCTTGGTGATGCTCGTTATTGGAGGCGCTGGGTCTATCTACGGGGCCGCCATCGGCGCCATTGCCATGACCTTCTTTTTACCAGAGGGCATTGACCGGATAAAGGAATACGTTACTTTCATAAAGCCAGAAGATTTCGAGTTGCTCTTATTCGGCGTTATTACACTCGTTTTTATTATCCTTGAACCCAACGGCATCTATGGTCGATGGACAATCGTCAGAAACTATTTGAAGGCCTTTCCCCTTAATGAGGTTCAGGTCAAAAGGGTGAGATGGATAAGACGATGGCTTTAGCGGCTGAGAATAGGATATGGGCCCGTTAACTCTTTATCCCCGGCAAGGATTGAGTAGGGAGGCGTTCGTTGGCACCTCTATTACAAGTTGAAGATCTCACCATATCATTTCACGGATTGGTCGCCCTGAATTCCGTCTCTATCGAAATAGGAGAGGGAGAGATCATGGGGCTCATCGGGCCCAACGGATCAGGCAAGACTACGCTGCTCAATTGCATCAGTAATTTGTATAGACCACAAAGGGGCCGAATACGATTTAGAGAAAGAGATCTGCTGGGTAAAAGACCCTGCAGGATTATCTCCTGGGGAATTTCAAGAACATTCCAGAACCTGGAGGTGGATCCCCATCTCAGTGTCATCGATAATGTGATGTTAGGCATGCATTCTAAAATTCGTGTCGGAGATTTTATTTCCTCCTTTTTTTCTCCCATTATGCTTCAACGTAGGGAATGGGACTGGCATAACCGAGATGGCGCTTTTAAGGTGCTGGACATGCTGGGAATTGCCAGTTATCACGATCGTCCTTGCGGGGGTCTCCCATTCGGTTTGCTAAAGCTGGTGGAACTGGCAAGAGCGGTGGCATCGCATCCGTCACTGCTTCTCTTGGATGAACCCACAGCGGGCATGAATGAACAGGAAACCTACGAAATGAGCCGGATCATTACGGAGTTAAGGGATTATTCAGACATGACCATACTCTTGATAGAGCATGACATGAATTTGGTGCAGATGGTCTGTGATCGGTGTTATGTCCTTAACTTTGGAGTCGTCATTGCGAGGGGTGAGCCCAAAGAGGTTATGGCTGACCCAAAGGTCATTGAGGCCTATCTTGGGGCAGAGTAACCATGGAGATTCTTAGCCTAAAAGCATTAGAGATTTACTATGACAAGATCAAGGTGATTGACGGCATTACACTCTCTATGCAAGAGGGTGACATCGTAACCATGCTTGGGAGTAACGGTGCTGGCAAGAGTACCCTTCTGAAGGTTATATCCGGGATTCTATTTTGTGATTTCGGGCACATAACATTCTATGGTCGCCGCATCGAAAACATGGATCCAAATCGCATCGTGAAACTGGGCATCACTCAGGTTCCCGAGGGTAGAAGAATCTTCCCTGAGCTCACTGTAAAGGAAAACCTCTGGATGGGGGGTTTTACCATAAAAGATAGGAGGAAGCTTAAAGAAAAGATGGATTATGTTTTTGAAATGTTTCCTCCGATTTTGGGAAGACAAGAAACAGACGCCAGATTTCTCTCAGGCGGGGAACAACAGATGCTTGCCATTGGCCGGGCACTCATGTCAGAACCCAAGCTTCTTCTTTTGGATGAACCTTCCATGGGGCTCTCTCCCATTTTGACGAGTGAAATATTTCAGACCATAGAGAGGATCAACAAGGAAGGCGTATCGGTTTTTATCGTAGAGCAAAACGCTCGAAAGGCCCTCCAGATTGCCGTATATGGGTATGTATTGGTCAAAGGCCGGATAGATAAACATGGTGAGGCAAAAGCGTTGGCAGCGGATAAGGAGGTACGGGAAGCCTATCTTGGAGATGGTCGCTATATTGACCGAAAAGACCTTTGGAAAGGAAAGGCTTCACTGAAGAAATAGGTATAGCAAAAGGTAGGACGTGGAGCACAAGCCGGCACATAATCTTTTGTTGGCGAAAATTAGTGGCTCCCACATTTGGCGGTACGAGGTAGTGCGTAGAACTCAAAAAGGATGAAGGAGGTGGACCGATGGCTTATGAGTTCATAGTGGTTGAGAAACGTGAAAAGTTGACGATTGTAACCATCAATCGTCCCGAGGTTATGAATGCGATGCATCTGCCCGCGTGTCAGGAGTTGGATAAAGCTTTCAATGATTTCTCCCAAGACCCCAAGGCCTGGGTGGCCATCATTACCGGGGCAGGGGAAAGGGCCTTTTGTGTAGGTAACGACCTGAAGTGGCAGGCCAAGGTTGGGATTGAAGTCTTTGAAGAGGGATTAAAATCTCTAGAGGGAGGATATGGCGGTATTACCTTACGGTTTGACTGCTTCAAGCCCATCATTGCAGCGGTCAACGGCTTTGCTTTAGGCGGTGGGTTTGAGATTGCGATGGCCGCTGACATCGTGGTGGCTGCGGAGAACGCCACCTTTGGTTTGCCTGAACCCCGCGTTGGGCTCATGGCAAAGGCTGGAGGGGTTCACCGTCTTCCTCGACAGATGCCCTACCACTTGGCCATGGGCTTCATGCTGACCGGTCGTCAGATGACGGCCCAGCAGGCCCAGCAGTTGGGAATCATTAACGAGGTGGTCCCCCCCAGTGACTTAATGGCGACGGCTGAGCGTTGGGCCACGGAGATCCTGGAGTGTGCGCCTCTGGCTGTGAAGGCCAGCAAAGAAGCTGCCCTTAAAGGCTTGAACCTACCTCTGGAGGAAGCCGTGGGCAAGACCTTCCCTGAGATGGCCACCATGATGAAATCAGAGGACTTTGTGGAAGGGCCTCGTGCCTTTGCAGAGAAACGTAAACCTGAGTGGAAGGGGAAATAAGGGCGCAATGATGGGATGAGAGCTGAGTCCAAGCGGAGACAGCTGATCTACATTGTTTCACGAAAAAGAGGTTCGGGATTGTGGTAAGTCTATCTGGCGGTGGAGCCGTGTGGCCATAGGTCGCTCAGAAAGGAAAGATAATGCCTTTGCCAAAGTTTGAGTATTTTGAGCCCAAGACAGTTGAGGAGGCTCTATACCTGCTGTCGCAGTATAAGGGAGAGGCAAAGGTCATTGCCGGCGGTACAGACCTGCTGGTCAGGATGAATCAGAGCGTGGCAACCCCCTCGTATCTGATTAACCTCAAGCATATCCAGGATCTGAACACCATTATCCATGACCATAAGGAAGGCTTAAGGATAGGCGCCCTGACCACGCTTCATGCTATAGAGACATCCGAAATCATAATGGAGAAGTTCTCAGTGCTTGCCCAGGCGGCCAGTAGAGTGGCGTCACCTCAAATTCGGAATACAGGCACAATTGGAGGAAACATTTGTCTGGATACAAGATGCTGGTACTACAATCAATCTCACCGATGGAGGCAGTCTATTGCGCCTTGTTTTAAGGTGGGAGGCGATCTCTGCCATGTGGTCAAAAAAAGTGACCATTGCTATTCTTTATTTTCAGCCGATACCGTTCCAGCACTTATTGGATTAGGCGCTAAAATAAAGATATCGAGTGCCGGTGATGAAAGGGTCATTCCCCTTGAGGCTTTTTATACGGGTGTTGGCCAAACCGTTCATGTTCTCCAGCCCGATGAGATTGTTACTGAATTACAGGTGCCAAACCCGCCGCCGGCTACAGGCGGCGTATACCTAAAGTACAGCACAAGAGAAGTGGTTGACTTCCCTATTCTGGGTGTGGCGGCTGTAATGACTCTGGGTTCTAACAATAGGGAATGCACGGAGGCAAGAATCGTACTTGGTGCTGTTTCCTCTGCTCCTGTCAGGGCCACGAAGGCAGAAGATCGCCTTCGAGGAAAAGAGATTGAGGATGATCAGATTGAGGAAATAGCAGAAGGGACCGTAAAAGAGGCAGGCCCCATCGTTCATATGGGGACTTCAGTTGATCACAAAAGAAGAATGATGAGGGTCTTTGTGAAGCGCGCCATCAAACAGGCATTGGGGTGTGCTAACTCGGCTTAATTGCTGTCTGCTTCCTAAACACACATACGTATCACCTCATTCATTATAATTATAGAAAAAGGGCATGACGACGTGCCCTTTCATCTAAGATAAAGAAAGGGACGGCCTCCATGAAGCGGGTCATAGGGTTGAGCGTGAACGGAGAATCTCACGAGGTGGCGATTGAGCCAAACAGGACCCTGGTAAAGGTTCTGAGACAGGGACTCGGTCTCACCGGAACCAAGCAAGGTTGCGATGATGGGGCCTGCGGTTGTTGCACCGTCATTATGGATGGAAGGCCGGTCCTCTCATGTTTAGTCCTGGCGACAGATGCTCAAGGCAAAGAAATCCTCACCATTGAGGGATTGGCTGCAAATGGTCAACTTCACCCGCTTCAATCGGCCTTTATTGAGCATGGTGCCATCCAGTGTGGATTCTGCACACCGGGAATGATTCTCTCTGCAAAGGCCTTTTTGGATGAGGATCCCGAGCCCACTCCGGAGAAAGTAAAGATAGGTATTTCAGGCAATCTCTGCCGGTGCACGGGTTATGTCAAAATCACTCAGGCCATACTGTCGGCATCAAGAGCGCTGGGATCGGGAGGTCAGCAAAATGACTGAGTTTTCTGTCGTAGGCAAGCGCATCCCCAGGGTAGATGGCGTGGTGAAGGCCACGGGTGAAGCAAGGTATGCGGGTGATATGTCACTGCCCAGAATGTTATATGGAAAGATTCTCCGAAGCCCCCACCCCCATGCCAGGATTGTCAACATAAATACCGATAAGGCAGAAAGGCTGCATGGTGTCAAAGCTGTAATTAGCGGTAGGGACACATTGGGGATCAAGTATATCACGTTTCAGCTTCTCTCGCGTTTAGCCGATGATTCTGTTCTGGCCATTGATAAGGTCCGTTTCGTGGGGGATGAGGTGGCTGCGGTTGCGGCTATCGATGAAGATATAGCAGAAGAGGCCCTAGACCTGATCAAAGTGGAGTATCAGGAGCTCCCGGCGGTCTTTGATCCTGCCGAGGCGATGAAGGCGGATGCACCTCAGATTCACGATCACGTGGACGGCAACATCGGTCTTTCACGCCAAGTAGAATTTGGCGATGTGGACCAGGCTTTCAAAGAATCGGATTATGTCCGAGAGGATATATTCCATACCCCAGCAGTCATCCATGGCTTCCTAGAAACCCATGCCTGTTTAGCCAGCTTCGATCCAGCAGGTAAACTGGCTATCTGGACATCAACCCAAAGTCCCTATTCTGTTCAAACCTTACTCGCCAAGACTTTAGGTATACGGGAAGGTGACATAAAGGTCACAAGACCTCACGTGGGCGGCGGTTTTGGTGGCAAAGTAGAAATGTTGGCCCATGAATTCTGTGCTGCCCTTTTATCCAAGAAAACCGGTCGTCCGGTAAGAATAGAATATACCAGGGATGAGGAGTTCACTGCCGGTCGTCGAAGGCACCCCATGATGATAGAGTTGAAGAGCGGGGTCAAGAAGGATGGAACCTTGGTGGTTAGGGCGTGCCGGAACATTATTGATGGGGGAGCCTATCTCGGGCTGGGAGGCATAGTTGTCTCCAACTCTATTACTTTACCCGCCTTAACCTACAGGGTCCCCAATTATAGATATGAGGCCCATCGTGTCTATACCAATAAACCACCGGGGACAGCCATGCGGGGATTTGGCGGTCCACAACCGGTCTTTGCCCTTGAATCCCATCTTGACATGATTGCTAAGGATTTGGGGATCGATCCAGCTGAGATGAGATTGAAGAATGCTGTTCAGCCCGGGGATGAAATCCCCAAGGTCGCCAAGATCAGCACATGTGGGCTGAGCGAATGCATCCAGAAGGCAGCCAACAGGGCCGGTTGGGCTGGGAAGAAGGGCAGGCTGCCAAAGGGTCGGGGAGTGGGCATGGCCTGTTATGGATTCGCGAGCGGAGCGCTTTTCAATATATTCAATACCCGTCTGCCCTATTCAGAGGTTCACGTAAAACTGAATGATGATGGCACGGTCAATATTCTGACCCAGGCTGCGGATATCGGACAAGGATCTAATACTGTCCTCTCGCAGATTGTGGCTGAGGAATTGGGTGTGAGCGTGGAGGATGTCACCATAACCGCTTCAGACACACAGAACGCCCCGATGGATCTGGGCAGTTTCAGCAGCCGGGTTACCCTTTTTGCTGGAAACGCTGCCCGAGCAGCCGCTGCCGATGCCAAGCAACAGGTCTTTGAGGCGACCTCGGGACCATTAGGGCTAAAGATTCACCAGCATATGGAGGCCAAGGATCGACGCATCTATATCCGGGAACATCCTGAGAAAGGGCTTACTTTCTCTGAGGCGGTCTTGGCCGCTCAAAGGGCCAAGAATGGTATGCCTGTCATGGGTCGGGGAATCTTTGATCCCCGAAAGAGCGCTGGTTTTGGAAGCCCTACCTGGAGTTTTGGGGCCCAGGTTGCAGAGGTGGAGGTGGATAGTGAGACCGGCCAAGTGGAGGTACTTAAGGTTACTGCCGCTCATGATTGTGGTAAGGCCATAAATCCCCTTTTGCTGGAAGGTCAGCTCGAAGGGTCAATCCATATGGGAATGGGATATGCCTTGTCGGAGGAAATTTTGTTTGATGGTGGCCTGACCCTCAATCCTTCCTCCTTGAATTACAAGATCCCTTTGGCGGATCAGACGCCGGAGATAGAAACGATTGAGGTGGAGACCCATGACCCTGAAGGGCCCTTTGGGGCGAAGGAAGCGGGTGAAGGGCTAACTTTACCCGTAGCCCCGGCTATAGCCAACGCCGTCTATGACGCTGTGGGGGTGAGGATCAAAGAGCTACCCATCACACCGAACAAAATCCTCAAAGCCCTGGAAGAGAATGAGGATCGAAAACAAGAGGGATCACGGATCGAGAGGAAACAGCAAAGTATGTATCCCACAGAGGGAAATACAAAAAAACAGAAAGGAGTAATAGGTTATGGAGATTTCGAAGGAGATCAATCTTAAGGTCATCGGCATAGGCAAGGTGGGAATGAGTATAGTCCAGGCCTTTGCCCAGTCCGGGTTTCAGGTCTATGGGACCGATGTGAACAAAAAGATTATGGACAAAGGGCTGAAGATGGTGGAGAAGAATCTTGAGGCACTGGTTTCCAAGCAGAAATTAGGTGCCGAAGAAAAGGATGCCATCCTGTCAAGGATGAAATTCTCCACGGATCTTGACATCATCAAGGATGCTGACGTGATTATCGAGGCCGTATTTGAGGACATGGATTTGAAAAAGGAGATGTTCAAAAAGATCGACAAATTGGTCGCCTCCAAGGAGGCCCTTCTCTTGACGAATACGTCGTCCCTTTCTGTTTCGGAGATTGCTTCGGTCACCAACAGACCTGAACAGGTAGCCGGGATGCATTTTTTTAATCCCGTGCCCATAATGAGACTTGTGGAGGTGGTTCGGGGCACATTGACATCGGACGAAACCGTTGAGAAAATCAAAGCGCTGGCCAAGTTAATGGGAAAGACCCCCATCGTGTCTACAGACAGCCCGGCCTTTATTGTCAATCGAATGATGAACGCTCTGGTCTGTGAGGCGGCGCGGATCGTTGAAGAAGGGGTAGGCTCGGTGGAGGATGTGGATTTGGGCGCCAAATTTGGCCTTGGCCATCCCATGGGCCCATTCGAACTCATGGATTTTCTCAGCGGCATCCCGTTGATGATCCATGTTACAGAGTATATGGCAGAGGAATTGGGTGACAGATTTCGTCTCCCCGTCTGGGTAAAAAACCTGAACCGCGCAGGCATGAGGGGGCGAGAGACCGGTAGAGGTTTTTACGATTACAGCAAAAAGGGGGAGTGATCCCCCGTCCTTCCCCTCGAGTCTGTGTTACAATTCCTTTTCGTCATTGCGACCCCCGCGGAAGCGGGGGGAAGCAATCTCTTCTTGTGTAAGTTAGCATCTGTGCTACCTGTTATGAGATTGCCTTCTCCCCCGCATCTGGTGCGGGGTCCTCGCAATGACCTTGTTTGTTGCCATATTATTCAAGCAACTTTTGGGATATCACATTAACATGTTATAGTGGTATAGTGTCCTGTAAAGGGAATCCCAAAGGCCCTTTATCAAGATTTATAGAAAGAGAAAAACGAGGCATGAGTCCAACATGAATAATCGAGCCCAAAGGACGGAGATCTACTATGCCGAGCCGGTGTATCGTCCTCCCAGCGAGGCATATTCTCTGCTGGTGCAGGCGACGGTAGGGTGTTCGGCAGCCGCAGCGGGGAGGTGTTATTTTTGCGGTTCGCCCCTGTTTCACAAGACTATTCCTGAAAAGCGGTTCAGGATTCGACCAACAGATGAAATCATCCAAGACATTGAAATCGGACGCAGGCAGTACGGAAGTGGGGTAGAAAAGATTTTTCTCCTGGATTCAAATGCACTGATCATGAAAACTCCAGAGCTTTTGAAGATCTTGAAAAGGTGTTATGAAATATTTCCGCATCTCAAGCAGGTATCATGCTATGCCTGTTGTGATGATATCTTGCGAAAAAGCGATGAAGAGCTGACTCAGCTGCGTGAATCGGGTCTTAAGCTTGCTTTCATCGGCCTGGAAAGCGGTGATCAGGAGACCTTGGATCTGATGAATAAGGGGGTGACGGTTCAGGATCAGATTGATGCCGTTGTCAAGGCGAACAGGGCGGGAATCCAGACTTCCGTGACCGTAATTATCGGCCTCGGCGGCAGGAAATTGTATGAGCAGCACGCAATCAATACCGGAAAAGCCGCCGGTGCAATGAACCCCACCTATTTTGCCGCCCTTACTCTCATGGTCGTTCCAGGTACGCCATTGGATGACATGGTGAGACGCGGTGAATTTGAACTTGTCACAGACCCCAATGAGATATTGAAAGAACTCGAATTGATGATACAGAACATCGATGCCCCCGGACCTGTCGAATTCCGCACCAATCATGCCTCAAATTATTTGCCCCTTCGCGGGACTCTCCCCCAAGACAAAGAGAAGCTGTTAAGGACAATCCGGTCTGCCATAAACGATCCAAGTAAGCTACGTCCTGAATTTTTGCGTGGTTTGTAGCCACAAATCGAACGTGGCCGCATCATAAACCGGGCCCGTGAGACTAACAACGAGAAACCATGCACTCAGTTAATCAGCCTGTTATTGAGGGGCCTTGAACGGCTTCACCTTGTAAATCCGGCACAAGGCCCATTTGAGAGGCCAGCCACCGCCCGCTTTATCACAAACATCAGGATCGTCATCTGTGAGCACATTGACGTTGGACTCCCATACCCCATGCAGCCACGGTTCCTCCCCAGGAAGCTCAGGGAACCACCAGCCATGCTCACAATGGACCATTCTGGAATCGATTCCGGTGAAGAGTTTGCATTTCATCCTAACCCTGCCCCGTGGCGATTCGATCCACACCCAATCGCCATCCTCTATTCCCAGTTTGCCAGCTGTTTCGGGGTTGATCTGCACCAGAGGATGCGGGTGCCTGCGGCGTATGGAATCAATTTGACGATGCTCAGAGTGGAAATAAACCCTGATTCTGCCCCCTGTGCTCAACATCAGAGGATATTCCCTGGCCAGCTCAGGCTTGCTGATCGGGCTTTCGTGGGGCTCCTCAAAGTATGGCAATGGATCGTATCCCAGTTGTTCCAAGATGGTGCAATATAGTTCAGCTTTCCCTGTGGGCGTGCCAAAACCCATCTGCTCATACTTGCGGTACCGCCGGGCAGGGGCTTCATAACCCCCTCGGGCCATGAACGACTTGAAGGTCTGACCCACAGGGCTGAGCATATAGTCATAGGCCTGCTCCAGGTCTTCCCAGGGCCAGTACGCCTCCTGGCCAAGCCTGAGGCCAAGCCCGCGTAAGATCTCATAGTCCGTCTTGCGCTCATACTCCCCGGGTATTGTGGATGGCAATGCCTTGTCTCCGCCCAGAAGGGTATTCAGCGTTCCCGCTCCAGCCCCGAGGTAGGGTCTTTCCAACCATGAGGCCACTGGAAGGACATAGTCGGCAAGCTCGGCAGATGGGGTCAGCCAAAAATCCTGGACCACATACAGGTCCAGACTCTTCAATGCCCTATAGATCAACTTAACATTTGGTTCGGTGATCATGGGATTGCTGGCAACGCCAATCATCGCCCTGACCGGATAGGGCTCGTTCGTGAGTATCGCCCGATAGACGCTGGGATGATGAGCGGCTGCCGTGGCACCCTGCAAAGAGAATGCCTTGCCCCAGGTCCTGATGACGTGGGGCAATATGGCATCCCGGCCCGGCCCGCCGATAAATCTAAAACGGTCTGTCCCTATTTGCTTCTTCTTCTGCTCCGGCGATAGCTTCTCGCTGAGCTCCATTTCCGGCTCGGTCACGCATTTCACCGGCCCCGGCATATAGTCGCCACCGGGAACATCGATGCTCCCCGTCAACAAGCTCAATATAAACTTGGCCTGGATGCCTGCAATAGCGTTGCTCTGTTGCTCCAATCCCATCCCATTGGTGGTGATTGTGGGCGCATTCTGAGCATACACCCTGGCGGCTTTCCTGATCCTATCAGCCGGTATCCAGGTGATCTGGTCCACGCGCTCAGGCGCATACGCCTTGGCCCTCTCCCGGAGCTGAGACAAGCCGTGGCACCACTTTCCCACGAATTCTTTGTCGTAAAGGCCTTCTTTGATGATCACGTTTATCATGGACATGAGCAGAGCGGTGTCAGTGCCCGGCCTGATCTGAAGCCAGATGTCAGACAGCTCCGCCGACTCGGTTCTCCGTGGATCGATGACGATGAGTTTGACGCCCTGCGCCTTGGCATCACGTATGGACTTCCACATATGGGGCCTGCTCTCGGGAGGATTTATCCCGATGAGCAGAACGCATTTGGTCGGCATCTTATCCTTGGTGCCTTTCTCAAACCTCAGAAAAGTTCGATTGATAGGGGGCCAACCCAGCATGGCCGTGCCCGTGTTGATACATGGGGCATGACAAACATTGGCGGGGTTTACAATGTTTGGGGTGCCGAACAGATTCAAAAATCGACAGAGCACCCACATGGTCGTCCTCAGGGTGCCACAGTGACAGGCCAATGTCTCCGCTCCATACTTACCCCGAAGTTGTGCCAACTTCCCAGCGATCTCCTCAAAGGCCTGCTCCCAGGAGATCTGCTTCCACTTCCCCTCACCCTTTTCCCCGGCCCTCTTTAGGGGGAAGCTGAGGCGGCCGGGGTGGTACATGAACTCCTTGGCCCCGCGGAACCGGGGGCAGGCCTGGATCGGGGGCCATACCGTGGCTGCCCTGGGATGTGAGCTGTCCTCCTCCATTTTGACGAGCTTCCCATTCTCGCTATAGACCAGGATTCGACACCGGGGATTGCAGAACTCACACACTGCGCTCTTGATTTCAGCAGCCACGCCAATATACCTCCCTCTTTTCATTATCTTAGCGGTCAAGCCTACGACACAATGTTATCCCAGTTCAAGAAGCATCTGGAAACCAACATAATTCTCCACCTTCGCCTATCCCACATTTCTTGCTCTTTTTGAAGAGGCCACTGCTCTTGATCGAAACTTCAGCGCTCTTTGCTATCCCTGCACGGCTTATTTTAAAAGGGAAACAGGGGGATTTTTCCATTGACAAATGAGGTCCCCACGATATAAAAACGAACATTCGTTCATATATTCCAATCATTCGTTATCCCCCAAGCGTTCGTTTAAGATAAAAGCAATTTCTTGAAAAATGTCAATGACCACCGACCATTCTGGTGGCTTAGACCTAAGGTTAAGTTTGGAACTGAGATGATGGAGGAATCTGCAAGCAAACCGAAGAAGGTTAGCGCCAGTGAGGCCATTTCCCATATACGACCAGGAGATCATCTGGTCATCGGAGGCATGGCGGCCGAACCCCAGGATTTGGTCAAAGAAATGGTGGAGCAGCGGGTTCGCCTCGACGGTATCACCATTTACTCCTCATTCCCCATTAGTGAACCTCTTTACGGCACTGAAGAGACCCATGGATCTTTTTTTATTAAGACCTTCTCAGTGGGATCCCTGAGAGAGGCAATAAAACGTAAACAGGCCTCTTACCTGCCATGTCACTTTTCTGAGATTGCCTCCCTTTTTTCCAATGGAACATTCCCTTTAGACGTGGCGCTTATCCAGGTGTCACCACCTGATAAGGATGGCCACTGTAGTTTTGGCGTGTCCATGGAGTATTATCCTGAAGTGATTGCTTCGGCCCCCTTGGTCATCGCTGAAATCAATTCACGAATGCCTCGGACTTACGGAGACGCTCTGATTCACGAATCAGCGTTCAACTTCGTGGTTGAAACCGAGCGGCCTCTCCCAGAATACAGGGTTTCTCAGCCCGGAGAAACAGAGCGAACGATTGCAGAATTTTGTGCCCAACTCATTCCTGACGGCTCGGTCCTCCAGTTTGGGCCCGGGAAGATTCAGTCAGCCATTTTAGCGGGGTTGCTCCATAAAAAAGACCTGGGTATCCACAGTGGACTCATAAATGATCCTGTCATGGATCTGGCAAGAAAGGGATCACTTACAGGAGAAACTAAAACCATAAATAGGGAAAAAATCGTATGCACCTCAGCGATTGGCACCCAAAAGCTCTATGATTTCATAAATGATAATCCCGCCGTAGAATTTTACCCCGCTTCCTATACCCATAATATTTCTGTGCTGAAAAAATTGAAGAGATTTGTTTCATTGAATGTGGCTTTGCAGGTGGATCTTTTGGGGCAAGTGAATTCGGAAACAGTGGACGGCGCCTTAGTGAACGGGATAGGGGGGATGATGGATTTTGTTCGTGGGGCCAGGGCATCTGAGGATGGGAAAGTGATTTTTTGCTTTCCCTCCAGCGTTGGAGGCGGTAAAGTCTCGCGAATTGTTCCCAGCCTCTCCCCAGGCTCGCCTGTGACCACCACGAGGGCCGATATCGACTACTTGGTGAGTGAATTTGGGATAGCACGACTGAGCGGGAAGACTGCAAGGGAGAGGGCAGAAGCCATTTGTGAAATTGCGCATCCTGACTTTCGAGAAGACCTAAGAGTATCTATAAATGAATTCAAGTATTGTTAGAGAGTAGATGATCCAGCCAGGTATACGGGTTGGATTATTTACTAATGAGGGAGGCTAAGAATTGAATCAGAAATTTCAAGATTGGGTAGATAAAAGACATGATTATGCGCGGGAGTGGAAGGAAAGGACTGGTGGGAAAGTGGTGGGGTACCTTTGCACCTATGCACCAGCGGAGATATTTTACGCTGCGGACATTCTTCCGGTCAGGATTTTGGGAGGGCACAAACCTTCCAGCCTGGTTGAGCCTCATATTTATGGTAGCATGTTTTGCCCTTTTTGCCGTGATTGCCTGAGCCAGGGACTGGAGGGGAAATATGATTATTTGGACGGGATCATGATCGCCCAATCCTGTCTGCACATTCGCCAGACCTTTTGGAGCTGGGAAAAGCACATCCCGATGGATTATTCCTATTACCTCTATATGCCCCATAGCACTCAGAGTAACGGGAGATATGCGTATCTTCATGGAGAGCTGGTACGATTCAAAAAATCCCTGGAGGACTGGATTGGCCGAGAAATCACCCCAGAGGACTTGGACAGGGGGATTGAGATCTGCAACACCAACCGCCAGCTATTGAAGCAGGCCTATGATTTTCGTAAGAAGGAGGCGCCACCCATCACGGGTTTGGAAGCCCTGGAAGTGGCCCTGGCCAGCCAGCTTACGGATAAAAGAGAGCATAGTCAGGCATTGGAAGAACTGATCGCGGAACTGCCAGAGAGAAATCTGGATCGCGAAACAGGCACGCGACTGATGATTGTGGGGAGTGAGGATGATGACCGTGAGTTCTTTGAGATGGTTGAGCAGCGTTTAAGCCTCCCGGCCACACTGGTCATTGAAGAGCATTGCACGGGGAGCCGGGACTTCTGGAACCAGGTTGTCCCTCAGGAAGATAGATTGATGGCTATCAGTGCTCGGTATATTGATCGGCCTTCGTGTCCCAGTAAGGACTGGCCAGCACGTCAGAGGTTTGATCATATCGCTGCACTGGTCAAGGATTATGGTGTTGAAGGGGCTATTGTCATGCAACAGAAATTCTGTGATCCCCATGAATTGGACATTCCCGCATTGACGAAGTTTTTTGAAGAGGAACTGAACATTCCCACCTACTTCCTTGAATTCGATATCACGGTACCTGCCGGGCAATTCGCCGTGCGGGTTGAGGCCTTCTTAGAAACCATGGTTGATCTTTTCTAATGGGTGAACGGGGAAATAGTGGAGGTTTAATAGATGGGTGAAGAGAAAGTATACCCTACCGAGCCGTTGAGGTGCTGGAGTAAAGCCAAAGAGTTACGATTCAAGTACTATAAAGATTATGTGGAGGCAAAGGAGAAAGGCGGGATTCGCTGGAGTGGTTCGGCCTGGGCCTTTAATGCCATTCCTTCGGGGTTAGGCGAAGATGTGTATTCAGTCACAGGGGAACCCTATGGGGCCACAAGTACCTATTTTGAGAATTTCTCTCTCCAGTGTCTTGAGGCAGCCGAAAAGGCGGGAATCGCCCGTGACCTGTGTGGCTATTTGCGGAATTATTGGGGTGGACTCCTCCTGGACAAGTTCATCATGCCCGATGGCACCATTTTGGATAAGTGGCCTGTGGCAGACTTTCTCTTCTCATCACATGTCTGTTGTTCCCATGCCAAATGGTATCAGCATGCGGGCGAACTGGAAGGTGGAATACCTCTACAGGCCATAGATGTCTCAGTGGGTCCCTATCCCAATATCCCGGACAGGGAAGGGGCGTTGAGATATATTGTTCAACAAATGAATGAATCCATTGAAATGATGCAAGAAGTGACTGGGAGAGACTATAGTGATGAGTTGCTCATTGAAGCCATTAAGAATGAATGCCGATCTTTTTCCCTCTGGGCAGAGATATGTACCTATAATAAGAATATCCCAGCACCCTTGGACGAAAAAACCATGTACAGCCTTTATGTACTTACCACTCTAAATCCTCAGCGAAAGGAAGTGGCTGATTTTTATCATGAATTGAGAGACGAGGTTAGAGATAGGGCTGAGAGGGGGATTGCCGCAGTCGCCCAGGAAAGATATCGCGTGATCACCGATTCCCAGCCCCCTTGGGCAGCTCTCCAGGTCTTTCGCCACATGGAAAAGGAATATGGGGCAGTCTCGGTGGGATCATGGTATACGTTTGGCTTGATGGGGGCTTTTGATGAAGAGAGTGATGGCACCATTGTTCCATTCCCACCACCACAAGATCGGGGACTGAGTCTCAAAACACGTGAGGAGGCACTTCAAGCCTATGCGGATTATAGGTTGAGGAACTGGGGATGGCGTATCTTTCAGTCCGTAGATGAGCGCCTCAGAATTACCAACCAACTCGTGGATCAATGGAAGGTGGACGCCCTGATTTCTCACCTTAATAAGGGCTGTGAAGGCACGTCCATCGGCATATTAGAGGCAAGATTGGATTTATTGAAAAGAAACGTGCCGGTTCTGACTTTTGAAGGGAACATGGCTGACACAAGGGATTTTGATTTGGAGAGGACTTTGGCTCGAATCGATACCTTTTTGGATGGTGTGGGACTCAAGAAATTAACATCTCAATAACTCATTTAAAATTCGGAAAGGAGGTTTTGGCTATGGATTTAGGTCTTAAGGGAAAAAACGTGATTGTGACTGGAGGTGCTTCCAACATCGGACGTGCCATCTCCCTCACCTTTGGCGAGGAAGGCGCCAATGTGGCGGTGGTGGACATAGACGAGGAGTATGGCAAAAAGGTGGGGCAGATGATTGGGGAAAAAGGCGGCAAGGGACATTGTATTAAAGCAGATGTAACCAAATATCCTGAGGTTGAGAATGCGGTCAAGAAGGCCATAGATCAGTTTGGTGGCGTCGACATTCTTGTCAACAATGTGGGCTGGGAAGATTTTACGCCCTTTTTGGAGATCCCCGTGGAGAAATATGATAAGTATCTGGACCTTAACCTGCGCCATGTCCTGTATTTCACCCGCGCTGTGGTCCCGCACATGGTCGAGAAGAAACATGGCAGCATCGTCAACATAAGTTCTGATGCAGGGCGCCTAGGCGAATACCGTGAGAGCATTTATGCCGCAGCGAAAGGTGGCATTATCTCCTTTACCAAGAACACGGCCAGGGAATTCGGCAGATTCCAGATCCGTGCCAATTCCATATGCCCAGGTGCAACCCTGCCCAGCGAAGAGGAGATTGGAAAAAAGAGCCTGTTCAGACAAGAGGCTGTCTTAAAGCTCTTTCCTCCGGAGGTTCAAGAAAAGCTGGCAAAGCATGGTTACCCTTTGCGTCGACTGGGTAAGTCGCAGGACCTTGCAAATATGGTGGTATTCATCGCTTCTGACCGGGCCAGTTGGATAACCGGCCAGACCATTAGCGTCAGTGGGGGCTATTCCATGTTTTGAGTGTTTGGGCAATCACACAAAATCTCCCCAAGAGTCTGCCCCACAAACCTTCTCCCCTCCCCGGGTGGCCTGTCCAGCGTAGCCCCGCAAACGGGATCTCCGCTTTGCTCCGACAGGCTGCTGCGGAGGATGGGGAGGGGAAAAAGGGGAGAGACAATGCCATGAAGGTCTTCAAGCTGGGATGATAAAAAGGGGAGCTTGGTGGGTCCTTTGGGCCAGGATCCTTTACATATCTGCATTTTGATAATAGAGGTGGAGGGCAGACAGACAGTCCGCAATGTCCTCAAGGCGGGTGAAGACGGGGATCCCGTCTTGGACCAGATTTCGAACGGTGGCACTCTCCAAATGTGAGTTATGACACCCTATGAGAAAGGGCTTCTTGTGGAACCTCATCATCTCCAGGCCCCCTCGTAAGAGCTCTTCCTCACCTCTCTGCCTTTTAAGAAGCCAATCAGGAGGGGAATCCAATTCCATTCCTCCGTATCCGTGACCATGGTAGATCAGGGCATCGATCTCCGTACTGGACAGCAGGGCTTCGAGGATTGAGATCCTGGCCTCATTCTCCAGGCTGAAACCAGCCGCACCAAAATCAATGGGGTTTCTGGTGGAT
>Ga0111161_1065_pt1 | contig 18413 bp, 19 predicted proteins | sample DeeMarSeWOR28_12_FD_80264 | JGI IMG/M metagenome (GOLD analysis project Ga0111161, IMG submission 80264) | Nitrospira bacterium SG8_3
TACCCTTTGAATCCAGAGAACCTTTCCCCCAGGAGTATTGCCCATGACTCTCACAAAAAATCATATCATAAGTGCTCTCCACAACCAGCTGGAGCTTCCCAAGACCAGATCTACGGAACTGGTTGAATCCCTTTTAGAAATCATCAAGAAATCCCTCGAAAACGGCGAGGACGTCCTGATCAGTGGGTTTGGGAAGTTTTCTGTGAAGAGGAAAAGTGAGCGGAGAGGCAGGAACCCCCAAACAGGGGAAGATCTGGTGCTGGGTTCAAGGAGAGTTGTCACTTTCAGATGTTCACCGGTTTTGAGGGAGAGAATAAATAAACAGGGGTAAGGCCCGAAAATATATCCTCCTTTCCCTGCTTCTTGTCACCCCCACAGGATTTGTTTTCAAGTTTTATTCAGGACCCCTTCAATGGTGGTTCAACGAGTACGGTGCCGGGGTGCTCTATGTCATCTTCTGGATCCTGCTCGTTTTTCTCTTTTTTCCATCTCAAAAGGCCGCAAAAACTATTCCTGTCTGGGTATTCCTCATTACCTGTGCCCTGGAAATACTTCAGGTCTGGCATCCTCCGATTTTGGAAAAAGTTCGATCTCATTTTTTGGGCAGGACTTTGATTGGCACCTCTTTCACGTGGTGGGACTTTCCGCACTATGGGGTTGGAAGTATTATTGGGTGGGTTTGGATCAAGCGGATTATCAGGCGTGGCGATTGAATGGATGCCTATTAGAGGGAGCCTCGAACCGTTGAATCTCCCACGAAAACACTGGACCATTCGTTCACCCTCGTCCATTCGGTCCTGCGCTCCAATCGGGTCCTTCTTTCTCTTCCCCGCCTTCTCTCTACGCCCCCGCTCAAAAAATAGCCAAGCTTGTACACTTTGCGCCTGTCATTTCCAGAACGTCGATCAAAGCCGAATCTTCTTCTCTCCACCATTCTGCAACCTCCTCAGCCGTCTTCCTTTAGAACGCACTTCATATTAAATGAAGCGAAGATGCGCAAAGCAAGAAGCTCCTGCACAGGTGCTAAGGTGATGGCGCGAAGAGGATTCAGAAGACTCCGGGTAGCTTTAGCACCTATTCGGGAACGAATTGAGAGCCAGTATATAATAATTCAACACGTTGGACAATGGGATTCTGCTGGTTGCTCAGTTCCCGGAGGCCCCATTGATCCATTCATCAATGGCTTCCTTATCAAACCTCCAGACCCTGCCGATCCTTTTGGCTGGGATGATACCCTCTGCAGCATGCTTGCATACGGTAATTTCATGCAACTTCAGATATTCTGCCAATTCCTTGGTCGTCATTATCTCAGGCACGACAACCTCCTCTTTATCTTGCTAATTTTTCTTAATCTAATCATTAGTTTTTATAAATCTCTTGTCTTTAATTTAATTGCAAAAAACGTAAATTCAATGGCAAGCCTCTGGTTTCTAAAGAAACATATCCTAAATCTTTTTTTGACCATATTGACAATACCCAGACGGCTCTCCAATAATAAGGCATGTCAGGGGTGCCCAACCTAAATCCCAACGGTTATGCGGGGGAAGGCAGAAACGGACGACGAAAGACAGACGACGTAGGACGGAGGACAGAAGGCTGGAGGCATAGACGCATGCTGCAGAGCCGACTTACAAAACGGGAGTTCTTGAAGTTTGGTGGGACGAGTTTCTGTGCCCTCTGGGCGGCTCATTTGTTCTGTGTTCCAAAGATAACACGGGCAAAAATGCCCATAAAAGGCCTTGTCAAGACAAAACTCTCCTCCTATTTCACTCCGTTGGGTGGAGGCGAAATCCAGTGTGATCTCTGCCCCCGGCAATGCCACCTCCCCCATGGCAAAAGGGGTTTTTGCAGGGTACGTGAGAATCGGGATGGTAAGCTTTACACTCTGGTCTATGGGAACCCCTGTGTCCTTTATTTGGACCGAATCGAAAGAGAGCCTTTTTTCCACGTCCTTCCTGGAACAAATTCTTTAACCCTGTCTACAGCGGGCTGCAATTTTCGGTGCAAGTTCTGTGAGAATTGGGAGATCTCCCAAGCCTTTCCAGAGGACGTCTTTGCCCAGGCGTTCCCCCCCGAACTCGTGGTAAAAAAGGCGAAACAGATGAAAGCCCATTCTATTGCTTACACCTATGCAGAACCTACGATTTTCTACGAATACATGTGTGACATCGCCCGACTTGCCAAGGGCGAGGGACTTTTAAATGTGATCCACTCCAATGGCTTCATCAATCAGGACCCCCTCCGTGAACTGTGCAAATTCATAGACGCCGCCCATATAGACCTGAAGGGATTTACCAATGCCTGTTATCATGATTTGTCTGAGGGGGAACGGAGCCCCGTGCTGGACAGCCTGAAGGTGCTGAAACAGGAGAAAGTCCACTTGGAGGTATCCACCCTCATCATTCCCACAAAAAATGATGAGATGTCGGTGATTGAGGACCTCTCCCTTTGGGTGAGGAAAGAATTGGGAGCAGACACCCCGCTCCATTTATCTCGCTTTTATCCTCTATATAAGCTCCAGCGCCTCCCTCCCACCCCGGTGTCCACTCTCGAGAAGGCCCGCGAGACCGCTTTAGCCTGCGGCCTAGAGCATGTCTACATCGGGAGAGTGCCGGGGCATGAGGCCTGGAATACCTTCTGCCCCAAGTGCCGGAAGATCGTTATCGAGCGCATGGGATACATGATCAAAGACATGCACTTGAATGGAGGGAATTGCGGATATTGCGGTAAGCCCGTACCGGGAATTTGGACTTGAGTAGAGGAGTTGCATCACACAGTAAAAGCGACCCTTTTGAAGGAGCCTAGCCTGATCGGCCTCGGGCGTAGAAGTCCTTGAGCGCCATGGAGTGGGGGTCAAGATGGGTCAACCCATATTTTTCGGCCCAGTCCATGGCTTCCAGAAATTCCTCCACGGTGATGCCGCGGGCGATTTTCGGATATTCAAAGGCCCTGTATTCCACACGATACTGCGCCATGACGTTCACATACGTGGATTTGGGAAGATTCTCGGCCACCCACTTTATAAATTTCTCTGTCCCGGCCACCCGGTTGGGCATCACCAGGTGTCGGATCATTACTCCCCTCAAGGCTATTCCTCGCTTATCGGTCAGATGTCCTCCCACCTGGCGGTTCATTTCGATGATCGCGGCCTTTGCCATCTCAGGATAATCTGAGGCACCGGATGAGTAATTCTGCGCCTGATCCGCATCCATATATTTCATGTCTGGCAAATAGATATCCACGATGCCGTCCAAGATCTTAAGGATCTCTACGCGCTCGTATCCACTCGTGTTGTAGACTAAAGGAATACGCAAACCCTTTTTCAAGGCAATCCGTGTGGCACCGAGGATGTTTGGCATGACGTGGGTGGGCGTCACCAGGTTAATATTATGGCAGCCGATCTTTTGAAGGTGGAGCATCAGTTCTGCCAGATACTCATCCCTTACCTTCCTCCCTCTGCCCTCATGGGAAATGGGCCAGTTCTGGCAGAAGATGCAGCGCAGATTGCAGTTAGAGAAAAAAATGGTACCAGAGCCATTCTCACCGACCAGTGATATCTCCTCACCAAAATGGGGTTGGGCACTATGGACAACCACATCCGCCGGGGCCTGGCAGAATCCTTTCTCGCCCTTTAGCCGATTCACGCCACACTGCCGGGGACAGAGTTCACACGCCTCGAAGATTGCATAGGCCTGTTCAATCCTCTCCGCCAGCTTATCCTGATCCTCCAACGTGTCATAGGCAGGCCGCCAAGGTGCTTTGTTTTTTTCACGGGCCTGAAGAGAGATGGGAGCGCAGAGAAGGGAGCCGCCAAGGATGAGAGAATGTCTTAGGAAATCTCGGCGGGATATCGCCACAAAGATCACCCCCTACGGTTCAGGGCTTAGCCCTTTTTCAAGGATTGGGAAACATCATTTCTTTGGTCTTCAACCCATGGTATTGTAGAGCCAAAGGCTTGTCAAGAAAGTGGGCCTTGCACTGCCCTCAGAAAAGAATAAGGGCCATTCACAGTGCCACCCTCAGGCCCTTGTCTTTCAAATACTCTTTAACCTCTCTTATACTTAGGGTGCGGTAGTGGAACACCGAGGCAGCGAGCAAAATCTGGGCACCCCCCTCTGCCACGGCCTCATAGAAATGTTCCAGGTTTCCCGCGCCCCCTGAAGCCACGACGGGCAGGTCCACCGCATCCGAGATGGCCTTGGTAAAGTCCAAATCATAACCCGTCTGGGTGCCATCACCGTCCATGCTCGTGGGAAGGAGAACGCCTGCGCCAAGTTCCTGACACGTCTTTGCCCATTCAATGGCATCCTTCCCCACGGGCTTGCTCCCACCTGCCACAACCAGTTCAAAGCCGGAAGCCATCTCCTTATTTCTCCTCGCATCAATAGCCACTGTGACCCTCTCGCTCCCGTACTTTTCAGCGGCCTCACGGACAAGGTCAGGATTTCGAACCGCAGCGCTATTCATGGATATCTTGTTGGCGCCTGCCTGAAGCACCGATTCTATGTCTTCCAGACTGCCAATACCGCCTCCGACTGTCAATGGGATCGATATGACCGATGAGACGTTTTTCACCCATTCCAGTCTTGTCTTGCGGTTTTCCACGGTGGCTGCGATGTCCAGCATCGCCAGTTCGTCTGCCCCTTCCTTTTCATAGAATTGGGCATTTTCCACCGGATCACCCGCGTCCCTCAGATCGACAAAATGGATGCCTTTGACGACCCGTCCCTCTTTCATATCGAGACAGGGCATAATCTTGATGGTCTCCATCTCATGAACCTCCTTTCAATTGTGCGCCTGCTCCGAAAACGCAGTGCATACCTCTCCTGAGTGGGGATCATAGATAATGAGAAATGTGGTGTCAACCTGACATGAGGTTGTCCAAGTTATCCCTGTTAATCCTATACGAGCATGAAAACAGAAGGGTCCTGGCATCCTGAGATTTTTGTTCTCCACTTTCCCCGTAGCTGCTATAAGAGGTGATCATGTACAGGAGACAGTGGGTCATATTTGGCGTCTGCTCTTCCCTATTTCTGATGTCCCAGTTCTATCGGGTATCAAGCGCCATCATCGCCCCAGATCTGAGCCGAGACCTTGGCCTCAATTCCCAGGAGTTGGGTCTACTGGGCGCCATTTTTTTCTATGTCTTTGCCCTTGTTCAACCTCCGTTGGGTCTTCTCCTGGATCGTATTGGGGCCAGAATCAGCATGGTTGTGCTGAATTGCATCGCGATCCTTGGCGCCATCATCTTTGCCCATGCTGGAAGCCTGCCCGGCGGAGTCATAGGTCGCGGACTGCTTGGACTCGGTATGTCAGCCAACCTTATGGGGAGCTTCAAACTCTTTACCGAATGGTTCGCACTGGAAAAATTCGGCACCATTACGGGGTTGCTCCTCTCCATGGGCGCATTGGGCACTCTAGCCGCCACCAGCCCCCTGGCACTTCTCGTGCAAGCATTGGGTTGGCGAGGAGCCTTCTATGCCCTGGCCTGTCTCAATGCCCTTTTGACCGCGTGTCTCTGGATCACAGTACGAGATGCACCCCAGGATGAGCGTCGCTCCAACAAAATTTCATCCAACACACCTAGCCCTCTTTCGATCTGGGGTTCCATGAAGGCCCTGTTTACAACTTGGAACTACTGGGCCATCTCTCTAAGCATTTTTCTGCGTTACGGGTCGTTTGCTTCCATCCAAGCTCTGTGGGCGGGGCCCTTTCTCATGGTGCATCTGGGGCTTTCCGCCGTCACAGCCGGCAATCTTTTGCTCATGATCAGCGCTGGATTTATCCTCGGCTCTCCGTTAGGCGGATTAGTCTCAGACCGAGTCTTTAAGTCCAGAAAACGGATCCTTATCTTTGCCCTCTTCATCCAAGCTGCAGCCATTTTCACCCTCGCCCAGTGGCAAGGCACCTCCCATCTTGTTGCTTTGGCAGCCATTCTATTCCTTATTGGATTTTTCGCCTCCTCTAACCAGCTCAGTTATGCCCATATCATGGAACTCATGCCTCAGGAAATGTCTGGGACGGCCATGGCAGGGATTAATTTCTTCACCATGATGGGCGCGGGTCTCTTTATCCATGCCTTGGGTGCCGTTATGCAAGGTATGGCCCCAAATCTATCTGACGGCGGGGAGGCCTACCGCACCGCCTTCCTGATCTGCTTTGCAGCCATAGTCATGGCCTTGGCGCTCTACTTCACCACACGGGACTCCAAGGTCACGAGAGAATAGATCTGAATAGAAGGTTGATATGAGAGAGGAGATTTCGGTTATTGTGAGGGCATGTATAAAGCGGGTGCTTCAGGAAGCTTAAGAGACTGTCAAGAAACGGGCTTTTGAGAGGCTGATGGAAAATGTCCAGATGCAAGGCTTCCGAAATCCCGAGGAATGAGGCGTACATCGAAGTACGCCGCAGTGAGGAGGGACGAGGGTAACGCAGCCCTTCGATGCTTCGACATTGCTCAGCATCGACCGTGAGCTTGTCGAACGGTTTGTCGAACGGCCTGTCGAATGGCAGATGGCCGTTTTCCGACAGCCTCTAAAACATCTCTTTCACATAGAAGAAGATGATCACGCCACAGTAGGCGAGTTTGAATCCAATGCTCACCACATTTCCCACAAACACACCCCAGGCCGCTTGAAGCGATTTTCTCCCTTTCTTCCCAGCTAACAGCTCGCCAGCCAACGCCCCCGCAAAGGCCCCGACAAGCATGCCCCAGGGGGGGAAGAAAAGCAGGCCGACGAGCATGCCCATCATGGAGATCCAGATGCCCGGCTTCGATGCCCCGTATTTTTTGGCCCCGAGCACAGGAACCACATAGTCCAGGATGCTCACCAGTACGGCCAGGCCTCCCATGATAAGCAAGAAGGTTGGACTAAATGGCTCCCAATTCTTGGCCAAAGAGAGGAGAATCAGGGCCAGGAAACTGAGAGGAGGCCCCGGGATAATAGGAAAAATGCATCCCACAAGACCAATCAGTGCGCAAAGAAACCCCAGGATGATGAGTGCTATCTCCAAATTTACGCCCCCTGTGACCAGTTGAGGTGAGAATAAAACGTAAGCCTACTACACCCGGTCAAGAAATAAAAGGGGGAGCATGCCTTTGGCAGGTGATCAGGCGTCCCACCTCCCTATCTTGCATCTCCCAGCTAATTGACACCCATATACCCCTTATTCTATACTTTTCCCATATGAGAGGGGGACCTTCTGGTTAAGAGAACTTGTGCCAGGGACCTCTCTCTTGAGTACAGCGCCGTCCACATCCCTCATCAGATTTCATGCACCGCCGTTTCAGCTGTTAGCAGCCGTTTGTCCCAGGGGGTGTAGGGACTTCGTTTTGGTGCTATCAAAACTTGGAGGCCTATTTTGAACAAATTATATGTCATTGACGGTCCACACCGGGGCAACAGCTTTGCCCTAAATGATGATATCACCACCGTCGGAAGGTCCCGTGACAATGATATACGTCTTTCAGAAATAGGCGTTTCACTGCATCATGCAAAGCTTGTAAAGAAGCAGGGTAAAATCTTCATTTTGGATGTGAGCAGTTTCCAGGGCGTCTTTATCGACGGACAGAAGATAGAAGCAGGGATGGAGGTGGAGATAAGAAAAGGGAATCGTTTTGTGGTGGGAAATAGCGTCCTGTCCCTACAAAAAGAGGCCACCGGAGAAAACTTGGCCCAAGCCTATCCCACAGAAACACAAAAAACACCCGTTGACACGAGTGAGTCCTTACTCGAAAAGCATGAATCGCGCGACTATGCGCCGACGGTGGGATTACTTCTCAGGATCTCTAATATTTTTGCCAAATCCCATGATATCCATGACGTATTGCAGGAAGTGATAGATCAGATCATGGACCTGCTGATTAGGATCAATCGAGGCGCCATTTTACTCTTGGACGAGGGCACGGGCCGGTTGGAAGAGGTGGTTTCAAAGACGAGAATAGGCCCTAAAGCTGGGCCTCTCCCCAAAATCAACTACAGCAGGACCGTAGTGGACAGGGTCATGGAAGAAGGTGAACCGGTCATGATGCCCAACACAAGCCTTGCAGACGAGGCGGACCTTTCGGAAAGCATACAGGTTATGAATGTCATGTCAGTGATGTGTGTGCCACTCAAGGTTGAAGGAGAGACCCGCGGCATCATTTATGTGGATTCCATAGAATTGCCTTACGGATTCAGAAAGGAGGACCTGCAGTTGCTTGGCGGTTTAGCGGATACGGCGGCAGTGGCCATACAAAACGCCCAGCTATATGATGCGTTAAAAAAAGAACTGGATGAGCGAAGGCGAGCGGAAGAGGCCTTGGGTAAAACGGGCCAAGCGCTCCAGGAAACAAGAGATATGTTGGTACAGTCTGAGAAACTTGCGGCCGTTGGAAGGCTTTCGGCAGCTGTCGCACATGAGATTCTCAACCCCGTCAACATCATATCCATGAGGCTCCAACTCTTAGAGCAAAAGGAGGACCTTGCGGGAGCAGTAAAGGACGCACTTGCGATCTGTAAGAATCAGCTAAATCGCATTGTTAAATTTACCGAAGATCTGGGACAGTTTTCTCGCAGTTCGAGAAAACATATTTCCATGAATAACCTAAACGAAATTATCCAGCATACCCTGCTCTTGAGCGACCCTCAATTCAAAGAGTATGACATCAAGACGGATGTGAATTACGGCACTGCCCTCCCCTTGATTCCCCTGGATAAAGACAGGATCGAGCAGGTTATCTTTAATCTCCTCTACAATGCCACCGAAGCCATGGCAGGCAGGGAAATCAGGGTACTTGGAATCAAAACGGGACTATCCGCCCCAGGGGATTATGTGCAAGTCATCATTTCAGACACGGGAACGGGGATTGAGGACAGCCACATGGATAAGGTCTTTGATCCTTTTTTCACCACCAAGGACCGTGGACAGGGCACAGGGCTGGGACTTTTCATCTCTTACAGTATTATACACGAACATGCGGGCAGGATGTGGGCAGAAAACAATGAATGGGGAGGCGCCTCTTTTTATATTGAGCTTCCCGTTGATGGAGGACACCAATAATAGTCAACCTTTAGAAAGGAGCCCTGAGTTATGGCAAAGATCTTAGTGGTCGATGATGAAGTTGAAGCCTGTAATGTGTTGGAGGAATTTCTAAGTTCCAAGGGTCACGATGTGCACATAGCCTTGGACGGGCCCAGTGCCCTCAGTAAATTTCAAGAAGTGAAGCCTCAGCTCGTATTCCTCGATATGATCATGCCCGGGATAGGTGGCCTGGATGTGTTAAAAGAGATAAAGAAAATCGATCCTGGCGTCACGGTTATTATGGTTACGGTCGTGACCGACCATGAACAGGCCAAGGAAACAATTGAGTCAGGCGCCTACGATTACATTACCAAACCGGTGGACCTCAATTATCTGGAAAACGTCATGATGGTAAAGTTGATGGAATGACCCTTTTCCTTTGGAAGTGCACTTATGGCAAGAAGCAAAAGTGAGGGGCAGGGGCAAAAAAAGAGATTGGAGATCGTCCTCAAATGCGACTCCGTTGGAAGTCTTGAGGCCGTGGTATCAAGTCTGGAGTCCCTGGAGAATCCTGAGGTGGACGTTTTACCTTTTCACACCGGGATTGGGGCGATCAGCAAGTCGGATCTACTCATGGCTCTTACTGGGAGCAGACTTGTGGTAGGGTTTAATGTGACTTTATTGCCCAAAATGCAGCAATTGAGTAAAGAAAAGGGCGTGGAGATCCGTCTCTATGATGTGATCTACAAACTGACTCAAGATCTGAGCCAGATTGCAGGGTGTTTGATTCGTCGGGAGAAGGAAGAAGAAATCATCACTGGAAAGGCCAAAGTGATCGCCCTATTCAAAAGCAGCCGCAAGGGAAGCATTTTAGGGTGTGAGGTCTTGCGAGGCGCCCTTGTCCAGGGGAAGAAATTCAGGATTATTTCAGCCATGGGGCCTGTCTATTCAGGGAAAATAGAGTCGCTCCATATTGAGCAGGATGCCGTGAAGGAGGCCAAAAAAGGTCAGCAGGTTGGGCTGAAGATTTCAGATTTCAACCAAGCCAAAAAAGGAGACCTGGTGGAAACCTACGAAAAGCAGAAGTCAGAAGCGAGTGCCACCTGGCATCCCAAAGGGCGTGTTTACTTTATTTCCTAATCCAGTTAGCCCCTTTTTCATGCCTTTCATACCATTTCATTCATTCCATTTCCTACCCACAGATTTAGATTTGGATGCGAAGATCGTCATGGGCCACAGTTATTTTGAAAGGTAAATGACGGTCAACGCTGATTTGATCTATGATCTTTTGCCACTGTTCCTGATTCAGGGGAACGGGATAGGGCTCTTTACTATTGGGATGTCTCAAAGGATCTGCGGATTTGAATTTCTTTGCCATCCTGTTTGCGGGATCACCCGGGACCATGTCTCCATCCCCCATGTGAACCAGAAAGGTTTCTGATCCTGGCTTCCAGCGTTCTATAAATTGGAGGGCCCGCTGAAAGCTCATGTGATGTGGCCTGTTGACGATCGGTTCATTAAGCCAAAAAGACTGAATGATCAGGTAGTCTGGATGATTCAGATCAGGATGAGGCTCTGGTAGATCTTCGAAGTCAGACGTGTACACCAAGCACACTTCCCTGCTTCCCCGAGGCCTGGTTCTTATAATGAATCCCACAGACCCCAATGCAAATGGTCCATGATTCGTCTTGAACGGAACGATTGTGAATTCTCCAATAGCATAGGCGCTCCCAGGCTCTATTTCCTGGACTTCGATCACACCCATCTCCTCCAGGTACCCAAAGCGGTCTCTGACCACCTCCCAGCTCTTCTTTGTCATATAGACCCGAATGGGCTCAAACTCACCCTTTGCACGAGTCCGTTTATAGGAAAAGAGCTCGTCCAATCCCATGTAATGGTCCCCATGCTCATGGGTAATCAATACAGCATCCAATCTATCGATCTGGTGTCTTGAGAGCTGGGAGGCTATATCGGGGCCACAATCCACCAGGAGGTTGGCCTTTCCTGAGAGTAGAAATGCCGTCCGCTGCCTACTTTCCCCATTTCGTCGCATTTCGCGGCATATCATGCAGTCGCAGTTCAGTTCCGGAAGACTCCAGGCCGCACCCGTACCAAGAAAGATAAGATCCATAGTTTCCACTTGCCTCTTCACATATACCGAAGTAGGACAAATCCCTATTCCCCTTCAGCCACTTATTTGCTGAAAATAGTCCCTCAGATTTCCCCTCACATAATCCATAATTTCAGGCTCTCGTCGGTATCGCTCCACATCCTGCAATATATTCATCATCTGCTTGAGGGACCTCTCCACTAAAGCTTTGCCCAGCAGTTTTTGCATCCTCATGATCAGCAAGAAGAGCAACTTGTTGAAAGAAGAAGACAAGACCAATCTCCCCTCTACAGCCTTTTCTTTTTCGGCAAATCGTTTAGATATTTGCGTGGCAATGCCTGCTTGATAATCTTTTGACAGATCGAGGCTGCGCAGGAGTTCTTTGCTCTGGCCAGTCAATTCATTGAGACACTTATCCAGGATACTTTCAAACCTTTTGCCCACCTCCTTGCGAAAATTGGTCTCGAGAATCCTCAACAGATCAAGGTAAATGTTAACGATCTGGGTATAATCCACTTCACTTCCCGCTCCCCCATCCTGTGCGGATACAAGGGTGATAAGGTCAAAGCAGAGCAGAAGGTAGAAGGTCTTATACACGTCTTCTCTCGCCAGGCCTTTTGATTTTATGATCTTGCCTATGGTTTTCTGCCCGTCGATCATAGAGAAAATGGTGAGTTCGAAGGGGTTCAGTGGAATAATTGCCTGGACCTCATTGGCCCCCTCGGAGAGGGTGAATACGGCATCATCTCCTGGGATATGCCTTGCAAAAGTCTTCAGGTCTTCCATTAATCTTAACTTCACGGAATTTCAGGTCTGCATTCTCCATCTCAAGGGCAGCTGCAATGGCATATTTGACCTTTATCTCAACGAATTTTTTCCAGACGGCCTCTGATACAAGCCTTCTCTCAAGGAGCGTTTTGCCCAGGGATTGAGGGTCCTTTTCCATGATCTGCTCCAATTCTTTCAGTTGACCCGGACGGAGTCCCTTTTGTCCCGCAATCTCCCTCAGAAACTGTTTGCCCTCATCAACCCCTTCAGCATAGACCACATTCCCCTCGTCTAAATAGATTTTTATGGTTCGAAGTTTGTCGCTGACAACAATCTCCCCACTCATGCCATCATAGTAGAGCTTGAGTAACTCTCTGGAGAGAACAACCCTATTTCGATTCATATTGGAATTCATGACCACAGAAATTCGTTTCCTTGGCTTACCCGTTGTTAAGTTCTTATTGGGCTGTTGCCCAAACCGAATTATCGATTCCTGCCAAATCCCGATTCACGCATAGCCCATTGGGTATGGAAATGGGTTCTGATGCCTTTTCTGAAATGCCTGGCGGGAGGCCTTCGTCCTTTTCACGACTTATTAGTGGGGGAAACCGCAGCTCCCGACCTGTCGGGAGAATGCGGAGGGGGCAGAACTCCCCCGCAGATAAGTCGCTGAAAAGACCAGGCCGGGAGCCTTGGTATGGAAGAAAAGGTATCAGGGCCCAACTATACGGCCTAAGCCGGCGTTTGGGCAACTGCCTGTTATATAATGTCCGTTCAGCCCCAGCTTTGTCATTTCCAGGGACTGATCAACACCTTGAGACGCAGGTCACCCCTTTGTCCATCTTCTATCTTTCTCCCTAACCCGGCCAGACGCAGGACGGTCCCATCCTTTACGCCGGGGGGGACCTTTATGCGGAATGGGTGCTTCTGAAAGCCTTGAGCGATATTTACCAGCTTGCGTGTGCCAAGCTCCGCCTCCCTGGGGGTGATGCTGATCTCCCCATAGAGGTGGGGATCGTCTTTGGACCCCATAGGCCGAATGACCTGAAGACGGGGGGTCCTCTTCTTTGACGTGGCACCCCGCACCTTGTCGCTCACCCCTAACTGAGGAACCTTCAAAAAGAGCTTCAAAAAGACAATCCCAAAGACAAAACCCCCAATGTGTGCCCACCAGGCGATGCCACCCTGCTGTCCATAGGTTCCTGCCGCACTCAAGAATTGTATGAAAAACCAGATTCCCAGAAAGAAGAACGCTGGAATTTCTATGAAGTACGGGATGAAAAATATGGGAATGAATGTGAGAATTCTTGATCGGGGATACAATATGAGATAGGCCCCCATGACGCCCGCGATGGCTCCGCTTGCACCGATCGTGGGAATTTCAGAATTCCAATTGGTGAAAAGATGGGCCAGCCCGGATGCCCACCCGCAAAACAGATAGAATACAAGATACCTGATGGAGCCCAGACGATCTTCCACATTGTCGCCGAATATATAGAGAGACCACATGTTGCCTAGCAGGTGCCAGAACCCCCCATGAATGAACATGAACGATAAGAGGGTGAAGGGCTGCAAGCGCGCAGGAACAAGCCCATAGTCGAAAATGAATTGATTCAGCTTTGAGCCCTGCCCCAACTCCACCAAAAAAATGAGACCATTCAGGACAATAATGGTGGTGTTGACGACAGGGTAACTCTTGGACTGAATTGTGTCACGAAGGGGGATCATATGATGCGCTAAAAATATTCTTTATGGTTACATCACCTTGAAGGCCAGGAAAAGGCCTTAAAAGGCCATTACGCGAAATGCGCCGGGATGGTTTAGCAAAGCACCATCCCTATATTCGTTTTCTCTTAGGTCTCATGACCAAGTGATGAATCAGGGCATAAATTGCAATCAAAAGGACGAGAAATGAAACAATCCATATGTAGTGCTGCTTGAGGATAGCTTTCCCGCTATTCACCAGCTGCGCGTAAGTCATATCTGCAGAAAGACTGCCCAGATAGTATCCGATGCCTACAAGTATAGCAGACCAAATGCCAGCTCCGAGGGCCGTAAAGGTTGAAAATCGAACGAGAGACATGCGGGAAATCCCGGCGGGCAATGATATGAGTTGCCGGATCCCCGGAAGCAAACGGCATACAAAGGTGGTTATCTCTCCGTATTCAAGGAAAATTTCCTCTGCTCGCGATAGTATATGAGGTTTCACAAAAAAATACTTCCCATATCGATACAAGAATGGTCGGCCCAAGAATAAAGCCAGATAATAATTGATAAAGGCCCCGACCAATGATCCAGCCAGACCACATAGGACAACGGCTGTTGCATCAATGAGGGGATTTCCAAAGGTCAATTCGCCGCGATATGCAAGGAACCCCGCCGGTATCATGGTCACTTCACTGGGAAAAGGGACGAATGAACTCTCTATAGTCATCAATACAAATACAAGCACAAATCCCCATATGTGGGCATTGGCCACACCCCATTCAACATGTTCTATAATAAATTGAGTTGTCATCCCCTCTCACAGTTATTCAGGCTGATGTTCTTTACGAAGTAAGTCTAGGACCGTCTTTACCGGATTAAAGGTTATGATGGGGACCTGCACAAACACGGTATTCCAATAGGCCATGGATCCATTCCAGAGTCCTGGAAGCTCCAGGGCCTTGAGCTCTTTGCCCTCCCTGGACTTCACAGAGATGAATCCGGTGCTGGGATCCACAAACTTGGCCAGATCAAAAGGCTTCCCCATGTAATCACGAACGCCACAGACAAGATCGACTGGGTTGAAGTGTGTGGAAGACTCCCATACACTCCTCTGTTGGGCCGATCCCAGGTCCACCTGAGAGGACTCCACGATCTGCACAGAGGTGCTCTTATCTGCATGTTCCACCCAGAAGGGCCCTCCTCCAGGCTACCCCTCATTCTTGACCATCCCACATACCCTCAAAGGCCTGTTCAATCTGGAGACGAGATAATCGATTTTCTTTTCCCTGGATGCCTGCTCCACCCCTTCAGGAGGAGTAATGCAAAGCCTATTCCTGATGAACGCAAGCATTTCCTCTATGTATTCGTCCTCCAGATCCCTTACAGAAGACCTCTCAAGGCATCCAAATATCTCTTTTTGCAGCTCTATGAGATAACCGCCCAAGGCCCTTTTGTAAATGATCGTCTCCTGTTTGAGTCTGTCAGCCACCACATTGTCTATGTTCTTTATGAACACCAGGTCTCCTCTCAGGGCGTTGAGGTTCTCCAACAGGGCCCCATGTCCTCCCGGTCGAAATACAAGCCTCCCATCTCTGCCTCGAAAAGGACTATTGTCCAGGTCGGCCGCTATGGTATCTGTTGAGGGCTTTTGTACGGAGAATGTCACTTCAAATTTAATTCCCGATTTTTCATAATGATCAATGATCCTTCTCAAATGCGTCTTTATGGATGCTTCATGCTCAGGGGAGACGGTGAAATGGACCCGAGCAAGCCCGTTCCTATCTGTTGTATATCCCGTGGCCTCTACCAGCTGTTCTTCAAAAGCGGTTCGGGAGGTCTCAGCATAGCGGTGAAACTTTATGAGGCCTTTTGGCAAGTGCGCCAGGTCTAGACCTTTCGAAGAGAGGACATATTCTAAAATAGGCCCATACTCACTTGCAGAGATGAGGTCTTCGGTATCCAGGCCGTCTCTTGACATGGCCGATTTTAGATCCTCATAAAAGGCAAATTTATTTATTCCTTTGATAAACTCTAGATATGAGGCATGATCAGGCTCATCCTTCTCCCCTACGGTTCTCATCTCATTCTCATCAATCTGATTGGTGCGGTCATGGAAAGCGATCAGTGATTTGAACATGCGGGTGGCCGCCCCCGAGGCGGGGACAAATTTCATCACCCTGCCTGCCAGAGCCGCCGCGGAAAAAGTCTCCTTTAACCGAGCCAGATCCGCCTTTTGCAAGACTTCAATCCCGTCCCCAACCGCACAGGGCCTTATCAAGCGCGCATAAGAGAAACCTGTTCGGAAAGTCTCGAGCTGGGAGATGACCTGCTCCCGACTCATTCCTCGTGCTTCAATCTGCTTTAAATCCTCTTCACTGAGAGATACGTGAGCCATTCTTTTCTTACTCCTACCCGAATGCTCCGGCCTTTCCCAATGGTGCGCAGCGAAAGGGAATGGGGGGAGAATATTGAAAAAGCGGCTTTGTGTCAATGACGGAAGCTGCCCACGAACCCCATCAGAGCATCATCTATGGCACTGCTTTAAATCGCTCCTCTCGCCCGGCTTGGCTTAAGGCCACAGCGGCTAGTGGGACGAGGCTAGGGCCCTTTTCTCAAGGCCGTATCTCAAAAAAAATTCCACTGGGCCTCGCACTGACCCCGCACGCTCACACAGTAGATGCGGCCTCGAGTGATGGGGCGTGGCCTCGGGGTGAAAGAGCACAGCTCCTTGCTCTTCGCGCTTCCGCACGGGGATGAATGGCGCCGGAAAATAGCCTGTTGATTATCCCATAGGATTTTAATAAGGTATTACGAACAGCTGCGAGGGAAGGAAATGAACGATTCCGGTTTTCTGTTTGGAAATCAGTCGCCCAAAATCTATACGATTAGCGCCCTGACAGAAGAGGTCAAGGACCTCCTGGAGGATCACTTCGACTTTGTCTGGGTGGAGGGTGAGATCAGCAATTTCAGGTCTCCCTCTTCTGGACACTACTACATGGTGCTCAAGGATGAAAAGGCGCAGATCAGGGCCGTTATGTTTCGGCCCCAGACCCGGTATCTCAAATTCACGCCGGAAGACGGGATGAAGGTGATCGTCCAGGGAAGGATTGGTGTCTACCAGCCACGCGGAGAATATCAGATTATTCTGGATTATCTGGAACCCCTCGGGATAGGTGCCCTCGCACTCGCCTTTGAGCAACTTAAGGAGAAGTTGGCCGCAGAAGGTCTTTTCAATGAGGAAATTAAAAGGCCCCTGCCCTTTCTCCCTCAGAGGGTGGCAGTCATTACTTCGCCTACAGGGGCAGCTATCCGGGATTTTTTGAAAATCATCCACCGCCGATTTGCGAATATTGAGATCATTGTGGTTCCGGTAAAGGTTCAGGGAGATGAAGCGACTGCCGAGATGGTGGAGGCCCTGGACACGGTGAATCGGGAGCTCAATGTGGACGTCATCGTTCTGACCCGGGGAGGCGGGTCATTGGAAGATCTATGGGCCTTTAATCAGGAGGAATTGGCATTGGCCATCAGGGCATCGCGCATACCGGTGGTCTCTGCGGTTGGCCATGAAATTGACATCACCATCTCTGATCTGGCAGCGGATCTCAGGGCCCCTACCCCGTCTGCAGCCGCTGAACTTATCGTGATGGAGAAAGAATCCCTGGTAGAGCGCTTTAAAGGGATGAGAGGCCGCTTAGAGTTGTACACGAAGACAACCCTCAGCAATCTGAATCAGCAACTGGCGCTACTGGCAAGGGGTCTGCGTGATCCAAGAAAGGGTATAGCCGACTCGTGGATGCGCCTCGACGAACTGCATGGTTGGCTTCTCAAGCTGATAGATCTAACGATTAAAGAACACCAAAAGAATATGAGAGGGGAAAGCCGGGCCCTTCTCTTGTATTCTCCTATCAAGTTGCTCGGGTCCTTAGAACAGCAAATCAACTTCCAGAGACGCGCGCTCACCCTCATGATACTCAAGAGGCTAAAGGAAAATCGAATGGCCCTCTCCCATTTTGGGGAGAGGTTAAAGGACCTCAATCCCAGATCGGTGATGGAAAGGGGATATAGCATTACCAGGAAGCTACCAGAGGAGGTCATCTTAAAGGATGTGGCAAGCCTTACAACGGGAGATCATGTGGGTGTAACGCTGGCCAAAGGGGAACTGGTTTGCCAGATTGAAAAAATTACCAAACCTAGGAAAGAAAGGAAGATTCATTGATTGAAAGCCGTTTCAACAATCCGTCATTCCCGTTTTGAAAAACGGGGCATTCTGGCATATTTTCGGCAAACACAAGGGGCGCTATCACCAATATGAGATGGACGACGCTCTTAGTCATGGTTTTAGGATTTCAGCTGCTTACGGGGTTCTGTGTAGAAATGGCCTCTTCTCAATCTCCCATTCACCTGTCCTCTAACAGCATTGGCCAGGGGGATCTGTGTCTTATCAGAGTTCGTGTAGAGGGCGGGAATCCCCCTGCAGTCCTCTGGATGGGGAAAGAGGTCTTTCTTGTGGCAAACCCACAGAAGACAGAGTGGTATGGATATCTGGTGGCAGATCTTACGGCCAAGCCTGGGCGTTATAAGGTTCTGGTAAGAATGCCTGGTTCAGGCAACGAAAAACAAGTGGAACTGCAGATCAACAAGAAAAACTATGGTGTGCGAAGGTTGACCCTCCCCAAAAATATGGTAGATTTGGATTCCAAAACCCTTCAACGGGTGAAGAAGGAATCCAAACGCATGAAAGGGTTGTGGGAAGCCACACCATCACCGCCTCTCTGGAGTGGCCCATTTATAAGGCCGGTTCCTGGAAAAGTGGTTGGGGCCTTTG
>Ga0111161_1018_pt1 | contig 17930 bp, 14 predicted proteins | sample DeeMarSeWOR28_12_FD_80264 | JGI IMG/M metagenome (GOLD analysis project Ga0111161, IMG submission 80264) | Nitrospira bacterium SG8_3
AGCGTGATCTGTTCTGCCCTTGATAGGGGGGAACAGGGATATCACGTGACGCTCATAGACAGGGCTCCTAATTTGGGCGGAATACTGAGCCAGTTGGACTATCAGTTCCCCACGGATCACTGCGGAATGTGCAAGATGCTCCCCCTGGTGGAGCGAGACGCATCCTCCCAGTATTGCCTGCGCAAGGGTCTGTTTCACCAAAACATTGATATCATGCTCTCCACAGAACTTGCAGCCCAGGAGGGAGAGCCCGGGAAATACCAAGTCACACTCCGTCAAAAACCTACCATGGTGGACCCGGAGCGCTGTATTGGATGCGGGGAGTGTTCCAGGGTTTGCCCAGTGGAAGTCCCTGACGAATTTAATGCAGGACTCACCATGCGCAAGGCGGTCTACCTTCCGGTACCTCACAATATCCCGAACACCTATGTGGTTGATACGGCCTCATGCACGTTATGTGGTGAATGTGAAAAAATCTGTCCCACCAAGGCCATTGACTTGGGAGCAGAGGCACGCCGCGAATTCCGTATTCTGGTGGTAGATGATGAACTGGTGGTGCGTGACTCCCTGAAAGAATGGTTGGAGGATGAAGGATTCCAGGTGGATATGGCCGAATCGGGGATGGAGGCACTGGAGAAAGTGACCAAGGACGTCTATCACATGATGCTCCTGGACATCAAGATGCCGGGCATGGATGGTGTGGAGGTGCTCAAACGTTCCAAGGATATCCGTCCCGAACTCCCCGTGGTGATGATGACCGCCTATGCGACCGTGGAGACCGCTGTTGAAGCCATGAAGATTGGCGCCCTTGAATACCTGATGAAGCCGTTTGACCCAGATACCCTGGTTCCCCTGATCGTCCAACTCTACCAGAAGATTGAACGTGCCGGAGAGCGCCAACTTGAAGTGGGATCCGTGATCTTTGCTGCAGGATTTGATTCCTATGACCCAGCTACGGGTAAGAATACCTATGGGTACGGTGTGCTTCCCAATGTGGTGACGAGTATTGAATTTGAGCGAATCCTAAGCGGCAGCGGGCCCAACCAGGGAAGACTTTTGAGACCCAGCGACGGAAAAGAGATTCAAAAGGTGGCATGGCTCCAGTGTGTGGGATCTCGAGATCCCCAGTCGGATGCGGACTTCTGCTCTTCGGCCTGCTGCATGTTTGCCATCAAAGAAGCCCTCCTGGCAAAAGAGAAGAGTGACGGCAAGGTGGACACATCCATCTTCTACATGGATATGCGTACCTTTGGAAAAGATTTCCAGCGTTACCGGGATCGTGCTGAAAACGAATTTGGCGTCCGTTTCATGAGAAACAGGGTCCACACCATTGATCCCGGAGACTCTGATGGTGATCTGGAAATCTCCTATGCAGACCTGGACGGCAACAGGCATGAGGAAAACTTCGACCTGGTGGTGCTCGCTGCTGGCCAGAGACCGCCGAAAGGGACCCAGGAAATGGCGGAAATGACTGGCATGGAGCTGAACCCATGGGGCTTCTGCCAGCTTCAACCCTTCTCTCTGAGCCGCACAAGCCAGGAGGGTTTCACAATAGCGGGGTCCTTTGCCGGGCTGCGGGATATCTCTGAATCGGTTATCCAGGCAAATTCTGCCTCCCTCGCCGCATCCGAGCTCATTCATTCCAAGGGAGGCGGTTTGGCCGAGGAACCAACGAAAGAACCGACGTATCGGGACGTATCCCGGGAACACCCGCAGGTTTCCGTCTCCTTATGTACCTGTGATGGTGCCCTGGAAAAGACAGCAGACTTGGATGTCCTAAAAGAATGGATACAAGATCAGGCCTCTGTGAGTCAGGTGCAGTCCATTGATCGCCTCTGCACGCAGGAGGGTTGGGACGAACTCAAAGAGACCATAAAGAACAACGGCGCCAATCGGCTACTGATCGCCGCCTGTATGCCTTATGTGTACACGAGTAAACTGCGAGAATTGGGGGAGACAGCAGGGCTCAATCCAGGGCTCATCGATGTGGTGGACATCCGTACCAATGCGTTCCCAGGCCTTGATATGAACAGGGAACAGGTGACTCAGGATATAAAGTCTGTGGTGTCCATGGGAATTAGCAAGGTGAAGGGCATGGATCCCTCACTCACGCCCACAATACGGGTGAACCAGAAGGCCCTGGTGGTGGGTGGTGGCATTGCAGGGATGACCGCAGCACTCGGCATCGCCCACCACGGCTTTGAGGTCAGTCTGGTGGAGCAGGCAGAAGAATTGGGTGGTAATCTGCGGTTGTTGCATAGGACTATCCAGGGGGATTCCCCCGAAGAGCTCCTGGAAGAGACGATATCCAAGGTGGAAAAACATCCCCTCATCAAAGTTCACAATAAGACCAAGTTGATCCATACCCAAGGACATGTGGGTCGTTTCGTGAGCACCATTGAAAAAGAAGACGGGGTCGGTGAGACTCTGGAGCATGGCGTAACGGTGCTGGCCACCGGTGGCCTGGAGGCCAAAACAGAGAGCTATGGTTATGGCAAGAGTGAAGCGATCATGACCCAGCACCAACTGGAGGAAAAGCTTGCTGACGGCGCCTTGAATCCCAAGGACCTGAAGGCCGTGGTTATGATCCAATGCGTCGATTCCAGGGAAGAACCGCGCAACTATTGTAGCCGGATCTGCTGCACTTCTGCCTTGAAAAACGCGCTATATCTCAAAGAACAGAACCCAGAGACCAACGTCACCATCTTTTACAGGGATATCATGGCCTACGGTTTCCTGGAGACTTACTATACCCAGGCCCGTAAGGCGGGGGTCATTTTTGTCCAGTACGAAGTGGATAAAAAGCCTCAGGTGAACGTGGAAAACGGCCGCCCCCTCATTTCATTCACGGATCGAATTCTGGGCCGGGACCTGGAGATCCAACCCGACACCCTGGTGCTAAGCACCGGGATTGTTCCCAATGACGCCACCCAGTTGGCCGACATGTTTGGATTAGAGCTCAACCAGGATGGTTTCTTCCAAGAGGCTGAATCCAAATGGCGACCCGTGGATTTCATAAAAGAAGGGGTGTTTATGGCGGGTATCGCCCACTCACCCCGTTCCATTACCGAGTCCATGGCCATGGCCGACGCTGCGGCGCAACGCGCCCTTAGAATCCTAAGCAATGAGCGCTTGTCAGCCGGAGGCCTGGTGGCCGAGGTGCGTCACAGCCTCTGCTCCCTTTGTGAGCGATGCATCACCGCCTGTCCCTATGGTGCCAGGTGGAATGATGAAGATGAGGGGAAAATTGCCATTAATGAAATCATGTGCCAGGGCTGCGGTTCTTGTGCGGCCACCTGCCCTAACAGCGCCTCGGTACTTCGGGGGTATAGGGACCAGCAGATTTTTGAGGTCATTGACTCTGCTCTGGAGGCCGTTTTTTAGACTTTAATCCTGTTATCCTGTCTAAGAAGTTCAAGGGGGTAATACACAATGATGGAACAGAGTGTTGATGTGACGCACCAGACTCATGAGGCCCATTCTGCCCACCTCATGGAAGAGGTCCAAGAGAACGTTCAGGCCTGTATGCAATGTGGGACGTGCAGCGGCTCTTGTGCCAACTCCTTTGCCATGGACCTCACGCCGCGACAACTCTGGCGGCTTGCCCAGCTTGGGGAGAAGGAAGAGATCTTCAACAGCACGACTTTCTATCTCTGCTCTGCCTGTTATTACTGCACACTGCGCTGCCCACGGGGGCTTCCTCTCACCGATATCATGGGGGCTCTGAAGAGGCTGGCTGCGGCCGAAGGGATAGAGAGGTATAGGCAGAGCTCCAACTTTTACAGGACCTTCATGGACACCGTTCGGCGCTATGGTCGGATAAGAGAGGCGGAGTTCATGAACCGTTACTTCTTTTCCATGAAAAAGAATCCCTTCCTCCCGTTGGGCTTTGCTGCGGTGGGGATGAAGCTCATGAAAAAGAGAAAGATACCCCTGGAGATGCCCAAATTGTTTGGGAAAGGGAGATTTGACGCGCTCTTTCGCAAGGTGAAAGAATTGGAGGCAAGACCATGAAGTATATTTACTACCCAGGCTGCACGCTGGAGACGACGGCCCTTGAGTACAATAAATCGACCCAGGCAGCGATGCAGGCATTGGGTGCGGAGTTGATGGAGATAGAGGACTGGAACTGTTGCGGAGCGGCTGCGGGGGAGGCCACCAGCCATCTCCTCGCCATGGTCCTTGCTGCGCGAAACCTGGCCCTGGCCGAGCAGATGGATGGGGGTGCTGATTTACTGATCCCATGCAGTGGTTGTTACCTCAACCTCAGAAAGGTGGAAGATCACGTTAAGCGGGAAGAAGGCCTTTTTGACAAGATCAATGAGGCCCTCAAGGAAGAGGCGTTAGAGTACAAAGGGAGAATAAAGGTGCGTCATCTTTTAGACGTCCTATCCCGTGACTTTGACCCTGAGAATATGAAACCCTTGGTCAAAAAGGACATGTCGGGTCTGAAGGTTGCGCCCTATTACGGCTGCCAGGCACTACGGCCCTATCCTGATTTTGATGATCCACAAGAGCCGCGAACCATGGAGCCTGTGATCCAGGCCCTGGGTGCAGAAGTCCACCCCTGGGATGTGGGGAGCAAATGCTGTGGTGCCGCGCTCATGAACACCAAAAAAGACGTGGCCCTGGAACTGACAGGGAGCATCTTAAGAGCGGCCAAAGGGGCAGACTGCATTGTCACTGTGTGTCCCATGTGCCAGTTGAACTTGGAGGCCTATCAGAAGCCCATCTCGCAGGAGCAGGGGGAAGATTTAAGTGTCTCTATCCTTTATCTCCCTCAACTGATGGGCGTGGCATTTGGTCTTTCTGAAAAAGACTTGAAATTAAATCTAAATCTCGCTATGACCAAGTCTTTAAAAGAAAGGTTGGAAATATAAGTTGGAATGCTGGAACACTGGAAGAATGGAAACCGGTGACCCAACGAAGTTGGAGACTGAGCGGGGCGAGCGCGAAGAATAAGGAGCTCCAGAAACATTCCAATATTCCAACATTCCATTATTCCATTTACAGGGCACGTGATGATGTGACGAAACAAATTCTTAATATTAATAGTTTGTAGGATTTCCCATATTTACATTAAGGAGGTTAATTTATGGAGGCGATAACCATTAATCCAAAAGAGAGCAAATTGAGAGTAGCCCCAGAATGGGCCGATGTCTGCTTCACGTGCGGAACATGTGCCAGCGGTTGCCCCATCACAGGTGTGGACGGCCTGGACCCGAGAAAGGCGATCCGCATGGCTGCCCTTGGACTGGACCAAGAGCTGGTGGATTCCAGGTTCCCCTGGATATGCACCCTTTGCGGTCGGTGTGAATATGCATGCCCTCAAGGGGTTGAGCTGCTAAAGACCTTCCGCAGGGCCAGAACGCTGAGAGAAAGGGACAAGGTGCCAGGGCCGATCCATAAAGGGGTGGTCATGGACCTGGAGAGGGGGAATAATCTTGGGATTCCAAGGGATGACTTCCTCTTTCTCCTCGCGGACCTGGGCAAAGAAATGGACGAGGATGAAGGATTCCCAGGCTTTTATGTGCCAGTGGATAAGAAAGGCGCCAATGTGCTCGTGACTATCAATTCCAAGGAGCCCTTTGGTGAGCCGGATGACATGAAGTTCTGGTGGCGTATTTTTTATTGTGCCAAAGAAGACTGGACCGTTCCCTCGGAGAACTGGGAGGGGGTCAACTGGGGCCTTTTTTCTGGGGATGATGAGTCCTGGAAGACACTTGTGGGCCGGATTGTGGAGCACATGGAGCGGCTGGAGTGTAAGACGCTCCTGTTGCCCGAATGAGGGCACGCCTATTATGCGACCCGTGTTGGTCTGCAAAATTGGTTCCCGGAAGTCTTTGAAAAGTACAAGGTTGTTTCGGTTCACGATCTGCTGAAAGAATACATTGAAACAGGAAGGATCAAGATTGACAAATCCATCCACGAGGAGCTGACCACGCTCCATGATCCCTGCAACTACGGACGTAAAAGCCAAAAGGCCGTGGGACAGGCCTATTTTGAAGAACCTCGGTGGGTCACCCAGCAGTGTTGTGAGAATTATGTGGAGATGTACCCCAACCGGATGAACAACTTCTGCTGCGGGGCCGGGGGCGGTGCCTGGGCCATGCCTTATGATCAAGAGAGGATCTTTTATGGTCGGGTGAAGGCAAAGCAAATAAAAGACACGGGTGCAAAAATGGTCGTTGCACCCTGCCATAATTGTCGGGATCAGATAATGAAGTCCCTAAACAAGGAGTTTGATTTAGGTATTGAAGTAAAATACTTGTGGGAGCTCGTGGCCGACTCTCTTGTTGTGGAACCCTGGTCCGAGGAAGAGATCAAGAAAGCCCACGAACTCAGGGACGCCCAGTACGAAAGGGACGGCGTTGATTTGGATGAAGAGTTCTAATTGAACTTTATGGCCCCGGGGTGCGAGTGTCTTTGGTCGAGTATCGGAGCCTCACAATCTGCCCCAATGAGCACTTCAAGCAAAAACACGCCCCGGCCCCATGACCGGGGCGTTAACGTTTAAAACATTCTTGGATATGAAACAATCCCTTGAAAATCAGACACAGATCATCCTTGACAGCATTGCGGATGGTGTCTTCACTGTTGATTCCCAGAGGAAGATAACCTCCTTTAATCGTGCAGCTGAAGAGATCACAGGTATCAAGAAGGAGGAAGCCTTTGGGCGGCATTGCTGGGAGGTATTCCGGGCCAGTATATGTGAGAAGCGATGCTCGTTGCAGGAAACCATGCAAACGGGCCGTCCCATTGTGAATCAGTCCATATTCATTGTGAACGCAATGGGCGAACGTCTACCTGTAAGCATTTCTACGGCCATACTTAAGGATGAGGAGGGCCTTGTTATAGGAGGTGTGGAGACCTTCCGCGATTTGACCGTTGTTGAGGAACTGCGAAAGGAACTGTCTGGTCGGCACACCTTTATGGATATCATTAGCAAGAGCACAGAAATGCAACGTCTTTTTGGGATGCTTGAGCAGGTCGCTGAGAGTGACGCCACAATTCTGCTTGAGGGAGAGAGCGGTACAGGCAAAGAACTTTTTGCAAAGGCCATCCACTCCCTCAGCCCTAGAAAAAAGGGGCCCATGATCACGGTGAACTGCGGTTCCCTGCCGGATACGCTTCTCGAATCAGAACTCTTCGGCTATAAGGCAGGGGCCTTCACAGATGCCAAAAAAGACAAACCAGGCCGTCTTGCCCTGGCAGAAGGCGGAACGCTTTTTCTGGATGAAATTGGGGATATCTCTCCGGCACTACAGGTTAGGCTTCTCCGTATCCTTCAGGACAAAGTCTATGAACCCTTGGGAGGAACAAAGCCTGTAAAAGCGGATGTGCGAATCGTAGCTGCCACGAACAAACATTTGGACAGTCTGGTTAAGGAAGGAAAATTTCGAGAGGACCTTTATTATCGCATACACGTGGTGAAACTGGTCCTTCCCCCTTTGAAAAACCGAAAGGAAGACATTCCCCTCCTCGCCGATCACTTCATCCGCAAATTTAGCCGTTTGAGTGGTAAGGAGATCCAGGGTCTCTCCCCCGAAGTTCTCCCTGTCCTGATGTCCCACGATTTCCCAGGCAACATTCGGGAATTGGAAAACATACTGGAATATGCCACGGTGGTTTGCAAGAACGATCTTATTGGGATTGAACATCTCCCGGACTATCTGGGGCCCCGTTCAGAGGGAATGGAAAGAGGCATTTTAGCGGTTCATCGGGAAAAAGAGCTTTCTTGGGACGACCTGGAAAAAACGTACATCTATGAGGCCTTGAGGAGAAACAAATGGAACAGGGCGGTCACTGCGGCCCAGCTGGGCATACACACAACCACCCTGTGGCGCAAGATCAAGCGGCTTAACCTTGAGATTCCAAGACAAGGTAGAAAGAAATAAAGAATCCTGACCCAAGAGGGCCAGGCTTTGTTTAGCCCCTTATAAGGAGGCATAGCCAATGCATTGGTTAATGGCTTCTTGTCTTTTTAAAATCCTTCTGGCTAATTCCTTTCAACTGTCATTCCGGGCGAGCCCAAAGATTTTGTGCGAGACCCGGAATCCAGGAAAGTAGCGGAAAATCGAAATATTCTGGATCCCGCCTCGCATCCCGCTCCGCGGGATTTGGCTCGGATGACGAATTATGACACAGCCTCTCAAGGGAGGCGAATTATAAGGGTGCCATTCATCCCCACCCTAAAAGGCGGGGCGTTCTGACGCGTGTAGGCAAATAATGCTAATGGTCGAGATGCACCTCTGCTTGGAGCTTTTTTTGTGCCAAACTGTGCGGGCAAGAGTGGTGGGTTTAACCTGTGGGAATGGATAGATAATTACGGGTGGAATTGCCTTCTGGGGGGATTTGATCGGGGCCCTATTTCATGGGCGCAAAACGACGTTCGAATAGCATTGCAAATTCGCAAAAAGCGGACATCGATCGGCCCTCACCCTTGATCACTTGAGCATTTCGCTCCCGGCTTTATGATGAAATAAATGTCACATGGGTTCAGAGGAATCGAAATTTGGCCAAAATAAGAGACAGGTCTAATCATCTGAACCGGCTATCCGACTTCTTTCCCTTGACACCCTCCTTTGCATGTTCTAGCCATCCCACCCTGTCTGCGGGGTATTGGTCGAAGCCCGGCACGTAGGGTTTAATGTCGATCAAGGGTGTACCGTCCAGGATATCCACATTCTCCACTTTCAGTGTACTCCCTTGGATTTCCAGCAACCTGACAACGGAAATACCTATGGGATTCGGTCTCTTGGGGGCACGCGTCGCAAACACTCCCCGCGGCTGATCGTCCATGAAAGGAGTAACAATCAATTTCGATTCGGCGACCTTGTGAAAGTGATAAATGAGGATGATGTGTGAGAAACCCTCAAGGTCCTTGAGGCCCTCCGAGTATTCAGGGTGCACTTCCACTGTGCCAGGCACCAATTCCGCTCCGGCAGGCTGAATCGGCATGCCCTCAATGCTTTTGAAAGGCGTATGAATTGTCCCAATTTGTCTGTACTCGATCCTCATTCTGCGTAGCAAGAACCCTCTCTAATGTGGTTAGTCTGCTCCTTGAACCAGTCTATCTTAACAACTAAATTACAGAAGATCCAGTGTAGCGTCTCAAAAGTTTTTTGCCTAAATGAAACTCTCCGGCCAAAGGTCGGAGCTTCTGGTTCCTTAATTCGTCGTAAACAGAAAGATAACATCACCAAGTTGAATGTTGCTTACTGAACTTTAAACTGTCATGCCCGCGAAAACGGGCATCCAGGCCTCTATGTCTTTGACGTGTTATCTGGATTCCCGCCTGCGCGGGAATGACAAAGGATGTTATCGTCCCCGCTCTGAAGAGTAGGGCATTCTGGTACACTTTGTAGGAATGATTGCACAGCTGCAATTATCCTGCGCCCTGCCATTTCATTCCTGAGATACAAAAATACTCCCTCTACGACCTTCAACCAGCCACTCACGCCTATTATCTACTCATTTCAGTCAGATATATCGGTTGTTTCGTTTCTTCTCAACCTGGCATAGATGTTGAATTATGGATACTACATTTCAGCGAATAGGGAGGAAGAGGAATATGGCTCTGATGACACCGGAACAGTTTGAAGTGAGTTTGAAAGACAGAAAACCACGGGTATTCATGAATGGGGAAAGGGTTGGCAATATCCTTAAAAACAAAAACACCCGAACCGTTGTGGAATCAAACAAGGCGAGTTACGCGTGGGCCCTGGACCCTGAGTACAAGGATATCATGTCCTGCTATTCCCCTCTCATCGATGATGTGGTCAATCGATACACCCACGTCAGTGCCAGCACGGATGATCTCGTTAAAAAGGCAGACGCAGGGACTTTCACGGCAGAGATGCTTGGGACATGCATCTATCGTTGTGTGGGATTCGACTCATTCCACGCCCTGGCCAGCACAACCTGGGAAATGGATCAAGAGCTGGGGACGGAGTATCATCCACGATTCATGGAATACCTCAAGATGGTCCAGGAAAAAGACCTTTCTGTAGCGGGTGCCCTCACCGAGCCTCGAGGCCGGCGCGATCAAAAGACCCTGGAGTGGCGCGATCCCCATCTCTCTCTCAAGCTCGTCGATCACAGCAAAGATGGGATCGTGGTCCAAGGCGCCAAGATTAACATCAGCGGGGCCTATGCCAGTCATGAGCTTGTCGTCTTACCCCAGGCGGCACACTACGAGGGGGAGGAGGACTACGCCATAGCATTCGCCATCCCCACTGACACGGAAGGAATTACTTATGTGTGTCAGTATTCCCCCTATTCCGCAGAGAGGGATCAGTCGGGTGACATAGAAGAATTGGGAAACCCTCTCTTTGGACAAAGAGAAACCTCCATGATCATCTTTGACAACGTCTTTGTCCCATGGGAAAGGGTTTTCCACTGCGGAGAATATCCCTATTCCATAAAACTGGTGACCCGTTATGCAAAGACGCACCGGATGACCTGTGGCGGGACATGTAAAGTGGGTTTTATGAATCAGATCATTGGAGCCGCAAAGCTGATTCAAGAGTACAAGGGAATGGAGAAGGCGGGCCATATTAATGACCAGCTAATGGAAATGGTCGTGTTGAGGGAAACAGGGCGGGCATGTGGTATGGCTGCCGCCACCAAAGGGGCGGAAGAACCCCCGGGATCTGGTGTTTATCTGCCGGATGAAATTATGGGCAATGTCTCTAAGCTGAACATCTGTGATGCCTTCTGGAGGGTCATGGCCCTGGCCGGAGACATCGGAGGGGGCCTTGTTGTGACCATGCCTTCCATGAAGGAGCTAAAAAATCCAGAAGTCAAGGAGTATGTGGAAAAATATTACAGCTTCGGTTCCGAAGAGCCTACGGAAAACATCATGAAAGTCCACAAACTACTTCAACACTGGACAGCAGGAATGCACGGGGTCGGGACCTGGCATGGCGCTGGACCGGTCATGGCCCAAAAGATCATGCTCCAAAGGGTCATAGACTATGAACGCGAAAAAAACCTTGTAAAGAAGGCGTTAAATCTGAGATGATGAGATTAAAACAAGATTGCCCACCGAGTGCATAGCAGGATTCTGTATTTGCATAGTGGCAATCTTGATGCATGTGAGAAGCCGAATTCCCATGGAAAAGCCCCTCAAAATGTGCCATCTTCACTCCTAACAGGGCGTTCTTCGTCCTGTTGGGAGTCTGAGGTCTCGTCCTGACAAGGCCGAACCCATCGTGAGATGGGGGCGGAAAGCCACGGGTCTTGAAATTTCCTGCTGACCCCCATTTAGGGCGTATACGAGATATCTCCACCTGAAAAGATAGCCGAGCTGCCGAGTGTGACATCGTTAAGGTCACATACTCTTCAGTTCGGCTTTTTTGTTTTACGCTCAATTTTGTGGGTCGTTTTCAAAACCCTCAACAGGGAGGATGCTATGAAAAAGGAAATCATGAATTATGAAACCCTTCTAAAGATTACCCATGCCGTGGTTATGTGCAGGGACCCTGAGGAAGTGGTCTTGATAATTGTCGAAAGCGTAAAGACCGCATTGCAAGCGAAGGGATGCACACTCTTTCTCGTCAACCGCAAAACGAATGAACTTGAGGTCGCTGCCTCCTATGGGCTGAGTGATGAATACCTGAACAAAGGGCCAATAAGCTCCATTCGTTCCATTTCGGCCTCATTAACAGAAGGGCCGGTGGCGATCTGTGATGTGACAGATGACCCTCGCATCCAGTACCCAGAAGAGGCCAAGAAGGAGGGAATCTCTTCAATTCTGTCTGTACCTATCGTTGTGCGGGAAAATCCCTTAGGAGCGCTGAGAGTCTACTCTGCGGAAGCATGGGAAGCAACGTTGGAAGATGTGAACTTCGTTCAGGCGGTGGCCCTGATTGCTGGAATGGCCTTGGAAATGTCCCGCATGTACAAAGGACTCAAGGAGAGCATTGACATACTAAAAGCGAAGAGGGACCCGAAGACGCTGAAATCAAAGAAGTGGACACCCTATGAGGGTGTGGCAATAAGCACTCCCAAAAGTTACGTAAGGGCTGATCCTGGAAGGAAACCGCGGCAAGCGCAGTGACGGATCCAAATCCATGAATTGACATGAGCCTAAGGGCATTGGAAAAGGCCTGGGCACCTGTTTTCTCTTCGTGAAGAAGGTGACTCAGCCCTATCCATGTCACCATTTCCGATAATAGGTGGGGTGCTCTCTCCTTTTCAGCTTTGAGCAGCTCCGGGAGTGGGCTTGATTCGAGATTTCAACATGTAATTGTTTACCGCAGCCCCTAACGTCTCGGCTGCCAGGTCGGCGCAGTGCATGTGATCCGTTGGGAGACCGCCTATTGTCTTTTGGATGACGTTTGCGTCAATTTCTATGATTTCATCAGGCGTCTTTCCCTTAGCAAGGTCCGCTGCAGCATAAACAGCGCTGAGGCTATAGGCACATCCATCCGTCCAGTACGAAGTCTCTGAAACCCGATCTCCCGTGAATTTCAGGTCTATTTCCATGGTATCCCCGCAACGCCCGGTAATGCGGGCTTTTCCGTCGGGGTGTTTTACGTGTGGCGTTAACCAGTAAGTGATGAAAAACCAAAGTCCCACGATGACCAGCAAAACGCCACTTGCTACCAAAACACTGACCAGATTTCCGACCATGGTTTCTCTCCTCGTCCCTTGTGCAAATTGCCCGCAGGAAAAACTGGTGTCGCCCTCACAGGGACACCTCAGCAAAGATTGTGCCGGATTAGAAGTTGACCTTAGCCGTTTTTCTACTCGCCTTGAAAGAGATTGTTTAATCGTCCCCGTTCTCTCTCCTAGGATGAAAATCCGGCCGTTTGCTCCCTAAACACAGGAGCAGGATAGGCGCAGGACAACAGAATGGGCTTGATATCTAGCATTGCTTATTTGCAATCATTCTGTATCGCCACTATTGCCTGAGTGAAATAGTGTAACGCACTTCCTGCCTTCTCCGCATAATTTAGCGTCCAATTATTCCTATATAATTCAGCACCTTAGGTCATGTTTAAGTCCCTGTTTCCCTCTGAATTGGCATGGAAGGTGCTCCCAATAGATTCGTATCCTCATGTCATCCCATTTTTCCAAATCCTCAGGCCATGGGAAAGGAGATATCTTGAGCGAGAAGACCAAATCCTCAGAAAAACCCTCTATGAAGGGATCCCTAGATTCGGCCGTCGATTTCCTTATCCAACAGGCCAACGAGAGGATCGTGGTGTTGAATCCAGATTTCACCATCGTTGAAGCCAATGAGGCCTACTTAAAGGCCGTTGATAAAGGGAAAAGCGACGTGATCGGGGCACATTGTTACGAAATCACCCATGGTCTCAGTGTCCCCTGTTCAAATTATCAGCCAGATTTGGGGTGTCCTTTAGTGGAAACCCTACGAACGGGTGAATCGGCTCATGTGATCCATGATCACCCGATGTCAGGAGGCGAATCCACTTTCTGCGATCTGGTTACCTACCCTGTAAGAGAACAAGATGGGAAGGTGGAACGGGTTATTGAGATATGGAGAGACATCACAGAAGAACTCTCTGCTCGTTGGCAGCAGCGGGTCAAGGAACTAAAGGATGATCTGAAAAAACTGGTCCAGGAAGATCGATTGATCTCTCTTGGAAAACTTGTGGCAAGCAGCGTTCATGAGATCAACAATCCTATTCAGGGGCTCCTGACCTTTAGTCATCTCATGCGGGATATCCTGGATGAAGGTGAGCTGAGCGCTGAAAATATCGAAAAATTTAAGAAGCACGTCTCCCTCATGTCCACTGAATTGGAGCGCTGCGGAAACATTATCTCCGGACTTCTCTCATTCTCCCGACAATCGGAAATGGCACCCGCAGACATTGATCTGAATGACATTCTAGAGCAGGTCATTGCCTTGACCCGGCACAAGATGGAGATCCAAAGTATCCATTTGAGTGCCCGTCTCTCATCCCATCCTTTGATTGTAAACGGCGATGTCAATCACTTACAGCAATGCTTTCTCAACCTGATATTCAATGCCATTGAAGCGATGCCTGAGGGGGGAGAACTGCATGTGAAGTCTGAACAAGACAAGGCCAATGGAAATGCCCTGGTGAAGATCCGAGACACAGGGTCTGGCATCGCAAAGGAGAACCTGGCCCACATCTTTGATCCCTTCTTCAGCACAAAGGAGGAGAGCGAAGGAACGGGTTTGGGATTATCCATTGTATACGGTATCGTAAGAAATCATGGTGGAGACATTAAGGTGGAAAGCCATAAAGGAAAAGGGAGCACCTTCCTCTTGAGTTTTCCCGTCCCATAATGGCGGACCAGGAGTGACGAGGGAGCATTATGGATAAAAAGACGAGTATCATGATCGTGGATGATGAAGAGATCATCCGGGAATCCTTTCTCCATTGGTTTGAGAAACTTGGGCACCGTGTGGAAGCTGCCTCATCGGGTTTAGAGGCCCTGGAAAAGCTGGAGAAGTCTCCTCTTGAGGTCTTGTTTGTGGACATAAAGATGCCCGGGATGGATGGTATCGAACTTCTGGGGAAAGTCAAAGAGGAATATCCTGAAACGATTGTGGTCATTATTACGGCATACGGCTCAATTGAGACGGCCGTGAAGGCCATGAAGATGGGGGCGACGGATTATCTGCTCAAACCCTTCAAACCGGAACAACTCAGCCTTGTTTTGGAAAAGATCGCGCACCAGAGAAAACTGATCTCCGAGTATGAGTATGTGAAGGGACGCCTGGACGAAATCACCCGCTTCGATAATATCATCGGCCAATCCCCTCCCATGCAGAAAGTCTTTGACCTCATTCCAGAGGTTGCGCAAAGTGACTCTTCGGTCTTGCTCGTTGGAGAAACAGGCACTGGGAAGGAGTTGGTCGCGAAGGCGATCCACGCCAAAAGCGATCGTTCTCACCTCCCCTTCATTGCCATTAACTGCGGTGCTATTCCTGATACGCTGCTTGAAAGCGAACTCTTCGGACATCAGAAGGGCGCCTTTACTGGAGCGACCCATCCTCGCAAAGGTTTTATCGAGGTGGTCTCTGGCGGCACCCTATTCCTGGATGAAATTGGAGAGATTAGCCCAAAGATGCAAATCGATCTCTTGCGGGTCTTGGAGGAGAAAAAGATCACGAGGATTGGTGACAGGCAGCCCATGGACGTGGATTTTCGACTGATCTCGGCAACCCGAAGGGATCTGGAAAAAGAGGTGACTGAGCGGCTCTTCCGTGAAGACTTCTTCTATCGCATCAACGTCATTACGATTCATATCCCCCCGTTGAGAAGAAGGAAGGGCGACATACCCCTTTTAGTTCATCACTTTCTTCAGAAATATAGCCACGAGACAATCAAGCGGGTGGACCGCGTTTCCCGCGATACCATGGAACTCCTGAAAAGCTACGATTGGCCTGGAAACGTGAGGGAATTGGAGAACGCTATTGAACGGGCAGTGGTCTTGTCCAAGTCTAGAACCCTTGGTAAAGGGGATTTCGCCTTTCTTCGTACTGCCCCTTCTCACGTTACGAAGCCGCGATCCCTGCGTGATATGGAGAAGTCCTATGTTCAACAAATCCTAGAAGATTGTGACTGGAATGTAACCAAGGCCTCCAAGATCCTGGCCATCAACCGGGTCACGCTGCACAAAATGATCAAACGGCTCAACTTGAAAAGGCCTTGAGCTTCCCTGTATACTATCTCACCTCATGACCTCAAAAAAAACACGTATCGGATTGGTCCCCATTGGAGAGGTTCCCCAAATCACCTCTAAATCCGTGGCCGCTCATATCATTGGCTATTTAGACCTGGATGTGGATATCCTCCCCGCCTTAGACCATCCCTCATACGCTCATAACCGGAAGCGGCTACAATATGATGCCGGGGCGATTTTGAAGGCCATGGAATCGGAGCCCTTTCACGGTCACGCCAAGCTCATAGGTGTCCTTGATGTAGATCTCTACGTTCCCATATTTACCCACGTCTTTGGAGAAGCAAAGCAGGGTGGGAGATGTGCCTTGGTCTCCGTCCACAGATTGAAGAAAAACACCGATGGTTCCTCGGCCCCCCGCTCCCTCCAACTCGAGAGGGCGGCAAAGGTGGCCCTTCACGAATTGGGCCACCTCTTTGATCTCCACCACTGCATGGATGCGAAATGTCTTATGCACTTTTCTGGAGACCTTGTAGACCTGGATAAGACACCCCTCTATTTTTGTAGGTACTGCTCAGTCTTTCTTGGTGACGCCCTCAAGAAATTGGCTATTGTCGATTGAGTGTTGCAAATGGACAATGGGCATTTTTTCAATCTGCAATCGTCCATCCTTACATCTTCTCAGTACGGAGGAAGGTTCGAACCAAACGGTTCCATCCCATGCCCGGCACATTGCCAAACACGTCGTTCACCACACCACCACCGGTGGCCGCCAGCTGCTCGTATTCTGGCCCCATCAGTGACATGAGCTTCCCGTTCTCCTGTTCCATCCATCGGAAGCCATCATCCGCATAATAGAGGCCTTTTAGGTCCCTCTTTGGAAGCTTGGGTTCCAGAATAAATAGCCAGCCCTCCTGATAGGGGTCATCATTGGTGATTTCAGGATGCTCCAGCGCCCTATGGTTCGTCGCAAGCACAGTGCCTGTCACGGGAGAGAGAACCGCCGCTTTGCGGTATTCACGACTAAAAGTCCATCCCACCTGGGCCTGCTTCAAAGTGGCACCCAGTGGCGGAAGTTTCAAAGTCTGTATGGCCCCAAAGAGCTTGACCAGAAAATCATCAAATCCGACCCGAACGCGCCCGCCGTGCTCGAACCGAGCCCAACTGTGGCCCATGTGATAATAATAGCCGTCTGCGATTCTAATTCCAGAAACGAGCTTGTAAGTGGGTGCATGAAGGGGTCGGCCAAGATCCAGTTCATCCAGCATCTGATCATAAGGGCAATGGTAGCACTCGTAGTTCATCGTACAGATCTTGGGGGCGTTAATGCGACCCGTCAGTGTGTGACGGCAGGGTCGAGATGCGCCATGATAATCCTTTTGAAGGTGTTGGACCCAGCCGGGCTTTTCCCGTTGGCCCTCGTGGGATTCCAAATTCAAGGCCTTCCTCATCCCCTGGTCAAATGGGCAATTGTAACAATCATAGTCATTGTCGCAGAGGCGAAAATTGACAACCCCGGCTTTCATCCAGATGCACTCCTCTTCCAAGACCTGGAACCCTATGACCCTTTTCTTCTTCATTTTGGCGCTCTTTGTTTTACTCTCTTTCATTCATAAAACCTCCCTTCATATTGTATTGTGATCCTGTCTCCACGACTATGCGGCCTCGGCCAGCAAGTTCTTCTCTACCCTCAAATCCTCTACGCAAAACGCTCCCCGCTCCATCTCCTCGATCCATTGATCAAAGGCACAGTGCGAGCATTCAAAGCCGTGGATACAGATTTTGGGTATCTGTGCAAGAACCGTCTCCGCTCGAACGCAAGAGCGACCGGGGCTTTGATTAGCCGACCTCATCTCTTCTTTCTTGGTCATCCGCTTTCTCATTTTGCTCACCTCCTCTTCGGGCTTATGGCCTCTTTGGGGCCGCCCATAAAACCTGATTTCTGCTTGTCTATAGAGCAATCAGGATGCCAAAAGATCCTGTGCTGGATGCCAAGAGTCTATCTATTTGGAATAACTCACTATTTTTCGGCATGGGGCGAGTCCTTGAGTTTCAATGTGGTACAGGAGGAGAGACTGAGATGATTGAATCGGCTACAGTTACCAGGAGAAGAGGCGGGAATGAGCGCACATAACGCTCTTATATCAGTCTGTTACGGTGTTGTAGCCTTTGGCTACGCCGGGTGTAGCCAAAGGCTACTATGCCGGATTGAACCAATTACATCATCCCAGGAAAAGTTTTTTACATAATTAGGCCTCGACGAGTGGTCATTGCCATCCCCGATCAAGTTTCTTCTCTCTCCC
>Ga0111161_1020_pt1 | contig 17725 bp, 17 predicted proteins | sample DeeMarSeWOR28_12_FD_80264 | JGI IMG/M metagenome (GOLD analysis project Ga0111161, IMG submission 80264) | Nitrospira bacterium SG8_3
GATGGAGACGCGCCTCAACCGTTGAGGAGAGATCTGAGGTGGAGAAGAGGTCACATCTTGTCCTGCTGGTGGCCGTGGTTGTACTAGGGATTCGGCTTCTCAATTGGCCTCTGTTCTACGCGACCCTTCAGAGTTTTGTTCCGGATATCGATGGGGCCATGTGCATCTTTGGCGTGACTCAAGTGAAGCGCATGCTGACAGGGATTTCTGAAATCATCAAACCCATCGCATTCTTTCTCGTCGGTGCCTGGCTCCTTATACACATTCTCGATCAGAAGACGGAGACCTCTCCGCTGATGGGCAGGAAACTCTTCTTCCTGAGTGCCACTGCTGTCGTTGTGTTTGCAGAGAGCCTATTGGATGTGGTGCTCATGCTACAGATCGCCCCCGGGACCCTGGTTTCGTGCTGCACAACGGTCACAGATATCCTGGACAGACCAACCAGGCTGGTTCCTCAATCGACTCTAGGCACAGGATATACGTCCATTTTAGGTTACGGATACTACGTGAGCAACCTACTTCTGATATTGATTCTTGCGGTTTTTATATGGCTTCTAAGACCTAAATCCTACCCCAGGTGGCAGAGGCCCGTATTGGGATTTTTGTTTTTATTTGCAATTCTTAATGGGGGACTTTTTCTTCTCACCCAAATAGAGGTTCACGCACCCAAGATCATGAGCCTTCCCTATCATCATTGCCTCTATTGTCTCTGGCAATATGTGCCTGATTCGATCCTTATGTATCTCTTTTTCATTCTGGGCACTTCTGCCGTGGGTTGGGCCTTTCTCTCGGATCTGATGGGCAGGTCAGTAGAAACCAAAAATCTCCTCAATAAACATATCAGGAGGCTTTACGGATTCGCTGTATTTTGCTTTGGGGCTTCCATGGTGATGAACACGGTCCATCTGGTTGCCACATAAAACAGGAAAAACTATGCTAAACCGAAAACGACTCACCATGATCTTCATTGCTCTCGTGGCTGTCGCCCTCGTTGCTCTGCTTGGGGGTATCCTCGGCCAGAAGACCACAAGGGGTGGAAAGGAGAAGCGCCAGGAGAAGGTCCAGAGGTGCTCCTATGATGGCACAAAATTGCGGCCCATTTACCAGGTGGACGCGTTCCTTGATGATGGATCAAGCCCCGTTTTTTGCTCCATTTACTGTGCTACCCGGTGGTTCAAAGAAAACAAGGACAAAGTTATTTACTTCACGGTGGTGGATGAGATCACGGGCCAGAGGTTCGATTCCACGCTCGGGTATTTCGTAGAAAGCGATGTGGTCACGATCCCCGAAGTTAAGAACCGAATCCACGCTTTTGCGAGCAAGGAGGATGCTTTGACACACGCAAAGCAGTTCAACGGCAAGCTGGTAGAAAACCCGTTTGGAAGGGAGTTTGTTGTACCCAAAGCGGCCCGGTTTGGCAAACTAAGCATTGGTGCGCCCCTTTTACCCGACTCCGTACCCCTCAGGTTGGCCATATTTAGGCCCATATTCAAGGAAAACAGGCTGGAAGTAAATGTGATCCCGTTTAAGGGAGAGGAAGCGGGTAAGAGATTGCTAGCGGAGGGATCCGTAGATGGGATTATATGTGACTTGCCCACCGGGCTTCTGCTGGCCAAAGGCAATCCTAGCGTAAGAATCATTAAAAACGTCTTAAGGGCGAATCCTTACCGAGCCCTCTTCGCTTTGGTGGCTGGCGAAAAGGTTGAATATGGGCCTTTTGCCCAGGAGGATGGACAGAGCATAGCCCTTCCCAAAGGAGTTGGGTTCCGATTTTACGCGGAACATTACCTCAAAAGCATGGACATCCCTATTGATAAAGTCGTTATGCGAGAAGTGGAAGGCCTTGCCGAGGCCTGGGACTTGCTCAACAGAGGGGAAGTATCAGCCGCTGTTTTGCGAACGCCTTATACCGACATGGCTCTGGCAAAAGGCATGACTTTTCTGGCAGACGACCGGAGTCTCCCCTGGATGAGCATATTGCTCCTCAAGCAATCGGTCATTGAGAAAGATTTTGAGGTCATCAAGAGATTCATTTTTGGCCTAGAACAATCCGTGTTGGCCTTAAATCTGAAACCCGATGAGTCTCGTGCACTACTTGAGGAACAGGGGGGCATTCCTAAAGAGGGCCGGAAGGGGTTCCCAATGCCGATTTTCGAAGGCGCCAACGCCCCTTCTCAAGATGAGATAGCCCCGATCCTGGGATGGCTTACGGAGAAGGGGCTGCTGAGCCAAGAAACCGCCTATCAGGATCTCATCAATTCCCAATTTCTTCCAAACCCAGAAGATGTGGGCCTCGCCTTTTGCTGCCGCTGAATCAAGGAAAACGTCCTTCACAAAATCCGGAAATCAGTCTATAAGGAATTGAACATGTAAACTCAATTTATTGGGAAATTGATGCAAATGAAGCGCTTGCTCGTATGGATTTTCGGGTCGGGACTTCTGTCCCTTTTGCTGGTGCAACTGGGTTCATGGGTGTTCGCAAGCAAGCTTGATACTCCTACCACGTGCTTGGAGGAGCAATGCGTGGTGATATTGAGGAAGGCTCTTCAGGACCCAGCACCCATGCATAGGATTTGGGCTTTGGAAGCCCTTGGAGAATTAGGGAGCAGAGGGAGCGTCCCCTGGGTCGCTCAAGGCCTCAAGGATACCCACAGCACAGTGCGTTCTTATGCCGCCGAGGCCTTGGGGCGAATTGGCGCGAGGGAATCCATTCCTCATCTCGCCACGGCCCTTCAGGACCCCCATTGGCATGTGAGGAGCCTGGCTGCACAGGCCCTGGGATCGATACGGAATCAAGCAACCATACCCTTCTTGATAGAGGTTTTGGGGGATCAGGACTGGCATGTTAGAATTTACTCTATCGAGGCTCTGGGGGAGTCGGGGGATTTTACAGTCATCCCTGTTCTCAAAAGACAATTGAGCGATTCAGACCTTTTGGTCAGGATCTATGCCGCCGAGGCCCTCGGCAAACTGGGAGATCGATCGGGTATGCCCATTCTCCTTCAGGCACTCAAGGACCCCGACTGGGACGTGCGCAGATATGGGGCCGTTCCCCTAGGGGAAATCCCATGTGATTGGGCACTTCCCCATTTGATCGAAAGCCTTGATGATCCAGAGTGGTCTGTACGTCTCAATGTTGCGGTGGCCATGGGAAGGGTTGGTGATGAAGAGGCCGTTCCACATCTAGGACCCCTTCTCTCTGACGAGGAAGAGGCTGTGCGAGGTTATGCCGTTGAGGCCCTAGGCAGGATTGGAGGTAAAAGAGCGATCCCATTGCTGGCCCAAGCCCTTCAAGACACTCAAGAAGTTGTACGCGAAAGAGCAGCAAAGGCCCTTGGGAATATCAGAGATCCCTCGGCGATCCCTTATCTGCTCAGAGCTTTGAAGGATCCCCACCCAGGAGTCCGAGCCCAAGCTGCCGCCTCACTGGGCCAGTTAGGGGATGAATCCGTATTGAACGTCTTGAGAAAGGGATGTGAAGATAAAGACAAGTCCGTTCGAATTGAAGTGGCCAATGCCATGCTTAGGCTGGGTGACCATACAGGTGGAGCGATCCTTGAAAGGTCCCTTCAAGACGCGGATTGGCGAATCCGACTTCAAGTGATACAAGGCTTGGGAAATAGCAGAAACGGTGTGGCCATCGCCCTTGCTGAAATGGCTCTAGGTGATCAAAATGCCAGAGTGCGGATACTGGCGTCCAAAACCATATTGTTACTTCAAAGAAGCCGGAGATAGTGGGGGGATAAAATAGGTAAGGCATTGATGGGACTCTGGAGTCAAAAACCATATAAATGACAGGATAGATAGGAAGGGGGAAAAGATGGACTACAAATTGGATCCGGTGAATGAAATGATCGTGAAGGCGGCCAGAGATTTCTGTGATCAAGAGATTATGCCCATTGCTGATCAGATTGTTGAAAAAAACGATTATCCATCTGATTTACTAGAGAGATTTGCAAAGGCGCGTATGTTGGGCCTGGTTATTCCAAAGGAATACGGGGGCGTGGGATCTAGCAATCTGAACATCATATTGATTGTCGAAGAGCTGGGAAAAACAGGAACGGTCTGTGCTTGGCCCATGACAATGAACAACAGCACTGCCGAGACCATTTACCACTGGGGTTCTGAAGATGTGAGAAAGACGTTTCTGCCTTCGCTCTGTGACGGAAGCGCCTATGCGTCCACAGCGTTTACTGAACCGGCGACCGGCTCAGACCCTACACTTATAACCACGACGGCTGTTCCTGACGGCGATGACTTCGTTATTAATGGCACGAAAAGGTATATTACCGGAGGAAACAAAAAGGGTTATGGCGTCTTTTATGTAAGGGATGGTGAGCTCAAAGATCAGAAAGGAAATATCACCGCCATTATCGTGGATAAGTCTTCCGAAGGGTACAGCACCTCTGAGCCTTGGGAGTTTATGGGTCTTGAAGGCATGAACTGTGTGGATGTGTTTTTCAAAGATGTGCGGGTTCCTCAGAGCAATGTGCTGGGAGATCGGGGCAATGGTTTCAAAATTTTGCTCCGTTGGATTGCCGGTGAGCGAATAGAACAAGCGGGATACATGTTGGGACTGGGTCAAGCGGCCTTAGATGAGTCTGTAAGGTACTGCAAAGAGAGGCTTGTGAGAGGAAAACCAATGGGCTACATGCAGGGCATCCAGTGGATGCTTGCGGAGATGAAGAGTAAAATCGAAGCCTGCAGACTTCTAACTTACAGGGCCGCCTCAGTTCAGGACGCTGGAGAATCCGTCGAGGTGCTCTCTGCTGAACTAAAAATCTTTGTGGTTCCCACGGTTCAAGAAATAACCAGGTTGGCCCTGCAAATACACGGATCCTATGGCTATTCCAAAGAGTACAAAGTGGAAAGGCTTTTTCGTCAGGCCGCCCATGCTGGGGTCGTGGCCAGCAGCTCAGAGATTAACAGGACAATCGCAGGCGCAGCCCTTCTTAGATAGATTCTCAAAATCCCCCCATGCCCCCCTTTACGAAAGGGGGGCATTATGCTCCAATAGGCATGGAGATCAACAGAGCCCCCCCTTTTAAAGGGGCATGGAGGCCTGCCCGCCAGCGCGAGCCGCTCAGGCGAGGCGGGCGGGGGGATTTCTCAATTGATGAGTTTTGGAAATTAGTTAAGGAGAGAAGATAGATCCAAATGAACATTATTGTTTGTATCAAGCAGGTTCCCAACGTTTCAGAAGTAAAGTGGGATCCGGAAACTGGGGCCCTCATTAGGAAAGGGGTTCCGAGCATCATCAATCCCAATGACAAGAACGCCATTGAGGCTGCTTTACAGGTAAAAGAAGAGCATGGTGGAGAGGTGACCATCCTGTCCATGGGCCCGGGTCAGGTGGAGGAGGCCCTGAGAGAGGCCCTGGGTATGGGCGCCGATCATGCCATAAGACTCACAGATAAGAAATTTGCCGGGTCCGATACATGGGCGACCTCTTATACCCTTGGTCTGGCTATCCAAAGAATAGGCCAATGGGATCTGATCGTCTGCGGCAAAGAGGCCCTTGACGGCATGACTGCGCAAGTGGGTCCACAGCTTGCAGAATATCTTAATATTCCCCAATTAACGTATGCCATTGATTTGCAGGTCTCTGATAAAAAGGTAAGGATAAAACAGAAGCTCGGAGATATTCAGAGGGTCTTGGAGGCCTCTTTACCTGCACTGATAACAGTGGAGAGGGAGGCCAACCAACCGAGGGTCGCTCCCATGGATACCATCATAGAGGCCTTCAGTAAGGAGATAAGAGTCTGGAAAGCAGACGACTTGGAAGGAAGGGAAGAGAATTTCGGGCTCAAGGGTTCACCCACAAAACTGAAAAAGGTCTATACGCCCAAGGTGTTGAAGGGTAAGGCAGAAATGTTTGAAGGCAGTCCGGAAGAGGCCGCTTACCAGCTCACTGAAAAACTCAGGGAGAAATATATCATTTAAGGCATTATGGCATCAGAAATGGACATAAATGCATATCGGGGCGTTTGGGTGTTCGTGGAGCAGGTAGAAGGACGACCCGCCAGGGTGTCAATCGAGCTCCTGGGTAAAGGTCGCCAGCTTGCAGCCAAGTTGGATGTGGAATTGACGGCTTTTCTGATCGGTGAATCCGTGGGTGATCTTGCGAATGAATTGATCTATTTTGGCGCCGACAGGGTCATCCTCGCAGATGATCCCATATTAAAAGATTATAGGACAGAGCTTTACACGGATATCATTTCAGGACAGGCCATGAAAGAAAAGCCAGAGGTGCTTATTGTTGGCGCTTCTCCCATAGGAAGGGATCTGGCCCCGAGATTATCTTTCCGGCTGAATGCAGGATGCACGGCGGATTGTACAGACCTGGATATCGATACAGAAAATAGGTTGTTTGTGTCAACGCGGCCTGCCTTTGGCGGGAATGTGATGGCAACTATCATCTGTCCGGAGCATAGGCCCCAGATGTCCACGGTTCGGCCAGGTGTGATGCCTTTGCCTGAAAGGGATGAAGGCAGGACAGGGGAAATAATAGATGCTGATCTCCATCTTAATAAAGAGGATGTGAAAGTGGAGATCCTTGAGAGCATTAGAGCCAGGAGTGAAGGCGTAGGAATTCAAGAAGCAGAGAGAATTGTTGCAATAGGCATGGGCGCTGGTGATAAAGAAACGTTTGAAATGATAAAAAAATTGGCTGATTTGTTGGAGGCGAAGGTGGCAGCCACCAGACTTGCCGTGGAAGCGGGTTGGATTTCCCATGATTTCCAGATCGGCCAGACCGGAAAGACGGTCAGACCCAATCTTTATCTCGCCTGTGGGATATCTGGAGCTGTGCAGCACACAGCCGGAATGAGCGGGTCTAAGGTTATCATTGCCATTAACAATGATCCGGACGCTGAGATCTTCAAGATAGCGGACTACGGCATTGTAGGAGACGTAGGGAAAGTGGTCCCCGCACTCATAAATGAACTTAAGAGTCTAAGAGATTAGACCCTCTTAATTTGGTTGAACTTAGACGCAATTTCAGATAATAGTCTCTTGTTTTGTCCCTTTATCAGTAATATGTCAGAATGCGTCGCCTCTCCGAGGCCGTTTCGCCATTTCTTTTCGTCATTGCGAGCGAGCGTAGGGAGCGTGGCAATCTCCTTGTTTTCAATGCCTTATGAGATTGCTTCGGTCCTCCCGCCTCCGCGGGAGTCCCTCGCAATGACATTACGACACAGCCTCTCGGAGCAGGGACGCCCTCGCCCAGAGCCTATGACATGGGAAAGAACTCCCAAGCAGAGTGGTGGAGTTAAAGACTGATAACGAGCAAGAAATAAGAAACAATGAATAAAGCATGAAATATGATGAACGATGAATAACGAATAACCAATATCTTATAACCAATAACTCAAACCGATAAAGTCTAGGAGGGATGAAATGGCAAAGCGGAGAAAACTAGGAAGAGGGGTGGCCATCGTGGGTGCGGGCATGTCCAAATTTGGCATGTTCCCGGACAAAGACACAAAGGACGTGTTTGCTGAAGCCTTCAAGGAAATGCTTGCATCCGTGGACAAAGGTGTGGACCCAAAAGAGATTGAAGCCCTTTATTTGGGAAACTTCTCAAACGACTTTTTTGTACACCAATCCCATTGGGGACCCATCGTCTCCGATCTGATTGGGCACACGCCAAAGCCTGCAACGAGAACAGAGGGGGCGTGCGCCTCAAGTGCACTTGCTTTACGGGAGGGTGTGTTTGCCATAGCCTCAGGCTTCTATGATATGGTCCTGGTCGGTGGACTGGAGGAGATGTCAAAACGAACCACTGAGGAAGTGGCAGAGGGTTTGGCCCTCGCAACCGTACCTTACGAAGGGAAAGTGGGGTTTACCTTTCCAGGCGTTTTTGGAGCCGTCGCCACGGCCTATTTTGCAAAATATGGAGCAAATCGCGAGAATCTCATGGACATAACGATAAAGAGTCATAACAATGCTCCACTGAACCCCAAGGCCCAGTTCAAACTTTCCATTCGAGATTTGATGAATGCAAAGGCAAAGAGTCTCGAGAAGAAGGGTATCCCTGTGCCGGAGTGGAAGGATGAGAAGGACTTCCTTCGCGATCCCAAAGCAAACCCTGTGGTCGCATGGCCTATGCATCTTTATGATTGCTGTCCCATCAGCGATGGGGCGAGTTGCATGTTGTTGGTAGGTGAGGACATAGCCAAGAGCTTCACAGACGATCCCATCTACGTGGCTGGAATAGGACAGGGCAGCGGCAGAGGCCTGCATGCCTGTGACGACATGACATACTTTGAAGCGACCAGATATGCTGCAGAAGAGGCTTATGGCATGTCCGGCCTGAAACCGAAAGATATTCAATTCTCCGAGGTCCATGACTGCTTCTCCATAGCAGAGCTCATCCATATAGAAGACCTGGGATTTTTTAAACCAGGCCAAGGGTACAAAGCGGTAGAAGAGGGGGCGACCCGATTGGATGGCCCCATGCCTATCAATACCTCCGGGGGACTCAAGTGCAAGGGGCATCCTGTGGGAGCCACTGGCGTCTCTCAGCTCTATGAGGTCTGGACACAGTTGAAGGGTAAAGCGGGGGAACGGCAGGTCCCGAAGAAAGATTTACGAATTGGTGGCGCCCATAACCTGGGAGGGACAGGCGGAACCTGCACCTTCACCATCCTTGAAAGGAGATAGAAAAATGGAACAGAGGCCATTTAGCGATATTTCTTATGAGCAATTTTTGAATGAAGAAAAGCTGATGGGTTCCAAATGCAAAGCGTGTGATGCCCTCTTTGTGCCTCCGAAGCCCATCTGCACAAAGTGCTACAGTTCGGATATGGATTGGGTGGAAATGAAGGGTAAGGGAAAACTGGGTGCCTTCACCTGTATTGCTATAGGTCCTCCGTCAATGATTGCGCAGGGATACAATCGAAAGAATCCCTATGTCTCAGGGGTGGTGGAACTGGAGGAGGGCGCTCGGGTGGATGCCCGTATTGACGAAGTGGACGGAAACAACCCTGAAAGCATCAAAGTGGGTATGCCAATGACAGTGAAGTTCCTGCATCAAGAAGGAGAGCAGGGCCCCAGAACCACACTGGCTTTCAGACCAGCCTAGGCATTTAAGGTCATTGCGAGGCGTCCTGCACTCAGGAGACTCCTGCGTGCAGGACGACGAAGCCATCTCTTGAAATGCCCCTTTCATCCCTTCACTCCATACCCTCCGCCGCCCGGCGTCTCTATTCTCAGAGTATCTCCTTTTTTCAACTGTTCATTAAACTTGCTGGGCCTTTCAGAAGGGACTCCTCCTTTTATGACAATATTTCTCCCAGCCTTCCCGGGCTTTCCTCCCGCCTGCCCGTAGGGCGGTATCCTCCTTCTTTCAGAGAGCACTGTGACCTCTGCATCGGAGAGGAGTTTGATCTCTCTTATGATCCCGTCACCTCCCTGAAACCGTCCATCACCACCCGATCCGCGCCTGACAGAGTATTCTGTCACCAAAAAGGGATAACTGTATTCGAGGGCTTCAATGGGTGTATTCAGGGTATTTGTCATATGCGAATGGACAGCGCTCTCACCAGGTCCGTTTGTTGAAGCCCCCATGCCACCGCCCACGGTCTCATAGTAGGCAAAAGATTGCCCGTTCCTTTCATCGATGCCGCCAATGGTGATATTGTTCATAGTGCCCTGACTGGCCGCCGGAATTTTATTGGGCAGCGCCTGAGAAAGGGCCCCCAAAACCACATCCACAATCCTCTGCGACGTTTCCACATTCCCCCCTGCAACGGCAGCAGGAAAATTGGCGTCCACCACGGTCCCCTTCTTGGTGAGGATGGTTATAGGCCTGAGGCAGCCGGCGTTTGTCGGAATTTCTTCCTCTACCAGGGATCTAATGACGAACAGAATGCAAGATAAAGTGATCGCATACACCGCATTAATACTGCCTTTCACCTGCGCATTGGATTCTGAAAAATCCAGAGTCACCTCATCTCCCATCACCTGGACGAGCACCTTTATCTTGACGGGATCATCACTCAGACCATCATCATCCATAAAGTCCTCAAACGTATAAGCGCCAGCAGGAATTCTTTGGATTGTTTTTCTGGTGATTCTCTCCGCATAATCCAGAAGACCTCTGGCATAGAAATCGACCATTTCCAAGCCATATTTTTCAATCAGTGTTTTGATCCTCCTGACACCCGTTATATTGGCCATGATCTGTGCAGCAAAGTCTCCTTCTCTTTCAACGGGTGTCCGCACATTGTTGAGGAAAAACTGCATGATCTTTTTGTCTATCTGACCGGCCTCGTATATCTTGATGGGCGGAATGATGATTCCTTCCTGAAAGATGGAAGAGGCCAGAGGCATGGATCCGGAGGTCATGCCGCCCACATCGGCGTGGTGCGCACGATTGGCCACATAGAAGAAGGGTTCTTTATCACCTGAAAAGACCGGGGCCACGATGGTGATATCGGGTAGATGGGTCCCCCCTTTAAATGGGTCATTGAGGATGACCATATCGCCATCATTGAATTGCACACTCTCTATAGCAGACTTCACGGAAAGGGGCATAGAACCCAGGTGAGCTGGGATATGTGCTGCCTGAGCCACCATGTCTCCATCTTTGTTGAAAATGGCACAAGAACAATCTCTTCTCTCCTTAATATTGGGAGAAAAAGAGGTCCTTGTCAGGGTCACCCCCATCTCTTCAGAGATGGAAGAAAACCGGTTCTTAAAAACCTCTAACAATATGGGATTAACTTTCACAGCAAGCTCCAATAGTATTTTTCTCACCACGGAGGCGCAGAGGGCACAGAGAATTTATTCTTCCCCGATCGGGAGACCCGTCCGCCTCGGCTGAAGCCTCGCGATGCCGGGCGGGTACCGATCGGGGAAAAGAATGCCTCTCTATTGTTGGGAGTTATAAAGCTGTTAGACTGCGGTGCGATAAGCTTTGTATTCACTGTTCATTTTCCTTATGTGCAAGTCATTTCTTGGGGCAGCTGGCAGCCTGAATGTTCGACCATCTATCTTAGAGCTAAGCCTTGTACGCCTTTGGCGGACTGACAGCTTTTGGTTTGCCGTTACCTCCCGGCAAACCAAAATATCTCTGTGAGTCTCTGTGGTGAATCATTCTATTTCCATGATGAGATTGCCGTACTCATCCACAGAGGCCTCTGCAAATGGTGGCACCACAATCGTGGAAGAATACTCCACCAAGACAGCAGGGCCGCTGATTCTGTTCCCACTCACCAATCTCTCTCTATTAATGATCTGTGTCTTCACAGGTTTATAGTCAAACACCACCTCTTTTTCGCCCAGCAATGCCTCTTTATCCAGTTTTTCAGAAGATATCCGGGTTTTTTTGTATGTGGGTTTGTCTGGGACACCCCGTACACGAAGCCTCAGATTGACGATCTCAACCGTCTTGTCCTGATTTCTGTAACCATACTGTTTCTCGTGCAATTCGTGAAAACCCTCGATGAAGTTATCCTTGAAGGGCACAATAATCTCATAGGACTGTCCCTCATATCGCATGTCGAGATACCGCTCTAAAATGATGTTTCTCTCTTCAATACCCTCTGAGATCAAATCCTCAGTGCCTTTGCCTTCGAGGCCGTGAAACAATTTTGAAATTTTTTTTGTATCCGTATTGAACTGGTTGAGCATCACCGTCAAAGAATAATCTTTAATGATGTCGGCCATGAGCATGCCAATGGCTGAAAGGATGCCCGGGCTATTGGGTACCAAGACCCTAGGAATGCTGAGCAGCTTCGCAAGATAAGCGGCATGCATGCCCCCGGCGCCGCCAAAGGTGAAAAGGGTAAACTCTCTGGGATCAAATCCCCTCTCCACAGAGATTACCCTTATGGCCTTTTCCATGGCCGTGTTGGCCACGGAGAGAATGCCTTCTGCCAGTTCAACCGTTGAAAGGCCCAAATCCTTGGCCATTTGATTAAAAAAGGGTTCAAGGTTATCCGTTTGAAGCCTCATGCTTCCCCCCAAGAAGTGCTCAGGAATCAGTCTTCCCAGGTAGAGATGCGCATCAGTGACCGTGATCCTGTCGCCTTTTCCGTAACATATGGGGCCTGGATCCGCCCCAGCACTCTCAGGCCCCACCTTTAAAGAGCCACCCAAGTCCATATAGGCCACAGAACCGCCTCCGGCCCCTACGGTATGGATGTCTATCATGGGGACCTTGACCGGATATCCCGATATCTCGGACTCCAGTGTGAGGGACAGTTGTTTGTCCATGAGGGAGACATCGGTAGAGGTTCCCCCCATATCAAAGGAGATGATTTTGTCGAACCCTCCCATCTTGCCAATCTCATGGGCGCCCACTGCACCGCCTGCAGGGCCAGATAGGATGGTCCTTACGGACTCATTCATGGCAGTTGCTGCCGAGATACTGCCGCCATTGGACTGCATGACACGCAAGCTATCCTCTTCCCCCAGGGCCCCCATGACATAGGACACATACCCCTTCATCTTCGGTGAAACATAGGCATTGATGATTGTGGTGGAGGTCCGTTCCAACTCCCTGAACTCAGAGAGTATTTCGTGGGAAAGGGAGACAGGGATCTCAAGCCCTTCAACAAGTTCACCTATCTTTTTCTCGTGGCTTGGGGCCAGGTAAGAATACAACAGACAGACGGCAACCGATTCCACTTTTGCCTCTCTCATTTTTTGAAGGATATGTTCGGCCCCCACCATATCCAAATCTTCAACGATTTCTCCCGTGCACAGGGTCCTCTCATTTACACCAAATCTCAGCTCTTCGGGCACGATGTGGGGTTCTTTTCTATAGGCCAGGTCGTATAGCCTGCTCCTGTTCTGCCTTCCGATCTCGATGATATCTTCAAACCCCAGATTGGTGATGAGGGCGGTTTTCACACCCTTTCTCTCAAGAATGGCGTTCGTGGCAACGGTGGAGCCGTGAACGATGCGCTTTGCCTTTGCCTCAGCAATATGCTGGAGGCCCTTTAGCACCGCCTCAGCAGGATTGTGAGGTGTGGATAGGCATTTATAAACACCCCACCTATCTTCGTCTTTGAACACGAAGTCCGTAAAGGTTCCGCCCGTATCAACCCCGATGACGATCATCATTTACTCCGAGGGTTTCACAAAAGATTTCCCCATTATTTATTGATTTTCAAATAGTTATGCCTTAGTGTTCTTAATTAAGTTGGATTTTCAAAGGAAATAGCTTCATTATGACAATACTAGTGGCTTAATCAAATAATTTTTGGACCAAAGGTGCCCAAACATTCTGTAAAAAGCAAGAAATATTGTCATAAGAAGAAGTTCTTCCCCCTATCAATAGTTATTCGTTTAAGAGGGAAAGTATGTATGGAAGGCATTGAATATTTGTATGAATTATGTGAAGCGTTACCACGATGCGGACCTGGCGATAATGAATACACCAGACGCGCATTTCATGCTATCCCTCAACCACCAAAACATCCATTCATTTTGGATATCGGGTGTGGTTCAGGGGTGCAAAGCATTGAATTGGCAAAAATCTCCAATGGAAAAATCATCGCCTTAGATAACCATCAAGCATTTCTTAACAAATTGACGGAACAAGCAACCAGACAGGGGTTCGAAGAAAAGATAACCCCAATAAATGCATCGATGCTGGATATGGATTTTGAAGAAGAAACCTTTGATATCATCTGGTCAGAAGGTGCATTGTATTTTATGGGGTTTCAAAATGGATTAAAACGATGCCATCAACTTTTAAAAAACAAGGGCCATTTAGCTGTGTCAGAGCTTGCATATACATCTCTTGATCCACCTGATGTGGTCATTAAATATCTCGAGAATGAGTATCCGGACATCAAGAACATTGAAGATAATATCGAACTCATTCAAGAGGAAGGATTCAAAATAATATCGCACTTTACCTTACCAGAACCAGCGTGGTTGAATAACTATTATTTGCCGATGGAAAAAGAACTGCCCCGCCTCAATAGGAAATACAAAGGGAATGAAATTGCTTTACGTGTCTTTGAAGGCTTTAGAAATGAAATAAATTTTTATAAGAAACACGCTAAATTTTATGGTTATGAATTTTTTGTAATGCAAAAAAATAATTAGTATAAATATAAGGATAACAATTCTCTCCAGCAGCCCATGCCCGCCGCTTTGCGGGCTGACCGGCTGCTGATTTCGTGTGTTATAGCACCGCACTGGGAACGTGCCATGAGTGATAATATACAGCAATCTGTGGCTGACTCGCTGGAAGTAGAAAAAAAGCTCTTACCATACATGTCGTATTTGCTTCAGGATTTATGGGCGCTAGGTAGTTCAGTCGATCAAATCCTTGATTTGCTAAGTACTCTGCCTCTATCTGCAGATACAGCAAAAGTTTTAGATCTCGGTTGCGGCAAAGGCGCAGTCTCTGTTCAGATTGCCTGGAGGTTTGGATTCCACGTAGTAGGTGTTGATGCAATGCCGGATTTTCTCAGAGATGCACATAAAAAGTCATCCGAATATCAGGTATCGGATTTGTGTACTTTTATTGAGCAGGATATTCTAACTTACGTGATAGATAAGCATGATTTTGATGTAGTTATCCTCGCTTCTTTAGGTGGGATATTTGTGAGTAATAAAGATACCATTAAAAAAATGCGCACACAGGTTAGACCTGGCGGGTATATGGTTATTGATGATGGGTATTTAAAGAAGAGAGAATTCTTGAGTCGAAAAGGGTATGGGCACTATCGAAATTATGAAAAGACGGTTGAAGAGCTAATAATGTTCAACGATCGTTTATTGACTGAAATCCCCACCACAGAGGCGAGCATAAAAATTAATGATGAATATTTGAAAGTTATTGAGAGTAGAAGCATTGAACTTATAGATCAATATCCTGAACTGGAGGAAGATTTAAGTCGTTATTTGGATGATCAAAGGGAAGAGTGTGATATTCTGAACAGTGAGCTTGAAGGTATGATTTGGGTTTTGAAAAAAGCAGCGGTGTAACAATTGAGGAGATCATATGGCTTACAATGAAGCGATTGAGGTTCGCATCCAGAACATTGTGTCAAGTTGGGAGAACACCGATTCTAAGAAGATGTTCGGAGGGATCTGCCACTTGTTCAACGGAAATATGTTCTGTGGTGTGTATGAAGATTTTCTTATCCTCCGGTTAGGCGAAGAGAATGCTGAAAGGGCATTAAGATTGTCTTTTGTGAAGCCATTTGACATTACGGGAAGGCCCATGAAGGGATGGGTAATGGTAGAGGAGGATGGATTTAATAAGGAAGAGGAGTTGGAAACCTGGTTGAATCAGGCTAAGGAGTTTGTACGTACTTTACAAGCGAAATAAATAGGCCTCGTTTTCGCGCAGCGGACGCGAAATACTTGTCTGATGGCTTGAGGAGGTAAACATGGTTGGAATTGCTATTGCCTGTGGTATTTTCGTGCTGGCTTTAATCTTGGTTATTGTCCTTTTTGATATTCACCGCCTAAGGATAAATACGAAAAAGGTCCACGATGAGCTATTGGAAATACGGGCCAAGCTCGATGCCCTGCAATCACATATGTAGAACGGAAGACGGCATGTAACACCCTCGAGACCCTGGAATCGGCCTAATTGAGTTTTTCAAGGATCTCCCTATCATTCACATAAGATGATAAGAAGACATTACTTCCCACTGCTCATTTTGCTCGCCTTGCTAGGCTTCTGTACGCATCATGCAATAGCAGAAGAGGACTTGGAGTCCACCATTAGATACCTATTGGTGTACGTGAAGAGCGCGGATGTGGTATTCATCAGGAACGACCGGGAACACACGCCCGGTGAGGCGGCAGCTCACATGGGAAGAAAGTACGAGCATTTCAAAGATCAGATAAAGACGCCAGAAGACTTTATCCTGCTTGCAGGTACAAAAAGCTTGATAACCGGTAAGGCCTACCAGGTCAGGATGAAAGATGGCAAAACCATGATCACGCAAAAGTGGTTGGAAGATGCCCTAGAGAAATACCGTACAAAAGGGGGACCTCCTTAAGTAGTCATTGTTCCCTGAAATGGGGCTTCATTTCGCTTGAAAGGTGGTAAAGGTTGAAGTTGAAAAAGGGGAGTAAAAACGTTAAGGTTGCCCCTATCATAGTTGCAGGAGAAGGGAAGGATCATGGGCGAACCTGATATTTACTGGATCGGAGCCTCCGGAACCAAGTACGGATACTGGATTTATCCGAATGAGGCGCAGTTTTGAAAGACAGCTGGAAACGTTATCTTTGCCAAGCAAAAGGAAGCTGGAGAGTGGATTCCTGTCTACATCGGACAGACCAGGAATTTTGACGAAGGCATGGCGGAGCAGGAGTCGCAAACATGTGCAAAAAGAAATGGTGCTACGCATGCTCATGTGCATTTCAACTCTCCGGATGAGCACTACCGAAAAGCTGAAACGGACGATTTGATCTCCAGATGGAAACCTGCGTGTAACGGTTGAGGTCATCATAAAATGTCACACATTCGGAATAGGGCCATTGAAGGACTGCACGTGGGTGATACCTTTTCCGTCTCACGCACGTTCAGGAACGAGGATGTGCTCCAATTCGCTGAGATTTCCAGAGACTATAATCCTGTCCACTTTGATGAGCGATTTGCCAAAGTAAAGAGTTTTACCGGGCCGGTCTGTCAGGGGCTTTTGGTAGCGAGTCTTGTCACGGAAATTGGAGGGCAGATCGGATGGCTCGCCTCAGAGATGGATTTCAAGTTCTTAAAGCCCGTCTATTTTGGGGACACCATTAAGTGTGATTTTACGATAACCGACATAGGCGACGGAGGGAACGCAAGGGGCGAGGGGATCTTTAGGAATGATGTTGGGGCCACTGTTTTAATCGGCGTGGTAACTGGTTTCATACCGGGGGTTAAAGAAAAACAAGTCATGAAAGCCATGGTTGAGGAAGGGGATCCAACGAACAAGGTGTCTTAGAGACACCTGAGGCCACGCCCCTTTTCTCAAGGCCGCATCTATTGAATGAGGGGGCGCGGGCCCAACATTTTGAGGTTTAACAAAGTGATGGGAGGCTCCTAGGGACTCAAAGGCGCAAACCTCAAAATATTGGGTCACTGCGAAGTCCGGTGGAATTTCTTCTGAGATACGGCCTTTGGAAAGAAGTCGCAGCCTCATTTTATTGGCTCCTGTGGGGTTTAAGCAAAGGTGAATCCTATGGGCCTAGATTGAGTACTCAAGAGGTGGGGTGATGGATAAAGAAAGGCTTAAGAAACTTGGTGCTGATCCGCGGTTCATTAGCGGCATATACAATTACTGTGATCGGTGGTGTGAACGTTGTCCATTCACCTCCCGTTGCATGAATTTTGAGCTTTCTGAGGAAGAATTTTCAGACCCTGAAACACGCGACATAGAAAATGAGGCCTTTTGGAACAAGTTGTCTGAAACATTCCAGGTGACTCTCGAACTCCTGAAGGAGATGGCAGAGGAACGGGGAATTGACCTCGATTCCATCGATGATGAGGAATCGCCAGAGGAAAGGCAGCTGAAGAATGAAGTAGCGGAAAGTAACGCATGTTGCCGCGCGGCCAAGGTCTATGGGGGTATGGTGGATGATTGGTTTGATTCGGCCCGAGACCTGTTCGGAGAAGCGGAAGATGAGGCGGAGCCGTTAGGGCCGCTTGGGATCCCGAAAGAGAGCCCCGATCGGGAAGAGACGAGCCTGGAGGAAGCGCTGGAGGTGATCCGCTGGTACCAACATCAGATTTGGGTCAAGCTTATGCGAGCGGTTA
>Ga0111161_1022_pt1 | contig 17642 bp, 13 predicted proteins | sample DeeMarSeWOR28_12_FD_80264 | JGI IMG/M metagenome (GOLD analysis project Ga0111161, IMG submission 80264) | Nitrospira bacterium SG8_3
TTATGCTCACGGCCCATGCCCTCACACCAGAGGCCCTGAAGAAATCCATAAAACTTGGGGCCGTTTCTTTCCTGCCCAAGGAAAAGATGCCAGAACTAGAGGATTTCTTGGCTGATGTGGTTCTTGGGGGTGGAAAGCCCGTGTGGGAAAAGCTCTTTGATCGACTTGGGGCCTCTTTCAACAGAATTTTCGGCCCGGATTGGAAGCAAAAGGATGCGTTTTTCGAAGAATTTGAGCAAGCCCTAAAGGAGAGTGAAGAGGGTAGAGGGGATTAATAAAGACAAGGAGGATCATATGCAAGGAGATCGTAAGGAGTTGCTACAAAAGATGTTTGACAATCCACCCCCTAAACCGGGAATGCCGGATGAAACAAAATTTCCCCGTATTGTTTCTGCGAAAATACCCTGTAGCCAAGAAGAATTAGAAGAACATCTCAATAAGTATGTTCAAAAGTTACTTAATGAAGGGGCCGACGAGGCGAAAATAGTGCCTGCCAGGGACATCCCCCAGGACCCGCGCGTTCTCTTGAAATGCTACTTCCCCAAATGCCCCGCCTATGGTCGGAGCGGAAGCTGTCCCCCTCATGTGACCAATGACTTTCAAAAGGCCAAGGAATTCCTGAGCGCCTATGAATGGGCCATCGTCTATAGGGTAAATCTCCCTAAAGAAGAGATAGGAATCTTTACGGGTCCCTCTCAAATCACGTCATTGAAAAGCAAGGAATACTATCATGCTTCAGGCTCGGTTCTGCGGTATGTTTACGGGATAGGGGATTTAATAGAAAGGGATGCCTTCTATGATGGGCATTACTTTGTCATTAATTGTCACTTCGGTCCGTGTCTTTATGAGCATTGCGAAGAATTCAAAGATTGCCAGGAAATGAAGGTTGGCATATGCCGTTTCCCCTTTAAGGCCAAACCTAGCGTGGAACAATTTTTTTGCATTGATTTTCTGAAACTGGCTGCCCAATTGCGATGGGAATACCATATGCTTGGACCCTGTGCGCTTATTCAAGATTTTCCTGAAGACTATGAGCCTTATTTCATAGGCGTTATCTTGATTACCTAATGAAAACTTTTTTAAGGAAGGGGGATCAAGAGCCTGATCGACAGCTCCCGGTCCCCTGTGAGACTGTGTCGCAATTCCAAGAAACTGTCATTCCGGGCGAGCGCAAAGAATCGGGGCGAGACCCGGAATCCAGGTAACTGTTGGAAAAACAATTCATTCTGGATCCCGGCTCACATCTCGCTCCACGGGATTTGTCAGGGATGATGCATTACAACACTGCTGATTTGGAGCAGATCCATCTCTAGATGGATCTTTTTGTTGAGGGAGATGGGAGATGGAACGAATTGAAAAGGCCTCTTGCGGGCGTATGGATCACGGTGGGTGCGGTTTGTTGGTCCATGTTGAAGAGGGGAGGGTCACTAAAATCAAGGGAGATCCGGACTCCTTCACAAGGGGATACGTCTGTGCCAAGGGCCTTGCCCATGGGGAACGCCTCTATCATCCGGATCGACTGGTATACCCCCAAAAAAGAGTCGGGGAAAAAGGCGAAAACCAATGGAAAAGGATTTCCTGGGCTGAAGCCTTTGAAACGATAACGGAAAAACTATTAAAGTGCAAGAGCAGATCGGCTCCCGAAAAGGCCTTATTTATGCAGGGGACTCCGAGGGGGCTGGAAAATATGCTCCTATATCGGTTCGCTCATAGCTTTGGTAGCCCAAATGTGGCGGCCACTGGCACCGTCTGTTTCGCACCAAGGCTGGGTGCGTCAATTCTCACGAACGGATTTTATCCTCACCCCGATCTTGAACATCCCCCAGAACTGATTCTCGTATGGGGCGCCAACCATCTTGCCACAAGTGCTGATGGGGTTCTGGCTCCCGAGGTTGGTCTCACTTTACGGAGAGGTTCTAGGTATGTGTTAATCGATCCGCGCAAAAGCAATCTGGCTTCCAGATCAGAGATACACCTGCAAATCAAACCAGGGAGAGATCTACTTCTTGCGTTAGGCATGATCAAAGTGATCATAGAGGAAGAATTGTATGATCGTGAATTTGTTGAAGCGTGGACGATGGGCTTTGATGCGTTGAGGGCACATGTCAAGTCATATACGCTGGGAGAAATTGAGGAGGAAACATGGACTTCCCAGGAGGACATTAGGAAGACGAGCAGATTATATGCCAATGCCGGCTCCGCGAGCATCCTCTGGGGAAATGCTATTGACCATACCATTAACAACGTTCAAACAGCGCGTGCCTTGCTCATCTTGATGGCGTTGAGCGGTAACCTGGACAGACCGGGAGGCAACATTAAAGCGTCCACACCCAAGGCAGTACGACCCACCGAATTTATGCTCACGAATAAATATAGGCAGATCAGTCACAAAATGATTGGAGCTGATCATAGGCTCTCCTCTATGCTCGGCTTCACCCCCTATCACCTCGCTATAAAGGCCATGCTTCATGAGGACCCCTACAAAATTGATTTCGTCTACGTTCAAGGAACAAACCCCCTGATGGCCTATCCAAATGCTGAAGAGACCTTCAAGGGCCTTGAAAAGGTCAATTTTCTGGTGGTTGCTGAGTTGTTTATGACACCCACCGCGCAACTGGCGGATATGGTGTTGCCTGTGGCAACCCACTTTGAGTTTGATGATCTGGGTTATTACGGTCAGCCTTGGGGGAAGATTCTGGCGAGACCCAAAATTGTCGAACCCCCAGGTGAATGTCTCTCAGATGTGAAGATCCTAAACGAGTTGGCCATGAGATTGGGCCTGGAAGATCCATTCTGGAAAGATGAAGAGGCCTGTATCAACTATCTGCTTGGGCCTTCTGGTCTGCGTTTTCAGGCGTTGAAGAAGATGGGGATGATTGAAGAGAAGAAGACCTATGAGGAGTTCAAGAAAATAGGATTCCGTACCCCATCAGGAAAGGTGGAGCTCTATTCCTCATGGTTGGAAAAAAATGGGTATCCCCCTTTGCCTGTTTTTTCTCCCTTGGAGAATGCCTCTGAAGAAGAATGGGACATGGTACTCACTTCCGCCAAAATTCATGTTTTTTTCCACTCCATGAACAGAAACCTTCCTTCGCTGCGGCGGAGAAACCCGGAGCCAACAGCAAACCTGCATCCTGATACGGCCAAAGGTATTGGTGTGCGACAAGGTGAATGGATCTGGGTGGAAAACAAGCAGGGGAGGGCAAAGTTCAAGGTGCAGTTAAATTCGGGGATAAACCCAAGCGTTGTTTTTGGCGAACATGCATGGTGGTTTCCTGAGAGAGATGCAGCAGGGCTTTATGACTGGAAAGAGTCAAACATCAACATGTTGACAGAAAATAACCCTCCCTACGAACCTTCCCTCGGTAGTGTGAACCTGAGAGGAATCTCCTGCCGCATTCACAAGATTTAAATGAATAACGCGAGATTTATCAGAGGATTTGACCGCGGATGGGATCCTGTCCGATGAACCTTATATTCCGAAAAGGTTTCATAAGATGAAAGACAATTCAGACAGAGAAAACACGGAATCAGCAACAGGGGAAGCTAATATCCTCTTAAAGAATGGGACAGTGCTCAACGTGTATTCCGGTGAATTACTGAAGATGAACGTGCTCATAAATGGAGAGAGGATCTGGTATGTTGGGCCCCGTTCGGACATGGTGGGAGATGATAGCATTATTGTGGATGCGGAAAACAGGGTTCTCGTCCCCGGGTATGTAGATCCCCACATTCACCCATGGAATATCTACAATCCCATATCATTTGGTGAGGAGGCATGCCGCCTGGGAACCACAACCGTCGTCTGCGATAGTCTCGTCTTTCACCTTTTGATGGGTACAGGTCTATTTGAAGCATTTATGGATCTACTTTCACAGATGCCCGTCAAATTCTTCTGGACCTGTAGGGCAGCGCCGCAAACGCCGATGGAGAGGGAAGATGAATTCTATGCCGTGGAAAATTTGGAGAGACTTCTGAAAAACCCTGAAGTGCAGAGCCTCGGAGAGATCACAAGATGGCCAGAATTAGTGAAAGGAAATCCGAAGTATAGGGCGCTCATAGGGCGCACAAAGGGGCTCAAGAAAAGGGTAGATGGACATACCGCTGGAGCCAGGTATGAAGACTTGAATGCCATCTCCAGGGTTGGCGTGGAATCCTGTCATGAGAGCATAAAGGGTGAAGAGGTTTTGGATAGGCTCAGACTGGGCCTCTATGTGATGTTAAGGGAAAGTTCGCTCAGACAGGATTTGAGCAAGCTTATTAGAACCGTTGTAAAAAGCAAGGTACTTACCGATCGAATCATGTTGACCACGGATAGCTCAGAGCCGGATTATTACGAACGATTTGGGATCAACGATAATCTCATAAGAATGGCTATCAGGGAGGGGCTAGAGCCCATATCTGCCTACAGAATGTCGACGATCAACCCTGCTGTCTATTTCGGTCTCGACCACGAAATCGGGGGGATTGCGCCCGGTCGATATGCGGATATTCTCCTTTTGAGAGACTTGCACCTTCCTACCCCTGAGATGGTCATATCCAGAGGCCGAATCATGGCCGAGAATGCAAATCTCACTGAGCCTTTTCCTCAGGTCAATTGGGAAAGATTCTTTCCAAGGTCTTCTTTTTCCAAACGGAAATGGAAGGCAGAAAGCCACTATTTCCAGATACCATCTCATAAGAAGCGCATAAGCTTTCCCACGATCAAACTCGTCAGCCCTGTGATTACTCGAAAAGAGTGGGTGGAGTTTGACATAGAGGACGGATACCTTAGCCTGGATGAGAGGCGTGGATTTTGCTTCTCAGCCGTTATGAGCCGAGATGGCGTGTGGGTCACAAATGGAATTTTGCAAGGCTTTGGCGAGGCCATTGAGGGTATGGCCTCCTCATTCAATACGGCAGTCGATATCTTGGTCCTAGGGCGTGAACCAGAGGCTATGGGTGCTGCTGTGAACAGGGTGCTCGAGCTAGGGGGAGGGATCGTAGCATTTGAGAAAGGCAAGATTGCTTACGAGCTTCCCCTTCCACTTGGCGGGATCATGTCAGAAGAACCGATGCAAAGAATTGCAGAAAAAGACAGGGAGTTGCAGGCATTCTTATCCAAGCGAGGTTATTCATTTGAGGCTCCCCTGTTTGCGCTTCTGTTTTTGCCCAATGACTTCCTTCCCGAGGTGAGAATAAATTATAAAGGTGTGGTTGACATAAGAAATGGTGCCGTGCTTTGGCCAAGAAGGGCCCTGGTATAAGGTTTAAGATGTGTTTAGCTTGATTCTTCTTCTTTGTCGCCCAACTGGCAACTTTTTTTCATTCAAGTGGAAATCCCCAATTTGGGTAAGACGTATGCCTGAAGTAAGATCCAAATAACAATAAATAACAGAAACCACCAAATACTCATTTCGTTCCTCTTTCCCTATCTCGTTCTTTCATTTCTCTTTGAAGTCGAAGTCAAAACTGAATTTCCATAATACAGCACACGGCTGTGAGACTATGAAGCTCAGGAGAAGCCGCCGGAGGATGGGCCGCATGAAGAAGACAGATCTCCGGGGCCAGAGGAGGAGCCACATGAAAAAGAAGACAGAAGTCGGCACGTATCTCCTTCACCGCACGTAGGACAGAAGTATTCATCTCCACAATCCGATGACATCACGAGCTCTTCAGAGACACATCCGCACTTATTGCATTGGTATTCGTATATTGGCATTTCAATTCTCCTCTCAGGCGAGTCTGTCACTTAATTCTCGCTATTATTATAACTTGAAAGATAAAATAAATCCTTTTAGTGAAATTTCAAGAGCTAACCTTTGAGCAGGCCCGGCAAAAAGAGACTCAATGCAGGCCAATAGGTTATCAGAAGCAAGGTAAAAAGGAGCAACAGAAGGAAAGGTAAGGTCGCCTTATAAAGTTGGACAATGGAACGGTCGAATCTGGAACTGGCGATGAAGAGGTTCAGGCCCACAGGGGGGGTGTTATAACCGATACCCAAATTTGCAAGGAATATGATCCCCAAGTGGATAGGATCAATCCCAAATCGGTTGGCCAGGGGTATGATTAGGGGCACCACAATGAGAATGGCGCTGAAAATATCCATGGCACAGCCCACCAGAATCAGGAAGAAATTCAGGATCAGCAGAAAACCAATCTTGCTCTGCACCATCCCTTCCAGGAACCTGAGAATCTTCATGGGGATAAAAGCGTCAACCAAGTAATTGGTGAAGCCGAGGGCAGCCCCCAGGATAATCATGATCCCCCCTACCATTTTTACACTTTCCTTCATGACCCTCGGAACATCCCTGAGCAGGTTCAGTTCACGGAACACAATGGTCTTTATCAAGAGGACATAAACAACCGTGAGCACTGCGGCTTCTGTGGCTGTACAAAAACCAGAATAGATGCCTAAGATGATCAACAAGGGGATGGGCAGTTCCCAGGATGCATCCTTGAGGGCCAATAAGAATTCAGAAGCTGAGAACGGGGGCCTCTCTAAACGCCATTTTCGGCCCATAAAAACGGAAAAGAGACAGAGTATCCCCACCATTAAGGCCCCTGGAATAACCCCAGCCATAAAGAGTTTCTCAATGCTGACTCCTGAGACAAATCCATAGAGGATAATGGGAAGGCTAGGGGGGAAATGAAGCCCAAGACTGCCAGAGGTGGTCATCAGCCCGAGGGAGAAATTCTCCTTGTATTTCTCTGCGAGCAGGGCAGGCAAAAGCAGACCTCCCAGGGCGATGATGGTAATCCCGGTAGCGCCCGTGATGGCCGTAAAAAAGGAACAGGAAACCAGGGCCACCACGCCCAAACCACCCGGAACCCACCCAAAGAGACTCCTTGAGAAACGGACAAGACGTTTGGATGTTCCACCTTCGCTCAGTAGATAGCCGGCAAAAGTGAAGAGGGGAATGGCCAGGAGTACCGGGGCGTTGGCCAGTCGGAAAATCTCAATGGGAATGGCCGAAAGCTCCACATCACTCACATACAGCCCTAACATGGCTGCCCCCATAATCCCCGCAAAGATGGGGAGTCCCATGATGATCAGGAGTATGAGCAGAATGACCATGATGATAATCATGTTCTACTCCCCCTAAAAATGGTGTTCAGCTGCTCCAAGCCCCTAAGAAAAAATCGAAAAAGGATCAATAAGAAACCTGCAGGGATAATCAATTGGCCGATCCAGGTAGGTATTTTAAGAAATAACTGGCCACCGAAGCTCATCTCAACCCGTACATAATCCAGAGAGGCCTTAAACATGAGTGCGCAGATGATTACAGAGGCGAGGGACAGGGCCACTTCACGGAAAGGGAGCCATCTTTGAGGAAGGATGGCAGACATAAGATCGATTTTGATATGTTTATTTTCCCCGGTCACGAGGGAAGCCCCCAAAAAGGTCAGCCATAAGACCAGGAGTCTGGCGCATGGTTCGGCCCAATCCACCTGACCTAAAATGTAATTGGCCCATTGGATGTGGGCGTGGGTATAGAGGGTTCGCAGGATGATCTGTAGAAACGATACGAGTATCATGACCCATAAGAAAAAAACGATTAGCCATCCTTCTAACCGAACCAGACCTCTATCAATGTGCTTTAAGATATTCATCAGTGGCAGTATTTTCGCTGGTGATTTCAGCTAAATTATTTATGAAGATGGTCTTTTGTAGAGCAAGCATAGGGTGGGGCAAATCAAAATACTTTTTGGCTAACGACGCCTTTTCAAAATGTCATACACCTGATCCAAGAGCGCCTTGGGATAGATGTCACCGGCCAACTTCTGCGCTACCCGATTATGTGTATCATAGAAGCTTTGAAGGTCTGCCCGTGGGGGGACCGGAATAATCTCCAGCCCACTCTTTTGGATCAGCTTGATGGATTCTTGGGTCTGTTGCCTCAAGTCTGAAGTAAGATCAACCATGGCCTTTTGAAACTCATCATTAAGTATTTTGGATAAATTGGGAGGGATTTCCCGATAATATTTAGATGATATGAGCACAGCACTCGTGGCGTGGGCCAGAGGCAGCGAGTTCATATATTTCACATAGGTGTACCACTGAAGGGCAAGGGCCCCCAGAGGGGGGGCATAAAAGGTGTCTATCATCCCCGTGTTAAGTGCCGTGGTCACATCGGTTATGGTGAGGGGAATGGGATTCGTCCCCATAAGGGAAAAGAACTCTTTAGATATGGGGTCACCATACCATGTCCATATTTTCAGACCATGCAGATCGGGCACCTTCCGTATCGGCTTTTTGGAAAAGAGATACACATTTCCCACCTCTGCCCATGCAATGAACTCGAAATCCTTTTTTCGGAATTCCTCAGAAAAAAAACCTTGAAGCTCCCTGTTAACCAGATCCACCTCCTCATAGTTGCGGAACAGGAAGGGGAGGTCCAAGATCCTCACCATGGGAAGTATTTGGGCCAAACCCACACCTGAGAAAGCAGCACAATGGATCTGTCCGATTCTGATTTTTCTCAGCACATCCAACTCATCACCCGCTATTCCGCCAGCATATATCCTGAAACCCAGCTGCCCTCCGCTTTTTGCCCGCAGGTTCTTATCGAGGCTTCTCAGATGTTTCAACCAGGTGGACGCCTCTGGGGCAATGGTGGCAAATTTTATGAAGAAATTTTTGGCATAACAGATGTGCGGCAAAAGGGTGAATTCAGCCAAAAGCACATTCAGCACGACAAAGAGGACTAGCCATAACTTTTTTAGCAAAACGACCTCCTCAACAATGGGTGTTCAATGATCAGCAGATGCATATTGAGTGTCCGCTCAAGCCTGATTAGTTGGTGGGATCCTTGAGATCCTTAGGATTATAAGATCTACCAGCTTGGCTTTTGTCGACGAGTTTAAGCCTTTTGGGTGGAAGCCTAAAGGAAGAGATCATCCACCAACTCTCTGAGCTGCTTTGCCTTCTGCTGCGTGACCGCATTAATCAGGCAGACATCTCTCAACTCGCCAGGATTCATCTTCTCAACTTCTCCGGTCAATCTCAAGAAAAGCGCCTTATCTTGGGTCCGGACCGCATAGTATCTGGCAAGATAATACTGGGCCAGAAAGAACTTTCCATGGCTCAGCTGCAAGGCCTTATCAAAATGCTCCTTGGCCTGTTTAACGTTTCCTCCAAGCATGGGAGGGCGGGCCGAAAGGCTAACCCCCATGAGAATATGAGGTAGGCCTTGAAAATAACTGGCATCAATCTCCATCACCCTATCAAGGAAGGCCTGGGAAGCATTCAACTGGGCGAGGGCACCCGGTTTGTCAAGGTTCAGATTGATCCAGGCATTCCAGGATACGGTGATCCAAAAGAGAGGTTCCAACTCTTCCTTGCCCAATGTCTGGAGTACCCTTTGCAGGTCATCTTTCTTGTCCTGCGTGTTTTTCAGCCTCACCCCCTTCTCGCCAAGTGCCTTCATCCCATAATCTCTGGCGCGAAGATACAATCCGGAGGCCCTCTTCGGGTCATCCCCCTCCAGGAAAAGCATACTGTAACCCCCAAATCCCATGGAAAGGGTGGTCAGGATCTGTTTGTTCTCCGGATCGTTCTTGAGAAGCCCCTCCAGAAGTTTTAGATTAGCAGGAATGGCGTTCCTGGCAAATTCGATATCACACTCCTCAAAAATGGACGTGGTGAAATTGGGGAAGAGGGAAGGGGACGCTCGAAGGGCCATCCGCATGCAATTGCTGGGCAGCAAAACCGATAAACAGAGACAAATGGCCAGAAGGCTTCTCTTCGGCTTTTCAGTACGCAAGAAAAGGGTCTCCCCTCTGTGCAGGCTCATCCAGATACCTCTGGGCCAGAAATTGTGCGCCAGCCCCATTTTTCAATCTTAGTATCTTCCGGTAATATTTTAGTGCCTCTTCCCTATTTCCTTCAATATCATAACTCATCCCTTTTTTTAGAAGAGGCCACGCGAGCATGAGTGGATCCAATTTGGGATTGGGTTGAGATAAGACGGCATCCAGTTTGGATCTCGCCTTCTCCGTTTGGCGCCGAACAAGACAATGAGTGGCTTCCAGATATTGTACGCGTCTGCCCCAGATACCGGCGTTCTCTCTAGAATTCTCAAAAGAGGCTCTTTCTTTAAAAAAATCAAGAACTTCTCCGTATTTTTTTTCATCACCAATCCTAATATATGCCACACCCTCCAGGTACTTATGTCGGGGGGCCTGAACAAATCTATACGCAAGTTCCTGGGCCAAAACAAGGGCCTTTGGATAGTGAGTGTCCTCCAAGAAAAGATAGATATGAAGCAGTAGACTTTTTGCTTCTGTAGAGGAGTAAATGGCCTCCTCAGCGGCAACATGTAATTTTCTCAGGCCTTCCACTTTGTTGCCTTCGTGGATAAGAAGATAAGAAAGGAATTTGAGGACGCCCGAGAGCCTGGCCGTATAATAATCAAAGATCCCGAGGCCGAGAAGGACATCCTTATTGTTGGGATCCATTTTTTGGCAAGTCTCAAGGGCTTTTATGGCCTCAAGGGCCAGGAAAAATGAAGAGAGCCATTTCTGTTGCATCAACTGAAAACGGCCCTTGAATCCTAAGGCACCGCCCAGATAAAAATAGGTAAAAGCGTCTGCTTTCGCCTCTTCAATCTTCTTGTTGGCAATGGATATGGCCTTGTCAATACGGTCACCATACTGGTCTACCATTTCACCAGACCAGAAACCAGAGGCCAATCGGGACCATGTGACCATGGCCAGGTAAAAATATCCTGCAGGATCTTTCGGTTTCTCTGCAACTATATTCTGAAAGAGATCTTCAGCTTCATCAAATTTCGAGTCATATAAGAGTTCAATTCCCTTGATGATAGCGTGATTTACTTGGGTCGGTTTGGATGTGGTGTTACGGGCCTCGGAGATGTGTGTGGACATAAGTGGGATACAGACGGATAGAAAAGAGATCTCAAGCACAAATATTATCACCCTGAGTCGTTTCTTCATAGCAGTGCCGTGTTTTATAAGTGGGGGATCATTTCTGGAGGTGACTGCCTGATCTAACATTAAATTTGAAAATTTAGCAAGTTTTAAATGCTTACATACCCCGAAACCCCAAGTTGCCCTCTAGCGTCCCTAAGCGAGCGATCATTGGAGAGTCGCCTTTTCCCTGTTTCAGCTCAGATCTTCGGGAACACAAATTATTTAAATAGGGCGATTTTTTCAATTTTCTCAGAGAAATTTGGTGAGGTAAGGCAGAGATTTTGCTGATTTTTTCTGGTTTATGTGGTAAAAGTGATCCATTGAGAGGGCATTTCATAGGAGCGAGTTGAGGATGAAGATTCTACTTCTAGGTAGCACGGGTATGTTGGGAAGTGATTGCAAAGAGTTACTGAGCGAGGATTACGAAGTCATAGCCCCAGAAAAGAATGAACTAAATATCGTGAGCTGGGACGTGGTCATCGAAAATCTGCAAAAGATTTCTCCGGATATTGTTCTCAACTGCGCAGCTTTTACCGACGTGGATGCCTGTGAGAAAGAGGCTTTCAAAGTGAGGAAAGTCAATCTGGAAGGTCCCCGCAACCTGGCTCAGGGTTCTGCTCGGTTTAATTGCAAATTAATTCATATTTCTAGCGATTACGTCTTCAATGGGAAAAAGAGTATCCCTCAACCCTATTTTGAAGATGACCCCGGGGACCCGCTCTCGGCCTATGGCCGGAGCAAGATGGAGAGCGAGGTTGCGGTCAGAGAGAACTCTCCTAACTATATTATTGTCCGTACAGGCTGGTTATACGGGATAAACGGCGAGAATTTTATCACATCGATCTTGAAGAAAGTATTAACTCAAAAGGGCAGAAAGAAGACACTGAGCGTGGTGGATGATCAATTTGGATCTCCCACATGGACCTACCGCCTAGCCTTACAGATCAAAGAACTCCTAAAAAGAGATACGAAAGGGACATTTCATGCCACCTCAGAGGGGTATTGCACACCGCTTGAATATGCCAAGCATGTCTTCAAAAAACTAAAGGTGAAGGTATCTTTGGAACCAGCCAGCTTGAGTGATTACCACCAGCGCGCCAAAAGGCCGAGGAATTGCATTCTGGAAAACAGGTTACTGAAAAAACACGGAAGCAATATCATGCGCCCCTGGAATGAGGATTTGGACGCCTTCCTGGATCAGTATGGCTCAAGTTTGGTCAAGCAGGCAAGAGCGAAAAAGCGATGAGTGATGCCTGAGAATGGGCGGGATATGTGCTAGGGGTTAGCGGATTTTCAAATTGCCCGTCCTATGACAGCCCCCTCATAAATAGCTGCCTTGGCACTCCTCGGTTCTAGGCAATCTCCTATCTGATAGAGTTCTTTACCCAAGGAGTTGATCTCGTCGTAAAGGCTGTTGTCCGGTTTGTTGCCAATGGACACAACAACGCTTTCTGCCTCAATGAACACTTCATTCCCTTCCCGGTCCGTGACGAGAACGCCATTGTCTTCCACCTTCGACAGTCTGTGTCCTGCCATAGATTGAATGTCATTCTCCTTCATCTTGCTGATCAGGACCTTCTTGGTGATGGATTCAATCTGCCCCCCAATTTTTGGGAGTTGCTCCACAATGGTTACAGGACAACCGTTTTCAGAAAGATGAAGGTCCACTTCACACCCGGTGGCGCCGCCGCCAACCACGACGGTTTTTCTTTTGGCAGGCTTGTGGCTATTAAACACCTCAATGAATGTGGAAACAATGGGCTTGTCTATTCCAGGGACCGGCGGTGTCACAGGGGATGAACCCGTGGCTAGAATAATCACGTCCGGGTTCTCATTTTTTATGGTATCAAGGGTTACCTCAAGGTTCATGTGGCACTTGACCCCAAATTTCTCGATCTGTGTCTTCTGAAATTCAATGAGGCTCAACAATTCCTTTTTGTAGCTGGTGATACTGCCCAGTATAAGTTGTCCGCCCAGGGCGGACTGCTTTTCATAAAGATGAACCTCGTGTCCTCTTTTTGCCGCCACCCATGCCACGTTCAATCCTCCGGGCCCCCCTCCGATGACCATGACCTTTTTTGGGGGACTTGCAGGGGTGAATACCATCTCCTTTTCTCTTCCCAGGGTCGGATTGACCAGGCACTCAACGCGACCCCTCCTGAAAATGGATTCCATGCAGGTGTTACATGCGATACAGATCTGTATGTCCTCCAAGCGACCCTCTTGCGCCTTCTTGGGCAATTCAGGATCAGATAAGAGACCCCGGCCGATGCAGACCAGGTCCGCCTTTCCCTCAGCTATAATGGCGTCCGCCAAAACGGGATCATTGATCCTTCCCACGGCCATGACAGGGATATCAAAGCTCTTTTTGACCTGTGCAGCTGAATCCGCAAGACAGGCCTTTTCCATAAACATGGGCTGGCAGATCCATTCGGGTGTGGCATCATTTCCGGCAGAGACTTGCACCACATCAATACCCTCATCAACAAGCTCTTTCAAAATCTCAATGCTCTCCTCCACAGTGAGTCCATCAGGAACAAACTCTTGTGCGCTGATCTTGAAGGAGATGGGGAAGTCCTGACCAACCCTTTTCCTCACTTCCCTTATGATCTCTCTGGCAAACCTTGATCTCCCCGCCACGTCACCTCCATACTCGTCCTCTCTGATGTTTGAGAATCGAGATAGAAATTGATTGACCAGGTAGCCATGGGCCCCGTGGATCTCTATGAGTTCAAAGCCCGCTTCAACAGCCCTGTCAGCAGCCTCTCCAAATTTGCCCACGATTCGCTGGATGCCCCCAATGGTCAGGGGTTCCACATCACCGGTGATCGTGGGACAGGGGAGGGGGGAAGGAGCAAATGGTTTCTGCTTAATAATCTTGATGGATGTCTGTCTTCCCCCGTGATGGATCTGTAAAGCAGGAACGGCCCCTTCAGACTTCATCACCCTGGCAATTTGAGACAGGCCCTCCAGGAACCTGTCATCATATATCCTTGCCTGATGCTCGGAGACAATCCCTTCAGGTGAGACGGCACAGGCCTCAACGATCACCATGGCAGGCCCTCCCGCAGCCCGCCTCCGGTAGTGTTCTACCGTCTTATCCGTGATAGAGCCATCATCCTCAATAAGGAAGGACGCCAAGCCAGGCATGACAATCCTATTTTTTAAGAGACGATCTTTGATTTTGAATGGGGTAAATAAGTGCTCCATGCTTCAGTCAGCCTTAATGAAAATTTTTAAGAGAGGAAATATAGAGATGTGAAGCCAAATTGTCAAACAGTAATCTGAGAAATATTCGTCCACTCAAGTCCAATTCCCCAAACCTCTGGCCCTAATGCTGGATCTGCATGAACTGTAAAAGCAAAAAAAGGGCCCGAGCAGAGGCATTTCCGGTAGGCGCTGGGGAAGATTTATACGATAGTTGTTGAATAAGAGAAATTGACCTGATTCTGCCTTTAGTTTGATTAGCCTTTTTTGTCAAGGGGAAAGTCCTCAACCTCATTGACCAAATGATCGGTTTTCTGCTATGAACACAATCAGTTAACAGAAGAGGATCCGCTAGTTTGCAGGAGGTGAATGAGGGATGAGAATTTACTTGATGCAACATGGCAAGCCTGTCCCCAAAGAGGAAGACCCTGATCGCCCCTTGTCAGACGGAGGCAAAGGTGACGTGGGAAGGGTGTCGGAATTTCTCAGGAAATCGGGTCTAATAGTGCAAGAGGCCTTTCACAGCGGGAAAACCCGAACCAGACAGACCGCCGAGATCATGGTCTCGCAGCTGAATCCAAACATAAAGGCGCAGGCGAGGGCCGGTCTTTCCCCTTTGGATGATGTAAAAGAGATCGCGAGCCAGATCAAAGGTGCAGACAAGGCCCTGCTCATTGCAGGCCACTTGCCCCATCTTGGAAAGCTCGCCTCCCTGTTGATTGCCGGGGATGAAGGGGTCCCTGTTGTAAGCTTTCAACAGGGTGGGGTCGTGTGCCTGGAAAAAGATGACGAAGGACGCTGGTCTGTGGCCTGGATGGTTGTTCCTGAGATAATTAAGGGCAGTGCCTAAAATGCCTAAAGTGTCTAAAGTGATCTAAAGTGCCTAAAGTTAATAGTTGTCAGTCTGTTTGCCTAAATCGATCTATCAACTCCTGCCAGATTCCAGTTCAGGCAACTATGCCTAAGTTATAGACGAGGGTGCTGATGCCTTTGCTTGAATGCCTGGCGGGAGGCCTTCGTCCTTTTCGTGACTTATCAGTGGGGGAAACCGCAGCTCGGCGAAGTCGAGAATGCGGAGGGGGCAGGACTCCCCCGCAGATAAGTTGCTGAAAAGACCAGGCCGGGAGCCTCGGCATGAGAGCAAAGGCTTCAGTGCCCGGCGATGGAGCGCGTTTGGGCATCAGACCGATAATAGTTGAGATGGAGCACAGTTAGGGGATCAGAGATTTGGACAGGATTCAGAGTTTAATCGGTTTTTTCGCCTTGGCCTTCCTGGCTTGGATCATTTCCGAGCAGCGAAAGAACGTCAATTTGAGGACCCTCTTTGCAGGACTGGGTCTCCAGATTTTATTGGCCCTCCTGCTTTTAAAGCTCCCTGGGAGCCAAACCCTCTTTCTCTGGCTGAACAACGTGGTTCAGGCCCTTGAAGAGTCCACCAGGGCGGGGACCAGTTTCGTATTCGGCTACCTGGGCGGTGGCGCGCTTCCCTTTGATGAAAAGAGCCCAGGCCTGAGCTACATTTTTGCCTTTCGCGGGCTTCCCCTCGTGCTCGTCATGAGTGCCCTCTCTTCGCTTCTGTTCTACTGGAAAGCCCTTCCCGTCGTTGTAAGAGCTTTCTCATGGGTATTGAGGCGGACCATGGGATTAGGGGGGGTAGAGGGGTTGGGAACAGCCGCCAACATCTTCGTTGGGATGGTGGAATCTCCCCTACTGACAAGGCCTTATCTCCCTGGCATTTCCAGGAGTGAGCTCTTCACCATTATGACCGCGGGCATGGCGACCATTGCCGGAACCGTCATGGTTCTCTACGCGGTGATCTTAGAGAAAACAATCCCCGGAATCATGGGCCATCTTCTGACAGCTTCTCTGATCAGCGCTCCTGCAGCCGTCGTTATTTCTAAACTCATGGTGCCTGAGACTGGGGAGCCTTCCACCGGAGAGGTGAAACTGCCTGTTGAGGCCAACAGCGCCATGGATGCCATCACAAAAGGAACCGTTCAGGGAATAAAACTGCTCATCAACATCATTGGCATGCTGCTGGTGCTTGTGGCGCTCGTCTATCTGGTCAACCTCATCTTGGGCCTATTGCCGGATCTGACAGGAAAACCGATCACCTTTCAGAGGTTGCTCGGGTTTGTCATGGCCCCGATCACTTGGCTTATGGGGATACCCTGGTCAGAGGCGCAGACCACGGGTACGCTAATGGGCACCAAGACGGTCCTCAATGAGTTTATCGCATACCTGGATTTTGCCAGATTGCCTGAAGGTGTCCTGAGTGCCAGATCAAAGCTCATCATGACCTATGCCATGTGCGGGTTCGCCAATTTTGGTTCCCTGGGGATTATGATCGGCGGGATGGGGGCCATGGTTCCTGAAAAACGGGACGAGATCGTGGGCCTGGGCATGAAATCCATCGTGGCGGGAACCATCGCCACCTGCATGACGGGCGCTGTGGTAGGTGTTATTTATTGAGGGCTTAATCCTGATGCTCTTTTCCAAGGGGGCAAACTTGGATGCACAAGCCGCAGGGTTCTTTACATTCTTGATCAGCCCTATTTCATTTCTGATGATGGGCACAGACGGGTTTATAAAACAACCCCGACTTCCTATCCCATGCCTGTACCGGACGAATGTCCCTTATAGCAGCCCTAAGAAGCTACCGATGTTTTTCCGGTCCGCCAGATCACCAGGACGATCATAACCAGGGCGGGTATCAATGCCAATGCCGAAAGGATACCTTTAGGATAGAACAAGATAAATAGCGCCAGGAGGAGGACTAAAAACCTTAAAGCGAGGTCATGGCTTTTACGTTCAAAAAGTCTACCGTGGATGGCGGCAGCTGCTGTCGAGCACCCAACAACGAGCACCCCCAGAGCAGCCACTTGTGATAAACCAGGCTTCAACAACAAAATATCCCAATTGAAAATAGCGAATGTGAGGAAGAAAAAAGGCAGAGATATTTGTAGCGTTACCATCATCGTCTTCATGAAGGAGGCCCCTGAAATACGGGAAGCAACCGCAGCCACGAGTGAGGTTGGTGGCGAATATTCGGATATCACCGCTATGAAAAATAAGAAGAAATGAGCTATCCAAGGGTTGATCCCGATTTTTGTCATAGGCGGGATGAGTATCACGGCTGAGAGTATGTAACAGGCCGACGGAGGTATTCCCAGCCCTAAGAAGACTCCAATTAGAAAACCCATTCCGATAAGGGCTACGACATGGAATTCTCCGATCGTCGCCAGTATTCCCATGAGCTTGAGCATCCATCCACTAACCACGAATAGATTTACCATCACCCCGAGCATGGCGAGCAAGAGAATGAGCGGAGCGGTGACCCCAGCAAATGCCTCTAGGCATCGACGCAAAGACCTACCCCATTCCTTTATTTTAGCTGAAATCGTCCCAGGATGGAGGTAGATTCGCATTACCGAGGCGGTGATAAAGAGACCGAACGCAATGTTAAGTGCGGCCCTTGATGCTTCATACCAAAGCACACCCATCAAATAGATTAAAACGCC
>Ga0111161_1023_pt1 | contig 17488 bp, 15 predicted proteins | sample DeeMarSeWOR28_12_FD_80264 | JGI IMG/M metagenome (GOLD analysis project Ga0111161, IMG submission 80264) | Nitrospira bacterium SG8_3
CTTGTGGGACAGCCCGAGCTGAATGAGAAGATTAGAAATATTGAACAATTAAACCAGAGGATAGCGATAAGGCACTATATAAAGCCCTTTGACCACGATGACACTGTTCAATATATCAATTTCAGGCAGAACAGGGCTGGCAGGGAAGAGAATGCGTTCACTTCAGAGGCGGTTGAAACGATTTATGAGATTACCAAAGGGGTGCCGAGGATGATCAACCACCTGTGTGATGTCTCCCTGTTGATCGGATTCAGCATGCAGGCAAAACTGATCGATCCGCAGATCATACAGGATATTATGAAAGATGGTGCGATTTTCTAATTTCTTAACACTCAAGGACAAGAAGAAGTTCGATATGAAACCCCTTGAAACGACGTTTAGCAGTGACGCCGGGGGAGCGAACCATTCGCAAATTGAAGGCATGCTGAGTGATAATCAGATGACCCCTGCGACCTGGGCCATAGAGGAATCCAGTTCAAGTGTCATCACCTACTATGAGAAATTTGTTGAGAGGGCGAAAAATATTCGGGATAGGCTCCGGGTTAATCAAGGCATAAACCCCTCTCCCATTCTTTCTGATTTGCACCATATACTCAATGAGAATCTTGAAAATAAACTGTACGGGTATGCTATATTTGCACCGGGCGATTACGAGCAACTGGTGGTCCATAATGTGCAGGTTACATTCATCTCTCTGATGGTTGGAAGAGCATTGAATTACAACCTTAAAACCCTCTTAGGGTTAGGTCTTGCAGCATTCTTGGAAAATGTAGGCATGTACAAAATACCGGGAAGTATTTTGCAGAAGAAAGGAAAACTAGGCGAGCAAGAAATGGCGATGGTTAGAGGACATCCCAAGAGCAGCTATGAGATCCTCACCCGCATGGGAGAGAGGTATCAGTGGCTAGCGGAAGTCGCCTTTCAAGTGCATGAGAGATCAGATGGCTCTGGTTATCCTCATGGGCTGAGCGGTGCAGAGATCTATGAACTGTCCTCGATCATAAGCCTGATTGACGTCTATGTGGCCATGATAAATGATAGGCCGCACCGAGAAAAATTTCAGCAGATGGATGCCGTCAAGTTCATCATTGAGGAGGGCGTAGGTCTGTTCCCGGCCAAAATCAGAAAGGCTTTTTTGAAACAGATCCCCCTTTTCCCTGTGGACACCCATGTAAAGCATAACAAGAAACCCATGGGGCGAGCCAACGCTCTAGGAATGGAGGCCAGGGCCAAGCCAATTCCGCTGAACAGGCATGACATAGAGTGTTATGATTTGGAATCCGCTGAGGAAGAATCCGTTCCTATGACGAATAAAGGGATAAGAACAGGGAAGATTAAAAAGAAAATAGTCCGCTGGCAAGCTTCTGCAAGCCTCAATGTCTCAAACTATAGGCTTTATTGGTCTAAACGGGGCGCAGTGAATTACGATTCTGATCATATTGACCTTGGTAATGTTACCAAAGTTATTCTCCCTGATGATGTCGCTTCATTTCCCTTGGATTCCGAAGACTTAACACTGGGCGTCTCCGCTGTTAACACAGCTGGAAATGAATCCCACATTACACAGATCACTGAACACTTCAATTTTACTGTTCCAGGCCCACCAAAGAACCTCAAGGTGGAGGATATATAATAGAGTGACTTCCAATCTCTTGTTTTTCAGCACTTTTATGTTCAATATGAATTCAGGATAGTGCTAAGGAATTCACAATATATTGAAATGCTGAGAAAAAAGACGCTTCCAGATGCCCTTGTGCCTCATTTCATCTCACCTCCACGTTTCCTTTGAAATCTGATTTTTGTTGACCTCTCAATTCGTCTGTCCTATTTGTGTGGATTGATTTAACATTCCTTATTTGTTGCCCTAATTAATTCCATGTTAGAATTTCGCATACTTTTTCCACGCTGTTGGAAAGTGATCAGGCCCCACAGGGAAGCCCCCGTTTCGAAGGGTGAAAGGAGGAGGCATCCTAGGGAGGCCTGCAATATCTTGGTGGACTACACATTGAAGGGGCGCGTATTCAGAGGCTTCATCTTAAACATAAGTCGTGGAGGCGCATTGATTGCCAATGGAAGGTCCTTTTTGGTGGGAGAGGAAGTTACAATGGTTTTCCGACACCCCATTTCTCAGGGAAATCGCAGAATAACCGGAGAAATTGCTTGGGTGACTCCGAAGGAAATTGGGGTAAAGTTCAAGTCCACGGTGTCATGGGACTATGAATTAGATCTTTATGGATCGAAGACTGATCAAGAGAAATCTATCCAGGTTGATAAGGAGGTTAGAAAAATGGGGAAAGTCAAAAAGAAAAGGGTTCGCTGGGAACTTTCATCAAGTCTCGATGTGGAAACCTATAGACTTTACTGGTCTAAAGACGGCGCAGTGAATTATGATTCAGATCACGCAGACTTTGGACATGTGACAGAAATTATCCTCCCCGATGACGTCCCTTCATTTCCTTTGGTGACAGGTGACATGGAGCTGGGCGTCAGCGCTATTAATCATGCTGGGAATGAATCCGACATTTGCAGGCTGACCGTAGACTTCAATTTTGAGACGCCAGATGCACCACAGAACCTCAAGGTGGAAGATATATAGTGCAGCAACTCATATCTCGTCTGTAAAAGGATCGATTTTCCCCATATCCTCGCCCGTGAATGGCCCTTATTTTATTAAGACTACCGGATGAAAGCCTGAAAATTGGTCGATTATAGACTTTCCAAATAAGTGTGTACCTTCTGCCAGTAAAGAGGTACGGGCACGTCCCCCTTTGACTGATCACGTCAACCCCGCCTTGCGTAGATCCTCATGTTGCTGTTCCAAGTGTGCAGGGTCTTGGTAATGGCTATATTGGCGGTCCCACTCGAGGGAGAAGTTGGGAAATGAACGAAGCAGACCAGCTGCTGCTTCACGCGCCTCCTGTTCCCGGCCCAGCCTGATATAATTAATGGTTAGCATGAGGTAGCATGGCCATATAAATGCATCCTCTCCGCGGCTCCGGGAAAATGTAAGGTACTTCTCGGCCAATTCAATGGCCTCCTCATGCCTGCCCACGTAGTAGTCGCACATGGCCAGTTCAACAAGATAAAATGGCGAGTAATGAGGTTGGAGTCGCATGGCCTTCTTGATCATAGCGATTGCTTCCTCGAATCTCCCCGCAAAACGCAGGATATGGGCCTGGACCGCATGAACCTGGGCATCATTAGGGCCTAGGGCAACGGCCCTCTCTCCTCTGGCAATGGCCTGGTCATGCTGCCCCTGGTAGAGATGGATTCCGGCCAGCAAAGCATGAACATCTGGAATAGAGTCATTCAAGGCTTCCGCCTTTTGTGCAATTGAATACGCCTGTTGAAATGAATCCTCTGGGGATTCAGCCCATCCGAATCTCAAATCAAACCAGTGGGTCCAGGCCAGAAGGACGTATGGGGCTGGGTAGGCCTGGTCCAATGCAATGGCTTCCTCTGCTGCCTGCCGAGCCAGAAAGGTGGCTTCCTTGCTCATACCGGAAAGGGTGTAAAATTTTCGTGCCTGTAAATACATCATGTAGGCTTCAAAGTTGTCCGTTCCCTTTCCGTACACATTGGCCTGCTGTCCCTCGGTCAGCTCCACCTGCAAGGCCGTTAAGATCTTCATTGTAATTTCGTCCTGCAAGGCAAAAATGTCACCCATATCACGGTCGTAGCGCTCCGCCCACAGGTGATGTCCCGTTTTAGCATCAATGAGCTGGGCCGTGATTCGGATCCGGTTTCCGGACTTGCGCACGCTGCCCTCTAGGATGTACCTCACGCCGAGCTCCTGGCTAACCACCTGGGCCTTTACAGGCTTGCCTTTGTAAGTGAATGAAGAGTTGCGGGCGATGACAAACATCTGTGAAATCTTCGAGAGACCGGTAATGATCTCCTCGGATATGCCGTCACTGAAATATTCCTGCTCTGGATCTCCACTCATGTTTACGAAAGGCAATACGGCTATGGACGGCCTATCGGGCAATTCGAATCCCGTGCTTATCTTTGGCCCTGAAACATCAGGCTCTATCAGGATTCGATACACGCTTACTGGCTCTGCGATGTTCTTAACCGTGTGTTCACCCAAGTATTCATACTCCAGGCTCAGCTTACCCTTGACTTGATCATAGACATTTCTGGAAATGCAAATCCCTCCGCCCTGGGTAAGGCCCTCAATCCGGGCAGCGACGTTGACGCCATCTCCATAAATTCTCTCACCCTCCTCAATCACATCCCCAAGATTCATGCCTATCCGGAACGCCATCCTGCGATTTTCAGGAAGCTCGGCGTTCTTGGCTTTGAGTTCTTTCTGAATGTCCACTGCTGATTCCACCGCATCCACCGCACTCGCAAATTCAGCCAGTATGTTGTCCCCAGGAGAATCAACCACGCGACCCCCGTAGTTTCTGATGACCTCTGCGATCATCTCCCGGTAAGCTTCAAGAGTGCGGACCGTGGCCACCTCGTCCTCTCCCATAAGGCGGCTGTAGCCCACAACATCTGCGCTGAGAATGGCGCTCAGTTTGCGTTTGACGCGCTCCTCCATGAACGCCTTCGCCTCCTCGAATACAAAAGCCCCCAATGGGATATGGAAATCCCCTGGAGGCTTTCTTCTCTCCGCCCTCTGGCCCGTTTTCTCATGGCTCACTCCAGAAGGTCAGGGTTATGCTGTTTGGTTGATTGGGTGCCAGATCTATCGAGAGTTCGCAGGATAGCCTTTTTTGGTGAGAATGTCCACCTGTGGTAAAAACGCCACATAAAGCGGGAATCTGGAATGACGCCCGCACCTGGCCAATCAACACAACTGTCTGATTTTTAATCCTTATTGGTGACGAAGGGTTTTACTGGTATGCATATTGCTTTGATAGTCCTCAAAGGATCAAATCGGACAAGGTAAGAGATAAAATCCAGCTAGAGATGGCTCTATGGTTTCAAAAAGGTGAAACATTCTAACGAGACTGTTAAAAAAAAGGAGAATCCAATGAAAAACAACCTCATCAATTTTTCGCTGTTTCTGATGATTCTATTTTTGGTTATAGCATTATCTAGCAAGATGTGAGTTAGACCTTAAATCTCTTTTCAGCGTTCTCTTATCATTGGACAAGATGCAACATGGGGACAATTCACATCATACCAAAAGACGCGGAAGGAAGGCAGCCCTGTTTGCCGAACGCGGCGCTGCCTCTCTATTACATGTCTGATCATTCTGTGATGGGGATTCTGGTCAGAGAATTTGATGAGGCCACCCTGATCCTTGAAAGACAGAGATGGCCCTTTGCAAAAACCGGTGCGGGCATAGAGGTCTTTGTTGAAAATGCCGCGCAGATGAAGATGATATTTCAGACATTCAAGAAACTGGGCCTTGATTTCGAGATTGCTGACATTCTCTACCAGGTCTATCAGGGGTGATAAATGGTCTTCTTGCCTGTATGGCGGGACTTTTTTTAAACCACGCAATTTGGGGAATGCAAAAGGCAGGATCTAGGCTGTAGAAGAGACCACCTCGTAGCCAGCCTCCTGGAGCGCACTGGCAATAACTTCCACGTCGCACTTCTCCAATCGAAAGAAGTAGGTGCGCTTTTCTCCTAGCTCTTTTCCTGACATTCCGACGCTTATAACTTCCCCTCCTTTGCTTCTGATAAGCCCCGAGACCCGCTCAAAGGCCTCGGGATCATCCCCCAAAACCACATCTATTCTTGAGCTGGATTTCAGGAGACCCATCAACTCGATGAAGGCCTCTACGAGATCGGCCACAGTGAGGATACCCACCACTTGGGCGTAATCATCCACCACGGGTAGGCCCCCTATCTTGTGATAATATATGAGCTTGGCGGCATCCTCTATTTCGGTATCCGGTGTAACGGTCAAGGGCTCTTTGATCATAACCCCCTCAATGGTGAGGTCCTCCACCAGGGAGGCCAGGAATACCTCTCGCAAGTCACTCTCTGTCACCAGCCCAATGAGCCTTTGATTCTCCACCACAGGCAAGTGCCGGATGGAATGCTCTCTCATCAGGTCCACACAGTCTTGAACCCTATGATCCAGCGTGACAACAATCGGTTCTTTGACCATCCATTCTGCAACCTTCATCTCTCACACCCCCAGACACCTTACCTGATTAGTTTGCTTTGTTCAAGGATTAGGATCGGCGCTATGCCTCTTATTTTCCCTCTCTTATGCGGGTATATCGAAAGGCCAGGCCCATGGCCTTAATGGCCGTCTCAGGATCGCTGAAAACGGGGAATCCCAAGTATTCCAGACGCTCTGCTATATCACGAACAAGCCCCTTGTCCGGTCCGTAAACCCAAGTCACAAGGGGTTTCTGGGTGTCGCCTTTCACTTCTTCATAGGCCTTAATGTAGGATTCTGTATGCATTCCGGTTGAGTCTGCCCACAAGACATTGAATAGTGCGTCCACATTCTCATCCGCCATGACCGATTTAAGGATCTTGGGGTAAAGGGACAAGAAATCCTTGACCACGGGTGCCATTGGGCCGATATCCACGGGCATCACCCCCAATCCCGGAAAAATCCCATTGAGTATTTCGCTTGTTTTCCTACTTAATCGGGTGACGGCCAGGCCATATCTTGTCCCTTCGTCGGTAGCCAACACGCCCACTCCACCTGTATAACTGATAATACCCAACCGATTCCCGCGTGGCAGGGGTTGCATGGCAAAAATTTTGGGCAACTCGAAAAGGGCGTTGAACTCCCTTAGACGTAAAACGCCCCCCTGGCTGCAGGCCGCTTCAAAGATCTTATCATCCACGGCCATGGCACCGGTGTGAGATTCTGACGCCTTTGCCCCCTCTTCTGTCCTTCCCGATTTCAAGATGAGAATGGGCTTTTGAGCGCTTACCCTTTTGCAGATCTCAAGAAACCTTCGCCCGTCTCTAATGCTTTCCAGGTACATGCTGATGACTTGGGTTGCCGGGTCTTTTTCTAGGTATTCCAGCATGTCGCACTCGTCCAGATCGCATTTATTCCCAAAATCACAGATCTTGCTTACCCCTAAACCCAGGTCGGGATAAGGAAACGCCTGCGGGTTGCTCATCCCTGTCTGGGAACATATGGCGACCGAGCCCGCCTTTAGTTTATAGTATCCCGCTTCATACGGGCAGGGATTGAGTCCATTGGAGGTGTTCACAATGCCTGCCGTGTTGGGACCAATTATCCGAATGCCCCTCTCCCGGGCAAATGCCACGATTTCATTTTGCAGACGAGCACCCTCCTGGTCCCTCTCCGCAAAACCGTCGGACACTAAAACGACGGCCTTGATGCTCTTTTCCGCACATTCTCCCAACACCTGGGGAACCGCTCGTGCGTTGATCATGATAAGAGCCAGGTCTATGTCTGCCTCAACCTCTTTGATAGAGGGATAGACCCGCAAGCCATGGACCACCCCATTTGAAGGATTAATGGGATAGATCTCACCCCTGTAGCCCGCACTGAGCAAGGACTTTATGACCACATAACCGCCAAAGAGTCCCTCCCTGAGTGATCCAATGACCGCAATGCTGCGGGGGTCGAAAAACAAAGAGGGGTCTCTCTTGTGACTGCGCTTGCTGGTACCCTTTTTTCCCATCTTGTGCGACGGCCCAAAAATAAGTTAAACAATAGAGAAAAACAACAAAGTCATTGCGAGGAGCCCGCCCGCCTCGCCTGAGCGAGGACAGGCTCGCGATGACCCTTCGTGTGAGACTCAATTATGCGAAGAACTTCTGGGACAAAATACTTGCCCTTCATTTTTCTATGGCCAGTTGAATGGCCTCCTGAAACGCTGCTTCCATATCTGGCATGTGTGTTATCTCAGGCACAACCTGGATGTATCGCACCTTTCCACGCATATCCACCAGAATCACGGCGCGTGCCAATAGTTTGAGGCCATCCATAAGAAGCCCTGTCGATTTTCCAAACTCCCCTTCCCGATGGTCGGACAGGTATCGAATGTCCGTGAGCTTTGCCTCTTTTGCAAAGCGTTTCTGGGCAAAAATCGTATCCCGACTGATCGTAATCCTCTGAACCAAATCGGGCAACTTATCTCCCTCCTCCCCTAGGTAATGGGTCTGTGCATCACAAACGGGCGTGTCCAGAGATGGCACGATATTCAGAAAAAGGACCCTTCCCCTTTCCTGGGACAAATCCGCTTCCTGCATTGTCATGGCATCCAGCAACTTGACGGAAGGCAGAGAATCGCCCTTGGAAATGGGTGTACCCAGTAATGGAAATCGTTTATCCCCCCGCTTAACCACGCTGCCTGGTTGCACAGAATCGCGATCCACAGGAGGTCTGGGTTGAAGGGACGTGCATCCCAGGATCAAGAGGAGCAGAAGCCCCACCGTGCAAAAAGATCTCATTCTTGAATTCATGAGCATTTCTCCTTATTTATGATTCACTCGCCTTCGCGCGGACTCGACCTTCGTAGCCGAAACGGCTACTTCGGCGTAGCAGGTTGCCCCACGCCTTTGCGCGGGGTGCTTCACTATTTCATACAAAGGGCCAAAGATAGCTTATTTTTACCACAGAACCCAACAGCCCTCTCTGACGCATATCTATTAGCACAATGCTTTGGCCATCGGAACACAAATCCTCTTTGTGCAGGGGCACATTGAGTCCCTGATCATCCTGTGCGACATACTACAACTAGCGAATTTTACTGTGTTTTTTCATTGACATGGGGCCCAATATATCATATCCTATTAGTATCGTATGTCCGGACTTTTCTCGTCTTTCACCTTTAACCATGACAACCGATAAGCCCCCAGAGCACGAGACCCCACCCAAAGAGATCCTTGACTTTGTCGCCACTCTAATGCGTGCCCTCAATACCGCCCGCCTCTATGCAACCGACCACGAACTCTTCAAAAAGAATATTGAAGAGGCGCATACAGCACTGGGGAACGCGTTTGCCAATAGCGGTTCTCTGTTTCTTGGGTGTGCCAAGGACACCCTTTTTCTTGAAGGGATCTTTTATCAGACTGAGGATACGCACTTTCAAAAATTCCTAGAGTGCTTTCACAATCTCAGAATCTCGCACGTGCTCTTTGATAAAGGAATCACTTCCCAGGAACTGGAATCCTTTGTAGCACTTCTGGCGGGTGCCCGCCCAGGGCAAGGTGACGAGATTTCTGAGGCATTATCTCGGGAGAACATTCACCAGGTGAAACTGGGATTTTTGGATTACTCCGTTTTCTCTACGATTCAAATGGCAGCTGCTCAGCTCGCCCAATCCAGCGATGAGGAGTCCATATGGCGACTGCTCATCCTCCAGCCCGAGGCCGCTGGAGCCGTCAGTCTTGACCAAGAGACTGTGGAACGACTCAGGCACCTCTCCGAGGATGGGGAGGAATTGAATAGATTGATCCTCCAGATGGATTCGGACATGAAAGAGGGGAAAGAAACCGCCTCCCCTTCCCAGCGTGGCATGCTCCTGGGTAACTTCATCCAGAACCTGGGGGACACGCTGGCAGGCATCGCCCCGGAAAAAAGAGATCAATTCGCACTCCATGTGGGAAACATCCTTGAATCCTTGGAGCCGCCCCTCAAGATTCAGATCCTCGGATCAGTGCCCACCGACGACACAGGGGACAAAGGGGGTGACTTCCTCCAAGAGATCTTTCAAGACATATCTGACAGTGAACTCGTTCACCTTTTGGCCGATGCCCTGAAAGACGCTGGGGCCAATTCACAATGCTTCAATAATCTGTTTCAAAGGACCCTTGCCAGATACGGGGAACCGGGCCTGCTTTTGCCCATAATTCGCCAGGAAATGTACCAGGCCACCATGGAGTTCCAACCCGGCAGGCTGAGTCACTGGCAGCACCTGGAAGAACTCTTTCTTCAGCAACAAGAATCGGAACAGCTCAATGCACAATACCGAAAGGAGATCGAGTCTCTGGCCGCTTCCCTTCAAATAAAGGCCCCCATGGAAGAAGATGAGGAAATGGCTCGCCTCCTCAGGACCTTGGCCCCTGAGCCACTGATAGCAGCCAAAGCACGACTCGTCATCGACCTTCTGCGCCATCCTCATACGGCTCAGGGAGAGACCTTTATTCCCCATTTACTGGAGAGCCTGGGCGATATTATGCGCCAGCTCTTGAGTCAGGAAAGGCTTAAGGCCGTTGGAACCCTCTTGCGTGCGGTCTTCATCATTCTCTCCGATCTCCCGGACGAGGCCTCGGCAAGAAAGACCATGAATGCCCAGTTAAGTGCCGAAGAGGTTGGAGAACTGATAAAGGATCTCATGAAGGATTGCAGCACGTACGAATCAAAGGAGACCGCTGCCCTAGACGCCATATCCCAGGTTTTTCCGGAAAAGACAGCGGGTTTCCTTGTAGACCGCTACCTAGATCTGGAGTCGGATGAGAGCCCCCAGGCCCACTGGCTCTCTACCGCACTGGCAAGTCTGGGTCCAAGGTTGAGTAGGGTCTTGAGCCAACGGCTCCAGGATGCGCCAGCAAAGGTCCTTCCAAGACTCCTAGACCTGGTTGCCCTCTCTTCCGATAAGCAACTGGGCACTGCCGTGGAAACCCTTCTCGACCATCAGAACCAGGAAATCCGAATAAAGGCCATCAGCACACTCGGCCATCTGCGAGCGGACCGATCCGTCCCTCGCCTGGAACAAATCCTTTTTCAAAAGGGTCTGCTGCGGTCCAAAAAGACAAAGGCCTTTCAAATGGCAGCGGCGGAGGCCATGGCCAGAATTGGAACAAAGGAGGCGGGAAAGGCCTTAAAGAGGGCCGCCAGCGAGGGATCTGGCGATCTCCAAACACTCTGTCAGAAACTGATTCAATCCAGAGGGAGGGCGCATGACAGCACAAGCAAAGAATGAGCAACTGCATACCCTCTTTAGCAACGTTTGTGTAAACCTTGCAGCCGGCATCCGGTCCCTCTCCCTATACCCACCGGAACACCCTGAAACCCAAAAGAAAGCGGGCGATCTCCTGAAGGGCCTGACCACCTACCTGAAAGATCATCCCACGCTCACACTGCTCCTGTTTAAGGGCGATGCGGTGGTGGAGAATACGCCCTTACCTGAGCTCAGTGAGAATCTCGCCCAGTTCATTAAGGGCCTGGAGGCCATGAAACTTCAGCGGCTCGTTTTCCGCCGCGGCGTGACCTTGCAGGAACTCCTCTTTTTCTTGCAGCTGCTCATGCCTCTGTTGAAGAATCCCGATGGTGCTGATCTGGCCATCTCAAAAAATCAGGACAGATTTCCACACATTGTAGCCGGAAGCCTGCCCATGGAGGCGGCTGCTGGGGTTTCCTATGAGGACCTATCCGGTGCGCCTCAGGCCTCCCGTCATTCTGTCCTTTCCTTTGCTGACCAGCTCAAAGATTTGTTTGCTGACCTGGGACAACCCCTCTCTGAGGAGAAGGTGGGCCTGGCGAAAGAGATCACGGACACGATCCGCGGCATGAACAACAGCGAAGAACTCCCACTGAAGGTACTCATCTATCGGCGCAGTCCTGATCCTGATCCTTACATCCATGCCATCAACGTGAGTGCCCTTTCCATGGCCTTAGCCGAGCGGGTGGCGCTAGAAGAGGGGCACGTTCATCAAGTGGGACTTGGCGCCCTGCTCCACGACATTGGCCTCCATATACCCTTATCCGAACCCCAGTCCAATGGGGCAGGGGTTACGCTGGATGAAAAAAAACGTCAGTGGGAGCACCCCATTAGAGGGGCAGAAATACTGGTGGCAAGCCCTGGAATGCCCCACCTTCCCCCCATAGTCTGCTACGAGCACCACCTCCATTTCAACGGTGGCGGTTACCCCAAGCAAAAGCGACCCAGAGACCTCAATCTGGCCAGCCTAATCACCTTCATCACGGATACGTACGACAATCTCCGTCGTACCCGCCAAGGGAGAAACGTCGCATCTCTATCTGATACACTGAATTGGATGGATCGCAAGGCAGGAACGCTTTTCCATCCCCTCTTACTGAAGAGATTTCGAGCGTTGGTCAAGGCTCAAGCCGAAGAGGCAGATTAGAAACAACCACAGATCAATCACTTCACAATCGGCTTTCTCACGAAGTGGCCGTTGTCATACGTCTGCCTCACAACAAACCCTGATGTCCCCACATAGATGGCATAACGATTGTCACCCCCCACAGCCTGAAAAACGGCATTCCCATAAACCGTATTCACAAAGGGTAACTGATGTCCGTACTGGTAGAGATACCGCCAAAGGGGATGGTCCTCATCATCTGCGAGTGAATAGGCGGTACGCGGTTCGTTCATTTCTGCCGTAGTAGCCACATAGCGACCGGTCAGACGCGTGAGTCGGTAACGGGTGTGCAGCCCCAAGAAATTGAGCCAGTTCTCCCATTTTAAAATATCCCCCTCGATCACCCACTGATCACCCTTTATCAAGAAATGACGACTGGTGTGAGATCCTTCAGGATGAAATTGCCTCACTGTTATTCGGCTCACATGAGGGGCATCCGATGACTGGATAACCACCTCAGCCACCGGTTCTTCATAGGTGAAGGCATAATAGGAACGAAGGAAAAATCCAAGGAACAAGACCATGCCGAAAACAGAAGTCCACAAGACAATCAAGACCAAATTACGCAAACTGGATAATAGCCTGGGTGAGTCTGTTCCCCGTCTGCGGATAGCAAGGATTATCCAACGGATCCGTCGGTAAAGGAAATAGACGAAAAAAAGGAGGCCAAGCAGGATACCAATGGCGCCTCCGTACATCAAATAATCGGGGTCAAGCTGTTCTATAGGGATCTGCATGTCCATGTCCACTCCTCTTCAACTTGAAGACGAGGAAATGGGGATCAAACCTAAAATACCAAATAAATCCTCTTTTTGTCCAATAGTTATCCAAGATTATGCGTTATCTCTCCCTCCTACGCGCCAATACAAAGGTTGGCAAGTAGGGGAGACCTGCACTCGGCTTGCCAATAAATTGAAAATGTTTATAATCCCCTTAGACTCGCAAAGCTTTTTCGGGGTAAAACCATGCGTTCCCGGTTCGTTGTCCATGAGCATCATGCCTCGCGCCTTCATTTTGATTTTCGCCTGGAGATGGACGAAGTGCTTCGTTCCTGGGCCGTGCCCAAGGGTCCATCCATGAATCCGTCTGAAAAGCGCTTGGCCGTCGCAGTGGAGGATCACCCGCTTGAATATGTTGATTTTGAAGGGATTATCCCGGATGGACAGTATGGCGCCGGCCCGGTGGTCATTTGGGACAGTGGCACTTTCGAGCTAAAGGAGCAGAAGACAGACAAGATCTCATTCATCCTTGATGGCGGGAAGTTGAATGGTGGTTTCACTCTGGCGCGGCTCAAAGGCAGGGGAAAAGGGAACGAATGGCTGCTTATCAAGAAAAAAGACGAACATGCCGTTGCAGGTTGGACACTGAAAGTGAGTCTCACGCCCAAGAAGCGGGCCTCTCTAAAGGAACGGATCCCACCCTGTGAAACCTCATAATCCGTGCTAAAGTCATGGAGTATTGGACTGATGGAGTTATGGAGTAATGGAAAGGCGAACTTCACAGGCCCGGGAAATCTTTTTCTTAAAGTTCCAACACTCCAATACTCCACCAATCCAATTTCTTAATTTAATTATGGAGGTAAAACATGGACGTTTTGAATGTAAGCGACAAAGAAGAAAGAAAAATCGAAAGTTTTCCTTACAGAGGTAAGCCGCTAGAGGTAAAAGATGTGGCTATAAAGTGGTTGACTCAAGCTGGACCCGAAGATTCTCCAGAGTATGGTCTCAGGTTCTTTACGGTCGGCCCTGGCGGAGAAATTCCCATACACAACCACTTTTATATTCAGACAATGTACATCATGAGCGGACAGCTATCCGTGTGCTCTTATGACGGAAAGACGGACGAGAAAAAAGAGGAGAAAATCGTGGGACCCCATGATGTGGTCTTTGTCCCGAGTATGGAACCCCACAGCGCAAAAAATACGAGCGACACAGAAAGTGCCACTTTCTTGTGTTGCATAGGCTGCGTGGATGAGCAAGGGATTTAAGGGGCCTATGGACCCTCTTTTCCGCCACGGGTTGAATTACTAGGGATGAAAAGGAATAACCGTCTGATATCCCTTAGAAAGCCCTCGTGAAAAACTCGCCTTAAAACATAATGGGGCAGCAGGAAAATCAGAAATTCCTGCTGCCCAGATCCCACCTCTGTTCGCGAGACTGTCGAAAAATCAGTTTCTGAGAGGCTGATGGAAAATGTCCAGATGCCAGGCTTCCGAAACCGGGGACCCGCCCACAGGGTGGGGAGTCCAAGCGAAGCGCGGACAAATCCCGAGGAATGAGGCGTACATAAAAGTACGCCGCAGTGACGAGGGATGAGGGTAACGCAGCCCTGCGACTTTGCTCAGGGCCGTGAGTCCTTCGACCTTGCTCAGGACCGTGAGCCTGTCGAACGGCTTGTCGAACGGCAGATGGGCGTTTTCCGACAGCCTCTACATATGGACGCATGATTCAGAGGAGGACCTCTTCTCTGAATCCGAAACGTATGCTGTTGTCCAGGTAGTACACTAGGGTCGGTTTGAAGCGGTAGAGCTTGACTTTGAAGCGTTTCACAAAGGCGTCTAAATCCATGGCCTGGCCGGGTTTAAAGAAATCCTTTGTGAAGGGGAACTTCTTGAGGTAGGCGCGTATGACCTCAATCGTCCCCAAGCGAGGGGGAACAGTTTCAATGTGCCCAGACATCTGAATGCCTCTGATCTCTTGCCAGGTAGACGCATTGGCGTAAATGGAACAAGAGGCTTGACCACTCGCCAAAGACTCTTGGATGTGTCGTGAGGAGGGATCGGAGAAGAAGTAGAAAGAGGATTTGAAAAAGACATAGTAGACGGGTGCAGACCAGGCCACATTTCCTTTGGCCGTAGCCAGGGTCATGGTGGACTGCTCTTCAATGAGATCCACCACCAGTTTCTTGAGCGCTTGATCGCCCGGACCTGTGCGTTCCTTATCACCCATACCTATCTCTTTCTAGTACATTGTATCATATCTTCCTATTCCTCCTACACTTTGGGCTCCTTCCACCAGGGGTAGAAGTCCGGCATATCGGAGGAAACCCGCAGCGTAAACTTTGGCGAGCGCTTTTCCAGAAAACTTTCCACACCCTCATAGGCGTCTTTTTGACGGCCCGCCCAGTAGAAACAGCGCGAGTCAATAAGATGGGCAGATTGGGGGTCTGCCTCCCCCAGTCCATGCCAGAGCAGCGCCTTGCTGAGCGCCACGGATACGGCGGAGGTATTCTCTGCTATCTCCTTTGCCACGTCCATCGCCTTTGTTAGCACTTCATCGCGTGGCACCACGTAGCTAAACAGACCAGAGTTGGCCTCATCTGCCGCGCGGAACACGCGCCCCGTGTAGATAAGTTCGGTGGCCTTGGAGATGCCCACAATCCGCGGCAAAAACCAGGACGAGCAGGCTTCAGGAACCAGACCTCTGCGTGTGAACACAAAACCAATCTTGGCGTCTTCAGCCACGATCCGGATATCCATGGGAAGCGTCATGGTAATACCCACGCCCACGGCGTGTCCGTTGATAGCCGCGATTACCGGCTTTCGGCATCTGAATATGGCAAGGGCTATCTGACCGCCTCCATCGCGATGCTCACTCATGGGGGTCTTTTTTCCTTCTTGGCTGGAATAATCAAACCTGGAACCCCCTTGGGAGAGGTCTGCCCCCGCACAAAAGGCCTTGCCTGCACCCGTTACGACCACAGCGCGCACATCATCATCCCGATCGGCCTCCCCGAACACCCAGATCAACTCTTCTCGCATTGGAGTCCCCGCGGCATTCATTTTTTCAGGGCGATTCATGATAACCGTTGCGATACCGTTTTCCACCTCATATCGTATCTCGTTGAGATCCATCAGAGTAACCCCCTTCATAGAGTAAATAATCCGGGCCCAAAGGACCCGGCTTTGATGACACCCCACAGGGGTGTGAAGTGAGGGTACGCCCTTTTTCGAGAGGCCATATCTCAAAAAAAATTCCACCGGGCAGCGCCGTGACCCAATATTTGGGGTTCCTGCCCGCCATCGCTCTCGCTCAGGCGAAGCAGGCGGGTGCGCCCATGAGCTTCTGGGAGTCTGCAACTCACTCCTTAAGCCCCAAATATTGGGTCACTTCCCCCTCACTATATAGATATGGCCTTGAAAAAAGGGGCGTGGCCTCACTCAGGCACAACCCAGTTCCTTCAACAAACCGTATATTGAATAATCATTTCACTAGCAAAGCTTATCTATACCCGCGGCACAGCCGCGGGGTTTTGAAACAACTAACGCTAATGTACTCTTAAATGACCATGCCTGGTACAGCACAATCGCCATCTCTAATCAAGAATTTTTTCTGGTGCTCAAAACCCCTTTAAATCATACTTAGATAGCGTAGGGAGAAGCATCTCTCTCACGTGGATTCATAGGTATCCACATCCTTCTTCCCGGGAATCTTGGACTCACAGGGAACTTTTGTCTGGCAAAGTCCACAGCCATACCCATCAAAGCCATACTCGGCCGTGACATAATCCTTGGTAACCGGGAAAAGATGCTTCAGACAGGTGGCCTTATCCTTGCCCGCCTCGGTGATGGCTCCCACTGGGCATCGCTTGATGCATATGCCGCAAATGCCCTTCGTAAAAAAGAGGCAATACTCCTGATGGTCCCTATAGGGTCTGGAAGTGGGAGGGACTTGGATGCGCGCCACCACAGAACCCGTGCGCATCGCCTTGCCCACGGGAGTGATCAGTCCATCGCAAAGGCCAAAGGTCCCCAACCCCGATGCGTAGGCTGCATGGCGCTCGGACCAGGTGGAGGCCAGCCCATACTTGGGCGAGATTCTCAAGCTGAATTGCGGCGTCAGGGAAGGAGCGACCACCTGGTATCCTTCCGACTCCATTGAGGCCACCACGTGTTCTCGCAGCTTCACATTGACCTCTTCACCAAATATACGGGCCCTGGCCCATCGCTCAGAGGGATAAAAGTCCTCTTTTCTGTTATCGGCCTTGGTTGCCTCGGTCTGAGGGAGGATCCAACTTATGACGGTCAATTCCTCTGGTTTCACACCCAAATCTCGGAATGTGACCGCAAAGATCTCCCAGGGTGTCAAGTAGAAAGGCCCCACGTGATCCTTGTACGCATCGTATAGGGGATCATCTCCCCTTGAAAAACCGACCAGGGCTTTGGCAAACGCCTCTTCATGGGTCTCGTTCTGAAGCGTATTTTCTGGGGAATTCCTCAAAAAATCCTGAATAATGTCTTCTAACCACGCTGCCAGATTATCCGGTTTTCCTTCAGACATGTTTCTCCTTTCTAATGCCTGTCAAAGATTTCACGGTGGCATATTTACCCGCCAAAGTGCTCTGGCGGTTTAACCCTCCCAAAGAAGCCTAATATTGAGACTGTCGAAAAACCGACTTTATAGAGGCTGATGGAAAATGTCCATATGCAAGGCTTCCGAAGTCCCGAGGAATGAGGCGTACGGAGAAGTACG